>Ga0182743_1000493_pt1 | contig 48430 bp, 48 predicted proteins | sample eDN3rd30CKraftOP_FD_128522 | JGI IMG/M metagenome (GOLD analysis project Ga0182743, IMG submission 128522) | Enriched Organic Plus compost microbial communities from Emeryville, California, USA - eDNA 3rd pass 30_C Kraft OP (version 2) (version 2) ... | reverse complement strand
GGCGAGCGGCGGCGCGGCAAGGTCGGTCAGCCGCTGTTGCCGCTGGCACTTGCGCCCGAGGGGGCGCTGTTTCTGGGTCTCAAGGTCGGGCGCAGGCTGGCCGAGCTGGTGCTGGTCGATTTTGCAGGGCAGATCAGACAGATGCGGGTGCTGCCTCATGCCTTTCCCCATCCTGACGCGATCCGCGACTTTGCCATCGCCAGCGCGGGCGAGATTCTTGCCGGGCTAACCGAGGCGCAGCGTGCGCGTCTGTCGGGCATGGGCATCGCAAGCCCCTTTTATCTGTGGGATTGGGCGAGAGAGATGGAGCCCTGGCGCGGCCGCGACCTGCGCGCCGAGCTGGCCGAAGTGCTGGACATGCCGGTCTGGCTGGAAAACGACGGCTCCTGCGCCTGCGGGGCCGAGATGATGTTCGGGACGGCCGAGCTGCCCGAAAATTTCCTGTATTTCTACATTGCCCATTTTGCCGGGGGCGGCGTCGTGCTGGACGGGCGCTTGCGGCTTGGGCCGTCGCGCAATGCAGGGGCAATGGGTTCATTTCCGGTACCGGGCGGGCGCCAGGTGCTGGATGTGGCCTCGGTTTCGGTGCTTGAGGCGGCGCTGGGCCATGACCTGCCGCTGGATGACGCGGCATGGGACCTGCCGCCTGATATCCTGTGTGAATGGCTGGACAAATCGGCACAGGTGCTGTCCCATGCAGCCTTAGGAGCGGTGGCCGCTCTGGACTTTCCGCTGGTGGTGATCGACGGTGCAATGCCGGACAAATTGCGCGCTGCGCTGGTCGAGGCGACCTCCGCCAGTCTGGCCCGGATGCGTCACCACGGCGTGACCTTGCCCGAGGTACGCGCCGGAACCCTAGGCCGCAGTGCCCGTGCATTGGGCGCTGCTGCTTTGCCGCTGGGGGCGGGGTTCATGCCGGGCGGCACCTTCTCTGCCCCCCGTCCGGGCCGGATCGGGCAGGAAACCCAGGGGGCGCCTTTGCGTTCCCCCGATGACAGGTGAAGAAAGGATGACCCGGCCATGGCCGACGATCCATACAAGGCGCTGGGGCTGAACAAGAACGCCAGTCAGGACGACATCAAGCGGGCCTATCGACGGATCGCCAAGACTGACCATCCGGACCTGAACTCTGATCCCGTCGCGCATGATCGCTTCAAGGCGGCCGCCGCCGCTTATGAACTGCTCAGGGACCCCGAACAGCGCGCGCGCTTTGACCGGGGTGAAATCGACGCCTCGGGGCAAGAACGTCAGCAGCGGCATTACTACCGCGAATATGCCGAATCGGACGACAATCCCTATCGGCAACATCAGGGCTTTGACGATCTGTCGGATGTGTTCTCGGATCTTTTTGGCCGTGGCGGCGGGGGCGGAGGGGGCAGCTGGCGCGGCGGTGCGAAAAGCTTTGATATGCGCGGTCCCGATCAGCGCTTTACGCTGGAAATCGACTTTATGACCGCCGCGCGGGGCGGATCGACCCGGATCACCATGCCTGATGGCAGCGTGCTGGATGTGAAAATCCCCGAAGGCGCGCACGACGGTCAGGTGGTGCGCCTGCGCGGCAGGGGCGGGGCGGGCATGGGCGACGGCCCCCCGGGCGACGCACTGCTGACCATGATCGTTGCCGAGGACCCGGATTGGAGGCGCGACGGCGACGATGTCGAAACCATTTTGCCCATCACCATTGATGAGGCCGTGCTAGGTGGCAAGGTCGAGGCCGAAACCATCGACGGCCCTGTCATGCTGACCATCCCTCGCGGCGCAAGTTCCGGTCAAAAGCTGCGGCTGAAAGGCCGCGGCCTGCGGGGCGAGGGCGGCCGGCGCGGCGATCAGCATGTGATCCTGAAAATCGTCATGCCGTCGCGCATCGACGCAGAACTGGAACATTTCATGGAACAATGGCGCCGCGACCATGCCTATGATCCAAGGGGGAGAAGATGACCCAGCGGCATTACACCCTGTCCGAAACGTTGGAGGCCGTCAGCGACCTGACGGCCGAGCAGCTGGAGCGTTACGTCAGTTCCGGTGTCGTCGTGCCGGTTCAGTCCGAGCAGGGGCCGTTGTTTCGTGAAATCGACCTTGCGCGGCTGAATCTCGTGGTTGACCTGGCCGAAGGCTATCATCTGGATGATGAGGCTCTGGCGCTGGTTCTGTCGCTGATAGACCAGCTTCACGGACTGCGTGGCGACATGCGGGCGATTCTGGATGCCGTGGCGCGTGAGCCGGCTGAAACCCGGCTGCGGCTCAAGACGGCGATCCGCGAAGTGCGTGTGGTGACGCGTTAATCCGCCCTTCGCCCTGTCAGCTGGCGGTCAGGCAGCTGGGCCATGATTGCCAGCCGCTCGGCCTCGGTCATGCTGGCCCAACGTGCGATCTCATCAAGACTGCGCAGGCAGCCGCGGCAAAGGCCGCTGTCTGCATAGATCTGGCAGATCTGGATGCAGGGGCTGGACGGTTTCATCCGATAAAGCGCAGCCGGTCGAGCGCCCCTTGCAGGATATAGCCTGCCGCAACCTGATCTATTACCTCTGCCCGGCGTTTGCGCGAGGTATCGCCCTCAAGCAGCGCCCGCTCGGCCGCGACGGTGGACAGTCGCTCATCCCAAAAGGTGATCGGCAGCGGCGTCAGCCGTTCAAGATTGCGGGCAAAGGCGCGGGTCGACTGGGCGCGCGGCCCCTCGCTGCCGTCCATATTGCGAGGCAGGCCCAGCACCAGCCCGACCAGCGCACGCTCATCGACGATCTTCAACAGCGCCTGTGCATCCAGCGTGAATTTCGTCCGCCGGATCACGGTAAGCGGGGATGCGACACCGCGCAGCCCGTCGCTGACCGCAACGCCGATGGTTTTGGTGCCAAGATCCAGCCCGACGATTGCGCCGCTGCGGGGCAGAGCTTCGGCAAAAGCCTCGACGGTCTCGCAGATCATTCCAGCCCCGCCTGCTTTGCGGCCGCCTCGATCAGATCCAGCGCCGGTTGATTGCCTGAAAACCGCTGCCGCGCCTCGCCAAGCACGGCTTTCGCATGGTCCTGCTGCCCGATCACAGGCAGCGAAGAGATCAGCCGCGCCCATTCCTCGGGGGTACCGCCCTGGGTTGCCAGCCGGGATTCCAGCCCCTTGACCATCCCTTCGATCATCTTCTGGCGCTCTTCGGGTGGCAGGTCCTGCGCGGCTGCTATCGCATCCGCGTCGGGGCCGGGCAGGGTCGAGGGCTCGGGCGGGGTATAGTCCGGCTGCCCGGCAAGCCACGCCAGATCGCTGATCGCGGCGCGGATGGGGGCAATCCACGGCGCGCTTTCCGGCCCTTCGGCCAAAAGGCCCGCCCAGATCGGAAAGGCGCGGTCGGGACGGCCGTTCTGCAAGTGCAGCAGCCCGACCATGAAACGCGCCTGCGGGTTGCGCGGGTCGCGCGCCAGCGCCTCGGCAACCGCTTTTTCACCATCGCTGGTGATAAGCCCGCCTGCCGCCTCGATTGTCAGCCCGGCAAGACGCGCCAGATCCTCGGCGCTGGCCTGATCGCCGCGTAGTGCGACCAGACGGCGCTGAGCATCCTTGGCCGCGACCAGATTGCCCAGCCGCTCTTCATGCTCGGCCAGCAGTTCCAGCCCGCGCGGATCGTTGGGATTCTTTTGAACCACTTCGCGCAGCTGGTCGATCAGCGCGGTATATTCGGCATCGGGCTCGGGCCGTTCGGGGTGGGGGGCCCTGGCCTCGGCCTCGGTCTGAGTGGGGCGGCTGTCGTAAAGGGCCTGTGCATCGGCGATGCGCTGCGCGATGGGGGCATCGGGGCGATCAGGCTGACCCAGCCGCTGATAAAGAAAGAACGCCCCGACAAGCAGCAGTGCCAGTGCGACCAGCGCCACCCACCCCCCAGGCGAGCGTTGGCCGCTGACGGCACGTTGCAGCGCACGGTCGGCGGCCAGAACCTTGCGGCCGATTTCGACACGCAAACGCTCGGCATCGGTCTGATCTATCACCCCGCGTTCCAGATCCCTGCCGACCTCGCGCAGCTGGTCTCGATAGACCCGCAGGTCATAGGCGGCGGCGGGCTCGGCCTCGTCGCCCTGCCGTCGCAGAAGCGGTGCTGCGATGGCGACGGTCACCATCCCTGCCAGCGCGGCACAGATAATCCAGAACATCGGCTTCCCCTTGTGGCTGGTTCCGGTGATAGCCGTTTTCGCCGGGCGGAAAAAGTCAAAGCACTGCGACAAAAATACAGCGCCCCGACGGGAGATCTGCGCCCCGCCCTGACGCATTTTGACAACCGCCGCGTCGCAACCCGGCTTGCCCGAAAACGGCTGCCGTTTCACTCTGCTGTCATTGAGTCGAAAGAGGTTCTGTCATGCCTGCTGCCCCCGCAAGTTCCAGCACCGGCCGCTATTCGGTCTTTGCCATCGCGCGAGAGGCGATGCGGCTTCACACCGGCTGGAAGCGCGCCTGGGCCAGTCCCGAGCCGCGTAAGAAATATCAGGTCATCATCGTGGGTGCTGGCGGCCACGGCCTTGCCACCGCCTATTACCTTGGCAAGAATTTTGGCATCACCGATGTTGCAGTTCTGGAAAAAGGCTGGCTGGGCGGCGGCAACACCGGTCGCAACACCACGATCATCCGGTCGAACTATCTGCAGGACCCCTCTGCGGCGATCTATGACAAGGCGCTGAAGCTTTACGAAAATCTGTCGCAGGATCTGAACTACAACATCATGTTCAGCCCGCGCGGCCTGCTGATGCTGGCGCAGACCGAACACGAGGTGCGCGGCTACAAGCGCACCGCCTATGCCAACCAGTTGCAAGGCGTGGCGACCGAGTGGATCACCCCCAAGCGCATCAAAGAGATGCTGCCGATCATCAATATCGACGGACCGCGCTATCCGGTTCTGGGTGGTCTGTATCAGGAACGCGGCGGTACCGCCCGGCACGATGCCGTCGCCTGGGGCTATGCCCGCGCCTGTTCGGCCATGGGCATGCATATCATCCAGAACTGCGAGGTGACCGGTGTTGAGACCGCCGGCGGCAAGGTTGTCGCGGTGAACACCGGCAAAGGCCGGATCGAATGCGACAAGCTGGCGCTGATCGCGGCGGGCCACAGTTCGGTTCTGGCAGAGATGGCGGGCTTCCGCCTGCCCATCGAATCGCTTGCCCTTCAGGCGCTGGTGTCCGAGCCGATCAAGCCCTGCTGTGATCTGGTCATCATGGCCAACACCGTTCACGGCTATCTGTCGCAATCCGACAAGGGTGAAATGGTGATCGGGGGCGGGACCGACGGGTTCAACAACTACACCCAGCGCGGCTCGTGGCATCATGTCGAAGAAACCGTGCGCGCGCTGATCGAGACCTTCCCCATGCTCTCGCGGCTCAAGATGCTGCGGCAATGGGGAGGGATCGTCGATATGACCGGCGATCGCTCTCCGATCCTGTCGACGACGCCGGTGGGCAATATTTTCGTCAACTGCGGCTGGGGTACGGGTGGTTTCAAGGCCATCCCCGGCTCGGGCTGGGCCATGGCCGAACTGGTCGCCAAGGGCCAGCCTGGTCCTTTGGCTGCTGATTTTGGCCTGAACCGCTTTGCCGAAGGCCGCTTCATCGACGAAAGCGTCGCCGCGGGGGTGGCGCACTAATGCTCATGCCGGGCGCGATCCTGCCGGGGTCCGCGGAATTTGGGCCAATTCTTGCCAAATTCCGCGCCGGCGCAGAAAATTTCGTCCAAGCCTTGGGAAACTCTTCGTTGTCTGGTGAATTGTCTCAGTACGTCACCATGACCAAGGAGTTTTCTTCATGGCCGAACAGAACAAGAGCAACCTCTGGCTCATCGGCGGCGTTGTCGTCGTCGTGCTGGTCGTCATTTACTGGTTCGTGTCCTCGGGAACCGAACCGGCCGCGACTGAACCGCCTGCCGCACCGGCAGCCTCGTCCGAAAGCGCGCCCGCAGATGACGGCGCTGTTTCGGTCGAACCTCCGGCTGAGCCTGCGGCTCCGGCTGAACCCGCGACGCCTTCTACGAACTAAGGCGCCTGATCCGGCGCCAGGGGGCGCCTTTTCCTGCATTGGCCGGGGGGCGGTTCGTCCCTCGGTTTCCTGCTGCGCGTTCTGGCCGGGTCCTGCTGCGACCCTTGCCGCCGGGCCCGCGCTGACCAAACCTGCTTTCCTTCTGCAAGCCCTGCCGGTGCGCCACGCGCCCGCAGTCGGCTGCGGAAGCTTCAGCGATCCCCAGCCCATTACACAGATGACCCGCGTCCGGCCCTTTGCCGGGACGCGGGCCCGTCTGCGCGACCTGCCGCCCAAGGAGTGACCCATGCTGATCCTGACCTGTCCCTATTGCGGCATTTCGGCCGAGGAAACCGAGTTGCAGCCGGGCGGCGAAGCGCATCTGAAGCGCGTCGGCCCCGGGTCCTCGGACACCGAATTTGAAAGCTATCTGTTCGCCCGCAAGAACCCCAAGGGCGTGCATTTTGAGCGTTGGCGTCACGCCTATGGCTGCGGCAAGTGGTTCCTTGCCGCCCGCGACACCGCAACGTTGCAGGTCTTTGGCACCTACAGTGCCCAGACCCCGCATCCGACGGACGAAATCGTTGCCGCCATCCGGGTGCATCGCCCTGATTGGCAACCCGACTGGGATAGCGCACCGGCTGCCGCAAGCTCTGCTTCCAACCCTGCCGCCATCTCTGGCGAAACCTCTGCCGAAAGCCCGAAAGCATGACCGAGACCGGACCCTTCCGACTGCCGCGCGGCGGCCGCCTGATTGATCGCGCATATCCGTTGCCCTTCCGCTTTGACGGGCGCCAGATGCGTGGGGTTGCGGGCGACACCATTGCCTCGGCCCTGTTGGCGAATGGCCAGCTGATGATGGGCCGCAGCTTCAAGTATCACCGCCCGCGCGGCCCGATCGCCTCGGGCGTGGAAGAGCCGAACGCGCTTTTGGGCCTTGGTCAGGCGGGCCGGTTCGAGCCGAACCAGCGTGCGACCACCACGCCGCTGGTCGGCGGCATGGTCACGACCAGCCAGAACTGCTGGCCCAGCCTGAACGCTGATATCGGCGCGGTAAACAACTGGCTGTATCGCTTTTTCCCGGCGGGGTTCTATTACAAGACCTTCATCCATCCCCGCGCGTTCTGGAAACATGTGTTTGAGCCGGTGATCCGCCGGTCGGCCGGTCTGGGCAAGGCCCCGACCGAAGCCGACCCCGACAAATACGAACAGGCCTATGCCCATGTGGATGTCGTTGTTGTCGGTGGCGGCATTGCTGGTCTGGCCGCTGCCCGCGACGCGGCGCGCGAGGGCAAATCGGTCTGGCTGGTCGAGCAGACGCCCCATTTCGGCGGCCGCACCCCCACCGACCACGCTGATGGTCAGTCCCACGTCGACGCTCTGGTAGCCGAGCTGCAGGGGATGCAGAACGTAACCCTGCGCCGCTCGACCCAGGCGACCGGGCTTTACGACCATGGCTATCTGCTGGCGCGCGAATCGCTGGCCGATCACGACCCGAACGCAGGCATCCCCCGCCAGCGCCTGTGGCGCATCCGTGCAGGTCATGTGATCGTCGCGACCGGCGCGCTTGAACGGCCGCTAAGCTTTGCCGGCAACGATGTGCCGGGTGTGATGCTGGCCTCGGCCGTGCGCGATTACATCAACGATTATGGCGTCGCGCCGGGGCGCAGGATCGTTGTCGTTGCCAATAATGACGACGCTTATCGCACCGCGCTGGTGGCCCTTGAGGCCGGGCTTGAGGTGCCGGCGGTGATCGACGCGCGCAACTCGGTCGAGGGTGCTTTGCCCGCGGCGGTGCGTGCCCGGGGCGTGCGCGTCCTGACCGGCAGCGCCATCGCCGGGATCAAGGGTGGCCATTCGGTCGAGGCGGTCAAGATCTGCGCCCATTCCGGCTCGGGCGATGTGACCGAGACGGTGGACGCCGATTGCGTGGCAATGTCCGGCGGCTGGTCCCCGGTGGTTCATCTGTGGAGCCATTGCGGCGGCAAGCTGAACTGGAATGACGCGCAGGCGATGTTCGCCCCCGACCCGAACCGTCCCCCGACCGGGGCAGACGGCAAGGCAATGGCAAGCTGTGCCGGTGCCGCTGCGGGCGATCTGCTGGTCGCCGGGCTGACCGGCGCGCAGGCCGAGGCGGCGATCATGCCGGTCTGGGTCATGCCGCAGCAGGCCACGCGCAAAATGAAGTTCAAGATGTGGCTCGACTTTCAGAACGACGTGAAGGTCTCGGATGTCGAACTTGCTGCGCAAGAGGGCTATCACAGCGTCGAACATACCAAGCGGTACACCACGCTTGGCATGGCGACCGATCAGGGCAAGGTCAGCAATATCAACGGCCTTGCTGTTCTGTCGAACGCGCTGAACCAGCCGATCCCGGCGACCGGCACCACGACTTTCCGCCCGCCCTATACGCCCCTGACGCTTGGCACCATCGCTGCTGAGGCGCGGGGTGAGCTGTTCCAGCCCCTGCGCAAAACCCCGATGCATGGCTGGCACGAGGCGCGCAGCGCCTTCTTTGAGCCGGTCGGTCACTGGCGCCGCCCCTATTGCTATCCCAAGGCGGGCGAAAGCCATGCCGATGCGGTGGCGCGTGAGGTGCGGGCGGTGCGGGCCAGCGTCGGGACCCTGGACGCCTCGACGCTGGGCAAGATCATCGTCAAGGGTCCCGATGCGGGCAAGTTCCTCGACATGATCTACACCGGCATGATGTCCACACTGCCGGTCGGCAAATGCCGCTATGGCCTGATCTGTAACGAGAACGGCTTTCTGATCGACGACGGCGTCGCCGCGCGGCTTAGCGAGGACACCTGGCTGGTCCACACCACCACTGGCGGGGCCGAGCGCATCCATGGTCACATGGAGGACTGGCTGCAATGCGAATGGTGGGACTGGAAGGTCTGGACTGCCAACGTGACCGAGCAATGGGCGCAGATCGCTGTGGTCGGCCCCAAGGCGCGCGTTCTGCTTGAGCGGCTGGGCGGCATGGATCTGTCTGCCGAGGCGCTGCCCTTTATGGGCTGGGCCGAGGGCGAGATTGCTGGTATTCCGGCCCGCGTCTATCGCATCAGCTTCTCGGGTGAGCTGTCCTTTGAGGTGGCCGTTCCTGCCAACCGCGGGCTTGAGCTTTGGGAAAAGCTGCATGAGGCTGGCAAGGACCTGAGCGTTACGCCCTATGGTACCGAGGCCATGCATATCATGCGGGCCGAAAAAGGCTTTATCATGATCGGCGACGAAACCGACGGCACGGTGATCCCGCAGGATCTGGGCCTTGGCTGGGCGGTCAGCAAGAAAAAGGCCGATTTCATCGGCAAGCGTGCACAAGAGCGCAGCCACATGACCGATCCCGAACGCTGGAAGCTCGTCGGCCTGGAAAGCGTTGACGGGCGGGTGCTGCCCGATGGCGTCTATGCTGTCGATGAGGGCGTGAATGCGAATGGTCAGCGCAAGACGCAGGGCAGGGTGACCTCGACCTATATGTCTCCGACGCTGAACCGGCCGATTGCCATGGGTCTGGTCAGGCATGGACCAGACCGCATGGGTGAGGTGCTGGAATTCCCCGTTGCGGGTCAGGAAAGCTACAAGGCGCGGATCGTCGATCCGGTGTTCTACGACAAGGAAGGGAGCCGGGCGAATGGCTGAGGCATTGGCAAGGATTTCGCAGGTCCAGGACTGGGGCATGATCCAGATCCGCGCCGATCTGGAGCGCGCGGGCGATGCGATTGCCGGCGCAGCCGGGCTCGCCGTGCCCGGGCGCGGCCGCGTCACCTCGGACGGCAGCCGCAAGCTGGGCTGGATGTCCCCGGATGAGCTGCTGCTGGTCCTGCCGCTTTCAGAGGTGGCCGGGACGCTGGCCGCCCTGCGGGATGCGCTGTCGACCGAACACGCGCTGGTTCTGGACGTCAGCGATATGCGCGCGGTGTTCCGCATCCATGGCGCCAGGGCCCGTCAGGTGCTGATGAAACTGTGCCCGACGGATCTGTCCTCGATGCCCGAGGACGGGCTGCGCCGTACCCGTGCCGCGCAGGTCGCCTGCGGCATCTGGCGTGAGCCCGAGGGCTATGTGCTGATCGGCTTCCGCTCGGTTGCCGATTATCTGCGCAACCTTCTGACGACTGCGGCGGCGCCGGGCACGCAGCTGGACCCTCGCTAGGGCTTGTGGTCGCGGCGGGGCGGCGTATGGATGGTGGGCTGATGCCATCCGGTTGATTCCATGCGTTCCGTCCCGTTCCTGCCTGCCCTTGCTTTTGCCGGTCTGATGATGCCGGTCTCTGCCTCCAGCGCGCAGGACCGCGCGCAAGAGGCACCTATCGTGATGATGTGCCAGATCGTCGATCAAAGCGGCACCGGCTGGGTGCCCGAGTTCATCATGCTGACCCGCCAGACCTCTGGCCCGAAAGAGGGCCGGATCGAGGTCTTTGACCCGATCCTTAAGCGTCTTGTCGGCCGCCCGACCGAGGCGCGCATTACCGGTGACGACCGGCAGAGCCGCACCTATGGCTGGGCGCTTGCCGGGGTGCGCAACGCCTCGGGTCAGCGGACCGAGCGGCTGGACTATAGGTTGAACCTTCGCAAGGCGGATGGTACGGCTATGGTGACGGCGACGGCCTTGGGCTATGATAACGTCATGACCGGAACCGGATTTTGCGGTTTTCCCGGCGCGGAATGAGGCAGGAACTTGCCTGCCTGCCAGGCGTTAAGCTGGCAGCAGGGGCTTTTCCCCGTTTCCCATCCGTGCCAGAACATCACTCCAAACCCGTTGGAAAGGATACAGAAATGGCCTTTACGCTTCCCGACCTTCCTTATGCTCACGACGCGCTGGCCGCGGGCGGTATGTCCAAGGAAACGCTCGAGTTTCACCACGACAAGCACCACAAGGCCTATGTTGACAAGCTCAACGAGCTGATCGCGGGTACCGAGTGGGAAGGCAAAAGCCTTGAGGACATCGTCAAGGGCACCTACCAGTCGGGCGCTGTGGCGCAGAACGGCATTTTCAACAACGCCAGCCAGCACTGGAACCACAGCCAGTTCTGGGAAATGATGGGCCCGAACCCCGGCGCGATCCCCGGCGAGCTTGAAAAAGCCCTGACCGAATCCTTTGGCTCGGTTGCGGACTTCAAGAAGAAATTCACCGAAGCCGGCGTCGGCCAGTTCGGTTCGGGCTGGGCCTGGCTGGTCAAAGACGCCGACGGCAGCCTGAAGATCACCAAAACCGAAAACGGCGTGAACCCGCTGTGCTTTGGTCAGACCGCGCTTTTGGGTTGCGACGTGTGGGAGCACAGCTACTACATCGACTTCCGCAACGCCCGGCCGAAGTATCTCGAGAACTTCCTCGACAAGCTGGTGAACTGGGAAAACGTGGCCTCGCGCCTCTGAACCTCTCGCCACATTGGATCAGGGCCCGCCATCTGGCGGGCCTTTTTCCATCGCGCAGCACGGTTGCAAGTTTCTGATGTTCTGGCTGACCGCGATGCGGTCGGTGTCAGCATTCAAAAGCAGGAAACCGGGTGCCTTACGCCTGCTGAAGGGCAAGATTAACGTCTGCTTCCAGGAGGCTGTAATGAAAAAGGTAACGTTTCTTCCTTTGCCAAGCGATCACGTGAAGGCCCTGAGGTCAGGGGGACGCGATGCATATGGTTGCCTGCCCGAGCGGACGATCTCTGACGGTAAGGGCAATCCATGCCGACATTGTCCGGGGCTTATTCCCAAGGGCGCCGGGATGCTGATCTTGGCCTGTCGACCATTTGATGAACTACAGCCCTATGCCGAAACAGGCCCGATCTTTCTATGCGCTGATGAGTGTCAGCCGTGGGCTGGCGACGGCCTGCCGCCGATGCTGGAAAGCCCGGACTATCTGCTGAAAGGATATACGGCCGATCAGCGAATCCGATACGGGACCGGAAAAATCGTCGCCAAAGACGAAATCAGTTCCTATGCCGCAGAGCTGCTTGCCTGCGATGACATCAGCTTTGTTGATGTCCGATCCGCGCGCAACAATTGCTTTCAGACCCGGATTGTAAGGGCGTCCTGAACCGGCCGCCATGTACAACGCATCTGGTTTGGCCAGGTCACGAACCGGATTTTCCTGGCCGTCTTGCCACACGTTATCCGGCGGCCCCTTGCCCCGGTTGCGAATCGGCGGCATGGCTTGGCGACCGAAAGGATTCCTGCATGAGTGATTGGACCAAGGGCTTTTGGGCGATGATCGCGGTCTGTGTGACCTGGGGTCTGTCGCCGATCTATTATCGTGCGCTCTCGGGAGTGCCGACTGTTGAGGTGCTGGCGCATCGCACCCTTTGGTCTTTGGTCCTGTTTCTGATCGTGCTTGCCGTTCAGGGAAGGCTGGGCGCGCTGCGCGAGGCGCTGACCGGGCGCTGGGTTGGGCGCATCACGCTGGCGGCGCTGATGGTTTCCACGAACTGGGGCCTGTTCATCTGGGCGATCCAGGCCGGTCATGTCGTTCAAAGCTCGCTTGGCTATTACATCTTTCCGCTGATGGCGGTGGTGGTCGGGATGCTGCTTTTCGGCGAAAAGCTCAGTGCGGCGCAGGCGGTGGCGGTGCTGCTTGCGGTGACGGCGGTGGTGCTGCTGACCTGGGGACTGGGGGTCGCGCCGTGGATCAGCCTTGGGCTGGCGCTGACTTTTGTCGCCTATGGCGCGATCAAGAAGGCTCTGCCGCTGGGTCCGGTGCTGTCGGTCGCAGCCGAAGTGGCGCTGCTGACGCCGCTTGCGCTTTTGTGGCTGCTGGGACAGGGGTTCGGGCTGATGCCGGAGGCGCTGGCGCAGCCGCTGGCATTCGGGGCCGATCTGTGGACCTCATTGCTGCTGATCAGCTCGGGTGCGGTGACGGCCGTGCCGCTGATCCTGTTCAGCTATGCCGCACGGCGGGTCGGGATGGCGACGCTGGGGTTGATGTTCTATCTGAACCCGACGTTGCAGTTTCTGTGTGCGGTGCTGCTGTTTGGTGAGCCGTTCACCCGCTGGCACATGGTTGCGTTCGCGATCATCTGGGTGGCGCTGGCGATCTACAGCCTGTCAGCCTTCCGTCAGTCGCGTCGCGTCCCGCCATTGGCAAACGGGTGAAACCGCGTATAGAACAGCGCGCAGGATATATCCGGGGACGACATGGCCAATCAGAACGACAGCTTCATCGACGAAGTCACCGAGGACCTGCGCCGAGACCGGCTGTTCGCATTTTTCCGCCGCTATGGCTGGGTTGCGCTGGTGGTGATTCTGGGGATCGTCGGCGGTGCAGCCTGGCACGAATATTCCAGCCGTCAGGCCGAAACCAGGGCTCAGGCCTGGGGCGATGCCGTTCTTGCCGCCCGTCAGGGCGAGGACCCGATCACGGCGCTTTCCGCCATTGATCCCGCAGGCTCGGCCGGCCGCAAGGCCCTGTCCGAGATGCTGGCCGCCGGAGCCGAGGCCGAGGCCGGGCTGCCGCAAAAAGCTGCCGAGCGTCTCAAGGCCGTTGCGGCTGATCTGGCAGGCGATCCCGTGCTGCATGATCTGGCGCTGCTCAAGGCCGTGATGGTCGCCGGTCCCTCGATGGACGCGGCCGAACGTGACCGGCTGCTGGCCGATCTGTCCAAGCCCGGCGCGCCCTTTGAGCTTCTGGCGCTTGAGCAAAAGGTCGTGGCGCTGATGGGCGCGGACCGCAAAGAGGACGCAATCACCCTGATCGGCCAGATCCAGCAAAAGGATGGCCTGTCCGAGCCCTTGCGTCGCCGCCTGTCCGAGATGATGATCACCCTGGGCGTCGAGCCCAAGCGCGACGCGGGTCCCGGGCCGCAAACCGTGCCGGCCCCCGCCGCAAATTAATGACCGGTCCTGCCGGCGAACTGAAACACCGTGCCCGCGGCCGGGTCTGATTCGACACCCGGCCAGGATAAAGGAGAACGCGATGACGAGGCTGCCCCTGATCGCCGCCCTGGCCGGACTGACCGTCCTTTCGGCCTGCCAGCAGCGTGAGGTCATCCTGCCCGGAGAACGGCTGGACCCGCGCGCGGTGCTGTCGCCCGAAGGACCGGTGGCTGACGGTGCTCAGGCGCCGGCCACAGCCGCCCTGTCTCTGCCGCCGGTGCGCGGTAACTCTGACTGGACCCAGCGTGCTGGCAATGCTGCGCATGCGCCGGGCAACGTCGCGCTGGGGGCGGGGACGCAACGGGTCTGGGCGGCCGCCATCGGCTCTCCGTCGGGCAAGCGCCACCGCATCACCGCCGATCCGGTTGTGGGGGGCGGCCTGATCTTTACGCTGGACAGCCAGTCTACCGTCGCTGCAACAACCACCGGCGGGGGCCGGGTCTGGAGCGTCGATCTGCGCCCTGCTGGCGAAAGCGACCGCAGCGTCTCGGGCGGCGGTCTTGCCGTCGAGGGCAGCCGGGTCTTTGCGACCACCGGTTATGGTGAGCTGGTTGCGCTGGACACCCGCAATGGCGGCGTCGCGTGGCGCCAGCGGGTCGATGCGCCGATCAGCGGCGCGCCCACTGTGGCGAATGGCGTCGTTTATGTCGTCGGCCGCGACCAGACCGGCTGGGCGGTGCGCGCCAGCGACGGCAAGGTGCTGTGGCGCAGCTTTGACAACAAGGACATGGCGGGCGTCATGGGGGCATCGGCCCCGGCGGTTGCGGGTGATACGGCGGTGTTCCCGTCGAATACCGGCGGCCTGATCGGCGTCGACACCGGCAATGGCAGCCAGCGCTGGGTCTCGAACGTCGGGGGAACCCGGCTTGGCCGTGCGGTCTCGTATTTCCGCGACATGACGGGCGATCCGGTCATCGTCGGCAATACTGTCTACGCTGGCACCAGCGCGGGCGGGGTCGGGGCCTTTGACCTTGGCACCGGCATGATGAAATGGCACGCCCGCGAAGGCGCGGCGAGCCCTGTTCTGGCAGCGGGCAATTCGGTCTTTCTCGTCAACGATCAGGCGCAGCTGATCCGGCTGGACGCGGCCAATGGTGGCCGGGTCTGGGCGCAGAAACTGCCCTATTTTACCGAACAGATCGTTCGCAAGCAGGACAAGATCTGGAACCACTATGGTCCGGTGCTGGCAGGATCCAGGCTTTACCTTGCCTCATCTGACGGTTATCTGCGCGTCTTCGATCCCGCTTCGGGCGCGCTGATCGGCACGGCCCAGATCCCGGGCGGGGCCGCGGCGGCGCCGGCTGTGGCGGGCCAGACCCTTTATGTCGTCACCCATGGCGGCCAGTTGATTGCATACAGATGACCTTTACCCTCGCCATTGTCGGGCGTCCCAATGTCGGCAAGTCCACGCTGTTCAACCGCCTTGTCGGCAAGCGGCTGGCACTGGTTGACGACCAGCCCGGCGTGACCCGCGACCTGCGCGAGGGGCAGGGGCGTCTGGGCGATCTGCGCTTTATCGTCGTTGATTCGGCCGGACTTGAAATGGCCGAAGATGACAGCCTGCAAGGCCGCATGCGCCGCCTGACCGAACGCGCGGTCGATGAGGCGGACGTCTGCCTGTTCATCATCGACGCCCGTGTCGGGGTGACTGCGGCGGATGAGTATTTCGCCGATATCCTGCGCAAGCGCGCCAAACACGTCATTCTGGCCGCGAACAAGGCCGAGGGCCGTGCCGGAGAGGCGGGCGCGATCGAGGCCTATGCTCTTGGTCTGGGCGAACCCCTGCGCATCTCGGCCGAGCATGGCGAGGGGATGGACGATCTATACCGCGCCCTTGTCCCACTGGCCGAGGGGTTTGAGGCCCAGAACGTCCAGCAGGCGCCCGAAACCGATGTCGCTGTCGAGGATGGTGACGAAGAGGCCGAGGATTGGCGTCCCTCAGAGCGCAAGCCTTTGCAGATCGCTGTGATCGGTCGGCCGAACGCGGGGAAATCGACGCTTATCAACCGTATTCTGGGCGAAGATCGCCTGCTGACCGGGCCCGAGGCCGGGATCACCCGCGATTCGATCAGCGTCGGTACCACGTTCATGGGGACGCCGGTCCGCATCTTTGACACGGCGGGGATGCGTAAAAAGGCGCGCGTCACCGACAAGGTCGAAAAGCTGTCGGTCGCCGATGGCCTGCGCGCCGTGCGCTTTGCCGAGGTGGTGGTCGTTCTGCTGGACGTGGGTATCCCGTTCGAGCAGCAGGACCTGCGCATTGCCGATTTCGCTGAAAGCGAGGGCCGCGCCGTGGTCGTCGCCGCGAATAAATGGGACCTCGAAGAGGACAAGCCCGAAAAGCTCAAAGAGCTGCGCGAGGCGTTCGAGCGGCTGCTGCCCCAGCTCAAGGGCGCGCCTTTGGTCACCGTCTCGGCCCGCACGGGCAAGGGGCTGGACCGGCTGCATGCAGCGATCCTGCGCGCGCATGAGGTCTGGAACCGGCGTGTGTCGACCGCGCGTCTGAACCAGTGGCTGTCGGCGATGACCGAGGCGCATCCGACCCCTGCTCCGGGGGGGCGGCGCATTCGGCTGCGCTATATCACTCAGGTCAAGACGCGTCCGCCAGCCTTTGTCATCATGGCGACCCATACCGACAAACTGCCCGACAGTTACGCGCGCTATCTGGTCAACGGGCTGCGGCAGGATTTCGACATGCCGGGTACACCGATCCGGCTGACCTTCCGCGATCAGGGGTCCAAGAACCCCTACAAGGACAAGGCGAACAAGATCAATCAGTCCGGCGCGCTTTCCAAACACAAGCACCGGCAAAAGCCCAAGGGCGCTTAGGTCAGCACCCGCACCATAGCCACGGCGATGATGGCGATCGAGATCACCGCCATGGTGGCGATCACCGCGTCGGTGGTGACCGTCGCCCCGGCAAGGCAGATCAGCCCCCAGAGCAGCGCCAGGCTGAAACCCGTCCTGCGCCCCAGCCGCAGTTGCACGCTGACCGCCGCGACCGAGCCGATGAGCATGGTGATTACGGCGGCAATCTCTTGCGGGATGCCAAGCTCGTCTCGCAAAAGTCCCGCCAGAACGGCAAAGCTGATCAGCATCCCCCAGCCCGCGATAAAGCCAAGGGTCGAGCTGTGCAGCACCTCATCCTCGCTGCGGACGCCGCGCATGGCCGCGGCAAGAAATGCCGTCAGCATTGCGGCAGCCAGTACCAGCGCCACCACCGGCTGTCCGGGCAAAAGCCAGGGCCAGATCGCCCCCAGGACCAGCCCAAGGATCAGTGGCCCCTGCACGGCCCCGCCATCGTTGCGTCTGGCCTGCCGCCACGGGCCCGGCAGAACGAAACAGCGGGCAAGGTGATAGACCAGCGCCACCATGGTCACGACCATCAGCCCGGCCATGCCAGGGCCCCCGGGTTGCAGGAACAGCCCCGGCAGATCCATTTGCTGTGGCTGCTCGGTGAGGCGCTGAAGGCCCGCCAGCGCAATGCCCCGCTCGGCCAGTGTCACGCCTTCTTGCGCGGGCGTCATGGCGTGAAAGACCGTGCTGGCCATAAAGACCAGCGCAGCCAGAACCAGCAACAAGGTACCCACGCGCGACATGAGCAGGAAACGCCGCCAACGCGCATGAAGTTGCGCGCCGGACCGCCTTTTCTTGACTCAGATCAGCTGGCCGTCAGCCCCTAGCCGCGTCTTTCCGCCCAGATAGGGATGCAGCACCTCGGGCAGGACGACCGAACCGTCGGCTTGCTGGCCGTTTTCCAGCACCGCGATCAGCGTCCGGCCGACCGCCAGACCCGAGCCGTTCAGGGTATGGACGAACTCGGGCTTGCCGCCATTCGCCGGGCGATAGCGCGCATTCATGCGCCGCGCCTGAAAATCGCCGCAATAGCTGACCGAGGAAATCTCGCGGTAGCGGTTCTGCCCGGGCAGCCAGACTTCGAGGTCATGGGTGATGCGCGCGCCAAAGCCCATATCGCCACCGCAAAGTACGATGGTGCGATAGGGCAGACCCAGCCGCTCCAGCACCGCCTCGGCACAGCGGGTCATGCGGGCGTGCTCGGCCGGTCCCGATCCGGCATCGGTGATCGACACCATCTCGACCTTTTCGAACTGGTGCTGACGCAGCATACCTGCGGTGTCGCGCCCGGCGCTGCCTGCCTCAGAGCGGAAGCACTGGCTGTGCGCCACATAGCGGCGCGGCAGGCTGGAGTGGTCGATGACCTCGTTATTGACGATATTGGTCAGCGTCACCTCGGCGGTCGGGATCAGCCACCAGCCTTCGCGGGTCTGATAGCTGTCCTCGCCGAATTTCGGCAACTGGCCCGTACCCTCCATCATTTCGGACAGGACCAGCACCGGGGTCCAGGTCTCGGTCAGCCCGTGCTCGTTGCCGTGCAGGTCAAGCATGAACTGGGCAAGCGCGCGATGGATGCGGGCGACGCCGCCCGACAGCACGACAAAGCGTGAGCCTGCCAGTTTCGCAGCAGTTTCAAAATCCATGCCGGGCTTGACGCCTTCGATCTCAAAATGTTCGCGGGGGGTGAAATCCAGGGTGCGCGGCTCGCCCCAGCGGCGGATCTCGACGTTGTCATCCTCATCCTTGCCGGGCGGCACGCTGTCGAGTGGCAGGTTGGGGATGGTCAGCAGCAGCTCGCGCAGCTTGGCATCCAGCGCCGAGGCCTCGGCTTGCAGGCGGGCGGTTTCGTCCTTCTTGGCGGTGACGAGGTTGCGCAGGCGCTGGAATTCCGCCTCGTCGCCGCGACCCCTGGCGGCGCCGGCCTCTTTGCTGGCCTTGTTCTGTTCGGCCTGCGCGGCCTCGGCCGCGGCGATGCGGGAACGGCGGTCGGCATCCAGCGACAGAATTTCGGGAGAAGCCGGCGGCAGGTTGCGCAAGCCAAGTGCGGCGTCGAAAGCGGCGGGATTCTCGCGGATTGCGCGGATGTCGTGCATGGCTGACCCGTGTCTAAGTAAGTACTTACTTGCGATGGGATAAACCAAAGCGGACCGGGGTGAAAGCCTCAGCCCGCCGCCTGGGCCAGCATATCGCGCAGAACGTCAAAGAAACGGTCGCGGCCGGGGTAGCCTTCAAAGCGGGCCATCTCGACCCCGTCCTGCAGCAGGATGAATGTCGGGGTCAGCCATGGTCGCCGCGCCAGCGCCAGCCCGTCGGGATAGGGACCGTCCAGATCGACCGTCAGCAAGGGCGCAGCGCGGCCCTCGGGGTGGCTGGCATAGACGGGGGCAATCTCGCGGTCCCATTGTGCGCAATAGACGCAGCCCCGACGCCGCACCATCATCAGCTGCAGGCGCGGCGCGGCCATGGCAGGTCCAGCCAGAGCCGCTGCCATTGCCGCCAATATTGCCCGCCGTGTCGGCATGATCCGCCCCGTTCTCTGCGTCCGGACATCACCCCGCGCCGATCCGTCACAACCGCCCGGCGTTTACATGTCCCCTCGGTGGAAATATCCACAAGGGGCGGGGCAGTCGACCCCCGCCTTGCTAGGACGCCGCCGGGAGTGGCCATGGATGAACTGACCGAACCCCTGACGCAGGGCAATCGCCGCGCGCTGTCCCGCGCGATTACGCTGATCGAAAGCACCCGTCCTGACCATCGCGCCCGTGCCGTGGCGCTGATGGCCGAGCTGCCCCGGCGGCAGGCGCTGCGCATCGGCCTGTCGGGCACGCCGGGCGTCGGCAAATCGACCTTTATCGAGGCTTTTGGCAAGATGCTGACTGCGCAGGGGCTTAAGGTCGCTGTGCTGGCGGTTGATCCCAGCTCGGCACGTTCGGGCGGCTCGATTCTGGGCGACAAGACCCGGATGGAAGAGCTCAGCCGCGATCCGAACGCCTTTATCCGCCCCTCACCCTCGCGGGCCGAGCTGGGCGGGGTGGCGCGCCGTACCCGCGAAACGGTGCGGTTGTGCGAGGCGGCGGGCTTTGACGTCGTCCTGATCGAGACGGTGGGTGTTGGTCAGTCCGAAACGCTGGTTGCCGAGATGTCGGACCTCTTTATCCTGCTGCTGGCCCCTGCTGGCGGCGATGAGCTGCAGGGGGTCAAGCGCGGCATCATGGAGATCGCGGACCTGATCCTGGTGAACAAGGCAGACGGCGATCTGCGTGAAACTGCCCTGCGCACGGTTGCCGATTACGCGGGTGCGCTGCGGCTTTTGCGCAAGCGCCCCTATGACCCCGAGGGGTTCCCTAAGGCGCTGCCGGTCTCTGCCTATACCGGCGAGGGGCTGGAAAAGGCTTGGGATAATATGACCTGGCTTGCCGATTGGCGGCGCGATCACGGTCATTTTGTGGCCCGGCGGGCTGAGCAGGCGCGCCATTGGTTCCTGTCCGAGCTGCGCGCGGGTCTGCTGGCACGGCTTGAGCGGCCCGAGGTGCGCGCCCGACTGCGCGAGGTTGGGGATGCCGTGGCGCGGGGGGAAGGCGACCCTGATTCGGCGGCGGCGCAGATGCTCGATTGGCTGGACGCTTCTGACGCCGGGCTGCAGGCGCATGAGCGCAGGGCCTGACCCGCGGCCTGATCCCGGGCCGGCGCTTGCAGAGCTGCTTGCGCCGGTTTCGGGCGGGCAGATGGCTCTTGTGGCGGCGGGGTTCAGCACCCCCCTTGGCGGGATGATCGCGGTTGCAGATGACGCCCGGCTGCATCTGCTGGAGTTTGTTGAGCGCAAGGAACTGCCCGCCGAGCTGATGCGCCTGCACCGGATTGCCGGGGGAGGCATCAGCGCCGGACGGAATGCCGTCATCGACCGGACCGAGGGCCAGATCGCCGGCTATTTTGCCGGAACGCTTGCCGGGTTCGACCTGCCTCTGGCGCTGTATGGCACGCCTTTTCAGCAAGAGGTCTGGCAGGCGCTGCAGCAGATCCCTCCGGGCAACACCATCAGTTACAGCGAGCTTGCGCGGCGCGTCGGGCGGCCTTTGGCAGTGCGGGCTGCAGCAGGGGCAAATGGCGCGAACCAGCTTGCCATAGTGATTCCCTGCCATCGCGTAACCGGTTTGGACGGGCAGCTGACCGGCTATGGTGGCGGGCTGTGGCGCAAACGGGCTTTGCTTGATCATGAAAACCGGGCATATTCCGCCGTAATCCGGGGCGACGGGCCGCGAAAACCCGGCGAAAAGGCTTGACGCGCTGGCCGTCTGCCTTTATCCCCCGCAAACGGATTTCCGGGCGCTGCCACGCGGCGCCCTTTCATATTGCGGGCAGACGCCCGTGCAGGATCGAAGCGAAGGAACAAGATCATGTCGCGCGTTTGCGAACTGACCGGCAAGGGCCCGATGAGCGGCAACAACGTGTCCCACGCCAACAACAAGACCCGCCGCCGGTTTCTGCCGAACCTGAACGAAGTTTCGCTGCTGTCGGAGAAACTGGGCCGCAGCTTCCAGCTGCGCATCTCGGCCGCGGCGCTGCGTTCGGTTGATCACCGTGGCGGTCTGGACGCTTTCCTGGCCAAGGCCAAGGACTCTGAGCTGTCCGAGCGTGCCCTGAAAATCAAGCGCGATCTGGCGAAAGCCTGATTCGCGATTTCCCGACAGGGGTTCCGATTTGGCCCCGTTGAGGATGCGTGCGCCCTGCCGTTCCCGGCGGGGCTTTTTCGCGTGAATGCTCTCTGGCATCCTTGGCTTAACCCGCTGCGACCGGAATGAGGCCTGCCATGAAATTCCTTTCTGCCGCTTTCTGTCTGACCTTGCTGCCCTGCGCCGTGCTGGGACAGGATCTGGTGCTGCGCGATGGCTATGTCCGCTCGACCAATCCCCGGTCCGGCGCGGCTTTCATGGTGATCGAGAATCAGGGGCAGGCGGCCTGTACACTTTCTGCCGCTGCCTCTGAGGCCGCTCAGCGGGTTGAGCTGCACGGCAACCGCGAAGAGGGCGGGATGATGCGCATGGTCAAGATGGACCCGGTCGCAATCCCTGCCGGGGGGCGCCACGAACTCGTCCGCGGGGGCGAGCATCTGATGCTGATGGGGCTGAATCACCCGCTGGCCGAGGGGGAGGAGGTCGATCTGGTGCTGGATTTCGGAACCTGCGGCAAGGTCGGGGCGCGCTTACCGGTTCGGAACGGGCGCTAACCGCTTACCTCTGGTGATCAGCGCGGGATGCTGGCAGCGGCGATCAGTTCCTCGACCTTGGGGCCCAGCGATTCGATGATCAGTCTGACCCCCTCAGCCGAGGCATGCAGCTTGTCGGATTGCAGCATGGTTTTGTAATCTTCGCCCGGCAGGTCAAAAAGCGGCTGGTAGAGGTTTTCCATCAGCAAGGTGCCGTGTTTTTGGGCCAGGCGGGGCCAGATCGTGGCCCAGTCCTCGCGCAGCGGATCGTTCTCGTCCGGCAAGGCGATGCCGACCAGCAAGAGCGGCTTTCCGCCCTTTCCGGCCTGTTTCAGAATCGAATCCAGATTGTCCTCGACCATGGCCGGACCGAAACCCATCAGCAGGTCGTTGCCGCCCAGCTCGACGATCACCGCATCGGGTTTATGGCGGGCCAGCGAATAGCCGATCCGTACCCGCCCGCCGGCGGTGGTGTCGCCCGAAAGGCCTCCGTTCAGCACAACCACGTCATGGCCACGCGCCTTTAGCCAGCTCTGCAGCTGCGGCACCAGCCCGTGATGGCGCGGCAGACCATAACCTTCGGTCAGGCTGTCGCCAAAGGCGAGAATGCGCAGCGGGGCGGCCGCCGCCATCTGTGCGGCGGCCAGGGTCATGATCAGGACAAGGATTCTCAGCATTATCCGGCTCGTTTCAGGCGCAATGCGTTGCTGACCACAAAGACCGATGACAGTGCCATCGCACCCGCCCCCAGCATGGGCGAAAGCTGTGGCCCGCCAAAGGGCACCAGCGCCCCCATGGCCACCGGAATCAGCGCGGCATTATAGCCAAAGGCCCAGAACAGGTTCTGCCGGATGTTGCGCATGACGCTGCGCGACAGGCGGATGGCACGCACCACGCCCAACGGGTCGCCGCCGATCAGAACCACCTAGGCCGATTCGATGGCGACATCGGTGCCGGTGCCGATGGCGATGCCGGTCTCGGCCGCGGCAAGCGCCGGGGCGTCGTTGATCCCGTCACCGACAAAGACCGTGCCTGCGCCCATGTCGCGGATCGCGGCCAGCTTGCCCTCGGGCAGGACGCCGGCGGTCACGCGGTCGATGCCAAGCTGGCGGCCAACCGCCTCGGCCGTGGCCTGCACATCACCCGAGATCATCGCAGTCTGCAGGTCCAGTTCGTGCAGCTTTGCCACCGTTTCCGCAGCCTCGGGGCGGATCGGGTCGGCCAGCGCCATGGCTGCTACATGCTGGCCGTCGACGGCCAGATGCACGGGGGTTGCGCCATTCGCAGCCCATCCCCGGGCAGCCGCGATCAGCGTGGACGAGGTGGTGATCCCGCTTTCGGTCAGTGCGGCGGCATTGCCGATCAGCAGTGCGCGTCCCTCGACCCGGGCTGACAGGCCGCGTCCCACCGTGGCCTGGACGTCCTCGGCCGGGGGCAGCTCCAGCCCTTTGTCACGGGCGGCAGCAGTGATGGCGGCGGCAAGAGGATGCTCGGAACGTGCCTCGGCAGACGCGGCAAGGCGCAGCGCATCTTCGGGCGTCATGCCCTCGGCCTTGATCGCGGTCAGGGCGGGCGCGCCCTGGGTCAGCGTTCCGGTCTTGTCAAAGGCGACGATGCGGGCATCGGCCAGCCGTTGCAGCGCATCGCCGCGCCGGAACAGCACGCCCAGTTCGGCACCCCGCCCGGTGCCGACCATGATCGAGACCGGCACCGCCAGCCCCATTGCACAGGGGCAGGCGATGATCAGGACCGATATCGCCGCAACCATCGCTTGCCCGAGCGAGCCGGTAAAGATCAGCCACAGCGCAAAGGACAGAATCGCAAGCCCGATCACGACCGGAACAAAGACCGCGGTGATGCGGTCCACCAGTGCCTGAACCGGAAGTTTGGTTGCCTGTGCATCCTCGACCATGCGGATGATGCGCGCAAGAACCGTGTCGCCACCCGTGGCGGTGACGCGATAGGCAAGGGCCGAGGTGCCGTTGACCGTGCCGCCGGTCACGGGGTCTCCGGTCGTTTTGCTGACCGGAACCGGCTCGCCCGTCAGCATGGATTCGTCGATGGCGCCGCTGCCCTCGGTCAGCACACCGTCGACGGCCACCCGCTCGCCCGGGCGCAGGTGGACGATGTCACCGGTGCGCAGTTCGGCCACCGGAATGTCGCGGATGCTGCCGTTCCGTTCGACCCGGGCGGTGTCTGGGGTAAGCTCGATCAGGCGGCGGATGGCGTCGCCCGCCTGTCCTTTGGCCCGCGCCTCAAGCCAGCGGCCCAGCAGAATCAGCGTGACGATGACGGCGGCGGCCTCGTAATAGACATGCACTGATTCAGACGGCAGCAGGCCCGGCGCAAAGGTTGCCACGGTCGAATAGAGCCACGCCGCCGAGGCACCAAGCGCGACCAGGCTGTTCATCTCGGGTGCGCGGCGCATCAGGGCGGGAAAGCCGATGCGAAAGAACATCCGCCCCGGTCCCGCCAGCACCGCCGTCGTCAGCACGAATTCGCCAATCCACAGCAGGCGCTGGTCCAGCGCCATGGAAATCCAGTGATGGAAGGCCGGAAAGATATGGCCACCCATTTCGGCCACAAAGATCGGCAGGGTAAGAACCAGCGCGATCAGGAAATTGCGCCGAAGCGTGGCGGCATCGGCCGAGTGGTCGTGCATGTGGTGGCCTGCCTCGGCCTGCACCTGCGCGGGATAACCCTTGGCGGTGACCGTCTCGGCCAGCGTCTGGGGCGTTACGGCGGGGGAATGGTGGATTGTGGCGCTGCCGGTGGCCAGATTGACCTGCGCAGAAGTCACGCCCGGCATGGCCGAGAGCGCCTTTTCGACGCGTCCGACGCAAGAGGCGCAGGTCATCCCGTCGATGTTCAGCCGGGTCTCCAGCGGTTCGGCCGGATAACCGGCACCGGCCAGCGCCTCGATTGCGCGGGGCAGGGCATCGGCAGAGTTCACGCCAAAGCGTGCGCGTCCGGTCGCAAGGTTGACCTGCGGGTTTTCGATCCCCGGTACAGCGGCCAGCGCCTTTTCGACGCGGCCTACACAAGAGGCACAGCTCATGCCGGCGATGGTCAGCTCGGCATCGTTATGATGATTTTTCATTGGCTTACCCTGTCAGAATGCGGGAAGGGCGCTATTCAGACAGGAAACGGCGGAGCCTGCTGGCGCTGGGGCTGGTGATGCAGGACCTGATGGCGCGGCATCCCCTTACCGGGGTCGGGGCGCCAGCGCAGCGCGTGGCCATTGCCGGCAAGTGCCGGTCGGGCCTGCCGCAGCCGGGCAGAGACATGACAGCGACAACCACGCCCACCCCGATCCCGGCACAGATGCGGGACACGTGTGGCCGCGCGGCGCGGCAGGCGTTCAGTCGGGGCGCAGGTTGCACGGATCATGGCAGACGGTCCTTTCCTGATGTAACCTGGGCACGTTCCTTGCGCGTTTCAACCGCGTCACGGCGCTTTGAGTTGATCCGGGCGGTTCAAGAGGTTAGGCGCTGGATCAAGGAACATCGAAGAATTTGGGACAAACAGATGAATCGCAGACAGATGCTGATGGCCGCGTTGCCTTTGGTGGCCGTGCCTACGCTGGCTCTGACCCAGGAGCGGGCTCAGCCAGCGGCGCAGACGAAACGTGCCGAGCCCAAGCGCGACCCCTATGCCCCGACCGAGGTTGCAATCCGCAGCGATTTCGAGGTTGGCAGCATCGTCGTGGTTTCCAAGGACTTTTTCCTGTACCACGTCATCGCTCCGGGCCGGGCGATCCGCTATGGCGTTGCCGTGGGCAAGGATGAGCTGGTCTGGAAAGGTCGCGCTACGGTCGGTCGCAAGACCGAATGGCCAAGCTGGACGCCGACCCCTGCGATGATCAAGCGCAAGCCCGCACAATATGCCAAATGGGCTGATGGCATGCCGGGTGGTCCGACCAACCCGCTGGGTGCGCGCGCGCTGTATCTCTATGACGCCAAGGGCAACGACACCGCGATCCGCATTCACGGCACGACCGAGCCGAATTCGATCGGCCGGGCTGTCTCGAACGGCTGTATCCGTATGCGTAACGAGGCAGTGATGGACCTGTATGAGCAGGTTCCGATCGGGACTCCGGTCTACGTCTACTAAGTGGATATCCGCCTGAAATCGCTGTCGGATCCGGCGCTTGCCGGATTCGACACCATTATCGACGTCCGATCTCCGTCGGAATATGCCGAGGATCATCTGCCCGGCGCGGTCAACCTGCCGGTGCTGTCGGACGAGGAACGTGCCCAGGTCGGCACGATCTACAAACAGGTTTCCCCCTTTGATGCCCGCAAGCTGGGTGGTGCCATGGTCGCCGCCAATGCCGCGCGCCACATTGCCGGGTCGCTGGCCGGGCATGGCGGCGGCTGGCGGCCCTTGGTCTATTGCTGGCGGGGCGGTCAGAGGTCGGGTGCCTTTGCGACCATTCTTGCCCAGATCGGCTGGCGCGTCGGGCGCGTCGGGGGAGGTTACAAGGCGTGGCGTGCGCTGGTGGTTGAGCGGGTGCAGCAGTTGGTCACCGCACCTGTCGTGGTGCTGGACGGCAATACCGGCAGTGCCAAGACCGAGATCCTGCAGCGCCTTGCCGCACGTGGTCATCAGGTCATCGACCTTGAGGGGCTTGCAAATCATCGTGGCAGCCTGTTTGGCGCGATGCCCGATGGTCAGCCCAGCCAGAAATGTTTCGAGGGTCGACTTGCCGTGGCGCTGGAGGCTTTGGATTCAAGCCGGCCGCTGCTTGTCGAGGCCGAGAGTTCGCGCATCGGTGACGTGAACCTGCCACGCGGTATCTGGCAGGCGATCATTGCCGCGCCGCGTATCCGGCTGGCCGTTCCGGTCGAAGCTCGCGCCGCTTATACTGCCCGGGTCTATGCCGACACCAGCGCCGACCCCGCAGCTGTGGCGCGCATCGTGGAGTTGCTGCGACCGCTGCATCCGGCCGAGCGGATAGAGGATTGGTTGCGCCTGATTGACGTCGCCGATTGGGCTGGGCTTGCCGAGGGTCTGATGCGTCATCATTACGACCCGCGCTATGACAAGCACCGGGCACGCCATGATGACGGGCGGGGGCCCGTAGTGGCGCTGGAAAGCCTTGAGGACCCCGAGGGCGCAGCTGATCGGGTCGAGGCGGTGCTGGCCGGGATGAATCTGGCGGGGTAGCGCCGGTGGTCAGGTTGCGTGCCTCCGGCGGGGATATTTGAACACGAAAGAAACGCTGTCAGCTGCTCTGGGTCAGAAAGCGGCGCAGGATGCGTTCCAGCTTGGCGGCACCGAGCGGGGCCATCGCCTTGGTATGTTCGTGGCTGATCGATTCATCCGAAAGCCCCGCGCCCATATTGGTGATGACCGAGACGGCTGCACATTTGAGGCCGAGAAAGCGTGCGAGAATCACCTCGGGCACGGTGGACATACCGACCGCGTCAGCGCCGAGGGTGCGGGCGGCGCGGATTTCGGCCGGGGTTTCGAACGAGGGACCTGAAAACCAGCAATAGACGCCTTCGGGCAGGGGGATGTCCTCGGCCTTGGCAGCGGCTTTCAGGGCGGCGCGGATTTGCGGGTCATGGGCTTTGGTCATGGGTACGAAGCGGGCCTCGGAAGGTTCGCCGATCAGCGGGTTGGTGCCCGCGAAAGCGATATGGTCCGAAAGCAGCATGAGTGAGCCGGGCGGCATCTCGGGGCGCAGGCTGCCGGCGGCATTTGTCAGCAAGAGCCGTTCGCAGCCAAGCGCCTTGAGCACCTCAAGCGGCAGGCGCATCACATCCGCGCGGCCCGCTTCGTAATAATGCGCCCTGCCGCCGAAGACCGCGACGCGGCGGCCTTCGAGCTGGCCGATCACGAGCTGCGGCACATGGCCCGAAACCCCGGCATGGGGAAAGCCGGGCAGGTCGGAATAGGGGATTGCGGTGCCTTCTACCGCGCTGGCGAGATGCCCGAGGCCAGAGCCGAGGATCAGCCCGTATTCGGGTGCGGCGTTTCCGGCACGGCCCTGGATCAGGCGGGCAAGCTCAGCGCTCTTTGACATAGGGCTCTCCTCCCGCGCGGGGCGGTATGGCGCGGCCGACAAAGCCGGCCAGGATGATGACGGTCAGGATATAAGGCAGCGCGTTCATGAACATCGACGGCACGGTGACAAAGCCGAGGTCCAGATTGGGAAAGCGGTTCGCCACTGCCTCGAGCAGACCAAAGAGGAAGGTTGCGCCCAATGCGCTCCATGGTCGCCATTTGGCGAAGATGAGTGCCGCCAGTGCGATAAAGCCGCGTCCGGCGGTCATTTCTTTGACGAAACCAGCGGAAATGCCAGTGGCGAGATAGGCTCCGGCAAGCCCGCAAAGCAGGCCACAGATCAGCACTGCGGCATAACGCAGCCGCGTGACCGAGACCCCGGCGGTATCGACCGAGGCCGGGTTCTCGCCCACCGCGCGCAGCCGCAGGCCAAAGCGGGTGCGGTAAAGCACCCACCAGGTCAGCGGTACGATGGCGAAGGCGACATAGACAAGGATCGTGTGGCCCGAGATCAGCTCGGCATAGATCGGGCCGATCACCGGCACCGGGCGCAGGCTGTCGGCAAAGGGCAGGGTGATCGCGTCAAACCGCGCCGCGCCGGATAGCGAGGGGGTTCGGCCGCCGAGCTCAAAGATCTTTTGCCCTAGCAGAACGGTCAGCCCCGAAGCGAGAAAGTTGATCGCCACGCCCGAGATAAGCTGATTGCCCCGGAAGGTGATCGAGGCAAGCCCGTGCAGCAGCGCCAGCGCCACTGCGCCTGTGATCCCTGCCAGAAGCCCGGCCCAGGCGCTGCCTGTCGCATAGGCGACCGAGGCCGAGGCAAAGGCCGCCATCAGCATCTTGCCCTCAAGTCCTATGTCAAAGACGCCGGCACGTTCCGAGTAAAGCCCGGCGAGGCAGGCGAGCAGCAGGGGCGTCATCAGCCGCATGGCGGAATCAAGGATTTGCAGGATGGTTGCGAAATCCATCTCAGCCTCTCTTGCGGTTCAGGGTCAGGAACAGCCGCTCAAGCGGCATGCGCACCATGTTGTCGAGCGCCCCGGTGAACAGGATCACCAATGCCTGAATGATGACGATCAGTTCGCGCGGAATCGAGGTCCAGAGGGCAAGCTCTCCTCCGCCCTGATAAAGAAAACCAAAAAGCAGCGCGGCAAGGAATACGCCAAGCGGATGGTTGCGTCCCATCAGCGCGACGGCGATGCCGATGAAGCCCGCGCCCTCGACGGCATTCAGGACCAGCCTCTCGGCCTCGCCCATGACGTTGTTGACCGCCATCAGACCTGCCAGCGCGCCGGATATCAGCATGGCGACCACGGTGATCCTTACCGGAGAGATGCCGGCGTAAAGCGCGGCTGGCTCGGACTTGCCGAAAGCGCGGATCTCATAACCCAGCCGCGTGCGCCAGATCAGCAACCAGACCAGCAGGCAGGCGATGATGGCGATGAAAAAGGCGATATTGGCCGGGGTGTTCCTGCCCCAGTCGATCCCGAATGCCAGCGCCATATCGGAAAGTTTGGGCAGATGGGTCGCCGGCGGAAAATTCGCCGAGGCAGGGTCCATGCTGCCCACCGGGCGCAGCAGATTCACAAGCACATAGTTCAGCAGCGCCGCGGCGATAAAGTTGAACATGATCGTGGTGATGACGACATGGCTGCCACGCTTGGCCTGCAGCCAGGCCGGGATCAGCGCCCAGAGCGCGCCAAACAGCGCAGCGCCCACCACGGCGGCGGGCAGCGCCAGCGCCCAATGCGGCCAGGGCAGAGCCAGCACCACCAGTGTCACGCCCAGCCCACCCATCGCGGCCTGCCCCTCGCCCCCGATGTTGAAGAGGCCAGCGTGATAGGCGACCATGACGGCAAGGCCGGTAAAGACGAAATTCGTCGTGTAATAGAGGGTGAATCCCCAGCCGTAGCTAGAGCCGAGCGCCCCTTCGACCATGACCTTCAGCGCCTCGACCGGGCTTTCCCCGATGGCCAGGATCACCAGCGCCGAGATGGCAAAGGCCAGAGCCAGCGAGATCAGCGGCGTCACGATCACATCCGCCCATTTCGGCATTCGCTCCATTAACCTGCCCCTCCCGGCATATTCATATTCTGGGGCCCTCTGGGCCGGGACATGCAGCGCGTCATTCGGTGCCTCCGCTGGTCGCCGGTGCCGCGGCGGGTTCGAGCCCGGCCATCAGGCAGCCCAGCTCTCCGGCCGTGGTGCTGGCCGGCAGACGCTCACCCATGATCCGGCCGTCAAACATCACCGCGATGCGGTCAGATAGCGCCATGATTTCATCCAGTTCGACCGAGACAAGCAACACCGCTTTGCCCGCATCGCGCAGGGCTACGATGCGTTTGTGAATGAACTCGATCGCGCCAATATCCACCCCGCGTGTTGGCTGGCCGATCAGCAGCAGATCGGGGTTACGCTCGATCTCGCGCGCGACCACGATTTTCTGCTGATTGCCGCCGGAGAAATTCTTGGCCGCAAGGTCGGGGTTCGGGGGGCGGACGTCGAAACGCTGCATCTTGTCGGCCGTGTCGGCGCGGATCGCGGCATTGTCCATCAGCAGCCCGTTCTGGAATTGCGGCGCGTCATGATAGCCAAAGGCGCTGTTTTCCCAGGCCGAGAAATCCATGATCAGCCCCTCGACCTGCCGGTCCTCGGGGACATGGCCTATTCCCGCTGCGCGCCGGGCGCGGCCGTCTGCGCCAGTGCCGCTAAGGGGCAGGGGCGTGCCGTTCAGCCGGATTTCGCCCTGCAACCTTGCACCGGGTTCGGGAAAACCACCCAGAATTTCAAGAAGTTGCGTCTGGCCGTTTCCTGCCACGCCTGCGATGCCGACGATTTCGCCCGCGCGGACTTCAAGGTCGATGCCGCGCAGCCGCTCGACCCCGTCCGCATCGACCATGCCAAGGCCCCGAACCTCAAGCACCGGTGCGCCGGGCTGGGCGGGGGTCTTTTCGACCCGCAGCAGAACCTTGCGTCCCACCATCAGTTCGGCCAGCTCTGTCGGGTTCGTCCCGGCGGTGCGGACCGAGGCCACCATCTCACCTCGCCGCATGACCGAGACGTTGTCCGTGATCTCCATGATCTCGCGCAGCTTGTGGGTGATCAGGATGATGGTTTTGCCCTCATCCTTGAGGCCACGCAGGATGCGGAACAGGTGGTCTGCCTCGGCCGGGGTCAGAACGCCGGTCGGTTCGTCCAGAATCAGGATATCGGCCTGACGATAAAGCGCCTTGAGGATCTCGACCCGTTGCTGATGGCCGACAGACAATTCCTCGACTGCCGCGTCGGGGTCGACCTGTAGCCCATATTCCTCGGCCAGGCGCTTTAACTCGCCTCGCGCGCGGGACAGCGAATGGCGCAGAAGCCCTCGGTCCTCGGCCCCAAGGATAATGTTTTCCAGCACGGTGAAATTCGGCACCAGCTTGAAATGCTGGAACACCATGCCGATGCCGGCGCGGATCGCCGCCTGGCTGTCGCTGATCGTGACCGGCTGGCCGCCGATCAGGATCTCGCCGGCATCGGGACGGTAAAAGCCGTAGAGGATCGACATCAGCGTCGATTTCCCGGCCCCATTTTCGCCGATGATGCCGTGGATCGTGCCGCGGGGCACGACCAGGTCGATGTTCCGGTTTGCCTGCACCGGCCCGAAGGCCTTGGAAATCCCCCGCAATTCGATTGCGGGGGCCGTGCCTGTCGCGCCAGCAAGCGCCATGTTACTGAACCGGGCAGGTGTTGTCGGTCATGTAGTCATGCACCTTGATTTCGCCTGCGGTGATCGCCTTGGCGGCGGCATCGACGGCGGCCGTAATCTCGTCGGTAATGAGCGGCTTGTTGTTGTCGTCCATCGCCAGCGATACCCCACCCGAGGCAAGATCCATGACCTTGATGCCCGGCTGGACCTCGGCCCCGGCCTTGAACGCCTCATAAACCGAGACGTCGACGCCCTTGACGACCGAAGTCAGCACCTTGCCCGGATGCAGGTGGTTCTGGTTGCTGTCGACACCAATCGACAGCACTCCGGCATCTGCCGCCGCCTGCAGCACGCCAATGCCGGTACCGCCAGCCGCCGCATAGACCACGTCTGCCTGTTGCGAGACTTGCGCCTTGAGCAGCTCGCCCCCCTTCACCGGGTCGTTCCATGCTGCGGGGGTGGTGCCGGTATAGTTGATGATGACCTTGCCATCGGGGCGGGCGGCCTTGAACCCTTGGGCATAGCCGCATTCGAACTTGTGGATCAGCGGGATATCCATGCCGCCGATAAAGCCGACCGTGCCGGATTTCGAGGCCTTGGCTGCCGCGATCCCGGCGAGATACGAGCCCTGTTCCTCGGTAAAGACCACGGATTGTACGTTCGGCTGTTCGACGGTCGTGTCAATGATGACGAATTTCGTGTCGGGATAGTCCGGGGCGATTTTGTTCAGCACCTCGCCAAAGGCAAAGCCGGTCATCACGATGGGATTGGCCCCCGATTGCGCCAGCCGACGCAGCGCCTGTTCGCGCATCGCCTCGGACTGCATTTCCAGCTCTTTGTAGCTGCCCCCGGTCTCGGCCTTCCAGCGCTCGGCGCCTTCATAGGCGGCTTCGTTGAAGGATTTGTCGAACTTCCCGCCCAGATCGAAGATCAGTGCCGGATCGGCCAGAGCCGCCAGCGGCATGAAAGTCAGGCAGGCACCGGCAAGCAGAGATTTCATCAGGGACATATCGAGCCTCAAAACGGGTTACGGGCGAGTCAGCCCAGGATTTACGAATTAGGGCGCATGGGCCCGAATCCGTCAACAGGCTTATCCGGGATCAAAGCGTTCGCTGCATCAGTACTGCATCGACGCCAGAGGCGTAATAATCACGTCGCTTTCCAACGGTTTCCCAGCCAGCACCTGCGTAAAGTGCCAAGGCCGGAACATTGTCCGAGGCGACCTCAAGAAATGCCCGGACCGCGCCCCGCTGGCGTGACGTGGCGGCGAATTCGTCAAGCAGGGCAGAGGCCAGACCCTGACGCCTTGCCTCGGGTGCGATGGCCAGCGTCAGCAACTCGGCCTCATCCACGATGCAACGACCCAGCAGAAAGCCGTGGGGTGGGCGGGTCAGCAGGAAATTCGCCGGGCTGGTCAACAGGCCCTTAAACTCAGGCTCGGACCATGGGCGGGGATGGGTGGTAAAGGCGCTGCGATGCAGTGCGGCCAGCGTTTGGGGGGGCATGGCGGCGTCAGGGCAGGATGGGCGGCGCATGGTCACGCGCCGGGGCTGCATCGGCCGGGCGCAGATAGATCGGGGCCGGGCGCGGCAGATCCGGATGGTCACGCCGTTCGGCCGCAATGCGGGCAATTGCCTCGGCCAGTGGCATCACGGGGGACAATAACGGTGGCCCCGCAGGCAGATCGTGCAACGTTCCCTGTTCGGGCATCGAGGTAAGGCCGGGGCCGAAATCCTGCCAGATCACCTCGCCATTACGGGCGGGGACAGCGACACGACAGGGGCGAGGCAGGCCATGCGCGGCAGCCTCGGTTACGCCGACGCCTACTGCGGGGATGCCAAGCGACAAGGCGAGCCCCCGCGCCGCCGCAACCGAGATGCGGATACCGGTAAAATTTCCCGGCCCGATACCGCAGCCAAGAACCGAAAGCTGGCTCCAGACGACGCCAGCCCCGGTCAGCACCTCTTCAAGCAGAGGAAACAGACGCTCGGCCTGGCCGCGGGCCATTTCCTCGTGGCGGTGGGCCAGCAGCTTGTCGCCTTGCAGCAAAGCGGCCGCGCAATGCGCGGCCGATGTGTCGAAACCCAGCGAAAACGTCTCAGCCAACGGGCCGCACCTCGGTCACTTCCGGGATGTAATGGCGCAGCAGGTTCTCGATGCCCATTTTCAGGGTCAGCGTGGACGAAGGGCAGCCGGCGCAAGCGCCCTGCATATGCAGATAGACGACGCCGCGATCAAAGCCGTGGAAGGTGATGTCGCCGCCGTCCTGCGCCACGGCGGGGCGGACGCGGGTGTCCAGCAGTTCCTTGATCTGGTTGACGATTTCGGCATCGGGGCCGGTCTGATCGTTATGGGCGCTGCCGGTCGCGCCTTCGATGGCCGGAGCGCCGGACTGGTAATGCTCCATGATCGCGCCAAGGACCGAGGGTTTCAGATGGTCCCAGACCGCATCATCGGCCTTGGTCACCGTCACGAAATCCGAACCGAGAAACACCCCGGTCACGCCCGGAACGGCAAAGATGCGGCGGGCCAGCGGGCTGGTGGCCGCAGCCTCGGGCGCGGGGAAATCAGCGGTGCCGTCGCCGAGCACGGTTTCACCCGGCAGAAACTTCAGCGTCGCGGGGTTGGGGGTGGTTTCGGTCTGGATGAACATGGCGCGGGCTCCTTTGTCCTCGGATATGGGGATCGAAGGGGGAACAAGTCAAGTCAGACCGGTATTCCATTCGCCGCGGCGAGCCTTGCAAAGACAAGGAAATTGACCAGCACATGCGCAATCGCCCCGGCCCCCGCCGTCCCCGAGGACAGCCGTGCCGCCATCAGAAACGGCGCTATTACCGCTGCCCCAAGGATGGTGCCAACCCCGCCGCCCGGCGCATCAAGCCGTGCCATGGCAAGGGCAGGGGCCAGATGCCACAGGATGAATAGCCCTGTGGCCACAGCCTGCGCGCTTGGGCCGGGGCGGGGAATCAGTGCGCCACGCCAGAAAGCCTCTTCCAGGGTGCCGTTGATCAGCGCGGCCAAAGCGACCGCGCCAGACACATGTGCCGACAGTTGCAGCGGTGCGGTTCCGGCCCAAAGGGCGCAGGCAGCGACGAATGCTGTCAGGGCCAGCAGCGTCAGGCCCGGGGGCAGGTAAGGGCGTAGCGACCATCCGTCGCAATGCCAGAGCGCGCCGACGATAAGTGTCCAGTAAAGCCCAAGCCCGATTGCAATGGCCGTCAGCGGGCGCAGCCCCTCAAGGTGGCCAAGTTGATGAAATATCCATGCAAGCACTGGAATCGCCGCAAGCGTGGCCAAGGCCAGCCCACGGTTCATCAGGTGATCTGTTCCAGCCGCTCGCGCGAGATGTCGCCGGGCACGATGGTGATGGTGCAGGGCAGGCTGGCGACCTCTCGCATCAGTCTTGTGACCAGAGGTCCGGGACCGGCGTTTTCGGTCGCGGCCGCCAGCACCACCACGCCGATTTCGGGATCGGTATGGATCTGGGCCAATAGCTCGGTCGCGGGCTCTCCTTCGCGGACCACCAGTTCGGGCTCGATGCCGGGGCGGTCGCGCATCCATTTGGCAAAGACTTCGTAATGCGCCTCGATCCGCTCATATGCCTCGGCGCGCATAACCTCGGCGACGCCCATGCCATGCTGGATAGCTGTGGCCGGAATCACCCCGAGAACCTGGACACCGCCGCCAGTCTTGGCTGCGCGTAGAGCGGCGTAGCGGATAGCATTCAGACATTCTCGCGTGTCATCCAGAACCACCAGAAATTTCCGCATGTACCCTGCCTTGGCTGCCCAGAATAAGCAAAGACTGGCCGAAAGGACACGGTTCTGCAAGTCTCGCTCTGTTTCGCGCTTGCAGGAGTTTCAAATTGCAAGTCGCTATGTTAGGCGGGAAAAGTTCTCCAAGGTGCCAAACGCGGGACGGTATTGTGACGATTCACCACGATTGGGACAAAGCCGACCGTCGCGATCTGGCCTCGATAACAAATGTCGATCTGGGCTGGATCGCACGTGAAGAGGCGCAGACCCGGGTCGGCATGACCTTGGGCAAGCGCCTTTTTGACATTTTCCTGGCACTTGTTCTGCTTGTCCCCCTGTCGGTCGTCATGGCCGTGGTTGCGGTGGTTTTGCTGGTCACTCAAGGGCGGCCCCTGCTGTACGTCGCGCCCCGCATGCGCGCGCCGGGTGAGCCGTTCAACCTGCTGAAGTTCCGCACCATGCTGCGGGACGAAGGGGATTTCGGTGCGACCGGCGGGCATAAGCATTGGCGCATCACCCGTGTCGGCCGCATCCTGCGCCGTACCCGCATCGACGAGCTGCCGCAGCTTTTCAACATCCTGCGCGGCGATATGAGCTTTGTCGGCCCGCGTCCGCCGCTGCGCGAATATGTCGAACGTTTCCCTGCGCTTTATTCACAGGTGCTGAAGAACCGGCCAGGTGTCACCGGGCTTGCGACGATGATCTATCATGCGCATGAGGACCGGATCATGGCGCGCTGCCAGACGGCAGAGGCGACCGAGGCCGCCTATTACCGTCGCTGCCTGCCGACCAAATTGCGTCTGGACCTGATCTATCAGCGCCGCCGCAGCTTGCGCATGGATCTGTGGATCATCTGGCATACGGTGATGACCGTGCTGATCCCGAACTGGCAGGGCCGCCGCGCCCGCCGGGTGCCCAGCGGACAAAAGCTGGAGGCAGGCAAACCCGTCTCCGAGAACACAGCGCAGAAAGTCGCTGTCTCTGGCGGGCCGCGCCTGCAATCCGCGCGGGCTTCGACGCCGGCGCTTTCCCAGATCCAACCCTCTCAGACCCGGCCCGGTGTTCCGGCCGAATGATCGGCTGCTGCTAGCTTGTGGCGAAGGGGTCTTGCGGATAGCTGACCCCTGTCAGGTACAGCCCCTGCGGCGGGCAAACCGGGCCACAGGCGGCGCGGTCGCGCGCCTCCAATGCCTTGGCGACGCGGTCGGGGGGCCATGAGCCCGCGCCAACCCGCTCAAGCGTTCCGACGATCGAGCGCACCTGATTATGCAGAAATGAGCGTGCGCGCAGGGTAAAGCGGTATTCGCGCCCTTGCGGGATCTCGGCCTCGGTGATCGTCAACTCATCCAGCGTTTTCACCGGGCTTTTCGCCTGACACATGGTCGAACGGAAGGTGGTAAAGTCGTGCCGCCCCAGCAGATGCGCTGCGCCCTCGCGCATGGCGGCCAGATCCAGCGGGTGCGAGACCTGCCAGGCGCGGCCACGATCATGCGTCAGCGGTGCGCGGCGCGAAATCAGGCGGAACAGGTAGCGCCGCTCAAAGGCTGAGAAGCGGGCATGAAACTCATCATCGACCCTTGCCACGGCAAGGATGGCGACGGGCGCAGGCTTCAGGTGCCAGTTCAATGCCTCAGAGAGGCGGAACGGGTCCCAGTCACGAATCAGATCGGCATGGGCAACCTGACCAGTCGCATGTACACCGGCATCGGTGCGACCGGCGGCAGCGATGCGGGCGCCCTGGGCAAAGCCAGGGTCAAGACGGGCCAATGCGGCCTCGACCGCGCCTTGCACGCTGGGGCGGTCGGCCTGCGCCTGCCAGCCGGCGAAGGGACCGCCGTCATATTCGATCAGCAGCGCGAAACGAGGCATGGTCTAACGGCGCGACTTTTCCGATTCGCGGGGAATCAGCAGATCGTCCAGTGTCATCGGGCGCTGCAGCTCTGCCGGCTCGGCCGGTGGGGTGGGCGCGGGGCGGACCCCTTCGCGAACCAGCCGGTCGCGCAGCACGCTGATTTCAATGTCGAGATCGGTGCGCCCCCCTTCGAGCAAGCGGGCGCTGCGGGCGGCGAATTCGGTTTCCAGATCGGTAAGCAGCGTTTCATAATCCTGCCGGGCGCGCTGGTCGCGGGTCTGGACATAGAGATCGGCGAATTTCACTGTCGCATCGCGCGCCCCTTGCAGATAGACGCTGAGATAGCGGCGCACGGCGGAGATGGTGTCGGGGTTTTCCTCGACATGGCTGAAAAGTTCGCGGGCGGTGGCAGCGAACATGCCGACACGGGCCTCAAGCCGGCGATCGCCGGTCCGCAGAATCGCGTCCTGCATGGCCTTCAGATGGGCTTCGCCCTCGGCCACGATGCGTTGGGCGCGGTCCTGTTGGTAACCGTCGATGCCCTCCATCCCCTTGTCACGCATCGGGTCGGTGCCGAATGCCAGCCAGTGCAGCATGGCCCCGGCAAAGCCGATCACGCCTGCGCCTGCCTCTGCCCCAGGCACATAAGAGCCGATGGCAAGGCCAAGGCCAGTCAGGATGCCCCCAAAGAGCTTGCGCGGGATCGCCGGTCGGCGTGCGACGCGGCGTGCGTCATATGCAGCCTCGGCCTGCAGTCCCTCGCGGGTCATCCACATGCCCGAGGCAACAGCGCCAAAGGCGATCAGGTGCAGCGCGAGTCCGTTCGGGTCCTGCCAGAAGGCGCTGATGAGAAAGGGGATCGCCATGATCGTCACCCAGCGGGTGCGCGATTCGAGCGGGTGGCGGAACTCGCCCGGTGCTGGCCGCGCGGGGGCGCGCGGGTCGGTTCCGTCCAGCCGGGGCTGCGGCGAAAAGCGGCCGCCGAAACGCTTTGCCATCATTGCCCCCTTAGCCAGCGCCTACAAAGGAAGCATAGAGCGTCAGACCCATCAACAGAAAGAAGGACAGGCGCTGCATGGCTTTCTGGGACATCGGCTTCCTTTCGGCGCATTTCCGCGGGTTGCCCGAAGGATATAGGGCGCCCCCGGCCCGAACGGAAGGGCGAAGGCTTGTGCGGTGTGACTGGCTGGATGGATGGGGGCTCTGCCCCCGCGCCTGCGGCGCTCCCCCGGGATATTTCAGCACGAAAGAAGGTGGGGGATGGAGCGGGTGATGGGAATCGAACCCACGTATTCAGCTTGGAAGGCTGCTGCTCTACCATTGAGCTACACCCGCATCGGGCTTTTCTATAGGGGCAGACGTGTTCTTGCGCAAGCGTCACGCGCTTGACGGTTGCATGGCGGCGGGGCAAGCAGGCGGCATGATCGATATCCGTCCCGTCGCCAATATCGTAGGCAAGGTTGTGGTCACGCTGGGGGCGGCGATGACGCTGCCCATGCTGGTGGACTGGTGGCATGGCGATGCTCATTGGATGAGCTTTCTGGAAAGCAGCTTTCTGACCATGCTTGCAGGTGGCCTTGTCGCCTTGTCCACCCGGCAGTCCGACAAGTCGCTTGCGATTCAGCAGGTGTTCCTGCTGACCGCGATGCTGTGGCTTGTCGTGCCGGTTGCCGGGGCGCTGCCCTTTATGCTGGGCGAGCCGCAGGCCAGTTTCACCGACGCCTATTTCGAGGCCATGTCGGGGATGACCACAACAGGGACCACGGTCTTTCCCGATCTGGACAGTTTGCCCAAGGGCACGAATCTGTGGCGGGCGTTTCTGAACTGGGCAGGCGGGCTTGGGATCATCGTTGTCGCCATGATCTTTCTGCCGGTGATGAAGGTCGGGGGGATGCAGTTCTTTCGCTCGGAGGGTTTTGACACTCTGGGTAAGATCCTGCCCCGCGCCTTTGACATCGCGCGCGAGATGACCGGGGTTTATATTGCCATGACCGCCTGTAGCATGGTGGTCTATATCCTTTTGGGGATGAAGGGGTTTGACGCGCTGGTGTTTGCGCTGTCCACCTGTTCGACCGGCGGGTTTTCCAATTATAACTCGAGTTTCGGCCCCTATATCGGTGCGCCGGAATATGCGGCCGCGTTCTTTATGATCATGGCCTCGATTCCCTTTATCCGCATGGTGCAGCTGATCCGGGGCTCGGCAGAGCCCTTATGGCGCGACATTCAGGTCCGGGCCTATCTGCGCTGGACCTTTTATGCGGTGGCGGTGATCGTCCTTTACCGGCTGCTGTGGCTGGAGGCAAAAAACCCTCTGGATGTTATCCGGGAAACTACTTTCAACGTGGTTTCGGCCTTTTCCGGGACGGGGCTATCCACAACGGATGTGACGCAATGGGGGCATTTCCCCTTTGTCATCCTGTTGGTCGTCGGGCTGATCGGAGGTTGCACCGGCTCGACCTCATGTTCAGTCAAGGTGTTCCGCTATCTGGTGCTGTTTCAGGCGGTCAAGGCGCAGCTGCGGCGTATGCAGTCGCCGCATCGGGTGTTCCCGCTGCTTTACGATGGCCGCCCACTGGACGAGGACGTGATCGATTCGGTCATGTCCTTCTTTACCCTGTTCATCCTGTCCTTTGGGCTGCTGATCATCGGGTTGGCACTGACCGGGCTGCATCCGCGCACCGCACTGACTGCGGCCTGGACCGCGATTGCCAACGTTGGAACTGTCTGGGGGCCTGAGATGACCGATAACGGTGGGGTAACGAATTTCCCCACCGCGTCGAAATGGCTGATGATCTTTGGCATGTACCTTGGCAGGCTTGAGCTGATCTCGGTGCTTGTCCTGTTCCTGCCGCGGTTCTGGCGCAACTAGTTCGCGGGGGTGGCCGGTTCCGGCGCGGGCGTCTCGGGGGGGTCTGCCGGGGCGATGGCCGGCACCTCGGGCTGGGCTTCGCCTGCGCCGGGGGCAAAGCGGGTCAGGTTGTCCGAAATTTCAGCCGCGAGGCGGTGCTGGTTTTCAGGGTCCGAGACCGGCCAGATCAGGACAAAACCCTGTACCCGGCCGTCGATCACCCTGGCTTCGGCATGGCCGATATGGGTCTGGTTCTGACCATCAAGCGTGACTGCGCCACGCGTCACCTTGCGTTCAGGCGACGGTACCCAGCCAAGGGCGGTGACAAGACCTGCCAGGTCCAGCATTTCCTGTTGGCCGCCGGGCTGTGAAAAGAGGATCAGCGCCGCACCCGAGCCGTCCTTGGGCCCATAGATCGACAGTGCACGCTCTGCCCGTTCGAATTGCAGCTTGTCCATGGGGGCAGGCAGCGTAAGGCCGGTGTGGCTGTCCTGCAGCTCGGCCAGCCCCATTTCGGCCCGCCATGCAGCGCGGCGGGCGATGAGCTCGGCCATGGCGGTGGCGGTGTCGGGAGAGGCCCGCAGGCGCACGATCTCGGCCGCGATCGCGGCGCGGGTCATCGGGCCGTCCTTGCCGTCGATGGACCCTTCGTAATGGCCGGCCCAACGCAGGGCACGCTGGATATCTTCAAGCGGAGGCATGGAAACCGGCTCGGCCTCGGGTGCCGGGGGGGCGCCAAGCTCGGGCGTCTTGCCGGCAATGGCGACCTCACCCATGTCCTCGGCGGGTGAGAGGAAGGCGTCCTTGGGTATCGCGCCTGCATTTTTGAACGCCTTGAGCCAGGCGGTGCCTGTCGCCTCGTCCATCGGGCCAAAGGCGATGGCCGAGCGGCCATTTGGCAGGGTCCAGAGCCCGGATTCGGGCAGGGTCTGGCGCCATTTTTCAAGCATCTCTTCGGCCTTGGCGAGATTGGGGCTTGATTCGAGGCGCAGGAAGAATTTCGCCGGCTCGGGTTCGGCGACCGGTTCGGGTGCGACTGCCGGGGATGCCGGATCCCCGGTCACAGCTGCGGCCGTGTCCTGCGGGAAGGTCGAGGCATTGCCGGCAGAGTTTGCGGGTTCGGCGGCGGCGGTCACGTTCAGCGGGGTAAAGCTGCGCCCCTCGGCGGTGGCAATGAAGCTGTCGCCCGGAACTTTGCGCTGTTGTTTCAGCTCGTCCAGCCGCGCTGCGGCATCTTCGCGCGGCATGGGGCCAAGGGCGATTCCGACCCAGCCTTCGCTTAGCGGAAAGGTTACGACATCGGGAAACTGTGCACCCCATGCTTCGGCGCTGGCCTGAGCGGCCTCGGCCCCGCGCTTGGCCTCGATGCGGATCACCACATCCTCGGCCAGCGCGGCCGAGCCGAGAGCCAGCGGCAAAGCCGCACCAAAGACGAATGCAAAGCGCCCCATGGGCATGTCCCTCTCATTGACCCTGCGCCGCCCTCTGCCTAGAAGGCGGCAGACATTTCCTGCCAGTTATGCCGAAGGAAGCCCCGATGACCAGCCCAAAGGACAACCAGACGGCCAAACCCGTCTGCTTTCAGGACGTGATCCTGCGCCTGCAATCCTATTGGGCCGCACAGGGCTGCGCGGTGCTGCAACCCTATGACATGGAGGTCGGTGCCGGCACCTTCCACCCGGCGACCACGCTGCGCAGTCTGGGTGCCCGGCCTTGGGCTGCGGCCTATGTCCAGCCCTCGCGCCGCCCGACCGATGGGCGCTATGGCGAGAACCCGAACCGCCTGCAGCACTATTATCAATATCAGGTTATCATCAAACCCTCGCCGCCGAACCTGCAAGAGCTGTATCTGGGCAGCCTTGCCGCCATCGGCCTTGATCCGATGATCCACGATGTCCGCTTTGTCGAGGATGACTGGGAAAGCCCGACCCTGGGCGCATGGGGCCTGGGTTGGGAAGTCTGGTGTGACGGGATGGAGGTCAGCCAGTTCACCTATTTCCAGCAGGTCGGCGGGCATGACTGCCGCCCGGTCTCGGGCGAGCTGACCTATGGGCTTGAGCGGCTGGCGATGTATGTCCTTGGGGTCGAGCATGTGATGGACATGCCGTTTAACCATCCCGATAGCCCGATCCCGCTGACCTATGGCGACATCTTCCGTCAGGCCGAGCGTGAATATTCGCGCTGGAACTTTGAGCAGGCCGATACGGAAATGCTGCTGCGCCACTTTGAGGATGCCGAGGCCGAATGCGAGCGCATCCTGACCGCGGCCGAGACCGATGCCGCCGGGCGGCAGATCCCGATGGCGCATCCTGCCTATGATCAGGCGATCAAGGCCAGCCACCTGTTCAACCTGCTTGATGCGCGCGGGGTGATCTCGGTCACCGAGCGGCAGGCCTATATCGGCAGGGTGCGGGCGCTGGCCAAACGTTGTGCGGATCTGTTTGTGACCACCTCGGCCGCCACGGGCGAGCCGCTGCCCGCCTTCCCGGCTGGGGCCTAGGATGGACGGCCGCTTTCCCGCCCTTGTGCTGATCGTTACTGCCGCCGTTGCGGGGGCAGGGGTCTGGTACGCGCAGCAATATGCTTTTTACGACCGGCTGGACCCGGCCTCGGTCACGCTGACCGCGACTGTGAACGGTGAAAGCGTGCCTGTGCCGGCCAGCGAGGTGCAGGTCATCGACGCCAGCAGCTCTCCGATCCGCTGGCGGGCCTGTTTTCGCCTGACCGAGCCTTTGCCCGCAGGGGCCGAACCCTTCCCCGAGGCGCAGCCGCTGAACGGCCCGGGCTGGTTTTCCTGTTTTCAGGCCGGGCAGATTGGCGCTGATATCGAATCCGGGGCCGCCCGGGCCTATCTTTCCCAGGCCGAGGTCCGCCCCGATGTGGACCGCGTGATTGCGGTCTATCCCGACGGCCGCGCCTTTGGCTGGCACCAATTCAATGACAAGACCCCCGAACGCGGAGTGATGGACTGATGGCCGACCTTCTGATCGAGCTGTTCTCCGAGGAAATTCCGGCGCGGATGCAGGCCCGCGCGCGCGAGGACCTCAAGAAACTCGTCACCGACGGGTTGGTCGAGGCCGGCCTGACTTACCGTTCCGCCGGTGTTTTCAGCACCCCGCGCCGGTTGACGCTGGCGATCGAAGGGCTCAGCGCCCATAGCCCCACCACCCGTGAAGAGCGCAAGGGCCCGCGGACCGACGCGCCCGAGGCCGCGCTGGAGGGGTTTTTGCGCTCAACCGGCCTGACCCGTGACCAGCTTGAGGCCCGCGATGACAAGAAAGGGCAGGTCTGGTTCGCCACCATCACCCGCCCCGGTCGTCCGGCGGCCGATATTGTGGCCGAGGTGCTTGAGGCCGCGATCCGTAACTTTCCCTGGCCCAAATCGATGCGCTGGGGCGCGGGCAATCTGCGCTGGGTGCGGCCTCTGCACTCGATCCTGTGCCTGCTCACGGACGAATCGGGTGCAAGTGTGGTGCCACTTGAGATCGAAGGCATTCGCGCCAGCAGCACCACCCGCGGCCATCGCTTCATGGCACCCGAGGAATTCACCGTTTCCGGCTTTGACGATTATGCCGCGAAACTGCGCCGTGCGCGCGTGATGCTGGATTCAGCCGAACGTGAGGCGGCGATCCGGCAAGAGGCCGCTAATCTGGCCTTTGCCCGCGGCTGGGAAATTGTCCCGGACGAAGGGCTGCTGACCGAGGTCGCCGGTCTGGTCGAATGGCCGGTGCCGCTGATGGGTGCGATCGAGGATCGCTTTCTGTCGCTGCCGCCCGAAGTGCTGCAAACCTCGATGAAAGAGCATCAGAAGTTCTTTTCGGCCCGTAACCCCAAGTCGGGCCGGATCGAGGGCTTTGTCACCGTCGCCAATATCGAGACTTCGGATCAGGGCGAAACGATCCTCAAGGGCAACCAGCGCGTCCTGGCCGCCCGCCTTTCGGACGCGGCCTTCTTCTGGGAAAACGATCTGCGCGAGGCCAGGTCAGGCATGACCGACTGGGCCGAGGGTCTCAAGGCGGTGACCTTCCAGAGCAGGCTTGGCTCTCAGGCCGACCGCATTACCCGCATCGCTGCCCTTGCGCGTCAGATCGCCCCACTGGTCGGCGCCGATGCCGATCAGGCCGAGCAAGCGGCCAGGGTGGCCAAGCTTGACCTGCGCTCGGCCATGGTCGGCGAATTCCCGGAACTGCAAGGCATCATGGGTCGTTATTACGCGCTTGAGGCCGGGCTGCCTGCCGCGGTGGCCGATGCTGCGCGAGATCATTATTCGCCGCTCGGTCCCTCGGATGCGGTGCCTTCCGAGCCGGTGTCGGTCGCGGTGGCGCTGGCTGACAAGCTGGATACGCTGACCGGCTTCTGGGCCATCGACGAAAAGCCGACCGGGTCGAAGGATCCCTTCGCGTTGCGTCGCGCCGCACTTGGTGTGATCCGGCTGGTGCTGGTGAACGGTGCGCGCCTTGGCCTGTCCGAACTCTTCCGCCTCTTTGGCGAGGCGCATCTGGCCGCGCTCAAGCCTGGGCAGGGCGATCAGCAGATTGCGACGCTGCAAAACGACCTCCTCGCTTTCTTCCACGACCGGCTCAAGGTCCATTTGCGCGATCAGGGCATCCGTCATGACATCATCGACGCCGTGCTGAACATGCCGGGCAGCGACGATCTCGTGCTGCTGGTGAACCGTGCCACGGCGCTGAACGACGTGCTGCGGACCGATGACGGCACCAACCTGCTGCAAGGGCTGAAACGCGCCGGCAACATCCTCGCCCAGGCCGAGGATAAGGACGGGGTTGAATACAGCTTCGGCGCTGATCCGAAATTCGCAGAAACTGATGAGGAACGCGCCCTGTTCGCCGCACTTGATCAGGCCGAACCTGCGATCCGCAATGCTGTCACGGGCGAGGATTTCCCTGCTGCGATGCAGGCGATCGCCGCTCTGCGGGGGCCGATCGACGCCTTTTTCGAGGCGGTACAGATCAATACCGACAATCAGATCGTGCGCCGCAACCGCCTGAACCTGCTCTCCCGCATCCGCGAGGCAGGCCGGCTGATCGCTGATTTCGGCCGGATCGAGGGCTGATCCCAGCCTTTCTTTCGTGCCCAAATATCCCCGGGGGAACGCTCCTGGGGCCCCATTGAGGGGCCGCAGGAGCGTGGGGGCAGAGCCCCCGCTCCCCGCGCTGCCGACCTGCGCTTCGCACTTGCAGCAATGCGCTTGCCATGCCTAATGTGACGGCATCATGACCGCGCTGACTGATCCAGGAGCCATCGTCGAAATCACCCCCTCGGCGGGGATTCAGACCGCGCGTCATGGCTGGCGGGCAAAATGCCTGCAGCGTCTGATCCGGATGGAGCTGCCGGTTCCGGCAAGCTTCGCCATCTCGGCCGAAGCAGTACGCGCCATTGCTGCCGGGCAGATGCCCGACCGCGCCCGGCTTGCCGCGATCATTGATCGTGCGGATGGGCTGGTCAGCGTGCGCCCCTCGGCGGTAGATCCGGCGTGGGGCGGACCGGGAACGGTGCTGAATGTCGGCATCAACCACGAACGCCACGCCCTTCTGGTGCAAAGCCGGGGCAAGGCAGCGGCAGATGCGATCTACCTGGGCTTTGTGCAGTCCTATGCCATCCACGTTGCGCGGCTGGACCCCGACATGTTCTCGGACAGCGAGGGCGGGCTTGCCGCTGCCCTGCGCGCCTATGAGGACGAAACGGACGAAGAATTCCCCCAGGACCCTGCCCGCCAGCTGGCCGAAGTGCTGCGCAGTATGGCGCGGGCCTGGGACGGGCCGACCGCCCGGCTTTTGCGTCAGGCCAAGGGTGCGCCGGCCAATGCGCCGCTTGGGTTGGTGGTGCAGCACATGGCACTGGCGATCGGGCCGGGCGTAACCGGCTCTGGCACCATCCAGTTCATAGACAGCGTTACCGGCATGCCGCGTATCACCGGCCGGTTCCGGGGTCAGACCCAGGGCCGTGCCAAAGGCGAGGGGGCCGAGACGCTCTATCTCGTGCGCGACCCGCGCGGCCCCTCGCTGGAAGAGGCGGCACCGCAGGTGTTCGCCGATCTTGTCCGCTTTGGCGTCGCCGCGCGTGAACGCCTGCGCGAAGAGATGCAGATCGAATTCGTCGTCTCGGATGGCAAGCTGTCGATCATTGATGCGGTACGGGTCGGCCGCAGCTCACGCGCGAGCGTCCGCATCGCCGTGGCACTGGCCCGCGATGGCATCATCACGCCCGAAGAGGCGGTGATGCGGGTCGAGCCGCGCGCCCTCTCTGATCTGCTGCACCATCAGGTCGACCCGCGCGCGCCCCGCGATGTCATCACCAGGGGCATCAACGCCAGCCCGGGCGCGGCTACCGGGCGCATCGTCTTTACCGCCGCCGCTGCTCAGGCTGCCGAGGCGCGGGGCGAGCGTTGCGTCCTCGTCCGCCGCGAGACTGTGCCCGAGGATATCCGCGGCATGCATGCCGCCGTCGCTGTTCTGACGGAGCGTGGCGGCATGACCAGCCACGCTGCGGTGATCGCGCGCGGCATCGGTCTGCCCTGCATCGTCGGCGCCAGCGGTATCTCGATCGACGCGCGTGCACGCACGATGATGGTTGGCGGCCGGCTGTTCCATGAGGGTGAAGAAATCACCATAGACGGGACTTCGGGTGAGGTGTTGGCCGGTGCGGCCGAGATGCTTGAGCCGGCGCTGGACGATAGCTTTGCCCAGCTGCTGGAATGGGCCGATGCGCATTGCCGCATCAGGGTACGCGCCAATGCCGACACGCCCGAGGACGCCCGCACCGCACGCATGTTCAACGCTCAGGGCATCGGCCTGTGCCGCACCGAGCATATGTTTTTTGATGACGAGCGCCTGCCCGCCATGCGTGAGATGATCTTTGCCGGACGGCCTGAAGATCGTCGCCTGTCGCTTGAGCGTCTTTTGCCCATGCAGCGCAGCGATTTCGCCAAGCTGTTCGAAATCATGGCGGGCCTGCCGGTTACGATCCGCCTGTTTGACCCGCCGCTGCACGAATTCCTGCCCCATGACCGCGAGGGCATGCGCGAGCTGGCCGAATCACTGGACCTGCCCCTGTCGGACGTGACCCGCCGGGTCGAGGCGCTTAGCGAATTCAACCCGATGCTGGGGATGCGCGGGGTGCGGCTGGGGATCACCGTGCCCGAAATTTATGACATGCAGGCCCGCGCAATCTTTGAGGCGACCATCGAGGCCAGCCATAACGGCGATCCGGTCGTGCCCGAGATCATGATTCCGCTGGTCAGCGCAAGGCGTGAGGTCGAGCTGGTCAAGACCCGGATCGACGCTGTCGCGGCCGCCGTCCGTAATGAGACGCGCAAGGAATTTACCTACCGTCTTGGCGTGATGGTCGAAACTCCGCGCGCAGCACTGCGTGCCGGTGAAATTTCCGAACATTCGGCATTCTTATCATTTGGTACCAATGACCTGACGCAAATGACCTATGGGCTGTCACGCGACGACGCGGGCCGTTTTATGGGCATTTATGTCAGCCAGGGGGTCTATTCCGAGGACCCGTTCCACATTCTTGACCGCGACGGTGTTGGCGAACTGGTCGCCATCGGGGCCGAGCGCGCCCGTGCCACCAAGCCCGATATCACCATCTCGGTCTGCGGCGAACATGGTGGCAACCCTGAATCCATTGCCTTCTGCCTCAGGGCGGGGGTGAATTACGTCTCGTGCTCGCCCTTCCGGGTGCCGGTGGCGCGTCTGGCGGCGGCGCAGGAATCGATTCTCATGGCTCGCGAAGAGGCCGATTCGGCGGTCGGGGCCTAGTTCCCGGCCTGGCCGATTTTGGCCAGAATCTGCCCGTAACCTAATTTGTCGTCGGCGAGTTTCCGCCAAAATCGTTAAAATTCAACTGAATCGCTCCGCTCACGCCTATGTGGGGTGGATCGGATGGCCCTGTTTCATGCCTCTAGCGCCGAATATCCGCTGAGGTAGCGGACCCCAGTTTCAAACCGACCGGGTCGGACCCGGACCGAAAACAGGACCAACATGTCGATATACAAGTCATGGCTGGCGTGCGTTTCTGTGTGTATGGTTGTCGCTTTTTCGCCCGTCGCCACCACTCCGGCGCTTGCTGACGGAAAGCACCAAGTCGCGTACGAGATCAAGACCGGGCGTGGCCGTCAGGTCGTCCAGATTGATCCCAATGACCTGCAATGCCTGTCGGAGGCCTTGTATTTCGAGGCCCGCGGCGAAGGTCTGCGCGGCCAGCAGGCCGTGGCCGAAGTAATCCTGAACCGCGTCGACCATCCACGCTTTCCAAAAACCGTTTGCGGTGTCGTGAACCAGCGCGGCCAGTTCACCTATAACAAAGGCGCCCGTATCCGTGAAAAGGGCACCTTTGCCCGCGTG
>Ga0182743_1000491_pt1 | contig 48564 bp, 49 predicted proteins | sample eDN3rd30CKraftOP_FD_128522 | JGI IMG/M metagenome (GOLD analysis project Ga0182743, IMG submission 128522) | Enriched Organic Plus compost microbial communities from Emeryville, California, USA - eDNA 3rd pass 30_C Kraft OP (version 2) (version 2) ... | reverse complement strand
GTTGTTGATGGTCGACGCCTTCTGGCCGATGGCGACGTACACGCAGGTGACGCCCTTGCCCTTCTGGCTGATGATGGTGTCGACGGCCACGGCGGTCTTGCCGGTCTGGCGGTCGCCGATGATGAGCTCGCGCTGGCCGCGGCCGATCGGCACCATGGAGTCGATGGCCTTGATGCCGGTCTGCAGGGGCTGCGACACCGACTGGCGGGCGATCACGCCGGGGGCGACCTTCTCGATGATGTCGGTGGCCTGGGCATTGATCGGGCCCTTGCCGTCGATCGGCTCGCCCAGGGCGTTGACCACGCGGCCCTTCAGCTCGGGGCCGACCGGCACTTCCAGGATGCGGCCGGTCGTCTTGACCTGGTCGCCCTCGGACACGCCGGTGTAGTCGCCCAGGATCACCGCGCCGACCGAGTCGCGCTCGAGGTTGAGCGCCAGGCCGAAGGTGTTGTTGGGGAATTCGAGCATTTCGCCCTGCATCACGTCGGACAGGCCGTGGATGCGGGTGATGCCGTCGGTCACGGAAACCACCGTGCCCTGGGTGCGGACGTCGGACGACGCGCCCAGGCCTTCGATGCGGCTCTTGAGCAGTTCGCTGATCTCTGACGGGTTGAGTTGCATGTTCAGACTCCTGGAATCCTGTTTTCTGGCCTTATGCCGCCAGCGTATCGCGCATGCGGGCCAGCTGGGCCTGCACGGAGGTATCGAGCACCTGGTCGCCCACGGCCACGCGCACGCCGCCGATCAGGGAAGGGTCGACCGTGACCTGCGCCTTCAGGCGCACGCCGAACTTGCGCTCCAGCCCGGCCAGCAGCTCCTTGACCTGGGCGTCGCTCAGTTCGAAGGCGCTGGCGATCTCGGCCACGGCAGTGCCTTCGTGCCGGTTCTTGAGCGCCTGGAACTGCGCCGAGATCTCGGGCAGCAGCAGCAGGCGGTCGTTCTGGGCCAGCAGCTCGAGGAAGTTGCGCGCGCCCTGCGGCAGCGCGGACTTCAGCAGCCCCGCGAACAGGCCGGCGCGCTGGGCGTCGTCCAGGCGCGGGTCGGACATCGCCTCGCGCACGTCGGGGTTGGCCGCGACCTGGGCCATTTCCGCCACCAGCTCGGCCCAGCCGGCCAGGCCGGCCGGATCGGCACTGGCCGCGCCGAACAGGGCTTCGGCGTAGGGCCGGGCGACAGTCGAAAGTTCAGCCATGGCTTTCCTGGATCAGAGCTGGGCCTTGAGCTGGTCGAGCAGCTCGGCGTGGGCGCGGGCGTCGACCTCGCGCTTGAGGATCTGCTCGGCGCCCTTGACGGCCAGCACGGCCACGTCGGCGCGCAGGGCGTCGCGGGCGCGCTGGGCTTCCTGGGCGGCGTCCTGCTTGGCCTGGGCCAGGATGCGCGCGCGCTCGGCCTCGGCTTCGCGGCGGGCCTGGTCGATCAGCGCGGCGGCCTGCTTCTCGGCGTCGGCCATGCGGGCGTGGGTCTCGGTCTTGGCCGAGGCTTCGATCAGACTGATGCGCGCCTGCGCCTGGGCCAGGTCGGCCTTGCCTTTCTCGGCGGCGGCCAGGCCGTCGGCGATTTTCTGGCGGCGCTCATCCATCGCCTTCGTCAGGGGCGGCCACACGAATTTCATCGTGAACCAACCCAGCACGAAGAACACGAGCATCTGGAAGAAGATCGTCGCGTTCAGATTCACGGTCGTTTCCCTTTAACCTTGCGGCCCTCGCCGCGAGGGCGGCGCAGGGCATTCGATACTTTTGCCGGCCGGCCCGCGCATGCGGCGCGGCAGCCGGCGTCACTCGTGCCCGCGCAAGCCGCGCGGGCGGCCATCGTCAGCCCACGAAGGGGTTGGCGAAGGCGAACAGCATGGCGATACCCACGCCGATCAGGAACGCAGCGTCGATCAGGCCGGCCAGCAGGAACATCTTGGTCTGCAGGGCGTTCATCAGCTCGGGCTGACGGGCCGAAGCTTCCAGGTACTTGCCCCCCATCAGCGCGATGCCGATGCAGGCACCGATGGCGCCCAGGCCGATGATGAGACCGCAAGCGAGAGCAACGAAAGCGACGTTGGTCATGACAACTCCTTGGTTAAAAATCCGCAATCAGAGATGGTTTTCGGGAACGGTTCGATGCAAGAAGAGTCTTGCGCGCCGGCGCGGGGCCCCCGCGTCCCCGTGCCGGCGTATCCGGTCAGTGGCCTTCGTGCGCCTGGCCGATGTACACCAGCGTCAGCATCATGAAGATGAAGCCCTGCAGCAGCACGATCAGGATGTGGAAGATCGCCCAGATCGAGCCTGCCAGCAGGTGGCCGATGCCCAGCCCGATGCTGGTGCCGTTGAAGCCCGTCCAGGCGCCGCCCAGCAGCGCGATCAGCATGAATATCAGTTCGCCGGCGAACATGTTGCCGAACAGCCGCATGCCCAGCGACACCGACTTGGCGGCGTATTCGATCGCGTTGAGCAGCAGGTTGAAGGGGGCCAGCACGATGGCGGCCGCGCCGTGCGCGTGGAAGGGCGCGGTGAACAGTTCCTTGACGAAGCCGCCCGGGTGCTTGATCTTGATGCCGTAGTAGAACATCAGCAGCAGCACGCCCAGGGACATGCCCATCGGCACGTTCAGGTCGGCCGTGGGAAGGATGCGGTGGTAGTAGAGCGGGTCGCCGTGGTGGGCGCCCAGGCCGGTCCACGCGAACACGCGCGGCAGCAGGTCGACCGGCACCAGGTCCAGCGCGTTCATGAAGACGATCCACAGGAAGACCGTCAGCGCCAGCGGCGAGACGAAGCGGCGCGTGGTTTCGCTGGGGATGATGCCCTTGGCCTGGTCCTCGACCATGTCGACCATGGATTCGATGAAGGCCTGGAAGCGGCTGGGCACGCCGGGCGTGGCGCGGCGCGCGGCGCGCCACAGGATGAACACCACGGCCAGGCCCATCAGGACCGACCAGAACAGGGAGTCGTAGTTGACGATGCCGAAATGGGCGATCGCCGACTGCTTTTCGCCGACGTTGTTGAAGTGCGCCAGGTGGTGCTGGATGTAATAGGACTGAGGCGACACGTCGCTGGCAGCAGCCATTTGCTTCCCTACCCTGTACCGAATCTTTGCTATCGGCCGGACCGAACGGCCCGGCAGTTGCACGGTCTAATGCGTGCGCTTATGACAACCTGCGGAACATCAACAACAGCACATACCCCTTCAGCGTGCACACCAGCCCGGCCAGCAGCGCCGGCCACACGACGGCGCCGCCGCCCACGCGCACGGCCAGCCACAGCAGCAGGACCGTTGCAGCCAGCTTGAACGCCTCGCCGAACAGGAAGGTGAAGGGATGGGTCCGGCCCGGCGCGCGCCCCGACAGGTACAGCCGCAGGGCGAAGAGCGCGTTGGGCACGAAATACGCCCCCGCCCCCGCCAGCGCCGACCAGCCGGCCGCTGCCCCGGCCACCGCCCAGGCCACGACAGCCGCCGCGATGCCCATCAGGGCCTGCGCCGTCACGGCCTTTATCAAGCCATGTCCGGCGCGCGCAGCGATGCGTGCCCGCTCGGTTTCCCTTCCGGGATCCGTCAGCCGCTCCCCCAGCACAAAGATTTCCGCAAGCGTCAAACCCGCTGAGTATAGCTTGAATGAATTTTTGACCGCAAGCTGACGCGCACCGAAACAGTGCATGGAGCGGTGGGGCCGGGGACCTGCCAATCTGCAATGCGCCTGCGTCTTGCAGCCGTGCCGCAGCCTTCGGCGCCAGGGCAGCAAAAAGCCCGGGCCATGCCCGGGCAAGACGCCGGCCTGCGCCGCGAGCCGCGCGGCGCATCGCTGCGGCCGGCGGCGGTCAGTCCTCCCGCACCGGCGGCGGCGCCCAGCTGCCGTCCAGCGCCGAGGCCTTGGGCCAGTACACCCGCATGCTCAGCGAGAACGGCCCGTCCTCGGGCGAGGGCAGCCAGTTGGCGCGTCGCGCGGCGCGCGGCTCGTCGCTCTGCACGTAGATGTCCAGCGAGCCGTCGGCGTTGTATTCCAGCGGGCCGTTGCTGGTCAGCGAATAGCGCCCGTGCGGGGTCCGCGCGAAGCCGTGGTCCTCGCCGTAGAGCGTGATAGACCAGAAGGCGTTGGCCGGCGGCAGCTGGTCGGCCGGGAAGTGGATGACATAGTCCTCGTCGCCGTCCAGGCGCTCGCCCTCGTCGTCGAAATGCGCCAGCGGGTAGATCACGTCCTCGGGCGGGTTGGCGCCCAGGCCCGCATAGGCGATGGCCGCGCGGCGCAGGTAGCCGGTGCCGTAGGTGCCGATGCCGTCGAGCACGGTGCGCCAGCCGTTGGCGGACTGCCCGGCGCGCTGCAGCGCCTGCTCGATGCGCGCGCCGGCCACCGGCCCGGCCTGCGTCAGCGCCTGCTGCACCGCCGGCTGCAGGCGGGCGAAGTCGAAGGGCTGGCTGAAGTCCAGGCCCAGCCTGCGCAGGCGGTCCAGCATGGGATAGTCGTTGGCGTGCGGCGGGTTCGCGCGCGAGGCCTCGGCGAAGGTGCGGAAGAACGTGGCCGCGTCCATGGCCGCCACCTGCTCGGTGGCCGACCCGGCCGAGCCGGCCGGCGCCGCGGGCTGGGGCTGCGCGGCCGCGGGCTGCATCGGCGCGGCCTGCTGTCCATAGGCCGCAGCCGGCGTCGCCATGCCCTGGCCGTAGGCCGGCGCGCCAGCCGTGCCGGCGGCGCTCCCCGCCATGGCGGCCGCCGCGCCCGGCGCAGCATACGAAGGCGCATTCGCGCCATAGGTCGCGCGCGCCCACTGCGACAGCGGCATGGCCGACAGCCCGCTCTGGAACTGGCCGACCTGCGCCAGCTGCTGCGGGTCGTCGGCCTGGATGCGGCCCAGCAGCCAGCCCATGCCGGTGGGGCTGCGCACCACGTCCACGCCGGCCGGCAGCTGGCCCTGCCAGTACGGGCCGACGATGACGAAGGTCTGCTCGCCGCCGCCGCTGGTGCGCGTGCCGCGCGAGGCGTAGACGTCGGTCCACATGTCCATGATGGGCATGAAGTAATAGCGCCCGCCCGCATCCGGTATGTGCACCACCAGCGGCTCGGCCGTCACGTCGTACCACAGGTTGGAATACAGCACGTCGCGGTTGGGCCAGGCCGCGCCCGGCGTGTCCGCATCGGGAAAGCGCGTCTTGTGGCCGAACCGGTTCAGCGCCGCCGCGCCGTCGCCGGCGCCGGGGCTCGTGGCGATGCGCCGCGCGACTTCCATCAGCACCATGGGGTAGGCGTAGATGTAGGCGTCGACCGCGATGGCCTGGGCCTCTTCACCGCTGACCGGCGCCAGCACGGGCGCCGGGGCCGGCGCGGCGGCGGGGGACTCGGACACCAGCCGCATCGTGTGCTGCTGGGCCGCCGCGCCGCCGGCCACGCCGCAGCCCAGCGCGCCCGCCAGCAGCGCCACGGGCCAGGTCCGGGGAGGAAGGGAAATGCGCATGGTCTGGCTCCTCGTTGTTGGTATCCGCCGAACCAGGATAGGCCGGTACGCTGCAACAAGGTTTTGGACAAAGGTATCAATCGGCTACCCCTGCCCGCCGGAAAGGCGCATGGAACAAGGGGCCTCAGCGGTGCCGGAACTCCGGCTTGCGCTTGTCCACGAAGGCCTGCATGCCTTCCTTCTGGTCCTCGGTGGCGAACAGCGAATGGAAGGCGCGGCGCTCGAACAGCATGCCTTCGGCCAGCGGCGATTCGTAGGCGCGGTTGACGCTTTCCTTGGCCATCATCACCGCCGGCAGCGACAGGGAAGCGATGACGGCAGCCGCTTCCAGCGCCTCGTCCATCAGCGCGGCGGCCGGCACCACGCGCGAGACCAGGCCGGCGCGCTCGGCCTCGGCGGCTTCCATCATGCGCCCGGTCAGCACCAGGTCCATGGCCTTGGCCTTGCCCACCGCGCGCGGCAGGCGCTGGGTGCCGCCGGCGCCGGGGATGATGCCCAGCTTGATCTCGGGCTGGCCGAAGCGGGCCGTGTCGGCGGCGATGACGATGTCGCACATCATCGCCAGCTCGCAGCCGCCGCCCAGCGCGTAGCCGGCCACCGCCGCTATCACCGGCTTGCGCACGCGCCGCAGCGTCTCCCAGTTGCGCGTGATGTAGTCGCCCCGGTAGACGTCCATATAGCTCCAGTCCTTCATGGCGCCGATGTCGGCGCCCGCGGCGAAGGCCTTGTCGCTGCCCGTGACGACGATGGCGCCGATGCCGTCGTCGGCGTCGAAGGCCAGCAGCGCCGCGCCCAGCTCGTCCATCAGCCGGTCGTTCAGCGCGTTGAGCGCCTTGGGGCGGTTCAGCGTCAGCAGGCCGACGCGCCCGCGGGTTTCGACCAGCACGGCGGAATCGCCCATGGCATGCCTCCCGGTAAAAGTAAGATAGGGACATGAATCCCGAATCCGTAATTTACCGCCTGGAACCCGCCGATCCCGCGGGCCACCGCTACCGCGTCACCCTGACCGTGCGCGACCCCGACCCGGCCGGGCAGCGCCTGAGCCTGCCGGCCTGGATACCGGGCAGCTACCTGATCCGGGACTTCTCGCGCCAGATCGAGACCCTGTCGGCGCGCGCCGCCGGGCGCGCCGTGCCGGTGGCCAAGACCGGCAGCCACGACTGGAAGGCCGCGCCCTGCGCCGGGCCGCTGGTGGTGCAGTACACCGTCTATGCCTGGGACCTGTCGGTGCGCGGCGCGCACCTGGACGAAAGCCACGGCTTCTTCAACGGCACCAGCGTATTCCTGCGCGTGCACGGCCGCGAGGACGAGCCCTGCCTGGTCGACATCCAGGCCCCGCCGGCGCTGCGCCACTGGCGCGTCCACACCAGCCTGCCGCCGGCGCGCGGGGCGCAGGGCGCGGCGCGCCCGCACGGCTTCGGCCTGTACCGCGCGCCCGGCTACGATGCGCTGATCGACCATCCGGTCGAAATGGGCACCCCGCAGGTGGCGAGCTTTCGCGCCCACGGCGCCGAGCACGAGCTGGTCTTCACCGGCGTGGCGCCCAAGCTGGACCTGGCGCGCATCGCCGCCGACGTGCAGCGCATCTGCGAGGCGCAGATCGCCTTCTTCGAGCCGCGCACCCGGCGCGCGCCCTTCCTGGACAGCGCCGAGCGCTACGTCTTCCTGGTGATGGTCACGGGCGACGGCTACGGTGGCCTGGAGCACCGCGCGTCCACCGCGCTGATGGCCGCGCGCAAGGACCTGCCCGCGCTCGGCCAGACCGGCCAGAGCGAGGGCTACCGCGGCTTCCTGGGCCTGGTCAGCCACGAATACTTCCACACCTGGCACGTCAAGCGCATCAAGCCCGCCGCCTTCGCGCCCTACGACCTGGGGCGCGAGAACCACACCCGGCTGCTGTGGGTGTTCGAGGGCTTCACGTCCTACTACGACGACCTGATGCTGCTGCGTTCGGGCGTGGTCGGCCGCGACGCCTACCTGCGCCTGCTGGCCAAGACGATTTCGGCGGTCGCGCGCACGCCGGGGCGCTTCAAGCAGTCGATCGCGCAAAGCTCCTTCGACGCCTGGACGCGCTACTACAAGCAGGACGAGAACTCGCCCAACGCCCTGGTCAGCTACTACACCAAGGGCGCGCTGGCCGCGCTGGGCCTGGACCTGCTGATCCGGCGCGAGACCGGCGGGCGGCACAGCCTGGACGACGTGATGCGGCTGATGTGGCGCCGCTACGGGCGCGACTTCTACCGCGGCCGGCCTCAGGGCGTGCCGGAGGACGCCATGGCCGCGCTGGTGCGCGAGGCCACCGGGGTGAACGCCGCGGCCTTCCTGCGCAACCACGTGGAAGGCACGCGCGACGTGCCGCTGGCCGAGCTGCTGGCCGCCCAGGGCATCGCCCTGCAGTGGAAGCCGGCATCGCCCCTGCCGGGCATGGACGTGCGCCTGCGCAGCGAGGGCGGGCGCATGGTGCTGGCCACCGTCTACGAGGGCGGCGCGGCGCACCGCGGCGGGCTGTCGGCCCAGGACGTGCTGGTGGCCGTGGACGGGCTGCGGGTGGACGCGCCGGCGGGGCTGGAGACGCTGCTGTCGAACTACCGCCCGGGCGATACGGTGACGGTGCACGTGTTCCGGCGCGACGAGCTGCGCGCCTTCCGCGTGCGGCTGGCGGCGCAGCAGCCGGTGGAGTGCGTGCTGGCGGCGCAGGCCACGTAACGGGGGCGGCCGCCGGCGCCCGCGTCAACCCTGCAGCGCCCTTTCTATCGCCTTGGCCGCCACTACCCCATCGGCCAGCGCCGTGGCCACGCAGGGGTGCATGCGCTGGGCGACCTCGCCGATGGCGTAGCAGCCGGGCACGCTGGCCATCGCGGTGGCCGGGTCGGTGGCGATGAAGCCGCGCGCGTCGCGGCGCAGGTCCAGGCCGGCGGCGCAGGCGGCCTGCGGCTCCCAGCCGTAGAAGACCAGCATCAGGTCGTAGGCCCGGCCGTCCACCGCCCGCGTCTGCGGATCGGCGCGGTAGGGCCCGACGCGCAGGTCGGCCGGGTCGACGGCGCGCACCCACTGGCGCTGCGCCCGCACGCTGCGCGCGTAGATGTGCGCGCTGGCCGCGCCGCGCCGGCGCACATAGGCGTAGTTCTCGAAAGCGTTATCGCCCCCGCCCAGGATGGCCACCGAGCGGCCGGCGTAGTCGGCCGCCGCCACGTGCGCGCCCGGGCCGACCAGCACGCCCGGCGAGCGCTCGTGGGGCCTGGCCGGGTCCAGGGGACGCGGCTTCACGCCTGTTGCCAGCACCAGGGTGCGGCCGGCGTGGCGCGCCGGGCCGCCATCCGCCGCGGCCTCGCCGGCCGCAGCGCCGCCCGCGGCCGGCGCTGCCGGCATGCCGGATCCGCCCGCCGTCTCGCCGCCCTCCGCCTGCCCGGGCGCGCACTCCACCTCGAAGCCCTGCGCCGTGCGGCGCACCGCCGCCACGCGCGCATCCAGGCGCACGTTCACGCAGGCCAGCTCGACGCTGCGGGCGATGTTGGCCGCCACCTGGCGGCCGGTGACCTCCGGCAGCGCGGCGATCCAGTCGTCCCGGAAGGGGTTCTCGGCGGTCAGCCCGCCCAGGCGCGGGCCGGCCTCCAGCAGCAGAGGCGCGAAGCCCAGACGGGCGAGCCAGACCGCGCACGAGGCCCCGGCCGGCCCGCCGCCCACGATGATGGCATCCCAGATTGGCTTCATTGCTAGTGTCCCGTCCCGCCCGCGGGCGGCAGCGGGCATTGTAGCGAGCCGGCCGGCGGCGGCCGCCAAAGCCCGTCCGGCCGCGCACCGCATAAAATGGCGGGTCCGCATTCCCTCACGGCCCGCCTTCATGCCCACCCGCCGCATCATCTTCAGCCGCCTGGCGCTGGACGCCCGCATCGGCATCCTGGAACACGAACGCCGCGCCATGCAGCCGCTGCACGTCGATGCGGAGATCGACGTGGACATCACCCGCAGCGTCGACGACGACGACATCCACAGCGTGCTGGACTACCGGCGCCTGCGCGAGGCCATCGTCGAGGAGTGCACGCATTCCCACGTCAACCTGATCGAAACCCTGACCGAGCGCGTGGCCGCGCGCCTGCTGGCCGATTTCGCGGAGATCCGCAGCGTCAGGCTGCGCATCAGCAAGCCCATGGCGTTTTCCGACTGCGCGGCCGTCGGCGTGGAAGTCGCCATCGACCGCACCCCCTGAGATGAACGCCCCCGACCTTCCCCTTGCCGACGCCGCCCGCGGCGAGCGCCGGCGCATCGAGCAGAACAAGCTGGCCAAGCGCCTGCAGCGCGAGGTCGGCCGCGCCATCGCCGACTACGGCATGATCGAGCCGGGCGACAAGGTCATGGTCTGCCTGTCCGGCGGCAAGGATTCCTACGGCCTGCTCGACGTCCTGCTGGCGCTGCGCGCCCGCGCGCCCATCGACTTCGACATCGTCGCCGTCAACCTGGACCAGAAGCAGCCCGGCTTTCCCGCCGACGTGCTGCCCGGCTACCTGCGCTCCATCGACGTGCCCTTCCACATCGAAACGCAGGACACCTATTCCATCGTCACCCGCCTGGTGCCCGAGGGCAAGACGATGTGCTCGCTGTGCTCGCGCCTGCGCCGCGGCATCCTGTACCGCGTGGCCGGCGAACTGGGCGCGACCAAGATCGCGCTGGGCCACCACCGCGACGACATCCTGGCCACCTTCTTCCTGAACCTGTTCTACGGCGGCAGGATGAAGGCCATGCCGCCCAAGCTGGTGTCCGACGACGGCCGCAACGTCATCATCCGGCCGCTGGCCTACGTGCCCGAGCGCGACCTGGTCGCCTACGCCGAATGGAAGCAGTTCCCCATCATCCCCTGTACCCTGTGCGGCTCGCAGGAAAACCTCAAGCGCAAGGAAGTCTCGCGCATGCTGGCCGAATGGGATCGCAAGCACCCGGGGCGGGCCTGGAACATCTTCAATTCGCTCTCGCGCGTGGTGCCCTCGCACCTGATGGACCGCGAGCTGTACGACTTCACCGGGCTGCGGCCCACGGGCGTGCCGGATCCGCTGGGCGACACGGCCTTCGACCCGCCCGAGGACCTGGACGGCGAGGCCGGGGAAGAAGCCTGCAGCGACAAGGCGGCAGCCAACGAGCAGGCCGAGCGCCCCATCTCTTTCGTGCGGCTGTAACCGATCCTGCGGCCGATGCGCGGCTCGCGGCCTCGCGTATCGGCCGCAGGATGCGGCCCTCGCCTCTCCTACTCCGCCTGTATGCCCGCCGCCGCGGCCACGTCGGCCCATTTGCGGATCTCTCCCGCCACGAAGGCATCGCATTGCGCGGGAGCGCTGCCCTTGGGCTCGAAGCCGTGCTGCTGCATGGTCTTGCGAAACGCCGGATCCTGCATGATGCGCACGAGCGCCTGGTTCAGGCGCTCGATCACGGGCTTGGGCGTAGCGGCGGGCGCGAAGATGCCCGACCATAGATTGGCCTGGAAGCCCGGCACGCCGGCCTCGGCCACGGTGGGCAGGTCCGGCATCAGGCTGGAGCGGCTGTCGTCGCCGATGGCCAGGGCCCGCAGCTTGGCCGACTCGATGAAAGGCATCGCCGAGGCGGCGGCGATGAACCCGGTCTGCACCCGGCCGGCAATCATGTCGGTCAGCGCCGGGCCCGAGCCCTTGTAGGGCACGTTGGTCATTTTCATGCCGGCCATCGCGGCGAACAGCTCCATGGGAAGCTGGGACGCCTTGGACGAGGAAGCGAAGTACAGCGCCTCGGGATGCTTCTTGCCGTAGTCGATCAGTTCGGCCACGCTGCGCACCGGCAAGTCGGGATGCGAGACCAGGATGATCTGCTGCACCGCCGTCTGGGTGATGCAGCGCAGATCCTTCATCGTGTCGAAGCTGATGTTCTTGTTCAGCGTGGGATTGACCGCATGGCTGCTGGACACCAGCGCGAGCGTATATCCGTCGGCCGGCGACTGCGCCACGAAGCCCGTCCCTATCATGCCGTCGGCGCCCGCGCGGTTCTCGACCACGAAGGTCTGGCCCAGGTCCTGCGTCAACCGCTCGGCCAGCAGGCGCGCCAGCACGTCGGTGCCGCCCGCCGGCGTATAGGGCACGACCAGCCGCACGGGCTTTTCCGGATACTCGGCCCGCGCGGGGCCGGCCGTCCAGGCCAGGCCCAGGGCCAGGCTGCAACAGGCAAGACGGGATGCGATTTTCTTCATGAGTCCCTCCACCCCGGGATAGTCGTGGCCCCGGGTCGTTATCGATGGAAATGCCGGCCCGCGCCATCCCGCGGGCCGAAAGTCATACCGGCTTCGTGCCGCGGACCTGCACGCGGTGCATGAGGCGGCGATAGCCGGGGTAGTCGTCCAGCGCCAGGTGCTGGCAGCAGCGGTTGTCCCAGAATGCGATGGAGCCCGGCTCCCAGCGGAAGCGGCAGGTGAACTCCGGGCGGGTCGAATGCGTGTACAGGTAGGCGAGCAGCGGCGCGCTCTCGGCGATCGTCATGTTCTCGAAGCGTTCGGTATGCAGCGTGTTGACGAACAGCGCCTTGCGTCCGGTGTCGGGATGCGTGCGCACCACGGGATGCACGGACGACATCGTCCCGTTGGCGTTGCCCAACCCGTGCCCGGGAGGCAGGACGTCGTCGACCTCCAGGGAGGCCAGGATGCGGCTGTTGGAATGCACGGCCTTCAGCCCGGCGAGCATGGCCTTCATCCCTTCGGACAGCGTATCGAAGGCCAGGTATTGGTTGGCGAACAGCGTATCCCCGCCCACCGGCGGCAGCTGCCGCGCCGCGAGCACCGACCCCAGGGGCGGCACCGGCAGGTGGGTGGTGTCCGAATGCCACTCCCAACCGAACACGAGGCCGTCTTCCGGCTTCTTGTCTATGACCAGCAGCTCGGGAAATGACCCCGGGTGCTGGCGGTGCGGCGGCAGGACGGCCAGTTCGCCGAAATGGCGCGCGAAGCGCGCCAGGTCGTGGTCGGAGGCCTGCTGGTCGCGAAAGAACACGACCAGGTACTGGTTGTAGGCGTGCTTGATCTCCTCGATGGTGGGCGCGTCCAGCTCCCGGGACAAATCCACGTCGAAGATCTCCGCCCCCAGCGCGCCGGCCATGGGCCGCACCCTGATATGGGAATACGTCACGTCAAGTTTCCTTTGCGATAGCGATTGACACGGATACACGGTCGCCGGCCTGGGCCGCCCACTTAGTTCATATTCATGAACTACAGTTCTTGTGTATGAACTTGATATTAATCAAAGTCGCATCCCGGCGCAACGGCCCGCGGCGCAGGGTTGGGCCCAGGGCCGGCAACGCTTCGATTTAGAATGCGGCTGCCATGTCCGAAAAAACCGCCACGAACCCGCCGGACGCCAACGTCAAGAGCGCGCGCCGCGTCATCGAGATATTCCAGTTGTTCGCCGAGCTGAAGCAGCCGCTGCCCTTTTCGCTGATCAGCAAGCGGCTCGGGCTGCCCAAGTCGAGCTGCCTGGCCCTGCTCAAGACGCTGGAGGGCAATGGCTACCTGTACCGCCTGAACGACGGGCGCGACTACTATCCGACGCGCCGCATCTACAACGAGGCGCGCGTCATCGCGGAGAACGACCCGCTGCTGTCGAACATGCGGCCGCTGCTCTACGAGCTCAGCCAGGAAACCGGGGAAACCGTGTATCTGGCCAAGCGCACGGGCACGCTGTCGCACTACGTGGAAGTCGTGGAATCGGGACAGACGCTGCGCTATGCCGCGACCGTGGGCGAAAAGCGGCAGCTGCACATCGGCGCCTCAGGGCAGTGCCTGCTCGCGGCGTTGGACGACGCCGAGCGCGATGCGGTCATCGACGAACTGGAGTTGAACCGATATTCGTCCCACACGATCACCAGCAAGGCCAAGCTGCGCAAGGCCATCGAAGAGGGCAAGGCGCGCGGCTGGTTCGTGTCGGTGGGCGGCTACCAGTCGGGCGTCGCGTCGATAGGCAGCTACGTGTGGATCAACGGCGAGCCCCATGCCATCGTGGTGGCGGGGCCTACCGAACGCATAGTTTCCAATGAAACGCAGATAGGCCGCAGCGTAGCGGCCCTGTGCGCGCGGGTGACGCAGCAACCCTAGGCGCAAGCGCTGCGGGGGGCGGCAGCCGCTGCCCCTGCATTGAGGCAGGGGCAGCGGCAGGCCCGCCCGCCGCCTCATTCCCCCACCGGGATGCCCGCCTTGCGCACGAAGTTCCCCCAGTACTGCTTCTGCTCGCCCAGCCAGCCGCGGAACTGCGCGGGCGATTCGCTGGCGGCGGCTTCCAGGCCCAGCTCGCGCAGCCGGGCCTGGTAGGCCGGCTCGGCGGCGATGGCCTTCAGCTCGCCGTTCAGGCGCCCGGCGATCGGCGCTGGCATGTCCTTGGGCCCGCCTATGCCTATCCAGGCGATGGCCTCGAAGCCCGGCAGGGTCTCGGCCATGGCCGGCGTGTCGGGCAGCAGGGCCGAGCGCTTCGGCGTGGTCACGCTCAGCGCGCGCAGCGTGCCGGCGCGCACCTGGGCCAGCGGCGAGGGCAGCGAATCGATGAAGAAATTGATCTGCCCGCCGATCAGGTCCTGGATGGCCGGGGCCGCGCCCTTGTAGGGCACGTGCAGCAGCCTGGTGCCGGTGGACATGGCGAACAGCTCGCTGATCAGGTAGGGCGCGCTGCTCAGGCCGAAGGAACCGTAGGACACGGTGCCGGGCGCCTTGCGCGCGGCCTCGGCCAGGTCGGCCACCGTCTTGAACGGGCTGGCGGCCGAGACCACCATCACGTAGGGAAAGGACACCACCTGCGAAATCGGCGTGAAGTCGTCGATGGGGTCGAAGGGAAAGGACTTCTGCAGGTTGGGCGAGACCGTGTGCACGGTGGCGGCCATCAGCAGCAGCGTATAGCCGTCGGGCGCCGCGCGGGCGACCTGCTGCGAGCCGATCTGGCCCGTGGCGCCGGGGCGGTTCTCGACCACCACCGGCTGGCCCAGGCGCTGGCCCAGGCGCTCGGCCACGGTGCGCGCGACCAGGTCGGTGGTGCCGCCGGCCGTCCAGGGCACCACCAGGCGGATGGGCTTGGACGGGTACGGTTCCTGCGCGCCGGCTGCGGGCGCGAGCGCGAGCAGGGCGGCGCCGGCCAGCGCGGCCGGCAGGGCAATCAGGCACTTCCGTAGGCACTTGCGTATTGAGCGCTTCATATCGCTTTCCCCTTGTGTGTTTGTGGAAACGGAAATTGGAAACGGGACCGCCCGCGCGGCCCGCGCGGGCGCGGTGGCGCGCGCCGCTAGGCGGCGTCGTAGGCGTAGTGCCGCCTGGCGTGCTCCTTGCTGATGAGTTCGTTCTTCAGGTCCATCTCTACCGCCTCGCGGCTGCGCTCGGCGGGGTTGCCGTAGCCGCCCCCGCCGGGGATGTGGCTGACGATGCGCTCGCCCGCGCGCAGCACCACCTGCCGGCCGGCGTCCTGGCTGACGCCGGCGATGGACAGGAAGCCGGTGGGCGCGCTGCCGCCGCCCAGCACCCCTTCGGGCGGGAAGCGGAAGCGCCCGCCGCGAAAGCTTGCCAGCACCTCGCCCACCGGGCCCTGCTCGCCGTCGAGCAGGCGCAGCACATACTTCTGGCCGAAGCCGCCGCGGAACTTGCCCGGCCCGGCGGAATCCTGCCATAGCGAGCGTTCCTCGACGATCAGCGGCACCTCGCTTTCGATGACCTCGGCGGGCGTGTTGCCGACGTTGTACGGGAAGGCCAGGCAGGACACGCCGTCCTTGCCGGCGCGCGCCCCCAGGCCGCCGCTGGACACGTTGAAGGGCGCGAAGCCGGCGCCGTCGCGGCGCCTGCCGAACATGTACTGGCCCCACATGGGCGTGGCGCCGGCGCCGGCGCAGACGCGCTCGGGCGCGGCCGGCGCGACCGCCAGGTAGACCAGGTCGGGCAGGAAGTTGCCGATGGCGGTGCGACCGAACACCGGCGCCGGGAAGGTGCAGTTCAGGATGCTGCCCGGCTCGGCCGCCACCTTGATCGGCCGCAGCGTGCCCTCGTTGACGGCCACCGGCAGGTTGAGCATGCACAGCACGCCGAACACGGTATAGGCGCTGGTGTAGGTCAGCGTGCAGTTGATGGCCGGCTGCACCTGCGGCGACGAGCCGGCGAAGTCCACGGTGATGTCCTCGTCGCCTATGGTCACCGCCGCGCGCAGCGTCACCGTCTGGCCGCCGACGATGTCGACCTGGGCCTCGTGGCGATACGTGCCGTTGGGCAGCTTGCGGATCTCGGCGCGGGTCACGGCCTCGCTGCGCGAGACGATCTCGTCGGACAGCGCCTGCAGGTCGGGCCAGCCCATCTCGGCGCAGATCTCGCGCAGCCGCTCGCCGCCGACGTGGCAGGCGGCGACCTGCGCGCCCAGGTCGCCCAGCACCGTCTCGGCCGAGCGCACGTTGGCCCGCACGAAGGCCTGCACGTCGGCGTTGAGCTCGCCGGCGCGGTAGTACTTCAGCGGCGGGATGCGCAGGCCTTCCTCGTAGTTGTCGCGGCTTTCGGTGGTGGCGCGCCGCCCGCCGATGTCCACGTGATGGCAGCAGGTGATGACGTAGCCGATCAGCGTCCGGCCATGGAAGACCGGCACCATGATAGTGACATCGTTGTGGTGGCCGCTGCCCGCCCAGGGGTCGTTGCCGATGACGACATCGCCCTCGCGCAGCGTGGCGGGCGGGTGGATGTCGAGCAGGTAGCGCAGCATCGAGCCCAGCGGGCCGCACAGGCCGGGGGTGCTGTCCGGCGTCTGGGCCAGCAGGCGGGCCCGGGCGTCGAAGACGGCGCAGCCGTAGTCGCCGATGTCGCGCACCACGGTGGAGAACGACGTGCGCCGCAGCGTCGAGCCCAGCTCGCCGACGATGGACACCATGCGCCGCCACAGCATTTCCAGGGTGACGGGGTCGATGCGGTCGTCCGCCTTGTTCGTTGCGGTCATTGCCTTGCTTCCCATTGCCTTGCTTCCTTTCATCCGTTCAATCGGCCAGCGTGACGATCAGGCTGCCGTGGGCGTCGATGCGCGCCCGCGCGCCGCTGGGCACCACGGTGGTGGATTCGTTCTCTTCGACGATGGCCGGGCCCGCGAACTCCACGCCAGGCTCGATCCGGTCGCGCCGGTGCACGGCGAAGTCGGCCCAGGCGCGCCGCGCCGGGCAATAGGCGCGGCGCGAGCCGTGCCGGCCGTCGCCGCGCGCGTCCGGGTTGGTGCCGGAGACGTCGCCCACCCGGCGCATGGCGCTCGCGCCCAGGCGAAAGCTCATGATCTCCAGCGGCTGTTCGGAAAAGACGCGGCCGTAGAGCTTGCCGTAGGTCCGCTCGAAGGCCTCGCGCATGGCGGCGATGGCCGCCGCCCCCTCGCCCGGCCGCATGGGGAAGACCGCGTTCAGGTCGTAGCCCTGCCCCACGTAGCGCATGTCCACGCTGTATTCGTAGGCCACCTCGGCGCGGTCCATCGTGCCGGGCAGGCGCTCGGCGCATTCGCGCATCATCTCGCCGTAGATCCCGTCCAGGATTTCCGGCGTCAGCCGCGACAGCAGCATGCGGCGCGAGCGCACCGCGTCGTAGGTGACGGGCGCGACGATCATGCCGAAGGCCGCCGCCACGCCCGCGCGCGGCGGCACCAGCACCGTGCGCACGCCCAGCCGCGCGGCCAGGTCGCAGGCGTGCACCGGCCCCGCGCCGCCGAAGGCCACCAGCGCGCAGGAGCGCGGGTTCTCGCCCTTCTCGCTCATATAGGCCTTGGCGGCCGAGGCCATGTTCTCGTTGACGATGGCGTACACGCCATAGGCGGCTTCATCCACGGCGATGCCCAGGGGGACCGCCAGCGTCGCGTCGATGGCGCGCTGCGAGGCCGCCGCGTCCAGCCGCATGCGCCCGCCCAGGAAATGCCCGGCGTCCAGGTAGCCCAGCGCCAGGTCGGCATCGGACACGGTGGGGTCGGTACCGCCCTGGCCGTAGCAGGCCGGCCCCGGCACGGCCGACGAACTTTCCGGGCCGACCTGTATGGTGCCCACCGGCGTGCGCCGGGCGATGCTGCCCCCGCCCGCGCCGATCTCGATCAGGTCCACCACCGAGATGCGCACCGGGATGCCGCTGCCCGGCTTGAAGCGGTGCACGTGCGCCACCTCGAAATCGTTGGTGCGGATGGCCCGCCCGTTCTCCACCAGCGCCAGCTTGGCCGTGGTGCCGCCCATGTCGAAGGCCAGCACCTTGTCCAGGCCGGCCAGGCGCGCGAAGTGGGCCGCGCCCAGCGTGCCGGCCGCGGGCCCCGACTCGATGATCTGCACCGGGAACTCGCGCGCGAAATCCACCGAATTGATGCCGCCGCTGGACTGCATCATCAGCAGCTCGCCGGCGAAGCCGCGGCCGGCCAGCCTTTCCTGCAGGCGCGACAGGTAGCGCGAGGCCACCGGCTTGGCGTAGGCGTTGAGCGTGGTGGTGGTGGTGCGCTCGTATTCCTTGATCTCGGGCAGCACCTCGCTGGACAGGCTGACCGGGCAGCCCGGCGCCAGCTCGGCGGCGATCTCGCGCACGCGCCGCTCGTGGGCCGGGTTGATGTAGGCGTTGAGCAGGCACACCGCGATGGACTCGCAGCCCTCGTCCAGCAGGCGCTGCACGGCCGCGCGCACGCTCTGCTCGTCCAGCGGCTGCAGCACGGCGCCGCCGGCGTGCATGCGCTCGTCGATCTCGACGCGGCGGTGGCGCGGCACCAGCGGGGCCGGGAACTCGATCTGCAGGTCGTAGGCGTCGAAGCGCTTCTCGCGGCCGATCTCCAGCACGTCGCGGAAACCCCGCGTGGTGATCAGGCCGGTGACCGCGCCCTTGCGCTCGATCACCGCGTTGATCACCAGCGTCGTGCCGTGCACCATCACGTCCACCGCCTGCGCCGTGCGGCCCTGCCGGGCGCACAGTTCGGCCACGCCGTCCTCGATCGCCCGCGAGGGGTCGTCCGGCGTGGTCAGTGTCTTGTAGACCTCGAACCTGCCGCTGGCTTCGTCTATCTCGACGAAATCGGTGAACGTGCCACCGATGTCGCTGCCTATGGTTACCACTTGCCTTTCTCCCTTCGGGTCGTCCGATGGGAGCCATCTTAGGAAGCCGGGGCGGCCGGCGGAATTCTCAAAAGGACAAAATTGGATTAAACAGATTGTTAAAGCCAGGCGAAGAGTCCTGAAGCAAAGTGCCAAGGGTGCGGCAAGCCCGGCGCCCGGCCGCCGCGGGACTCCCCACTACGCCCACTACGCCACTACACAAGGGGAATCGTGACATGGACAAGCTGCGCGCCCTGCAATACTTCGTCGCCGCCGCGCAGGAGCGCAGCTTCTCGGGCGCGGCGCGGCAGATGGAAGTCAGCGTGCCGGCCGTGGCGCGCCTGATCGGCGCGCTGGAGCGCAGCCTGGGCGTGAGCCTGTTCGAGCGCACCGTGCACGGCCTGTCGCCCACGGCCGACGGCACCCGCTACCTGGAATCCTGCCTGCCCGTGCTGGAGCAGCTGGCCGCCGCCGACGATGCGCTGCGCAGCGGCGCGGTGCGTCCCAGCGGCACGCTGGTGGTGGGCGCCTCGCCCATCATCTCGCAGCACTGCATCCTGCCCGCCCTGCCCCAGTTCCACGAGCGCTACCCGGACATCCACATCGACGTGCGCAACGTCGACCGCCCCGGCTCGCCGGAGGCCGACGCGGCCGAGCTGCTGGTGCTGTACGGCTGGCCGCGCCATCCCGGCATGGTGCACCGGCCGCTGGTCAGCACCCGCGCGCTGATCTGCGCCTCGCCGGACTACTGGGCCAGGCACGGCGTGCCCAGGACGCTGGAAGACTTGGAGCGCCACCCCTGCCTGCTCTTCCGCGACCAGGAAGGCACTGTGATCGACTATTGGGAGCACGAGCTGGACGGCCGCAAGGCCTCCATCTCCGCCAAGGGCTGGCTGGTCAGCAGCCACCGCGACATCATCCTGGACGCCTGTATGGCCGGCATGGGCGTGGCGCGCTTCACGGACGTGTCGATCCGCGAGCCGCTGCGCACCGGGCGGCTGGTGCCGGTGCTGAAGGAATGGGAATCCCGCCACGCGCCGCCCATCAGCCTGATGTACCGCGCCAGCCGGCGCCGCCTGCCGCGCGTGCGGGCGTTCATCGATTTCCTGACGGAGGTGTTCGCGCAGATGGAAAGGGAGCGCACCCCCGACCTGGCCGTGCGCATCGGGCCGGAACGCCCGCCCTGGTACAAGCGCCGCCACAACCGCGCCTCGGCCACGCCGCGCGAGAAGACGGCCTCGGACGCCGCACGGGAAGCGGCGGGCGCGCCGCCCGACGACAGAGCCGGCGCTGTGCCGCGCAAGGGCGCGCGAAGCGGCGCGCCGGGCCGCGGCGGGCGCCGGACCGCCTAGCCCAGCGCCGGCCGCACCGCGTGGTGGCCGGTGGCGGACTGGAAGGCCGCGCCCAGGCGCAGCAACAGGTCTTCCCGGTAGGGCGCGGCCACGAGCTGCACCGATACGGGCAGCCCCTCCGGGTCCAGGCCGCAGGGCAGCGAGATCGCACACAGGCCGTAGTAGCCGACGAAGCGCGTCAGCCGGCTGGGCGACAGATCGTTCTCGTCCAGGCCGGCCAGGGGCCGGGCCGTGACCGGCAGGCTGGGCAGCACCAGCACGTCGGTATGTTCGAAGACCTCGCGGAAAGCGCGCGCCTTGTGCGCGCGACGGGCCAGGGCGGCGGCGTAGTCGGGCGCGCCGATGGACGCGCCGCGCAGGATGCGCGCGCGCGAGGCGGAATCGCCCGGCGGCGTGCCGGCGGCCGCGAGCTGCGCGCCGCGCGCCGCGTAGGCTTCCGACGAGATGATGATGCCCGAGGCCTCCTGGTCGGCCACGAAGTCCACGCCTGCCGTGGGCGCGTCGTGGCGCAGGCAGCCGAGCTCGCGCAGCGCCTCGGCGGCCTGCTGCACGGCGGCCAGGATGGCGGGCTCGACCTCGCCCCAGGCGGCCGGGTCGCCCAGGGAAAAGCGCACGCCGGCCACGCCGCGCTCCAGGCCGGCCAGGAAGTCCTGCGGCGGCACGGCCAGCGTGGCCGGGTCGTGCGGGTCGGGCCCGTGCACGGCCTGCAGCAGCAGCGCCGCATCGCGGGCCGTCCAGGTCATGGGACCGACCACGTCCAGCGTATGGCTGACCGGCTCGACGCCGTAGTTGCTGATCCGCCCCTGCGTGGGCCGCAGCCCCGTCAGGCCGCAGAAGGCCGAGGGGATGCGCACCGAGCCGCCGGTGTCGGTGCCCAGCGCGCCGGCGGCCAGGCCGGCCGCCACCGCTACCGCCGAGCCGCTGCTGGAGCCGCCGGGCGTTCGGTGCGCCCGCATGTCCCAAGGGTTGCGCGGCGCGCCCATGCCCTGGTTGGTGCCCCAGCCGCCGTAGGCCAGCTCGACCAGGTGCACCTTGCCCAGCGGCACGGCGCCGGCGGCCATCAGCCGCGCAGCAGCCGTGGCGGTGCGGCCGGCGGCCGCGCGGCCGGCGTACATCGTCGTGCCCGCCGTGGTGCGCCGCCCGGCGATGTCCAGCAGGTCCTTGATGGCCAGCGGCACGCCTTCGAGCAGGCCGGCGGGCAGGCCCGACATCAGGCGCTGCTCGCTGGCGCGGGCCAGCGCGAGCGCGCTGTCGGCGTAAACCTCGATGTAGGCGTGCAGCGTGGGATCCAGGCGGTCGATGCGCGCCAGGTGGGCCTGCACGACTTCGACGGGCGATAGCCGCCGCCGGCGGTAGGCGTCGGCGAGCTCGGCGATGGAAAGCTGGCAGGGGTCGGAAGCGGTCATGGGATCGGGACGGACGAAGGATCAGGGCAGCGCGACGGTCACGATGCCGGGGACGAATATCAGCAGCGCGATCAGCGCCAGCTCCATGAAGATGAAGGGGATGACGCCGCGGAAGATCTGGCCGATCTGCAGGCCCGGCACCGAGCCGTGCACGACGAAGGCGTTGATGCCCACGGGCGGGGTGACCGCGCCGATCTCCACCAGCTTGGTGACGAAGATGCCGAACACCACCGGGTTGATGTCCGAGGCCTGGATGATGGGGAAGACCACCGGCATGGTGATGAAGATCATCGAAATGCCGTCGATCAGGCAGCCCAGGATCAGGTAGGGCACGATCAGCAGCAACAGCAGCATGGTCGGCGACAGGCCCAGGCCCAGCACGGCCGAGGCGATCTGCGTGGGCACCTGGGTGGTGGCCAGCGCCACGCTGAAGACGGCCGACCCTATCATCAGCATGAAAATGGATGCCGAGGACGAGCCGGTTTCCACCAGCCCCTTCCAGATCGCGCCGGGCTCGCGGTTGCGGCGCAGGAGCGCGAACACGAAGGCGAGCGCGGCGCCGATGCCGGCGGCCTCGGTCGCGGTGGCCAGGCCGCCGTAGATCGCGCCGATCACCACGACGAACAGCACCAGCACTTCCCAGGAATCGGCGGTGGCTTTCCAGCGCTCGCCCCAGCTGGCCTTGGGCATGCGGGTGCGCTGCACCAGCTCCGGGTCGCGCCGCACCATGGCGTAGATGCCGAAGGCGTAGACCACGGCCGTCAGCAGCCCCGGGATGAGCGCGCCGATGAACAGGTCGGCGATGGAGACGTTGGTGGCGATGGAATAGATGATAAGGATGCCGCTGGGCGGTATCAGGATGCCCAGGGCGCCTGCGATCGCCACCGGCCCGGCGGCCAGGCGCTGCGGATAGCCGGCGCGCAGCATCTCCGGCACGGTGACCTTGGAGATGGTCGCCGCCGTCGCCACGCTGGAGCCGCACACCGTGGCGAAGCCCGCGCAGGCGAATACCGTGGCGATCGGCAGCCCGCCGGCGATATGGCCCAGCCAGCTCTTGGCGGCCTTGTAGGCCTTTTCCGACAGGCCGGCCGAAAAAGCCAGATGGCCCATCAGCACGAACAGCGGGATCACGATCAGCGAGATGTTCGACACGCTGGAAAAGGGGATGCTTTCCAGCAGGAAATGGGCGCCGCGCGCGCCGCGTATGGCGAACAGGCCGCCGGCGCCCACCGCCATCAGCGTGAGCGCGACCGGCAGGCCCACGGCCAGCAGGAAGATGACCGCGGCTATCATGATGTAGCCGATTTCTAGGGGCGTCATAAGGTATCCCGGATGCTTGCGAGAAAGTCGGTCATGCCTGGCCGGCGGGCGCGCGCAGGTCGTGCCAGGCGTCGATCAGGAACTGCACGGTCAGCAGAACGAGCCCCGCCGCCGTGGCGATCCGCCCCGGCCAGACCGGGAAGGCCACCACGGCGTAGCTCTGCTCCAGCCGCAGGGTCGACTCCCACGCCCCGGTCGTCGCGTACCAGGCGAACAGCCCCGTCACCGCGGCCGAGGCCAGGTGGCGCGCGACCAGCAGCGCCCGCACCCCGCGCGCGGGCAGCACGTTGTCGAGCAGGGTCACCTGGAAGTGCTCGCGGCGCACCTGCGCGGCGGGCAGCGCCAGGAAGACGATGAACACCAGCAGCATGGTGCTGGCCTCGGCCATGCCGTAGATGGCCACGCCGAACAGGCTGCGGCTGAGCAGGTCGGGCACGACCGACAGCATCAGCAGCACCGTGGCCGCGCCGGCCAGCGCGCCCAGGCCGAGATTGAATCTCGCGATGAAACGGGACATGCATGTGCTCCTGTGCGCCGGCAAGCGGCGGCGGCGCGAAGGCCGCCCGCCCTGCCGGCGCGGGGTGGTTGCCCGGCCTCGGCCCTACTGCGCGGCCTTCTGCAGGCGATCGAAGCCGGTGGTGTAGGGGATCTGCGCCTCGTACTTGCGCACCAGCGCGGTGAACTGCTCCAGCAGCCCGGCCGGGTCCTTGGTCTGCCGGCCGGCGGCTTCCAGCCACTTGGCGTTGACGGCCGGCTGGGCGGCTTCCTTCCAGCGCGCCACCTCCTGCTCGTCCATGGGCACGTATTTGACCTGGGCCTTGCGTGCGGCCTCGACCGAGCGCTCGACGTCGCCCTCGTACTTCGAGAAGTAATACCCGGGCACCGATTGGGCGACATCTTCCATGATCTTGCGCGTGTCTTCGTCCAGCGACTTCCAGGTGTCCAGGTTCATGGACCACGTCACCAGCGTGTAGACGCCCATGCGCCCGCCGTTGGAGGCGTAGGGCGCCATGTCGTAGACCTTGGTCTGCACCGCCTGGTTGAAGGGCGTGCCGCTCACGCCCTCGGCGCCGCCGCGCTGCACCAGCTCCAGCGCCTCGACCCAGGGGATGCTGATCGGCGTGCCGCCCAGCGCCTTGAAGGCGTCGGCCAGGCCGATGATGGCGCGGATGCGCGCGCCCTTGAGGTCGGCCTGCGCCTTGATGGGCTTGTTGGTCCACAGCGTGTTCTCGCCCGAGCCCAGCGCCCACAGCAGGCGCTGGTTGTTGCGCTCGTACTCCTGCTGCAGGTCGGCGTTGGTGCGGTACAGATCGGCGAAGGCCTGGGTCACCGCCGGGGGGTTCTCCGAGATGAAGGGCAGCACCACGCCCGACAACGGGAACTCGCGCGGGTTGAAGGCGGCCGGCACGGCCGCGCCGATGTCGGCCGCGCCCTTGGACAGGCCCGTGCTCATCTCGGTGGTCTTGAGGAGACTGCCGCCGTAGTAGGGCTGGAAAGTGATGCGGCCGTCGGTGCGGCGCGTGACCTCGTCCATGAAGTACTTGGAGGAGGTCTCGTAGAAATCGTTGGACCCGTAGAAGGTCGCATAGGTCAGCTCGCGCTTTTCCTGCGCGGCGGCGCCCAGGCCGATGCCGGACAGCAGCGATGCGACGAGGGCGTTTATCAGGACGGGGGCAAGGCGCATGGTGCTATCTCCGTGGGAACGGTCAATGGGATTGGACGGGCGCGCCGAAGGATTCGTAGACGCTGACGACCCGGGTGTCGCTGGCGCGGCCATGGCCCAGGGCGGCGGCCATGGTGAAGACCTGATTGGCCGCCGCGGCCAGCGGCAGCGGGAAATCGAGCGAGCGCCCGGCGTCCAGCGCGATGCCGAGATCCTTCAGGAAGGTGTGCACGGTGCTGTGCGGGGTGTGGTCGCCGGCCAGCATGCGCGGCGCGCGCCGCTCGAACTGCACCGACGTGCCGGCGCTTTCGCGTATCACTTCGACCAGCAGGGCGGGATCGATGCCGGCCCGCGCGCCCAGGGCGACGGCCTCGGCGGCCAGGGCGATGTGCGAGGCGGTCAGCAGCTGGTTGATCATCTTGAAGGTGGAGCCGGCTCCCGCCTCGCCCACCCGGTAGATGCGCGCCGCGCAGGCCTGCATGACGAGCCCGGCCCGGTCCAGCGCCGCCGCGTCGCCGCCGGCCATGACGGTGAGAGTACCGTCGGCGGCCTTGCCCACGCCGCCGCTGACCGGCCCGTCCACCAGGGACAGGCCGTGGCCGGCCAGGCGCGCGGCCAGCTCCCGCGCATAGGCCGGCGTGACGGTGCTGGCCAGCCAGACCACGGCCCGCGGGGCCAGCGCCGGCGCCGCGCCGGCCGCGCCGAACAGCACCTCGTCGGCCTGCGCGGCCGTATGCACCATGACCAGCAGCACGTCGGCCTGCGCGGCGGCCTCGGCTGCGCTGGCGCAGGCCGTGCCGCCGGCCGCCGCGAAGCGCGCGCGCGCCGCGGCGTCGATGTCGGCCGCGCGCACGGCCCAGCCGGCCTTCAGCAGGCGCGCGGCCATGGGCGCGCCCATGGCGCCCAGGCCCACTGCCGCCACGCGCCGTATGGCTTGATCCATCAGGGTTTGATCCAATTTCATCTCGATAAATGAGATGATATTATCCATACAACGAAATATAATCCGGATTAACCCTAGCAAGGACGGCCGTCGCGGCAGCGGCGGCAACGGCGTCCGGCGGCTTGATGCAAAGTTGCGCTTTTGCCTCTTCCCATACGAACGAGCATGCCAAGCAAGACTCCGACCGATGTCCCGTCCCCCCCCGCCGCCGGCAAGGGCGGCGCCGCGCCCGCCTCGCCCACGCAGAGCCTGGACCGCGCGCTCGCCTTGCTCGACCTGGTGGTGGCCAGCGCCGATACCGGCCTGTCGCTGGCGCCGCTGGCCGCCGCCGCGAGCCTGAGCAAGCCGACCGCGCACCGCCTGCTGACCGGGCTGCGCAACGCCGGCCTGATCGACTACAACCCTGCCTCGCGGCTGTTCTCGCCCGCCTTCAAGCTCTACCAGATGGGGCAGAAGGTCGGCGGGCGCTTCGACGTCGCGCAGCTGGCCGGCCGGGGCATGGACCGCATCGCCGAAGCCACCGAGGACACCGTCTACCTATCGATCCGCAGCGGCGACCAGGCGATCTGCGTGGCGCGCCGCACCGGCGCCTTCCCGATCCGGACGCTGACGCTGGAGGTGGGCGATTCGCGCCCGCTCGGGCTGGGCGCGGGCAACCTGGCGCTGCTGGCCGCTCTGCCCGACGGCGAATGCGAGCAGGTGATCGCGCGCAACCACGCCCTGTACCGGGGCCACCCCAATTTCGACGCGCAGTCGCTGCGCGAGTACGTCGCGCGCACGCGCGCCGATGGCTACGCGCTGAACTACGGCCTGATGATGCCGGAGATGGCCGCCATCGGCGTGGCCCTGCACAACCCGGACGGCACGGTCAACGCGGCGCTGTCGGTGGCCGCCATCAAGACGCGCATGCAGGCCGACCGGCGCGCCCAGATCGTCGGCCTGCTCAGGCAGGAAGCCGCGGAGATCGAGCGCATGCTGGCGCTGCCGCCGGGAGAGAGATACGCCCTGTAGCGCCGCAGGCGCGCGGGGCTCACCACGAGAGAGGATGGATATGCAGCAAGGAGCGGGATCCCGTTTCAAGGAGAAAATGCGCGGCGGCCAGGCGGTCGCCGTCATCAACGCCGACTACCCCAGCAGCGGCCTGGTGGAATTCCTGGGCCAGCCCGCGCTGGGCCTGGACGCGGTCATGTTCGACACCGAGCAGGGCAGCCCCGGTATCGAGAGCGTCGAGGAAATGGCCCGCGCGTCCCGGCTGACCGGCCTGTGCTCGCTGGCGCGGCTGTTCTCCCCCGAGCCCTGGGTGATCGAGCGCCTGATGCTGCGCGGTATCGACGGCATCATCGTGCCGCGCCTGGACAGCGCCGCGCAGGCGCGGCAGGTGGTCGATACGGTGCGCTACTGCTTTCCCGACGGCGGCCGCGACAAAGTGATCGTGGTGCAGATCGAAAGCGCCGCGGCCCACGCCGACCTGGACGGCTTCCTGGCGGTGGACGGCATAGACGCGTATTTCATCGGCCCGGTCGACCTGTCGCGCAGCATGGGCCACAAGGGCGACTACCGCGTGCCGGCCGTGGCCCAGGCCATCGACGACATCCTGGCGCGGGTCAACGCCGCCGGCAAGACGGCCGGCACCCTGGTCAAGCCGGGCGACGCGGATGAGTGGCTGGCGCGCGGCGCGCGCTTCCTGTACTTCCACGTCAACGACTGGCTGCGCATCGGCGCGCGCGCCTTCCCGCTGGAACGCACCGGCGCCTGAGCGCCTCCGCCTGGACGCCTCTCTTCGCGCGGGCCTCCCGCGCCGCATCCCGCCCCCCAATTTCGCAAGGAGCAGCAAGCGATGTATCCCATCGATTTCCTGTATCGCGCCGCGCGCCTGCACCCGCAGCGCACGGCCATCGAGGCCGGCGACACGGCGCTCGCCTTCGCCGGCCTGCTGGCCCGCGTGCAGGCCTATGCCTCGGCCCTGCAGCAGGCCGACCCGGCCGCCGGCTCGCGCGTGGCCGTGTGCGCGGGCAACTCGGTCGACCACATCGTCGCCCTGCTGTCGGTGCTGGCCGCGGGCAAGACCTGGGTGCCGCTGAACACCCGCAACGCCGTGCCGGAGCTGGACCGCACGCTGGCCTTCACCGCCCCGTCCATCGTCGTAGGCGACGCCGACCTGGTGGCGAAGCTGGCCGTGCCCGCCGGCGCGCATGTCCTGCACACCGGCGCGGACATGGCCGCGCTCATCGAGCGCAACCGCGACCGCCAGCCCCAACGCCACGAGCGCTCCATGGAAGACGCCCAGGCGATCAAGTTCACCGGCGGCTCGACCGGCGTGCCCAAGGGCGTGCAGCAGCCCTGCCGCGCGTGGACCGCCACCGTGCTCAGCCACATCCACGCCTACGGCCTGACCGAGGCCGACCGCTACCTGGTGGCCGCCCCCGTCACCCACGGCACCAGCACCTACCTGCTGCCCGTGCTGGCCCAGGGCGGCTGCATCGTCCTGCCCGCCGAGAACAAGCCGCCGGCGCTGCTCGACGCCCTGCGCAACCGCGGCATCACCATCACTTTCATGCCGCCCACCCTGCTCTACATGCTGGCCGCGCACGAGGACGGCGGGACCAAGCGCTTCCCGGCGCTGCGCCACCTGGTCTACGCCGGCGCCCCCATGCCGCCGCACAAGATCAGGATGGTGCGCGAATGCTTCGGCAACGTGCTGGAGACCAGCTACGGCCAGACCGAGGCGCCGCAGATCGTCACCGTGATGCGCGCCGACGACTTCCAGGACGAGGCCAAGTGGACCTCGGTGGGCCGCCCCGGCCTGCTGTCGGACATGGCCATCATGGACCCCGAGGGCCGGCTGCTGCCGCCGGGCGAAGTGGGCGAAGTCGTGGTGCGCGGCGACCTGATCATGAGCGGCTACTGGCAGCAGCCGGAGAAGACCGCCGAGACCATCGTCGACGGCTGGCTGCACACCGGCGACCGCGGCCTGCTCGACGAGCGCGGCTACCTGTTCCTGAAGGACCGGCTGCGCGAAGTGGTCATCACCGGCGGCTTCAACGTCTACCCGGTCGACGTCGAGAGCGTGCTCGACGAGCACCCGGCCGTGCACGAGGCGGCCGTGTTCGGCATCGAGGACGACAAATGGGGCGAGGCCGTGCACGCCGCCGTGCAGCTCAAGCCCGGCGCGACGCTGGACGTCCAGGAACTGATCGCCTTCGCCAAGGCCCGCCTGGGCTCGGTCAAGGCGCCCAAGCAGGTGCACGTCTACGAACAGCTGCCGCGCAGCGTGGCCGGCAAGGTCCACAAAGTGACGCTCAAGGCCGACATCAACGCCAGGCTGGCGTCGACCCGGACGTCGGCCCCCACCCAAGGAGACCCCGCATGAGCCAGAATGCCGGGCAGGACAAGCCCTATACCGAGCTTTGCACGCACTCGCTGACCTCGATCCACTACCGCGACAGCAACCTGACCGAGGACATCCTGGGCAAGCGCAGCTTCACCGAGGCACTCTTCTACCACATCACCGGCCGCCAACCCGGCGCCGACGACGTGAAACTGGTCGACGCAGTGCTGATCGCCATCATGGAGCACGGCCTGACGCCCAGCGCCATTTCCACCCGCATGGTCTACATGAGCGCGCCCGAGAACCTGCAGGGCGCGGTCGCGGCCGGCCTGCTGGCGGTAGGCAGCCAGTTCATCGGCACGGTGGAGAACTGCGCGGTCAACCTGCAGGCCATCGTCGCCGACCCGGAAGGCGTCGAGGCCGCCTGCCGCCGCATCGCCGAGACGCACCGCGCCGAGCGCCGGCCCATTCCCGGCTTCGGCCAGCACATGCACAAGCCCGACGACCCGCGCGCGGCCGCGCTGCTGCGCATCGGCCGCGCCCATCCGCATGCGTCGGGCCGCTACATCGACGCGCTGCAGGCCCTGTCGCGCGCGGTGGACGCCTGCTACGGCAAGCACATCACCATCAACGCCACCGGCGCCGTCGCGGCGCTGCTGGGCGAGCTGGATATCCCGGTGCAGGTGATGCGCGGCTTCGCGGTGATCTCGCGCGCGGCCGGCCTGGTCGCCCACGTGGCCGAGGAACAGCGCCAGCCCACCGCGCGCCACATCTGGAACCTCATCGACCACGAGATCCCCTACCGCGGCGCGGGCGAGGGGCACAACAAGGAAAAGGCCTAGCAGGGCCCGGAAGAGCCAAGGCCTGGAAGGACCACCGGGCCTCGAAGGCCGGGGCGGCCAGCCGGATGGACCGCGCGGGGCACTAGCCCGGCAGCGGCTCGGAGATCTCGATCAGGTTCAAATCCGGGTCGCGCAGGTAGATCGAGCGCAGGCGCGACACCGCGCCGGTGCGCTGCACCGGCCCTTCGATGATGGCCACGTGCTGCTCGCCCAGCCGCCGGATCACCTCGTCCAGCGGCACCGCGGCGATGAAGCACAGGTCCAGCGCGCCCGGCACCGGCGTGTGCGCCTTGGGCTCGAACTCGCGGCCCTTGACGTGCAGGTTGATCTTCTGGCTGCCGAAGCGGAAGGCCTTGCGGCCTTCGCCGAAGGTTTCCAGCGTCATGCCCAGCACGTCCACGTAGAAGCGCACGCAGGCGGCCTCGTCGGTCGTGGTCAGCACCAGGTGGTCGAGATGGTCGATCATGATGGTTCGCGGGTCCCCATCCATTGCGGCCCCGGGACCTGGATGCCGAACAGGTCCAGTACCCGCGCCACCGTGTGGTCCACCATCTCTTCGATCGACCGCGGCCGGTGGTAGAAGGCCGGCAGCGGCGGGAAAACGATGCCGCCCATTTCCGTCACGGCGGTCATGTTGCGCAGGTGCGCCAGGTTCAGCGGCGTTTCGCGCACCATCAGCACCAGGCGGCGGCGCTCTTTCAGCGTGACGTCGGCCGCGCGGGTGATGAGGTTGTCCGACAGGCCGTGGGCCACGGCCGCCAGCGTGCGCATCGAGCACGGCACGACGACCATGCCGGCGGTGTCGAAGGCGCCGCTGGCCAGCGTCGCCCCCACGTCGCGCACGCCGTGCACGACGTCGGCCAGGGCGTGCAGGTCCTGGCGGCTGGCATCCAGCTCGTGGCGGACGTTGAGCACGCCCGAGGCCGAAACGATCAGGTGGGTCTCGACGTCGGGCACCGCGCGCAAGGCCTGCAGCATGCGCACGGCGTAGATCGCGCCGGTGGCGCCGGTGACGGCGACCACCAGGCGGCGAGGCGATGTCACCGGGCGGCCTCGGTGGCCCCGGCCTCTTCCAGCAGCGTCTTGAGCTCGCCGCTTTCGTTCATCTCGCCCATGATGTCCGAGCCGCCCACGAATTCGCCCTTCACGTAGAGCTGCGGGATGGTGGGCCAGTTGGAGTATTCCTTGATGCCCTGGCGCACTTCGTCGTCTTCCAGCACGTTGACGGTGACGAGCTGCTTGACGCCACAGCCCTTCAGGATCTGGATGGCGCGGCCGGAAAAGCCGCACTGCGGGAACTGGGCGGTGCCCTTCATGAACAGCACCACGGGGTGCTGGGTCACGGTGTCGCGGATGAATTCTTGAACGTCGCTCATGGTGTTCGCCTCGTCAGGCAGGGTGCAATGATGGGATTATAGGTATCCGCCGGAGATCCGCTCGATCCCCGCCAGGTCGCGCCGGCTGGCCACGCCGCGCAGGCCCGCGGCCGCCAGCAGGGCGCGCACGGCCTGGGCCTGGTCCCAGCCGTGCTCCAGCCAGACGGCCCCGCCGGGGGCCAGCCGGCCGGGCGCGCCCGCGGCCAGGACGCGCAGGGCGGACAGGCCGTCGGCGCCGTCGGTCAAGGCCGCGGGCGGCTCGTGGCGCAGGTCGCCTTCTTGCAGATGGGCGTCGCCGGCGGCGATATAGGGTGGGTTGGCCACGATCAGATGGTAGCGCGCGCCGGGCGGAAGCGCCCCGTACCAGTCGCCCTGGCGGAAATCCACCCGTGCGCCCAGGCGCTGCGCGTTGCCGGCGGCCACGGCCAGCGCCGCGGCGCTGGCGTCGGTGGCGGTGACGGCCGCCCGCGGGCAGGCCAGCGCCAGGGAAACGGCGATGGCGCCGCTGCCGGTGCCCAGGTCGGCCACGGCCCAGCGATCCGGGCCGGCGGCAGGGGCCGGATCCGGGGTCGGCCCGCCCGCTGCGGCAGCCAGCGCGCCCGCTCCGTGCGGCTGCGCCGCATCCCCCGGCAGTATGGCGGCCCCCAGGCTGCGCAGATGCGCGAGCCCCGCCTCCACCAGCAGCTCGGTCTCCGGCCGCGGGATCAGCACCTCGGGCGTCACGCGCAGCAGGTGGCCCATGAACTCGCGCTCGCCCAGCAGGTAGGCCATGGGCTCGCCGGCCAGGCGGCGCGCGGCCAGGTCGAGGAAGGCGGCCGCGTCGGCGGGCGCCAGGGCATCGGTGTCGTGCGCCAGCAGCCAGGCCTGCGGCCGGCCCAGCACGTACGCCAGCAGCATGCGCGCCTCCAGCCGGGGCAGGCCGGACTGCGCCATCAGGCCATGCGCCTGCGGACCGGGGCCGGCGCTAGGCATACCGGCCTCCACGCCGCGGGGCCACCGGCCTTCGCCCTGCCCGCCTGCATTGCGCGCCCATGCCCGGCCTACTCCTCGCCCAGCGCCGCCAGCTGCTCGGCCTGGTGCTCGGCGATCAGCGCGCCGGTCAGCTCGTCCAGGTCGCCTTCCATGACCTGCTGCAACTTGTACAGCGTCAGGTTGATGCGGTGGTCGGTCACCCGCCCCTGCGGATAGTTGTAGGTGCGGATGCGCTCGGACCGGTCGCCCGAACCCACCAGGCTCTTGCGCTGGGCCGCCTCCTGGCTCTGGCGCTCGCGCTGCTCCTTGTCCTTCAGGCGCGCGGCCAGCACCTGCATGGCCTTGTCCTTGTTGCGGTGCTGCGATCGGTCGTCCTGGCACTCCACCACCAGCCCGGTGGGCAAGTGGGTGATGCGCACCGCCGAATCGGTCTTGTTGATGTGCTGCCCGCCCGCGCCGCTGGCGCGGAAGGTATCGATGCGCAGGTCGGCCGGGTTGATGACGATGTCGGTGGCGGCGTCGGCCTCGGGCATCACCGCCACCGTGCAGGCCGACGTATGGATGCGGCCCTGCGCCTCGGTGGCCGGCACGCGCTGCACGCGGTGCGCGCCCGACTCGAACTTCAGCCGGCCGTAGACGCCGTCGCCCTCGATGCGCGCGATCACTTCCTTGTAGCCGCCCAGTTCCGACGGGCTCTCCGACATCAGCTCGACCCGCCAGCCGCGCTGCTCGGCGTAGCGCGCGTACATGCGCAGCAGGTCGCCGGAGAACAGCGCGCTCTCGTCGCCGCCCGTGCCGGCGCGGATTTCCAGGAAGACGCTGCGGTCGTCGTCGGGGTCGCGCGGCAGCAGCAGCACCTGCAGCCTGGCCTCCAGATCTTCGATCGCGGCGCGGGAGCGCTCGATCTCCTCCTGCGCCATCTCCTTTATCTCGGGATCGGCCAGCAGGCCCTGCGCCGTCTCCAGGTCGGCCTCGGCCGCCGCGTACTCGTTGAAGGCCGCCGCCACCGGCTCCAGTTCCGCGCGCTCGCGCGACAGCTTGCGGAAACGGTCCATGTCGGCGGCCGTCTCGGGCTCGGCCAGCAGGGCATCGACTTCGATCAGGCGGCGGGCAAGCTGCTCCAGCCGGGCGCGCATGGAAGGTTTCATCGGCGGCGAATCGGAAATGGCGGAAGAAAAAAGACGGGCAAGTTCGGCAAGCGCAGGGAAGGAATCACGAAGGCGCCGGATCGGCGGGCACGGACGGGGTGCGCCGCTTGCGGGCGCTGCCCGCGGCGCGAGGAGCGGCGGGCGCCGCTAACGGCGCGTATCGCGCGAGGGGAACAGGCGCGGCAGCCAGCCCAGCAGCTGCTCGCGCTCGGCGCCGTCGCTGTGGTTGAGCGCGGCCAGCGGGCCGTGCAGGTACTTCTGGGTGAGCGACTGCGACAGCTGCTCCAGCACGGCCTCGGGCGACTCGCCGCGGGCCAGCAGCCGGCGGGCGCGCTCGAGCTCGGCCGCGCGCACGTCGTCGGCGGCCTGGTGCAGGTCGCGGATGACCGGCACCACCGCGCGCGACTGCATCCAGTGCATGAAGTTCTGCACGCGGGTCTCGATGATGGCCTCGGCCTGCACCACCGCCGCGCGGCGCGCGTCGGTGCCGCTTTGCACCAGCCGGCCCAGGTCGTCCACCGAATACAGGTAGACGTCGTCCAGCCGGGCGACTTCCGGCTCGATGTCGCGCGGCACGGCCAGGTCCACCATGACGATGGGGTGGTGGCGGCGCAGCCGCGTGGCCCGCTCGACCATCCCCAGGCCCAATATGGGCAGGGAACTGGCCGTACAGGACACCACCACGTCGAACCCGGCCAGCCGCTCGGGCAGGTCGGTAAGCTTCATGGTGGACGCCGAGAAGCGCCCGGCCAGGTGCTCGGCGCGGTCCAGCGTGCGGTTGGCCACCACCATGCTGCGCGGGCGCTGCGCCGCGAAGTGCGTGGCGCACAGCTCGATCATCTCGCCCGCGCCGATGAACAGCACGCGGGCCTCGCCCAGGTTGCCGAACACCCGCTCGGCCAGCCGCACGGCGGCCGCCGCCATCGACACCGACTGCGCGCCGATGGCCGTCTGCGAACGCACTTCCTTCGCGACCGAGAAGGTGCGCTGGAACAGTTGATGCAGCAGCGTGCCCAGCGAGCCGGCCTCGTCGGCCGCGCGCACGGCGTCCTTCATCTGGCCCAGGATCTGCGGCTCGCCCAGCACCATGGAATCCAGCCCGCTGGCCACCCGGAAGGCATGGCGCACGGCGCCGTCGCTTTCGTGGCGGTAGAGGTGCGGGTCCAGCGCGCCGGCGTCCAGCCGGTGGAAGTCCGACAGCCAGGCGGGCAGCTGCACCGCCACCTGGGGCTCGGCCGCACAGTAGACTTCGGTGCGGTTGCAGGTGGACAGGATGGCCGCTTCCCTGACCGAGCCGCCGAAGGCCGAGCGCAGGCCCTCCAGGGCCGGCCTGAGCAGGTCCTGCGACAGCGACACGCGCTCGCGCACCGAGACCGGGGCGGAGGTGTGGTTCAGGCCGAAGGTAAGGACGTTGACAGACATCGCGCGCGGCGGGCAGGCGCCCCGGGGGATCCCTGTGGATCGTGGACGATGGCATTATAGTCCCGTCCGGGGCCGGGCTGCAGCGGCGGGGGATTTCGTGTATAGTCTCGGGCTTTCCCGGCCTGGTAGCTCAGTTGGTAGAGCAGCGGATTGAAAATCCGCGTGTCGGTGGTTCGATTCCGCCCCAGGCCACCAAGAACATCAAAGGGTTACGCTGCTGCGTAGCCCTTTTTGTTTTCCGCAATGGGACGGGATATATTCTATGCGCACCTACCCATCCCAAGCCCCCACGGGCAAACGACTCCGCCGTCTCAAACCCCGCCAGCGCAAAAAACTGCATGTCGGGGAATTTCAGCAGTTCGTTTTTGAAATCAAAGCATCCCTCAAAGAGAATGCTGGTGACAACGCCTTGCTCGACGATCTGATCGACATGATCGAATCACGCAAGCTGTCTTTCGGCGGCAGCGTCGGGAAAGGCACGATAGATGGCATCGTGTCTGCGGAATTTGGCTCGCCCACCGAGGAAGATCGCCAAGTCGTGCTGCATTGGCTAACGAATCGCCCGGAAATCACGCATACCGTGGTGGGTGAATTCGCCGATGCTTGGTATGGATGGGACTAGACGAGACTGGTCAGTTTAGGTGGCCGTAGAACCGGCCACGGAACGCAAGCTGGCCCCAGTTCGAGCCGGTACTTGCGCTGACTCGGCACGACCGCCATCAGGCGGCCAAGGCCTCCAATGGCGTAATGCTGGCAAGTGTTTTCTCCAACTCCTTGCGCGTCACTGCCAGATCGTAGTCGTCCTGCAGGCCCATCCAGAATGCTTCGCTCGTGCCGAAGAACCGCGCCAGACGCAGCGCCGTGTCCGCCGTCACGCCGCGGCGTTCGCGCACCACATCGTTGATGCGTGGTGCAGGCACATGCAGCGCCACCGCCAAGGCGCTGGCGGACATATTCAACGGCACGAGGAATTCCTCGCGGAGAATCTCGCCGGAATGGATGGGGCGCATGCCATTGCGAATGGGCTGTTGGGTCTTGGCCATGATGACTTCCTAGTGATAGTCAACGATCTCGACATCGGCAGCGTCCGTGCCTGTCCAGACAAAGCACACGCGTCATGGGGCAACGAGATCCACGGATAGTTACAAATTTGCAATAAGTCACAAGACCTTGCAAGCGCGATTAATATCGCCCCGTGCCCCCCCATGCACATCGCCGTCGCAACACCAGCAAACCCTAGTCACATAACCCGTACCCTGGAGACTTCCCATGAGCGGTTACTACGACTTGAAGCGCAGTGGCGATCAGTACATGTTCAACCTGAAGGCCGGCAACCACGAAACCATCCTGACCGGCGAGCGGTACGCCAGCAAGGCGGGCGCGGAGGGCGGGATCGAATCGGTTCGCCAGAATTCGTCCATCGACGCCCGCTACCAGCGGAAGACCGCAAAGGACGGCTCGCCCTATTTCACGCTGACGGCGGCGAACGGGCAGGTCATCGGGCACAGCGAGATGTATTCCAGCACCGGCGCCCGCGACAACGGCATCGCCTCGGTCAAGGCCAACGGGCCGACCGCTCCCACCAAAGACAACACCTGACGGGATAACGCCCGACAGGACGGCACCTGGCGCTGCCAGGCGGCGGATCATGGCCTGCGGGCCATGATCCGCTCCGGTGCGGCCCATTAGCCAGGCCGGCACCGGGCCTTGGACTCGCCCCCGCCCTACAGCGGCCTGACCGCCAGATCCCCCCGATACACCGTCTTCGCCAGCGTCTCGGCATGCGCCAGATACGGATCCGGCTCGGTCGGCAGGTTCAGCGACAAGACGTGCCCGGCCAGTTGCCCGCAGGTCATGAAGCGCACGCCGGCCAGTTGCTTGAGCTCGGTCAGCAGGGTATCCAGGATGGCGATGCGGGCGGCGCGGGTGGAGCCGAAGTCGCCGCGCAGGTGCAGCGTGATCGGGATCAGCGTGCCCTCGGCGTGCATGGCCTGGATCTCGTCGCGCCAGATCGCCAGCAGGCGCGCGTGGGTGTGGCGCGCCGCGTAGATGGGCCCGTCGTCCAGGGCGAAGGTGGACGGCAGCTCGACGATCTTCCGTTCGCCGCCCAGGCCGTAGACGTAGGGATGGTCGGCGTCCTGGAAGGTGGCGTCGTAGATGAAGCCCAGGTCGGCCAGGTGCCCCAGCGTGCGCGACGACAGTTCGCCGCCCGGGGCGCGAAAGCCCGTCGGCGCGGTGCCGGTGATGTCCGCCAGGATGGCGCGCGATGTCTCCAGGACCTCGGTTTCCTTGTCGCCCAGGGTGGCGAAGTTTTCCAGGTCGACGCCGCGCGCGGCGATTTCATGGCCGTTGGCGGCCAGTTCGCGCACCAGGTCGGGATGGCGGCGGGCGTCTGCGCCCGGGACGAAGAAGGTGGCCGGCAGGCCATGCTTGGCGAACAGCGCCAGCAGGCGCGGGAAGCCGGCGCGCACGGCGTAGCGGCCGTAGGAATAGCGGCCGAACAGGCGGTCGGGCGCGGTTTCCTTCAGGTCGAAGGATTCGGCGTCGAAGTTGACGGTCAGCAGGACCACCGCGCGGGCGCCTTGGGGCCAGGTGTAGGGCTTCATGCGAAGGAGACCTCCTCCAGGTTGTCGCGGTGCTGCAGGCACCACTGCGCGAAGCTGCGGTAGTCCATGAACTGCACGCCGTCGTGGCCCTTCATGTAGGCGATCAGGTCGGACAGGATGCGGGTGCGCGAGGGCGTGCCCGAGCCCCAGCCCGAGCGCGGGTGCAGCGAGAAGACGAAGAAGCGGTCGACGCCGTAGATGGCGTCGAATTCCGCCTTCCACTGGCCCAGCACTTCCGACGGCGGGGTGTAGCTGAACTTGTAGAAGGGGAAGTCGTCCAGGCTGTAGGTGTTGTTGGGCAGCTCGACGATGACGTCGTCCTGGCCCTTGCCGAAGCGCAGCCGGTAGGGGCGGTCGTAGTCCTTGTCGCTGGAGTCGTAGACGTAGCCCATGGACTTCAGCACGGCCATGGTGCGGTCGCTCTTGCGCCCGGAGGGGGAGCGCCAGCCCAGCACCGGCTTGCCGACGACGTCGCGCAGGATGCGGTCGGTCTTGCGCAGCAGGGTTTCTTCCTCTTCCGCGCCCAGTTCCCAGGCCTCGTGCAGATAGCCGTGGGCCGCGACCTCGAAGCCGTTGCGGTCGATCTGCTCGATGGTGCGGGGATGGCGCTCGGCGTCGTAGCCGGGGATGAAGAAGGTGCCCTTGATGCCGTGCGAGGCCAGCATGTCCATGTGGCGCGGCACGCCGCAGCGCGCCGAGTAGTTGCCCCAGGAATGCTTGCCCATCGGCGCGATGCCGCGGCCGACTTCGTGGCTGGGGCCGTCGAAGTCGATGCCGATCAGCACCACGCAGCGCATGTCTTCGGGAAAGGTCGTTCGTTGGCTCATCGCTGCCCCTCCGGGTGGCTCAGTCCAGCTTGATGTTGGCGTCGCGCACGACGGCGCCCCACTTTTCGCGCTCGCCCGCGAGGAACTTGCTGAACTCGGCCGGCGGCATGTGGGCGATGTCGAAGGAGCGGGCGCGCATGGCGGCCTGGAACTCCGGCGAGGAATAGACCTTGTCGATCGCCTGGTACAGCCGGTCGACGGCGGCCTGCGGCATGCCGGCCGGGCCGAACAGGCCGACCCAGCCCACCGCGCTGAAGCCCGGATAGCCGGATTCGGCGATGGTGGGGACGTTGGGCAGCACGGGGTTGCGCTGGAGGTTGGTGGTGGCCAGGGGGCGCAGCTTGCCCGCCTCGATGTTGGCCTGCTGCGTGCCGACCAGGTCCAGCATGAAGTCCAGGCGGCCGGCCAGCAGGTCGTTGGTGGCCTGGCCCGCGCCGTTGTAGGGGATGGGGCTCGCCTCGATGCCGGCGTCGTGCCGGAACTTCTCGACGGCCAGGTGCGAAGAGCTGCCGACCGTGGTGACGCCGTAGTTCAGCCTGCCGGGCTGCGCCTTGGCGGTGTCGATCAGCTCCTTCAGCGTGCGGACCTTGGACGCTTCCGGCACCACGACGACGTTGTCGAAGGTGACCAGGACCGAGATCGGCGAGAAGTCGGCGACCGGGTCGTAGGGCAGCTTGGAGTACAGGAACTCGTTGGCCCCGTGGGTGCCGGTGGAGCCGACCAGCAGGGTATAGCCGTCGGGCTGGGCCTTGGCGACGAAGGATGCGCCGATGGCGCCGCCCGCGCCGGGGCGGTTCTCCACGACCATGGGCTGGCCCAGCTCCTTGCCCACCTCTTGCGAGATCAGGCGCGCCATGATGTCGGTGCCGCCGCCGGCGGCGAAGGGCACGATCACGCGGATGGGCTGCGAGGGATAGTCGGCGGCGGCGGACAGGCCGGGCGCGGCCAGCAGGGCGGCGGCGGCCGTGCTGGCGGCCGATCGCAGAAGGCGGGAGGTGAAGGCGGATTTCATGGCTGGTTTCCCCTGTGTTGTGATGATGCGTGTCGCATCGGGTGTCGAATCAATGGCGCTGCGGCAGTTCGTAGCGCGTGAAAGTGGGATCGAGCGCGGGCAGGTTGGCGACCTCCATGCGGCCGTGGGCGGGCTGCATGATGACGGTGGACACCGTGGCGCTGCGCGTGTGGCGGCCGAAGTCGCCGCGCGGCGGGCGGCACACCGACCAGGGCGATTGGTAGTCGTCCAGCAGGGCCTGCTTGACGTCTTCCACCGTGATGCCGCCCACCTTGGGCGCCAGCAGCTCGCGCACGCGCTGCTCGCGGTACAGCGTGCAGGGCGAAAAGGCGATGCCCGTGTCCTTGAGCTTGGCCAGCGCGACCGGGCTGAGCCAGTGGTTGGCGTGCACCAGCAGGCCGTCCTGCGGATGCAGCGGGAAGGTCTCGTCGGGCGCGCACTCGAAGTTGATGATGACGCCGCCGGCATGGGCGACGGCCATGTTGTTGGAGCCGGTCTTGGGCGTGGCGTACACGGCGTGCATGGCGTGCGCGACGTAGGTGCTTTCCAGGGCCTTGCGGCGGATCAGGGGCAGGGGCACGCCGACCTGGCGGTAATCGCGGTCGGATTCGAGATTATTGCCGGTAATCGAGATGCCGGCCGAGTTGAAGCCCGAGCGCGCCAGCATGCCCGCTTCCGTGAAGGTCAGCAGGTCGGGGCCGTCCTCGCGCAGGATGCGCAGCACCACGCCGGTTTCCGAGCACTCTTCCTTCCAGTCCCAGTTCTGGGCATGGATCAGCTCGCCGTCCTGGGTGGCCGCGCGCGTCACCTTGACCGAGGTGCAGCCGTCGTTGGTCTCGCCCAGCAGGCGCGCGCGCAGGTCCGGGCTCACGGCCAGCTTCATGACCTCGGTGCGCGCGTTCAGCAGGAAGATGTCTTCCAGGCGCACGCCCGCGCCCTGGGCGATGCCTTCCATCTCGGCCAGGTAGTTCTCGTCGAACTTGCGCACGACGGGGATGTAGCCGTGGATGATCTTGTCGAGCTCGGCCGGGGCCAGCTTCAGGCGGGCCGCCTGCTCGCTGTAGTGCTCGATCGACCGCTCGATGCGCCGTTTCGCCTGTTCGCCGTAGCTGCGGCCGCGCTCCAGCGGGGCACCTGTGATTTCATACAGCGGGAACGGCGACTGGGACTGACTGCTCATCGATGATCTCCTGGGCCGCCCGGGCCACTGCGGCCGGGCAGGAGGCAATCCTAGGATCGCATCGTCATAACATCAAATCATTTATCTGAAACATATAATGCTTTTTTTGGTATGCATTGCATAGGAAAACGGGGCCATCATGGAACTGGAGACCCTGCGCAAGGTCAGCCTGAACCTGTTGACCGTGTTCGAACTGCTGATGGAAACCCGCAGCGCCACCGAGACGGCGGCGCGCCTGCACACCACGCAGCCGGGCATCAGCCGCAAGCTGGCGGAATTGCGGCGCCTGTTCGCGGACCCGCTCTTCATGCTGGTCAAGCGGCAGCTGGTGCCCACGCAGCGAGCCATCGACATCCGGCCCGTGGTGCGCGAGGCGCTGGCGGCCATCGGCGGCCTGATGGAGGACGGCGGCACCTTCGACCCGATGAAGTCGGCGCAGACCTTCCGCATCGCCGCACGCCACACCATCGAGTGGATGCTGGCCCCCGGGCTGCGCAGCCACTGCGACAGCCATGCGCCGTCGGTCCGGTTCAGCTTCGTCAACATGCAGGGCGTCGCGCTGCCCGAGAAGCAGCTGGAGGACCACACCATCGACATCGCGCTGGGGCGTTTCGAGGAAGTGGGCGGGCGCCTGCGCAGCCAGGCGCTGTTCGACGACGACCGGGTCTGCCTGATGCGCCGCGGCCACCCGGCGGCGCGCAAGCGGCTGACGCCGGCGGTGTTCTGCTCGCTGCGCTTCGTGACCACCACCGATATGTACGGCAAGGACAACGAGGTCGACGCCCAGCTGCGCCGCGCCGGCCATACGCGGGATTTCGATCTCTACGTGTCCAGCATGAGCCACGTGCCGCTGATCCTGCTGCAGACGGATCTCGCCGTGACCATGCCGCGCAGGCTGGCGGCGTACATCGCGCGCTTCCATCCGCTGCACGTCAGCGAGCTGGCCTTCCACCTGCCGAAGTCGCACTACAGCATGGTGTGGCACGCGCGCTGGGACGACGTGCCTGCGCATCGATGGATGCGCGAGGTGGTGGCGGGGTTGATGATGGGCAAGGCGGCGTGACCGCCGGGGCCGCGGGCCGCTACAATCGGCCGATGGCTTTCCCCCGCGCCGCGCATGCTCCCGCAAGGCAGGCCGGGCCGCTTCGGCGCCCGGCGCGTGCGTGTGCCCGCCCCGTCCGGGCGGGCCGGACCGGACAGGCCGCGGCTCTTGCCGCACATGCCTGAGCCCGGCGACCGCCCTCCCCCGCTTTTCCCTTCCAGCGCAATCCCCCAGGTCGTCGGGCCCGCTCCCGCGCAAAGGCAATGACACGCCGCGCCGCCGCCATGGCGGCGCGGCCGTGAAGGAGTGACCCATGCAAGCACCGACCCATGAACGGGTAATGACCGAGCTCGACCACGCGCGGCTGAACGGCCTGCTCGCGCGCCAGGCGGCCGACGGGCTGCCGCAGGACGTCGAGGACGCCGCCTACGACCTGGTCGATTCGGTCGTGACCGTGCCCGCGCCGGCCATCGAGGCGGACGTCGTGACGATGCGCTCGCGCGTGAGGCTGCGCGGCGAAGCGGGCCGGGACATCGTCCTGACCCTGGTGTATCCCCCGGAAAGCGATGCGGCGACGGGCCGGATTTCCATCCTGTCGCCGCTGGGGATGGCGCTGATCGGCCACCGCGTCGGGCAGGCCATCCGCTGGCGCGGCCCGGACGGCGCCGCGCACCAGGCCACGCTGGCGGAAATCCTGTACCAGCCGGAGGCGGCCGGGGACCTCGGCGTGTGAGGCCGGAGCCGGCGCCTGCCTGCCCGGCCTGCCGCCCGATTCACGGCCGGCGCTCGGCGCCCTGCAGCATCGACAGGCCCTAACCGGCCAGCCTTGCCGCATCCCACCCCGCCCCGCACAACAGCAGCCGCGTGTCCAGGTCGTCGAACACCGCGTCTTCCACGCGGTCGCCGAGCGCGATCACGCGCCCGCCCTCCAGCCGCACGTAGCCGAGCTCGTAGCGCCGCCCCAGCGATTTCCAGAGCGCGTGGGCGGCCGGCGACTGGCGGGCGCTGCTGAGCAGGCAGACTCCCGCATCCAGCATCTGCCGGTAGACCGCCGTGGCCAGGCCGCGGCGCTGGAAGACGGGCCGGTAGCGCGAGTGCGGCGAGCGCAGGTGCGGGTCCAGCCTGCGGTCGATGCCGACCAGGCGGTTGAAGACGGTGCAGCCGGCCAGGCGCTGCTGCAGGATGTCTTCGACGTAGACGTAGCATTCGCCGTCGGCGATGCGGCGGTAGGCGCGAAAGCGCGGCGGGATCGCGGCGGGCAGGCGGACGAGATCCGAAGCCGCCCAGCGATCCTGGCGGATCGGCCCGTCATCCGGGCCATCGGGATCGCCCAGGCGATCCCTGCGATCCCGGCCGGCGAAGTGGCGCGCGTAGAGCGTATCGAGCTCCACTTCCATGCGATGCGAGTCGCGATCGACGTCAATCCTCATGGCGGCCGGCCGCCACCAGGGCGTCGAGCAGTTGTCGATAGGCGCTGTCCGGCCGGGCGTTGCGCACGTACCAGCGGAAGCCGTCGGCGCAAGGCTGCCCGGCCTCGATGAATGCTTTGGTGATGTCCATGCCAGTCCTCGCCCACCCGCCGGCGAGCCGGCGAGGCAGGGCAGGCGCGGCGCCCGGCAGGCGGACGCCGCGTGATCGCGCGGGCTTGTGCCCGGCGACCTAGGAACTGCGCATGAAAATGGGGGAAGGGTCGCCGGGCTCAGTCATGTGCGGCAAGTGCCGCGGCCGGGCCGGCGATGCCGGCGGCGTGCCGGCGCAGGGACCAGACGGCCCGGCGGGCGACGGATGCGTCGCCTGCGGATTGCGGCCGGGAAGTCTGGCAGGGGGGCATGGGGCGGCATTCTACGGATTGCGGCGGGGCCTGTACACCTCGAGGCCGCTAGCGACTGACCATACACCATGCCTAGCGCTGTCAATCACAGAGAGATCGAGTATCACAGGAGCAACCCAGCAAGTGCTTCCCCCACACTGCACGATCCGCGCAGCGCCGAAAAAATGCCGGCCCCTATGTAGGCACCTCTGTCGCAGACCAGCCGTGCTACCGAAATGCCATCCAATTCAATTCGGAGCCGTTGACTCGCGGCCGTCAGAGACCGGGGTTACAAATTCGGGGCTGCCCGCTATCGGGCCAAAGTACCACTTCGACTCAGCCTAGTAGCCGTGAAAATGGAAGGCCTTGCATAGGAACAGAGTAGTGAGGACGGTCCGCATAAAAAATGTAACATTTGAGCCTGGCAACTTGTGCACTCTGACGCGCAGGGACTAAAACTGCGTTAGCAGTCATAGCAGCAAACTCCCCTGAACGCTGTTCTTGCGAGCGGAGGCCAAGATGCCCTCCCCTCCTCTGCTTCCCCACGATCCCGACTCAAGCGCGCCGTCGTCGCTCCTGCCGGTGGCTGCGTACGTGCGTACATCCACGAATCATCAGCCCAACTCTCTCGCTACTCAACTGGCATCCATTCAGGAGTATGCCGCCGCCCACGAGATGCGCGTGGCGAGAGTATTCATGGATGAGGGCAAAAGTGGCCTCGACATGGATGGCCGTAGTGGCCTCCAAGAGCTCCTGAGGACTGCTCAAAGCGGAGTTGCGGATTTCCGAGCAATCCTCGTGCTTGACGTCACTCGCTGGGGCCGATTCCAGAACCCGGACGAGAGCGCCTATTACGAGCATCTTTGCAGACGGGCCGGTATCGAAGTCATCTATTGCGCGGAACCGTTCCAGAACGACGATTCCCCCATGGCTGCGATGATCCGCAACCTCAAGCGCACCATGGCGGGCGAAAGCAGTCGTGAGCTTTCCAACAAGGTCTTTGCGGGACAGTGCCGCCTCGTAAAGCTCGGCTATCGGCAAGGTGGACCGCCGGGCTTCGGCCTACGGCGTGTCATGGTCGACTGTAACCGCGAGCCCAAAGCGATCCTCGCTCCTGGAGAATACAAGAGTCTCCAGACCAACAGGGTCATCCTCACCCCCGGTCCACCTGAAGAGATCGCCTTGGTCCGGAAGATCTACCAGGACTTCGTCAAAGCAGGCATGTCCGAAGCCGACATCGCTTCTGCACTCAATGCGCGTGGATCATGCACGGATCAAGGACGCCCCTGGACGCGGGGAACAGTCCATCAAGTGCTGACGAACGAGAAATACATCGGCAACAACGTTTACAACCGAACGTCATCCCGACTGCACCAACGCTCCCGGCGCAACCCACAGGATGACTGGATTCGATGCGACGGAGCGTTCCCCGAAATCGTGTCGCCATCGGTCTTTCACGAAGCGCGTCGCATCATCAACGAACGCTCACGCCGCCTTAGCGACTCGGAAATGCTGGGCCGCCTGCACACATTGCTGGATCGCACTGGCTTCCTTTCCGGCATCGTCATCGACGAGCAGGACGACATGCCATCGAGCTCCAGCTACGAGAAGCGATTCGGTGGACTCCTGCGCGCTTATCAGCTCATCGGCTACGCGCCTGAACGAGATTACCGGTTCGTCGCCATCAATCGCGCATTGCGCGCGTGGCGCCCCCAAGTCGCCGCGAGCATCGCTACTCGTCTTCGGCAGACTACAGCGTGGATTGAGCATGATGAACCAACCGGGATCATCACGATCAACGGCGAGTGGACCATCTCCGTCATCATCGCTCGTTGCTTGCGCACATCCCCTTACCGATCCAAGTGGAAGCTCCGATTCGACTCTCTATGCCATGCGGATCTCATCGTTGCTGTTCGCATGGATGAGCACAATGAAATGGCTCGCGATTACTACATCTTTCCGAAGATCGACTTTGACGTTTGGCCTAGCCAGCTTGCCGAACGCAACGCCCCTCTGATCGATAGCTACCGGTTCGATACGCTGCAAATCCTGGAAGACTTGGCCAAACGTACCTACATCAAGGAGGCCGCCTGATGAACGAATCAAATGACGAGCTGACGGTGCAGTCCATACCGATTGATTCCATAGCGATTGTCAACCCGCGATCTCGGAACAGACGGACACACTCCGAGCTGACAGAGAGCATTCGCGATGCCGGGCTGAAGCGGCCGATCACGGTAAGCCGAAAAAAGCAGGCCGATGGCAACTATCTATACGACCTGGTATGTGGACAAGGTCGTATAGAGGCCTACCTGGCCCTTGGCCAGACACACATTCCTGCCCATGTGATTTCGGCCTCGGAGGAGGACACCCTCATCATGAGCCTCGTCGAAAATGTCGCCCGCAGACAGCATCGGCCCATGGACCTGATGCGTGAAGTGGGCCGCCTGAGGGAACGAGGACATTCGGATGGCGAAATCGCGACACAGATCGGCGTTACGGCATCCTGGGTCAACATGATCGGAGGATTGCTCGATCGAGGCGAAGAGAAGCTGCTCTCGGCCGTCGAAACGGGATTGATTCCGCTAAGCCTTGCAACCAACATCGCGCGTAGCAGCGAGGCGGAAATTCAAATCATGCTGGCAGAGGCGTACCAGGGTGGTTTCAGGGGAAAAAAGCTCTCGACGCTACGGCGCCTGCTCGATATCCGGGCAAAGCGGGATGGACTCGTAAGAACGACTCAAGCGGGAAGTGGCCGGACAAAGAAGAAAAAAATGACCATAGCGGAAATGCGCCGGATCTTTGAGCGGGAAGCGGAGAAACATCGCCTCATGGCAAAACAGGCGTCCATCGTCCACGAGCGCCTGGCTGTGGCCACACAAGCCCTGAAAGAGATATTGGCAACTCCGGACTTTGCCAACATCCTCCGGGCACAACATCTCGATACGATACCCAAAGTCCTCGCCAATCGTATCTACGAAGGAGACACGCCATGAACACTCCAGCCCCAGAAAGAGCGGCTAGCACGTCCTCCTTTCCCATCAAGACTGCCTTTCTCAGCAGGTGCATCCAGATCGACCTGCCCAATATTTTGCCGCTGAAGCCCTTCAGCAAAGATGTGAAGAAGAGCCTGAAATATCTGCAGATATTGGCCTCCATTGGCGAAGTGGGTGTCGTCGAACCATTGATCGTGACCACGGCTCCTGGCAAGACTGGAAAATACCTGTTGCTGGATGGTCATCTCCGAATGGAAGCGCTGAAGGACCTTGGCACAGCCAGCGGCAAGTGTCTCGTCGCCACTGATGATGATACGTATACGTATAACAAGCACGTCAACCGCCTGTCGGCGATTCAAGAGCACAAAATGATAGTCAGGGCCATGGAATGGGGCGTATCGGCAGAACGGCTTGCCCGCGCGTTCAACCTTTCTCCCATCACGATCCAGCAGCGGTTCCGGATGCTCAACGGCATCTGCGACGAGGCCATCAAGCTGCTTGACGATACGCCGACACCCGCCAAGGTATTCAGCATTCTTCGCCAAATGAAGCCTATCAGGCAGATGGAATCGGCTGAACTCATGGTGGAGAATAGGAATTTTTCCGTCATGTTCGCCAATGCCATGCTGGCGGCGACACCCCAAGCACAACTGTCGGACGAGTTTAGAGCCAGAGACCAAAAGGATGCGTCGGTAGAATCCCTTGCCCGGATGGAACGTGAATTAGCTGCGCTCCAGATGCAAAGCAGAGCCGTACAGGACTCCTACGGTCCGGATGTACTCCAGCTCTCAGTCATCCAGCGTTACCTGACTACCCTGCTCGCCAACGTTACCGTCACCAAATGGCTTGCGCGGCACCACCCGGAGTATTTGAGGGAGTTCCAGGAAATCATCGACCGAACCGAAATCCAGCCTAGCAGAGGTGGCGAATCCACCCTCAGCAATGCGAGTGCATGACTTGGCGCACTCCTTCCCCCATGCTGCGCCACAACTATCGCGCACATCGGGCTAAGCAGAAGCGTCACGCAGGAGTGGCCACCCCATGCGCAAGGCATGAACATGGCGGACAAGGAGCTCGTATGGCAAGCAATCGCAGGAAGCCCGTTACGGCCAAAGCAGGCCAGGCATTGCTATTGCCGCACACCCAGGAAGTATTGATCGCACATCTGAACCAGACGATGACCAAAGCAGTACGTCTGGCGCTGGTGGAATTCCGAACAATACTGACCAAAGGATCGAGCACAGGGCCGGAGCCTACCCTTGGCCAGTCGTCGCACGGCAGGCAACTGGCCAGGATAGCCAACAAAAGCTGCCGCACCAAAGCCTCTTTGACCACGGAAGCACCCATGTCTGAGGCAACGGCATGGCTGAGCCGGCCGCTCGAACCCATGTATCCAGTAGTGTTCTTCGACGCACTTCAAATGAGGCTGCTCGCACAAGGCCAAGTACGCAATCAGCCGATCTACTGGGCCCTGGGTCTGCTACCCGATGGAACGCGTGACATAGCAGGAGTATGGATTCAAACTACCGAAGGCGTCAGATTCTGGCCCAAGGTCTTCAATGATCTGCAAACACGTGGTGTCCGGGACATGCTTGTCGTCGTCACCGACAGTCTGCAAGGAATGCCCGAAGCGTTGGGCGTGGCTTACCCGGCCACGACGTTGCAAACTGGCATCGTGCAGTTGATACGCAATTCGCTGGACTATGCCAGCTGGAAGGACCGCAAGGCGCTAGCGAAGGCCATTCGGCCACTGTACACGGCCCCCAACGCCCACTCTGCGGAGGTAGAACTGGCTCACTTCGAACAAGGACTCTTCGGGCAGAAGTTTCCCACCGTCGCGCCGGCTTGGCGAGACGCGTGGGATCAGATCATTCCCTTCTTCAACTTGCCGTCGGCCATACGCAGGGTGATCTACACCACCAACGCTATTGACAGCATCCATGCGAGGCTACGTAAAGCCATCAAGGCCCATGGCTACTTTCTCACTGATGAAGCGGCCATCCAACTGATCTGGCTTGCCTTGCGCGATATCACTACCGACAGCGGTCGCCCCGCGCGCGACTGGAAGGCTGCCATGAATCAGTTCGCCGTCATATATGGCAACCGCTTTACTCGGACTTGGCAGTAAGAGGCGCGTATGTCCGAGCCCAAGCCAACCCTCCGCATCAAGCGCATCTACGAACCCGCCGCGCCCGGCGACGGCGCGCGCGTCCTGGTGGACCGGCTGTGGCCGCGCGGCTTGCGCAAGGAGGAAGCCGGGCTCGCGTTGTGGCTCAAGGACATCGCGCCCACGCCGGAACTGCGCAAGTGGTTCGGCCACGATCCGGCGCGGTGGCAGGAGTTCTCCCGCCGCTACCGCGCCGAGCTGGCCGCCAACCCCGAGCCGGTGTCGCGGCTTGCCGCGCTGGCGCGCGAAGGGCCGGTGACCCTGCTCTACGCGGCGCGCGACGAGGCGCGCAACCATGCGGTGGTGCTGGCGGAATATCTGCGGGAGCCGGCCCGCGGGCACTGACGCGGGTACGCCATGGCGCCGCGCCGGTGCGACCAGCCCGGCCGCCGCGCCTCAGTGCAGGTAGAACATCGCCTTGGCCAGCACCACGATGAGCAGCACGTGGCAGAACACGCTGGCGTGCAGGCGGCGCGAGCGCCGGCCGTCGAGCGTGCCGCGCCGCCGCCAGGCCATGGCGGTGGCGAAGTGCCCCAGGACGCTGGCCGCCAGGACGATCTTGATCGACAGCAGCAGCCCGAAGGTGCTGGCCAGCGGCTGGGCCAGGGCGGCGCGGTGCTGCCAGGCCAGCGCGATGCCGGCGGCGTACAGCGCCAGCAGCACCCAGGGCATGACGGCGGTGGCGCGG
>Ga0182743_1000487_pt1 | contig 48884 bp, 44 predicted proteins | sample eDN3rd30CKraftOP_FD_128522 | JGI IMG/M metagenome (GOLD analysis project Ga0182743, IMG submission 128522) | Enriched Organic Plus compost microbial communities from Emeryville, California, USA - eDNA 3rd pass 30_C Kraft OP (version 2) (version 2) ... | reverse complement strand
CGATGGACAGGACGAGGCCCGCTACGACTGCCGTGCCTGCCGCTGCTCCCGCTGCGACGGTGATGGGCACCATGAAACGCCGCCAGTGCATCCAGGCCGCAACGGCGCTCGCCAGAGCAATGGCGGACACGATCAGTCCCTCAATCCTGTCATCCGCATCGGGCAAGATCTGTCCGGCCAGCGCCGTCAGAGCAAACGCCACGCCGCCGACAAATCCACCCAGCAACAATATCGAGGGGAGGGCCATCCGCCGCTGACGCGTGAAATATTCCGCCAGCCCCCAACTGGCTGCTGCCACCAGCAGGCCCGATGCGATGGAAGGGTGATATTCCGCCGCGCCCAACCGCAGGCTGTTGCCCAGCCATCCGACGGCTACCAGCAATATGATGCTGGCAATGGCGACGAAGATATCGTTGAAGCCCGTCAGCAGGCGGAAATGTTCTTCATCGACGACCGGGCTGGCGCGCATCCGGGCGACATGGTCGCGCAGCGCGTTGGCGGCATCGGCTGAAAGAGCGCCGGCCGCTACGGCATCCTGTAGATCGCTCTCGCTATACATGGCCAGCCTCCGCCAAATGCCTGATCCCAGGCGATCTAACATTGCTGTATTATTTAATCAACACAGCAGATTTTCTTCTTTTTCCTACCCCTTTGCGATGATAGCGCCATGGTTGCCTAAGAGGGAGAAAGACTGACATGACCCTGCCAGCGTTGCTTGAAGGCCGCCTGTCCCTTCCGCTGATCGGATCGCCCATGTTCCTCGTATCGCGGCCTTCCCTGGTCATCGCCCAATGCCGCGCGGGCATTGTCGGCGCGTTTCCCTCGCTCAACGCTCGGCCTTCGGGCACTCTTGAAAGCTGGCTTCAGGAGATCGAGGAAGCGTTGACCGAAACGGACGCCCCTTTCGCCGTCAACCTCATCGTCCACCGCACCAATGCGCGGCTGGAGGAGGATCTGGCGCTTTGCGTCAAATATAAGGTGCCGATCGTCATCACCTCGCTCGGCGCGCGGGAAGATGTGAACCGGGCGATCCACAGCTATGGTGGCATCGTCCTGCATGACGTCATCAACAATATCTTTGCGCGCAAGGCGGTTGAAAAGGGCGCAGATGGCCTGATCGCCGTGGCGGCCGGGGCAGGGGGACATGCGGGCACCTTGTCACCCTTTGCGCTGGTGGAGGAAATCCGCTCCTGGTTCGATGGGCCATTGGCGTTGTCCGGCGCAATCGCAACGGGACGTTCCATTGCCGCGGCGCGGATGATGGGGGCGGACCTCGCCTATATGGGGTCTCCCTTTATCGCGACGGAGGAAGCCGATGCCGATCCCGCCTACAAGCAGATGATCGTCGACAGCGGCGCGGGCGATATCGTGTATTCCGACGTGTTCAGCGGCGTTCTGGGCAACTATCTGAAACCCAGCATCGTCGCGGCGGGCATGGACCCCGACAATCTGCCCGAAGCGGCGTCGATGGATTTCGCGAAACTGGGCGGCGATGGAAAGAAGGCGTGGCGCGACATCTGGGGCGCCGGACAGGGCATTGGCGCAATCCGCAAGATTCAGCCCGCAGGCGCCTTCATCGACCAGCTCAAGGCTGAATATCGCGACGCCGTGGCTGCTTTCCCTTCATAAGAAAGCGCGCAGTTCGGTAATGAAGCGGTCGAACTGGTCGTGATGCAGCCAATGGCCGGCATCGGCGAATTCCACTAGTCGCGCATCCTGAAAATGAGCGGCCCGGCCATCCTGAACCGGATTTGACGCCCAGCTGTCCAGGCCAAGGCACAACATGACGGGGCAGATGATCCGGCTCCAGAATTGCGGCAGTTCGTCGTCGATACCAGTGTCCGGCGACCAGCCCCGCAGGCTGGGGTCGAATTTCCAACCATAGCTGCCGTCCTCGTTCCGGTTGGTGCCGTGAATGGTCAGGTGCAACGCCTGCTCGACGGACAGATGGTCGTTGCGCGCGCGCATCCGCTCCACGCCTGCTTCGATCGTGGCCAGCTTGCGGCTGGGTTTGTGCAAGGTGCTCCGCCGCCGATCGATCCATTCGCGCCATTTGTCGATCGTGGGTTCTTCCGCCTTTTCCCGTAAGCGTGCGGGGGAAAGTCCAAGCCCCTCAATGGCGACCAGCTTCGCCACGCGCTCGGGATAAAGCCCCGCATAACGCAGGCTGATGGCGCCGCCGAGTGAATGGGCGACGATCGTCACCGTCTCTTCGCCGATCATATCCACCATCTGCGCCAGATCGTAGACGAAGCTGCTCATCATGTAGCCGCCGTCGGAAGACCAGCCGCTGTCGCCATGTCCGCGCAGATCGACGGCCATGACATGATAGTCGCCGCAAAGCGCGCGAGCGGTCCAGTCCCAGCTGCGCGCATGGTCGAAACCCCCATGCACCAGAAGCAGGGGCGGCGCTGAAGAATTTCCCCAATCCACATAGTGCAAGCGCGTCCGCAGCGACGTGAAGAAATGCGATGTGGGTGTGGGCGCTGCGGGCGTGTCCATGCGATCCTGCCGACTGAAAAGAAGTTTCTTTTCTTCCTTTGTCATGCGCCCGCCGCTTGCAATAGCCATGTGGAAAAAATCCGGATTCCCCCCCTTGCTGTTCGGGAAATCTAACCCTGGCCGGAATCGCCATTGCTGCCGCCGGCCGGGTCAGGCAAGGGTCGGCGGCGTATCGAGCTTACGATCTGGGCCAGCGCCGCTTGTTTGAAGGGCTTGTCCAACCTGGGCCTGCTGCTTGCATGGGGTGGCAACTCGGCAAAACCGGTGATGATGATGACCGGCAGGCCGGGTATTTTTTCCTCGATCGCGTCGGCCAGCTGCGCGCCGGTCATGCCGGGCATCGCATGATCGGTGATGACCAGATCGACGTCGCCTTGCTCCAATATCCGAAGGGCGTCGGCCGCGCCGCTGGCCTGAAATACCGTGTGCCCCAGATCCTCCAGCATCCCCGCCGTGTTGATGAGCACGAGATCATCATCGTCGACCGCCAGAATGACCAGTGGCGTGCTGGTTTCATATGCCACTTCCGTTACGCTTGCCTCGGCGCGTGGGACGTTGGCCGCCGCTACCGGCAACCAGAGCGAAACCGTCGTGCCCTTGCCCGCCTCGCTTTCGATGGTCATTGCGCCGCCGCACTGTTCGGCAAAACCGTGGACCATCGACAGCCCAAGCCCCGTCCCTTTGCCCACGCCCTTCGTGGTGAAAAAAGGTTCGGTGGCGCGTACCAGCGTCGTTTCGTCCATGCCTTCGCCCTCGTCGATGACCGACAGGCGGATATAGGGGCCGGGTTGCAGGTTGCCGCGAGGAATTGGCGGGGTTGCGACTTCGCTCCCCTCGAGGATCAGGCAACCCACGCCACGCATCGCGTCGCGCGCATTGACCGCAAGGTTGAGCAGCGCGAGTTCGAGTTGCCCCGGATCGGCCTGAGCGGACGCCAGGACAAGGGGGAATCGGGTTTCGATTCCCACGCCCGTGCCCAGCGTGGCCTTGAGCAATTCGGCCATGTCCCGCACCAGCGCGATGCAATCGACGCTTTGCAGTTTCAGTTCCTGTTTGCGCGCAAAGGCCAACATGCGCTGCGTCAGGGTCGCGCCCCGCTCTGCTGCGGCCATGGCGTTGTCTATATAGCGGGAAATATCGGCCCCGCTGGCCAAACGCTGCCGCGCAAGATCCAGGCTGCCCACGATGACCGCCAGCAGATTGTTGAAATCATGGGCCACGCCGCCCGTCAATTTACCGATGGCTTCCATTTTCTGCGTCTGGAAGATGGCCTCGCGCGCTTCTTCCAAAGCCTGCTGCGCCTCGCGCCGTTCGGTAAGGTCGCGCGTGACCTTGGCAAAGCCCAGAAGCTCACCTTCGGCATTGCGGATGGCATCGATGACGACGCTTGCCCAGAATCGCGATCCGTCCTTGCGGATTCGCCATCCCTCCGCCTCGAAACGCCCTTCGCGCGCCGTTGTGTCCAGTGCCCGCGAGGGAACGCCTGCCAATCTGTCATCTTCCGAATAGAAACGGGAGAAATTTTGGCCGATAATTTCGCTTTCCCGATATCCCTTCAGCCGCTCGGCCCCGGCGTTCCAACTGCTCACCGTACCGGCGGGATCGAGCATGTAGATCGCATAGTCCGTCACGCTCTGGATGAGCAGTTCGAACCGGTTTTCCAGCCGGTCAGGCATTGCCTTTTTCATCCGGACCTGAAATCCTTGCCATATGCGCCCTGGAAACTGAACGCATCGCACGGGATAACGGTTCCTTGCCACGCAGGATTTGGCATTCAATCGGTCAATCCAGGCACTTGCAGTATAGCTGTTCAACGGGAAATAGGGTTGGGCAAGGCTTTGCGGCGATCTGGTTCTTATGCGGAAAACAGGTTGAGGATTCTCATATCCTTAACCCCGTCGCGATGATCTCGATGGCGCGCCGCGCTTCGTCGATGGAAGCGATTTTGGGCAAGGTCACGGCGACGCGATCGGCTCCGGCATCCTCATAAATTCGCACAGCGTCCAGTTCGGACTCCGGTGTCAGAATGACGGAAATGTCGAAATGATCGATCTTTCTCCCTGCATCTTCGGCGAAGCGGTGGAGCTTGGCTCGACTCTCCTTCAAATTCTCCGGGCCGGAGCCCTCGCCAAAGGCGAGCCGATCATTGTGATATACGGGTATCCAGCCTTCGCAGCTGGTCGCGACCCGGCGTAGAACCCTGTCGTTAAACCCGCCTAGCGATATCGGCGGATGCGGCTGGGTGAGGGGGCGTGGACCGAGCAATGTGGGCGGAAATTTGAAAAACTCGCCATCGAAGGTGAAGCTGTCCTGGGTCCACAGACCTTTCATCACCGCAATGCTTTCCATCGTATAGTCCCAGCGCCGCTCGAAGCTGCCGCCAGTCAGTTCGATTTCCAGTCTGCTCGCGCCGCCCACGCCCAGCCCCAGGGTAAAACGGCCGCCACTATAGCGGTCGATGGTTGCGACCTGCTTCGCCACAACGACTGGATGCTGCATGGGCATTATAAGCACACTGGTGGACACTTCGATGCGCTTGGTCATGGCCAGTGCGCGAGCCGCTCCGATCAGAGGGTCGAGATAGAGTGGAACGCCGAAATGGGGCGGCAAGACTGGCTCGTCCAGCGGTCGGATTGTGTGATGACCATAGGTCACCCAGTCCAGTCCCGCCTCTTCGGCGATCTGGCATATCTCGCCCATGTCGACATCGGCTATGGGGTGGCCAGGGTCCGCATAAGGGCGGCTTAGTCCGATTTTCATCACATCCTCCTGGGCGCTCGCGGCATGGGGCAAGTAATCTTATGGCAATCGTTTCCCTCGCCGACGTGCATCAATGCTGGCCGCGCTTTCCGGCGGGATTGCCGTTGAGGCGGCTCTATGGCCTGCTTTTGATGCCCAGCGGAAAGGGACTGAGGCGGATGGTCTGTCCTGTCCTGCCGTCAGACCATGTTCTAGACCTCAACTACCGGTGTGATCTCCTCGTAGAGATGGATGGCCATATCCGACTGGGAAAAGGCGTCGCTCATTTCCATCTGGCCTGTCTCGACAAGAGTCTGGAGTTCCGCGACAATCGCAGAGGGATCATCGGTCTGCATCCGGTAGATGGCCATGTAGCGCTGATGCGGAGCATCCTCCGCTTCTGGGTCAACCAGCCGGAATCGCTGCGCCGAAACGAAGCCGGGTACGGCGACCACGTCCGCCAGATGACGATTGCTGTACCAGTCGTTATACTCCTGATCGCGACCTGGCACCGGATTGCTCAGCACGACATATGCATAGTTTTTCACAGCCGTCCCTTTGATGTGTCCCTCGCAAGAGCGGTAGTCCTTCGTCAGAAACGATAACGGGCCGATACGCCCCAGGTGCGCGGATCGCCGACATAGACTGAACTGGTCGGAAAATTGGCGAGCAGAACGCTCGGCGACTGGTAATAATGGGCGCCGGTCAGGTTGCGGACGTAAACACCCAGGTCGAAGCCGGACCCTCCGATCCCGCGCCAGTCGAGCCGTGCGTTTGCCAGAGCATATCCCGGCAATTTTTCGCCATTCTGCCCGCCGAAGTCATCGGTCATATAGATATCGCCATTGAAAACGATCTCGCCGTCGGCGGGCCTGAACGGCAGGGTCCAGCTCAGGCTGGCCGTGCCGGCGAAGCTGGGCGTGGGCAAGTTGACCTGCGCTTCGGTGGCGACCGGTGTCGGAACGCCTGGACCGAACGTTACCGAGCCGAGCGACTTTACCTTCTGCTTGGTGAACGCCCCGTTGAACGAGACAGTGAGGGAACGGACCGGGCTGACCGAAGCTTCGATCTCAACGCCATATATTTCCAGATTTGCAATGTTCGCGGCGACGGAGCCATTGGTCGGTTGATCCGGCGTGGTAAAGGGCAGGCCGACATTCTGGGCATTCAGGAATTGCAGCGCGCCTTTGTAGTCGGTGTAGAATGCAGCGATGTTGAAGAAACCGCGAGCTTCCCCCGACCGGAAACTGAGCTTCGCGCCGATCTCGCCGTCAGTCAGTTTTTCTTCCTTGGTGTTCTGGTAGGGGCGCAGATCGGGGCAAGCGCCACCTGGATTGGAGCAGCCGACGCCACCGGTGGTGAACGGGCTTTCGAAGCCGGGCGTGTTGACGTTCGCGCCACGATAGCCACGCCGTGACACGATATAGAGCAGGGTGTTGTCGTTCGGCTTGTAGTCGAAACCAATGGTCCAACTGGGCTCCTGACCTTTGTTGCTTACGATAGCCACGCCGTCGATGAGCCCGAGAGCAGCTTGCGCGTCGCATGTCTCCCGATCAACATAGGTCGACCATATGCCGCCGCCGCAAGCATTGACCTTGTCCCAGCTATAGCGCGCTCCGACATTGAAACGCAGCTTGTCGGTAAGATCGATCCCGACCTGCCCGAACACCGCGTAATTTTTGTTGGCGACATGGGCTGTTACGGGAACGCCATCGACGTCGCCCACCGCGAAGGCGCGGAAATTGGAACCCATCGGCCCGGTGGAGCGATCATTATTATAGAAACCGCCGACGATGAAATTGAATCCATCGAATTCGCCAAGTACCTGAAGTTCGTTGGTTATATACTGCCGCTGAATCACCGATCCCGCGTGAAAGATGGAGAATTGCGATCCGAAGAACGGGGCGCCGGAGGAGAAGAAGAGCGGGCCGGTGGCGCCGGTGTTAATCATCTGATCCGCGCGGTTCTTGCGGAAGCCAAAGATGTTCCGGACGGTGATGTTGCCGAAGGTCAACGAAGTGTCGTTGGTTATACCCAGTTGTCGGCGATAGGCCTGGCCGCCGTTGATGCCGTCATCGAACGCGCCGTAGAAGTTCTTCTTCTGTATCTCGCGATAATTCGCGATCTGCGCGTCGAGATACGCGCCCTCCGTCGGCCCGAAGATCGCCCCCAGCACACCGGGCTGGGCGCGGTAGAGATAAAGGCCGCCTGCGCGTTCATTGGCGCGGAAATAATCCACTATGGTCAGGCTCTTGATCCAGTCGGTCGGCTCGATCAGCAGCGATGCCCGGACGCTGTCCTGATGCACATTGTCGAAGTCGGGACCACCATTCAGATTTTTCGTTCGGCCATCCTGACGTCGCATTTGTCCCGCCACGCGCAGGGCCATTTTGTCGGGAATGATCGGGATGTTGAGCGCGCCCTCCAATTCCCTGTAGTCGAAGCGGCCATAGGTCCCTTCTATATAGCCGCCGAAATCATATGTTGGCGCTTCGGGGCTCACCAGCACTGCGCCCCCCAGAGTGTTGCGGCCGAACAAAGTGCCTTGAGGCCCCTTGAGCACTTGGATGCTAGCCAGATCGTAGGTAGGAATATTCGATCCCACGGAAGGCAGAGGCACGTTCGCGAAATAGGTGACGACACCCGGCGACACCTCGCCCAGCGGAACCTGACCGATGCCGCGAAGGGATACGGCTGAATTTTCCTTGCCGCCTTCGGCCCCAGCCCGGAAACCGGGCGTGATGGTGTTGATGTCCTGAACGGTCTGGACCGTGCTGCGCTCGAGCGCAGCGGCGGAGAAGGCGCTCACTGAAACAGGAACGTCCTGCAGTCTTTCGTCGCGTCGCCGTGCGGTAACGACAATGTCGCTGGCTGTGCCATAGCCGGAACCAAGTTGCTGTGGTTCTTCGGTTGCCTGCGAAGGTGCATCCTGGGCCCATAATGGTGTCGCCGGCATTACCGCCGTTCCGCTCAAAAGGCCGAGCGTCGCGAGGATCTGTCGTTTCATGGAATTATCCTCCCCTTTATATTCCCGTCTTTCGCCGTTTTATTAAGCGGCGGCGTGACGATTTGGTCGTCATCGGCATCGCCTGTTTTATGGACCCGGCGTCATATAGCGGTGTCGGCGCTGGAGCCACTGGCATGACCGGCGGGGTAAACAATTGACCGACCAGCGACACTCGATCGCGTTGCCGCCGCTGCTGCGGTCGCGACATAGTGATGTCCGGCAGAGAAGCTGGCCTGAACATATCCGATAACCCGATGTGCGACGGTTCGGAACGGGCCGTGCAAAGGATGATAATGGCGACATATATACTGGTGCACGGTGGAGGGATGGGCGGTTGGGTATGGAAATATATCGCCGCTCCGCTCCGCTCGGCTGGCCATATCGTGCACACGCCCACTCTCACGGGCTTTGGTGATCGTCATCACCTGATTTCATGCGATATAGATACGGCGGTGCACGCGACCGATATCGCGCGGATGATGGAATGCGAGGAAGTATGGGACGCGGTTCTGGTCGTGCACAGTTACGCCGGTGCCGTCGCGCCGTTGCTGCTAACGATGGCGGGAGACCGCATTCGCAGGGTGATCTATCTCGACGCCATCGTGCCCATGGCGGGGGAGAGCGTGGCGGAAGCAATGGGCTTTCTATCGGCCGAGGCGGTCGTTGGACTACGTGCCCAGCATGCGGCGGGCCAAGGTCCGCTGGGTGCTGGCGTGCCCGATCAGGTACGCAAAATGGCTGATATTGAGCCGCAGCGCATGTCGGCTGATCGTGATGCATGGGTTTTTCGTCATCTGACCGACATGCCGCTCAGCGCCAACATCTGCGCCATACCCGTGGGAGCCGATGCGATAACCCATCGGGTCGATTATCTGGGCGTGCCCCATACGATGATGCATCCGATGCACGCGCGTGCCGACGCGCTGGGCTGGACCGTGCATCAACTGGGCGGTGACCGAGACCATATGGTTCATGTGGGCGATCCGGACGCGGTGCTGACATATCTGATTGAATAGCACAGGACAGGAGAGCGACCATGGCCGAGGTGGCCGATACGGCGGCGGACGCAAGGGCATGTGAGGCGATACCAGCGCACGTTCCCGCTGGCATGGTCCGGGATTATCCGCTGAAAGTCAGTGACAAGACCACAGAAAATCCATTCGACCGGATCATTCCGGAGATCGCGGCCGGGCCTATCGCCTTCTATGCGGAGGGTGTGTTGCCTACCGGCGACCCAGGCTGGGTCTTTCGTCGCTCGGAAGATTTGCGCGCCATCTTCAAGGATGGCGAGAATTTTACAGCACGCGGCTGGTCCAGCTTCAGTGGTTTGATCGGCGACAGCTGGTATCAGGTGCCGGTGGAATATGATCCACCCGAACACACAGCCCTGCGCGCTCTGCTCAACCCGTTGCTTGCGCCGCAACGCATGGCGGCACTGGATGCCAGGGTGCGCGCTTATGCCCGCAACTACATCGATACATTCCGTGACCGCGGCTCGTGCGAATTCATGAGCGAGTTCGCATTCAAGTTTCCCATCGCCGTGTTTCTGGAGCTTATGGGGTTGCCACAGGAAGATGTGGATCAGTTGCTCGCATGGGAGATGAATCTGCTGCATCAACCCGACGTGTCCGAAATCGCGCGTGCCACCAGGGCTGTGCGGGATTATCTCGTCGACAAGCTGGATGCGGCCCGCAAAAATCCCAGGGACGATTTCATCGGCTTCATCGCCACGGGTAAAGTCGGGGAACGTCCGCTCAGTCGTGACGAACAGATCGGGATGGCCTTCAATTTCTATACCGGGGGCCTCGACACGGTCTCCACGAACCTTGGATTGCACTTCCGACACTTCGCGGAGCATGGTGAGGATCAGGCCTGGTTGCGGAACAACCCGGATAAGATCGTACTGGCCACCGAAGAGCTTCTGAGAGCTTATGCCGCTGTCACCACGTTCCGCATATGCGTCAAGGAAGTGGAGATCGCGGGTGTTCGTGTCATGCCTGGCGATCGGGTGGCGATGAGCACCACGCTCGCCAACCGGGATGCGGACAAATATGACGCCCCCAATGAGGTCCGGCTCGACCGGGGGCCCTCGCACGACAGCTTCGCGCATGGGCCCCATCGTTGTGTCGGCATGCATCTAGCCCGGCGCGAATTGCATGTGGCGATAGAGGAATTCCTGAAGGCCGTTCCCCAATTCCATATCGCCCCGGACGCCGTCATTATTTCCACGTTGGGGCCGATCATTCAGCCGGAAACGCTTCCCCTGGTCTGGTCCGCCAGATGATCGCGGTGCGTCCGCTTGCCGCAAACGATGGCCGATTTGAGTTTCCATCGTTCATTGTGGTGGCCGTCGCCGCGCGGATAATCATGACGACGCAGTTTTAAAGGCGTCCCTACGCTTTATCGAGCAGCCGGGATGTCGCGAAGGGCCAAGGACAACAATGCTACACTCGCGGACGAAACCATCCTCCGACATCCTCTGGGGTTTTGACGAAGGCGCTGGTAATCAGGTTGTTGAGGCCGCCATCGGTTTGCGTGAGTTGCTCGCCAGCAATGCGTCCCGCGGCGACGTTCAGCGCTATCCGACCGATGAGGTCATTCGGGCGCTTGACGATGCCATGCTATGGGGTGTTGCCGTGCCCAAGCGGCTTGGAGGGCAGGGCGTATCGGCTACGGCGCTGGTCCGCATGGGTGCCGAACTTGCCAAGGGAGATCCGTCGGTGGGTTGGGTGTCCCAGATCATCAACGGAACGACCTGGGTTACGTCGCTGGCATCGGATGAATTGCAGGAAGAACTTTTCAGCGAAGGCGTGCCGAAGATCGCGGGCGTTTTCAATCCGCCAGGCACGGCGATCCCGGTGGATGGGGGATACCGGGTCAGTGGAGCATGGCCCTATGCGTCGGGTATCCGCCACGCACGCTGGGGGCAATGGGGTGTGCAGATCGTAAAGCCTGATGGGACGCAGGTGCCTGGTAATTTCTGCTACGTTCCCGCCGGCGATTTCCGTATCGAAGATAGTTGGCATGTGACGGGTATGCAGGGCACCGGTTCCGATACCGTCGTGATCGAGGATGCCTTCGTCCCCGAAAGGCGGATGGTCCACGCCGCGCGATCCTACAATTATGTCGAACCGGGGAAGAAGCATTACGGCGCGCCCTCCGACTATTTCGCGCAGATGGCACTGGTGCACCGCACGATGTGCGGCGTGCCGCTGGGCGCCATCGAAGGGCTGCTGGAACATGTCGTGAAGACCGCCGTCACGAAACCGCTCGTCGGCACGATATTCGCCCGGCAGTCGGATTCGCAGGTCGTGGCGAAGGAAATTGGCGAAGCCGCGACGAAGATTCACACGGCGCGCATGTTGATCGAAGCCGCTACAATGGAACTGGACGGCGCGGCGCTCGAACGTCGCACGCTGAGCGAGCGGGAGCGTGCCCGGAACAAGGCGCAGGCCAACCATGCCATGCAGATATTGCAGGAGGCATCCCAAACGCTGATGTATGTCGCGGGTTCATCGGCATTCAATAATGCCAATCCTGCATCCCGCTATTGGCGCGATTTCAATATGATTGCGCGTCATTTCGGTAATATTCCGAACATTGGATATGAAGTCTACGGCCGCTCGCTGCTGGGTGTTACGCCCAGCGCGATCCCGCCGCACATGTATTAACGCCAGAGCGGGAGCACCTGGCCCGCAAACATCTTAGGAAGGATGGAAATACCATGATCAATGTCGAAGAATTCAAGCATAGTCCGGAACGGCGCAAGGAAGTCGTTCAGGGGTTGACCGAAAAACAGGCGAAAATGGCCAATCATTGGATGGACCTGTTCGATCAGGCCTTCAACGTCGGCGATTTCGTCAAGATGGACGAGTTCTTTCATCCCGATATGACCTATAGCAATCCCAATCGCCTGGATCTGGGGCCCTATGTCCAATGGAAGACGTCCCCCGTCGCCCTTTATAAAACCTTTCCGCCTTCGGTTTATCGTGTGCTGGAAGTATATGGCAAAGGCGAAGACAAGATCTGTGTATTCTGCAACCACCAAGGCGAGCAGACCGGAGGACCCTATATGGGAGTTCCGCCACAGGGTCAGAAGATCAACGTGCACTGGTTTTCGGTCTTGACGTTCAAGGATGACAAGATCATCCACATTTATTCCATATCCGATGTGTTGACGATGTTGATCGACATTGGCGTGATTTCCAAAGACAAGCAGCCGGTAGACCCGTACAAGTAAAATAGAGCTTGCGGGCGGCCATTTTGGGATGGCCGCCCGCAAGCAAGAAAACAAGGAGAGCGTGAATGGCAACGCAAGCAGACGCCGGCCTGTCGGGCGTGAATCGCTTCATCGGTCGCCAGTTCGATCAGGTGGCATTCGTTGTCGATGAGCTTGAAGCTGCCAAGGAGCGATTTGGACGGATTTACGGCATCCAGTCGTGGAATACTTGGCGCAACCTGGCCGATGGACAGTCTCACAAGGTTTATCGCGGGACGCCGGGTGATTATCAGTTCAGTTGCGCTTACGGTTATGTCGGCGATATGCAGGTGGAACTGTGCCAGCATGATGGCGGCCGCAGCGTATATAAGGACTGGCTGGATACGCGCGGCCCTGGCTTGCATCATCTGGCTTTCCGCCTCGACGAACGTCCCGAATATGAAGCCGCCTGCGCTGCGTTCGAGCAGCAGGGCGCGCCGTTGGCGATGGGAGGGGAGATCGAAGGCGCAGGCGTCTGGGCCTATTACGACACGGTCGAACAACTTGGTTGTTACACGGAACTTTATTGGTCCTCGCCCGCGGTATTGGAAATATTCGAGCGGATGAAACGCGGCGAACAGGTTGAGATCGCACGATGAAAGCGGGAGTATGAACGTGACCTTACGGGACAGGATTGGGCCGGCGGAAGCTGCTCCTCAGCTTGTCGATGGAACTTTCGTGCGGGATCTGATCGATCTCGACGCGCGGGAGGTATCCTTGCGCGTTCACCATGACCGGGAGATCTTCGACATTGAAATGGAGCGGATTTTCGCAAAATCCTGGCTCCCCCTTGCACATGAGAGCGAAATTCCCAATCCGGGCGATTTCGTCCGGCGCAATGCCGGCCAGGATTCCTGTCTGGTCGTCAGGCGCGAGGACGGATCGATTGCGGTTCTTCTCAACGCCTGCAGCCATCGCGGCATGACCCTGTGCCGGGAGGAGAAGGGAAACAGCCAGACTTTCAAATGCCCCTATCATGGCTGGGCGTTCGGCAAGGACGGTCGTTTTCTGGGCGCGCCGTTTGAGAAGCAGATGTATGGGGATGAACTACGCAGGGCTGCCGACGATCTGCATCTCGTCGTAGCGAAAACCGCCATGCTGGGCGGGATGATCTTCGCGAACTGGGATCAGGACGCCGAAGATTTCGAGACCTATTTGGGTGACTTCGCCTGGTATTTGCGCGCTGCTCTGGAACGGACCAATCGTGGTTTCGAAGTGATCGGACCGCCGCAGCGGCAGATCATGCGTGCGAATTGGAAGCTGCTCGCCGAACAACTGGCCGATGGCTATCATGCCCGCGCGCTGCACCAGTCGGCGGGCGACATGGGGACGCTCGGCCATGACGCCCACGACCCAGCATCCTGGGGCATGGTCGGCATCAACGTCAGCACGCCCGGCGGCCACACGATGCGCTGCATTGACACCCGCCTCGCTTATAGCTTTGCCGGTATCGGCGATACGGCCAGCGTGGCGGAACGGCTGGCCGCCGTTCCTCCGCCGGGCGCCAACGCGGACATGGTGAAGCAGTTTTCCAACAATCTGAGCGATGGGCAGATGCGATTGCTTGCCGATACGCCGCCGTTGGTCATGGGGCTATTCCCGGGGACTGACTTCTTCATGCTGATGAGCGTGGGCGGCTCCGATGATGGCAGTCACGGTCCAGTGATGGTCGCGCGAGCCTGGACCCCGCGTTCGCCGGAACTGTTCGAGATGTTGACATGGACACTGGTTGAACGGGATGCGCCGCCGGACCTGCGGGAACAGACGCGACTGACGACCCTTCGTAATTTCGGCATAAGCGGCTTCATCGAGCAAGATGACGCCGAGGCATGGCAGGGGATACAGAAGGCGGTGCAGGGCCCCGTCGCCCGTCGGATGACGGCAAAATATCAGGCCAAGCTCGGCGTTACCCGGCCCGAAGGTTTCGAGGGCGGCGGTGATGTCTATGCCGGTTTCAGCCGCGACGATGCCCAATGGGCATGGTGGAAACGCTATGCTCAGGTGATGGGTGCCTGACATTGGGGAGGTTGGGACGTTGAACGAATTGGCGGCATCCACATCGACGGAGGCATCATTCGGTTCGCGCGCGCGCATTCGCGCCACGGACCCTCGCTACATGGAAATACTTGATTTTCTCTGGGAAGAGGCTGCCATGCTGGACCGGGATGACCTTCGATGTTGGCAGAACCTGCTGGACCCGGCCATCCACTATTACATGCCGGTCTGCCTCACCCGCAAACGCGGCAGCAATGAAAGCTTCGAGACAGAAGGCATGCACTATGATGAAGACTTCGGATCGCTGAGTTTTCGGATACGGCGCTTTCTGGAAACCCAGGCATGGGCGGCCGATCCGCCCTCACGCGCGCGGCGCTTCGTCACCGGGGTTCGGGTGTGGGAAGAGCAAGGCGAAGGCATATATGACGTCGCCAGCTCGCTGTTGCTCGTTCGCACGATGGACGATGATTTTCGCACAGATTTGGTCACGGCAGAGCGGCAGGACAGGGTCCGTCTATCCGAAACGGGTGCCGCCCGCCTGCTCGAACGCAAGATATTGTGCGATCAGACTACAATCGGCACCCATAATCTTGCGATATTTCTATAGATTTATGGAGTTCCTGCCGTTCCAGCGGGGCGGCCCGCCGAGTCCTGGAAACGCCTTTCCAAGGATAGGGGCGTTCTCGGCTCAAAAATTGCTTAACATGATAAAACAGATAAAATATATGGTGAGGATCGCGAGATGATCGTTGATGCGCTTCCCAAGCCCAGCGGTCTGGACGGTATAGTCGAGCATCAGATCAGATCGGCCGCCAGTACTGTCCAGATCAATCGCTATAGCTGGCGCGAACCGCGCGAAGCGGTGTTCAAGACCGATGCGCCCATCATCGATATTCTGCTCTCACGGCGCCAGGCGGAACTGGACGGCGAATTTCTGGAAGCAGGCTGGCGCGCACGCAGGCCTGTCGGTGAAATCATGTTCATGCCGCCCGACTTCACGCTCCACAGTCGTTGGAATCGGGGCGACCGCCGATCGATGTGCTGTGTGCTCGACAAGGGCGCCTTCTCCGATTTTTTCGAGATCAACTGGGAAGACCGCAAGCTGGCTGCCAGTCTGGATATCTGTAATGGCTTCGTCCGCGGTGTCATGATGCGCCTGGTCAGCGAGGCCATGGAGCCAAGCTTTGCCAGCGCCATATATATCGAAGCGTTGAGCACCGCGCTTGCCGTCGAGCTTCGCCGTCATTTCGATATGCTTGATCCCGAAAATCTGCCCAAGGAAGGCGGGTTGAGTCTGTCGCAACTGCGCCGTATCCGGGAAAGCCTGGAGGAGGAAAGCGCCTCTCACCCGGTCACGGTCGCGGGCCTCGCCAAGAGGGAAGGGCTGAGCGTCCGCCACTTCTCGCGCCTGTTCCGTGCGTCGACCGGCAGTGCGGTGAGCGATTATGCTGCAGGAATCCGTATCGAGCGAGCGAAGAAATTGCTGGCAGATGAGCATAGGCTGATCAAGGAAGTCGCCTATCGCTGCGGGTTTCAAAGCTCATCGAGCTTTTCGTCGGCGTTTCGGCGAGCGACCAGCCTGACGCCGCAGCAATTCCGCAGCACGCGGCTGGACTAGGGAGGGTTTGCCGGAGCCCTGCAAATTCCGCGTCTATTCCAGCGATTCTGGACTCGGCGCCATTGCGCTCGGGGCAAGCACGAAATCCCGGACAAGCGAATACCAGTCGCCCTCCATCGAGGTTCCATCCGGTGCTCGTCCGCCCTCATGCGCGACATAGGGTTCGATCAGCGATTCCTTGACGCCAAACACGACATCGCTGTCCAGATACGAATCCCCTTGCGCGAAAACATGGGTGACCAGCTTGCGGCATCCGGGCGCGGCGATCATGAAATGCACATGCTCGGGCCGCCATGGGTGACGGTCCTGAGCCGCCAGCATGGCGCCTACGGGGCCATCCGTGGGAATGGGATAAGGCGCCGGACGCCGCGTCCAGAAATGGAAACGCCCCTCAGCGTCGGCGATAATCCGGCCGCGACCTGCCAGTCCACCGGTCTTTTCTAACTGCTGAACGTCGTAGAAGCCCGATACATCGGAGTGCCATATATCGATGATGGCGCCTGCGGCTGGCGTTCCCTCATGCCGCCATACCGTTCCGGAAACATGCATCGGCGGACCGTCGATGCCGGCACCCAGATTCCCACCCAGCGGAAATTCAGGCGGCGGCACGTAAAAGGGACCGAATACGGTGGTTTCGGTGATGTCTCCCGCTACCGGATTGTTGATCGAATCCACTAGCGTGGACACGCCCAGCGTGTCGGACAACAGGATGAATTCCTGCCTCTTTTCATCGCACTTCTGCCCCGTGCTGGTCAGAAAGCCGATGCCTGCTTCCCATTCGGTCTGCGTCGGGCGGACTTCCCGTACGAAGGCGTGCAGGTGGCGCACCAGTGCTTCACTGATCTCCCTGGCGCGTGGATCGGATGCGCGCCGCACCCGCTTCACAACGGCATCGGTGATGGAATGCTCATCAAAATCTCGCATGGCAATATCCATATCGTCAGTATTCGGATGGCGGATCGCCTACCCATGCTGCACGCAGCAGCAGTTCAAGCGGTGCGCGGTCGAGGGGGCGGGGATTGGGGTAGGTGTTGGCGCATGCGATTTCGACCGCTTCTGCAATTGCGCTCTCCGGTAGACCAAGGTCACGCAGCGCCAGCGGTGCATCCAGCCCGCGTGCAAGCAAATGGAGAGCCGTCCAGGGTGCCTCGTCTGTCGCCAGCGCGCGCGCTAATCGCGCCATGGCCGGTTTGGCGACGCGGTTATACGCGATGGCATGGGGCAGGATGACGCTGTGGGTTTCCGCGTGGGGCAGGTCGAAGCTGCCGCCCAGCACATGGCAGAGCTTATGATGCAATCCCATGTCTACCTGCCCCAGGCAAGATCCGCAAAGCCAGGCTCCGTAAAGCGCCTTGCCGCGCGCCGCGATGTCGCCGGCGTCAGACAGGATAACGGGCAGGGCCTCCGTGATGGCGCGAATGCCTTCCTCCGCCATCAGGCTCGTGATCGGGTTGCCGTTATCGGCATACAGCGCCTCTGCCGCATGGGCGATGGCGTTAAGGCCAGACCTTGCCGACGCTCCACTGGTGAGGGTCAGGGTCAAGCTTACATCATATATCACGCTTTCCGGTTGCACATGGGGGCTGCGCTGCGTGGTTTTGCGGCCTTGCTCGGTTTGCCCGATGATCGGGGTCATTTCCGATCCGGCATAAGTGGTGGGCACTACGATCTGGGGCAAGTCGGTACGCAAGGCGATGGCCTTTCCCAAACCGATGGTCGATCCGCCGCCCAGCGACACGATGCCATCCGCGCGAATGCGGGTGAGATGTTCCATTGCGCGTTCGGTCACCTCGACGGGCGTATGCATCGCAGCGTCGGTGAAGTGCCCCGCATCGATGGAGCCCAGCAGCCGCGACGCTCGTTCGGCAAGGTCTGCCTGTTGCGGCGTGGTAAGCACCATCGCGCGCTTTACGCCGAGCGCGGCGCATTCGCCGGCCAGCGCGGACAGGGTTCCGGTCCCGAACAGAACTCGGGTAGGTAATGCCTGGTAACGGAATGTCTGCATCGGATCGTCCAGTTCGCGTTGCAGGGGTTTACGGCTGTCCGATGGGTCGGCTCAACCCTTCGCTGCACCCGGCGTCGGACAGGGGCTGTCCGCATCGGCCACGACGTTTCCCGCTGACCATGTCCTTTACGGGACAACCATGTCCGGGCAAGGCAAGATTCGCCGATTGACCCGGCAGGCATGGCGGTCGCATCCCTGTTCTCTCTGAAGCGGGAATGGTCCAGCCGATCGTGATACACACAATAGAGCCTCGTTCGATCGATACTTCTTCGGTGACCGAGTCCGCTTTCCACTCGGTCAGCGCGACTTATGCCACCGACGATCTGGCCGATCCTCACAGTCTCTACGCGCAACTCCGCCGGACCACGCCGGTCATGAAAGGCGATATTCTTGCCCTTTATGGCATTCCGTCCCAGGCTGATTATGCCAATACGGGACGGCCGGTATTCACGCTGTTCCGGCACGCGGATATTGCTGCGGTTTTGCGCGATGACAAGACATGGTCGACCGACCTGCTCAAGGACGGCCTGGGCACTTTCTTGGGAGAAATGTTTCTGAGCGCGCGCAACGGTGAGTCCCACCGATTGCTGCGACGCCTGTTGCAGCCCTGTTTCGCACCGGACGTGACACGCCGCTGGAGGACCCATGTCATCGCGCCGCTCGTCGAACGGGAATATGGCGGGCAATGGCGCGCGCGTGGTCGCGCGGAGCTTATGTCCGATCTGGCCATGCCGTTTCCGATCCTTGCCATCTATGCGATCCTGGGTTTTCCGGACGATCCTGCCTCCGTCACCCAGTTCGCCGATTGGGCTTTGCAAATCCTGAACGGCCCGCAGATCGATCCCGAAAAGGCCAAGGCGTCCATGGCACGCGCGTTCGAGGCGGCCGACCTGCTCGACGAACATGTTCGTGGAGTCGTCGCCGCGCGCCGCCGGGCCGGAGCATCCGGCGAGGAGCTTATCGACCGGCTGATCCGAACCGAAGTGGATGGAGAAAGGCTCGATGATGGCCAGATCGCCGGAATCGTGCGGATGCTGCTCCCCGCCGCAGCGGAAACCACGACGCGGACATTGGCTAATCTCATGGTTCACCTGTTGCAGGACGAACGGCTGCTGGCGCGGGTGCGTACGGATCGTTCGCTGCTTCCGCGTGCGCTGACGGAATCCATGCGGTTGGAGCCGGTGGCCGGCTTTCTGGCGCGTCGGGCATTGCGTGACTTGGATATAGGCGGAGTCACTATTCCTGCCGGATCGGCGGTGTCGCTCGTCATGGGATCGGCCAACCGCGACGAGGCAATGTTCGCGGATGCGGATAGTTTCGATCTCGAGAGGTCGCAGCAGGCCAATCTGGGCTTCGGCTACGGCCTTCACATGTGCATCGGCATGCCCGTTGCGCGGACGGAAGTGGAGGTAGCCGCCGATATGCTGTTGAACCTGCCCAATCTGCGCCTTGATCCTGATCGGCCCGCGCCGCGCCTCCATGGGCTGCAGTTTCGGGGGCCTGATGCCGTCCATCTGCGCTGGGACACGAAATGAGCGTCGATCCAGCCGTACGGGCTGCTCTCGATACGATGGAGGAGAGGTGGGCGCGGGAACAGCGGGAGCAGGCACGAATTCCCCGTGAAGAAGCGTATGCCCGCGTCGATGAATTCCTGTTGCCGATCGGCCCGGAAACGGGGCGGCTGATACATGATCTGATCCGGCAGGGCGGACTGAAATCCATCCTGGAGGTGGGCGCATCCTATGGCTATTCGACACTCTGGCTGGCCGATGCCGCCCGGGCCGTAGACGGCTGCGTCACGTCGCTTGAACTGCACGCTGGCAAGATCGCGGCGGCGCGGGAAACGCTCGCCGAAGTGGGACTGGCGAACCGGGTCGATTTCATCGCGGGCGACGCCCTCGCATCCATCCACGCGCTTACCGGGCCGTTTGATCTGGTCCTGATCGACCTGTGGAAGGACCTCTATATTCCCTGTCTCGACCGTCTTGGCGGCAAACTGGCAGCCGGAGCCATCATCGTGGCCGACAATATGCTGTTCCCACCCGAAAATGCCGACAATGCGGCCGCCTACCGCCGCGCCGTCAGAGCGCGGGGCGATATGGACAGCGTCCTCTTGCCGATCGGCGCGGGCATTGAGATCAGCCGCAAGCATGGTTGACAAGCTCTTCGCCTCACCGGATGCCGCGCTTGCCGGGTTGCTGTTCGATGGCATGACCATCATGTCCGGCGGCTTCGGTTTGTCGGGCAATCCGGAAAATCTGATTCCCGCGATAAAGGCAAACGGCGTCAAGGATTTGACCGTCATTTCCAACAATTGCGGAGCGGAGGGCTTTGGACTGTGGCTGCTGCTGGCAAACGGCCAGATCCGCAAGATGATCAGTTCCTATGTTGGCGAGAACAAGCTGTTCGAGGCGCTGTATTTGCAGGGCAAGCTGGAACTGGAACTCAATCCGCAGGGGACGCTGGCGGAACGTATCCGGGCGGGAGGCGCCGGCATCCCGGCCTTCTATACCGCCACGGGGGTCGGCACGGTCGTGGCGGAAGGAAAGCCGGTCGAAACCTTCGAAGGGCGGGATTATATCCGCGAAACCTGGCTTCGTGCGGACCTTGCCATCATCAAGGCGTGGAAGGCCGATCCAGCGGGAAACCTCCTGTTCCGCAAGACGGCCCGCAACTTCAACCCTGTCATGGCGACCGCCGCCACCCATACTATCGCGGAGGTCGAGGAAATCGTACCGCTCGGCGCTCTCGATCCCGATCACATTCACACGCCCGGAATCTATGTTCACCGCGTCATTCAGGGGGCTCATTATAAAAAGCTCATCGAAAAACGCACGACGCGCGCCCGTCCCGAAATCGTCTGATGCTTGCAGACGATCTGTCGTTGGTGCCGATCGTGGAACTGCGTGCTGACTTCCGGCCAGAGGCAGCGGGCGTCTGTCCCTATATCTCTGTGCGTTGGCGTGGGGCAGGGGCTTGTTCGTTGTGGAACGAATGCGGCGGGATGGAACCCATCCCGCCGCGTCGTTTGTGCTAGCCGCCAAAGTCGTATCGAACCCGCAGGCCATATATCCGTGGCTCCCCCGTCGAAAAGCTGAAATTGCCCGGACTGGTGCCAATCAGGTTGCTGTTGCGTAGATACACTTTGTCGAGGATGTTGGTCACGAACAGCGTTGCGCTCAACGCCGTATTGCCGATGTTGGAAAATTCGACGCTGCCGTTGAGCACGCCATAGCTTGGCACCTTGGCGATGCCCGCGAAATAGCTGCCTATCCAGTAATAGTCGCTCCGCAGCGTTACATCCGCTCCTGCCGCGTCAACCGGCAACCGATAGCTGCCTGACAGCGTGTAGCTCCATTTTGGCGCTCTCTCATATATGGCTGAGCCGCCAGCCTGGGCCGCGAAGACTGGCGGAGTCTCCAGGCTGGTATATTTCGCGTCGAGATAGGAAGCTCCAAAACTCAGGATCAGCGGCTCAACCGGCTGGAGAATGCCATCGACTTCCACGCCTTGCACCTTTGCCTTGCCGCCGTTGATGTTGAGGGACGTGTTGGCGGGATCAGTAGCAGGATCGCCGTCGCCGTCGAAATCCGGCGGAAGGCCCGCAATCTGCCGTTGGAGATGACTGAAAATACCGCGGAACGCGGCGACATTGAGCCGCCCGCGCATCTCCCCTTTCTCCCACTGGGTCTTGAGGCCGATCTCGACATCATTGACCTTTTGCGGTCCAAAATATTGGAACGGCGTCAATGTCCCGGCGAGCCGTGGCGTGTTGATGCCACCCGCGCGATAGCCGCGGCGGACGGTAACATAGGTGAAGATGTCGTTCGACACCTGATAGTCGGCGCCCAGCGTATAGGTCGATGCCTTGAACTTCACCGAATCCGAGAATGATCCTGCCGTGGCCTCGCATTCGGAAGTGGACTGAATGGGATCGCCGAAGAACGGCCTGGTGTTGACCGCACAAACGCTTTCCTTGTCCCAGGTGTGGCGATAGCCGGCGTTGAGACGCAACCCATCCATGATCTCGAAAGTGAGATTGCCGAACAGCGCATAGCTGCGATCTTTGAACAGGTTGTTCGAAATCTGCCCGAACGGATTATTATCCGGGTCGCCGGCCGCGTCGAATGCGTCGATCGCGAAGGCATCGGGGCCCGTGGGCTTCAGATCGAGGAAAAAGCCACCCACCAGCCACTGCAGCTTTCCGTCCATCAGGTCGCCGCTGAACTGCAATTCATTGCTGATCTGGCGATCATAGCGAAAACCGCGTGTGTCCAGCAGGAAAAGCGGCAAGCCATCGGTGCTGAATTGTTGATCCACCTTTGTGTCGCGATAACCAAAGATGTTCTTGATCGTGACGGCCCCCAGGTCGAGCGTCGTCGTATTGGATATTCCCCACAGGCGCGTGCGGTCATATCCCGGGATGTTCGAATTGGTAACGTGGAAGCCCAATCTCCGCTGCTCCGCATTGGCCAGGTCAACGTCGCACGCAGCCGACACGCCGCAGTTGAATGCCGGGAAGAAGCGATAGGCGGCATTGGGCCCGGCATCGCCGACCGAAACATAGCCGTCTCCATTGGTGTGCTGCCAATAATAGTCGAACACTGTAACGTTACTGAAAGTTGGGCTGGGCTCGATCTTCAGCGTGACCCGGAATGCCCGGGAATTGAGGTTCGATCCGTCGCCCGCAACACCGATGTCCTTCTGGTATCCGTCCCGCTTCTGAAAGTCCCCCGCGACGCGAAGCGCGATGCCGTCCGCAATCGGCAGGTTTATGGCACCCTGAAGGGCATGCCAGAAATAATCTCCCGCCGTGCCCTGCACATAGCCCTCGAACTTGTCGACGGCTGGCTTGGAATAGACCAGCACCGCGCCGCCCGTGGTATTGCGCCCGAACAGCGTTCCCTGCGGACCCTTGAGCACCTGTACTGACGCCACGTCGAACGCGGGCAGCACCGCGCCCCAGGAAGGCAGCGGCACTTCGTTGAAATAGCTGATGACCGATGGCAGGCCCGGTCCGGCAACGTCTTTGCCCTGGCCACGAATGGAAAAGGTGGTATTCGTCGCCGACCCAGCCCCTACGAAAATGACTCCCGGGACGATCCGCTGCAGGTCGGTGGTGGCCTGTATATTCTTCTGGACTAGCGCCTCGCTGCCAAAAGCGGTCACGGCGACCGGGACAGTCTGGATATTCTCCTCGCGGCGGCGCGCAGTGACGACGATATCCATGTCAGCTGCCGCAGCGTTCCTATCATCGGCTGCGCCGCTGTCTTGCGCCAACGCCTCGCCAGCCTGGGTCAGCAAAGTCATGCCGGCAACGCCGGCCGTCAATAGCTTTGCGATCTTCGGATATTGCATGATATCCCCTTCCATGTTTCCTGCCTGATTGCCGCAGATTATTTTTGTCGTCGTCTCGATCGAAAGGCCTGGCGCATGGCTCGATCACACCATGGCGCGCACCAACCTATGTCCTTCGGAAATGGCCAGATGCAGATCGCGCGGCGCGCGCGCGTCGCCAACGATCACCATCCTGTCCTTGCCAAATCCCCGTTCTCTCAGATCGTCGTAAACGGCCCGCATGGGTTCCTTGGCGTTGATGAACACTACGGTGTCGGCAGCGACCTCCTCGGAATCTCCTCGATAGAGAGTCCTGACGATGCAGGTATCGATACCGATATGGTCGATCCTGCTGCGTATCAGCAGGCGGAAGTCGCCCTCTTCGGCGAACCGGCGGAATGCGGGGTCGACGCGGGTCACATGATCCAACTGGGGCGCAACGCTGGCGAACCGCGTGACGAACGTGACGCGCAATCCCTTTGAAAGAAGAAATTCGGCGGCTGCCACCGCTTCATAATGGCCGACATCGTCGAACACGACCGCGCTCTTTCCCAATTTGGCTGGCGTAGCGGTCAGCAAGTCTATCGGCGACAAGACATGGGGCTGGTCAAACCCAGGCACCGGCTCGGCCGGATATGCATATTGGATGCCGTTGTGCCGAGGGATGGAGCCGCAGGCGATGACGACGAAGTCAGGATTTTCCTCAAGAACATCCTCCACCTCGGCATAGGTGCTGGTGCGAACGTCCACGCCCAGACGGAATATCTCCTGCTCCAGCCAGAACGCGATATCACCTATGACGTGCAGGCGCGGAGCTCGCTTCGCCACCGCCACCTGACCACCCAGATCAGGCCCTGCCTCGAACAATGTAACCCGATGTCCGCGCAGCGCGGCGACACGCGCCGCTTCCATGCCAGCGGGACCGCCGCCAATGACCACCACCTTGCCGGGATTGTCGGCGGGGCGGATCAGATCCTCCGCCAGATCGCCTTCGCGGCCAGCCGCCGGGTTGATCGTGCAAGCCAGCGGGTATCCCAGGTTTACGCCCTGCCAGCACGCCTGATTGCATCCGATGCAGGATCGCACCTGCTCGGGTTTCCCGGCTTGCGTCTTACGGATGATGTCGGGATCGGCGATGTGGGCGCGGGTCATATGTACCATATCGGTTACACCGTCGCGTAGAAGTTGCTCGGCCTCGTCCAGAGTGCGGAACCGGCCGATCATGAATCGGGGAATGCCCCGTGAGGCCGCCGCGATCTTCTCGCTGGAGGGCAATTGATAGCCAACGGGCTGATCCATCGCCGCCACAAACTTGAAGTTGAAATAATCGCTCCAGCTCAGGTCCAGGAAGTCGATCATCTTTTCGGCCTGAAGCGTCTGGACAACCAGCGCCAGTTCGTCTTCGCCGAGCCCGCCTTCGCCGGTGCTGGCGCCCATGCGTATCCCCACAGGATAGTCATCCGGCACCTGTGCGCGCACTGCCAACAGGACTTCGCGCAGGAAGCGCATCCGGTTTTCCAGCGATCCGCCATATTGGTCGGTTCGCTTGTTCACCAGCGGATTGAGGAACTGCATGATGAGGTAGCCGTGCGAGGCGTGAACCTCGATGCCCTCTATCCCGCCCTCCACGCATCGGCGGGCGGCATTGGCGAAATGCTGGATGACCTCTTCGATCTCGGCAAGGCCCATGGGATTAGGGACGATGCCGGTCGCGGGGTTGGGCACTGCCGAAACACCCCATGGCGGGGATTGATCCAGCACCGGATAAATATGTCCGCCATGCCATATTTGTTGAAAGACGCGCATGCCATGCGGCTTGATGGCTTTCATCAACCGTCGGTATCCGTCGATAATGGTATCGTCCAAATTGGCGAGGCTGAGGACAGAGCTGGGATGCACTGTGGCTGCTTCCAGGAAAGTAAGGCCGACGCCGCCCTTGGCTCGCGCCACATGATAATCGATCAACTGATCGGTGATCCGACCGTAATCAGTCAGGTTGGTGCCGTGAGCGGAACGGGAAATCCGATTGCGAACCTCCACGCCCTTTATCTTCAGCGGTTCATAGACGAACTGCAGGCTCATCATGCTCTCCCGCCGACGCTGGACGTTTTTTTTACTTCACAATTGCCGGACAATAGAATTTGTCCGGGAACGGGAGAATTCCAGATCATCGGCAATGTTGATTGACGGCAGCAATATCTCACCTCGCCGCCAATTATATTTTCGGTGACTATGCTGTCTGGCAAAGCCGCTCGCGACAAGTTTCCCGAGTATTGCTCTTCGGACAAGATGTTGGCCAATCGGCTATTGTTGAGAAGAGGGGCATCTGAAACCCTGAAGCGAACGCTGGGGATTTATTGTGAAAGTCCCTGATTTCAGGCTTTTCTATGGTCGCATCCTGTTTCGGCGTCGAATGTTGGAGTAGCAGGGAGCCATTTTCGCCGGAATTGACAGAGCGTTCGGGACGGTAGCAGACCCTTTATCGACAAGCCGGCAGGGGAGAGGACATGCCTGAACGGACGTGGGATGAGGAATGCGATGTTTTGATCGTAGGATCGGGCGCGGGGGGATTGACGGCTGCGGTGGCCGCCGCCGACTTGCATGCGCGAGTGATCGTCATCGAAAAGGGGCGCAACTTCGGCGGAACATCAGCTACTTCGGGCGCGGTCTTGTGGGTTCCGGACAGTCATCTGGCCGAAGCTGCCGGACAGCAGGACGATCCGGTAGATGCTGTGCGCTACATAAAGGCGATTGCCGGCGACGAAAGCGATGACATTCTGATCCGCGCTTTTGTTGAAAACGGGCGCGAGATGCTGTCGTATATGAGCCATCATAGCGATGTTGAATATGTCTCTATTCCCTATCCCGACTATCAGCCGGAGGCGCCGGGCGCTCGTTCCGGCTGGCGCAGTCACGACGTCGTCCCCATGGATGGCCGGAAACTGGGTAAGGATCTTGAATATCTGGAACCGCCGCATCCGTCGAACATGCTTTTCGGCCGTTTCGTGTGGAACACCATAGACGCCTCGATGCTTGTGACGCGTAAGCCCGGCTGGATCGGCGCCATGGCGAGGACGCTCTGGCGTTATTATTCCGATATAGGTCAACGGCTCAGATCGAAGCGTTCGCGATATCTCACCGGCGGCAACGCGTTGATCGGGCGGTTGAAGCTGTCCATCGACCGGCGGGGGATCAATATCCGCAGGGAAACGGCACTTGTCGAGATCATCCGCGACGGAGCTCAAGTTGTCGGGGCCGTTGTCGAACGCCATGGCCGCAAGAGCTCCATTCATATCCATAAGGGCCTGGTGCTGGCGGCAGGAGGCTTTGAGCGGAATGCGACGCTGCGTGCGCGCTATCTGCCGCAATCGCCCAACCCCGACTGGAGCGGATCGCAATCGAACAATCAGGGTGACGTGCTCGAACTCGCAATGTCCGTCGGCGCGGCGACGGACCGCCTGGATTCGGCTTGGTGGGCGCCAGCGGTGCACGTCAGGGGAGAGGGCCGGTCCCGCCCGCTTTTCTTCGAACGCGCCCTGCCTGGGTCGATCATCGTCAATCAGGCGGGCGACCGCTATTTCAATGAGGCTGTCGACTACCATCTTGCAGGCAGGGCGATGGTTGAGAATGACCGGCCCGGTGCTGGCACGTCGCCGTCCTACATCCTGTTCGATGCCGGGTTCAAATGGCGGTATCCCATGGGGCCGGTCCTGCCGATGATGCCCTTGTGGATGCATTCACGCGCGGTTCGAGATCTGGTGTTCGTCGCGGACGATTGGGGTGAAATGGCGGACAGGATCGATGTTGACCGTGATCGCCTGCAAGCCACCATCACCCGTTTCAACGACAATGCGAGACAGGGCAGGGATCCCGATTTCCAGCGGGGCGAAAGCCTGTACAATCGCATATATGGCGATCCCAAGATAACCGGAAATCCCAACCTGCTACCGCTTGTGAAGGCGCCTTTCTATGCGTTGGCTATCTATCCGGGTGACATCGGCACCAATGGCGGGTTGGTGACGGATGGCAATGCGAACGTGTTGGATACGGAAGGCCGCTCAATAGGGAATCTCTATGCCACGGGAAACATCACCGCTTCGGCCATGGGCCGCTCCTATCCCGGCGGTGGCGCGACCATCGGGCCGGCTATGACTTTCGGCTATCTCGCTGCCCGCCACGCCATGGGTGTCAACGAGCCGTGTTGAGCGCGCGTGGCCGGCGGGCGGATTATTCGGCCGCAGTCATCATCGCCTCGAAATCGGCCACATAGGGTTGATGGGCGGACAGCCCGCCATCGACGTGGAGCACCGTGCCGGTGACATAGGCGGCATCGTCCGACGCCAGATAGGCTACAGCCGCAGCGATATCATCGGGTTCCCCCACGCGTGGCGACAGGATCTGCTTCATGAACGGCGACAGGTCGGTCTGGCCGGAATTGGCGAATGCCTGGGTTAAGATCAGTCCGGGCGCGATTGCATTGCATCTTATGTTGTCCCGCGCATGCTGCGTGGCGATGTAACGGGTCATGCTGACGATGGCGCCCTTGGACGAACCATAAGCGACGCGGGCGATGTCTCCCACGAATGCCGATCCCGACGACGTGTTGATGATCGATCCACCGCCGCCCCGCACCATGTGCGGAATGGCAAAGCGGCATGCGAGAAAATAGGCGTCGAGATTGATGCGGAAAGTGGTCCGCCACAGGTCCAGCGGTATATCGGTCACCCGCGTGTCATGGGCGAGGTCGGCGCCAACATAGGCGGCGTTGTTGTGCAATATGTCGAGCCTGCCGAAACGTGAGATTGCAAAGTCCACCAGCGCCTCGATCGATGCTTCATCCTGCGCGTCGAACCTTCTGGCCGCGGCTGCATCGCCGATCTGCGACGCCACCGCAGCGGCGGCTTCCTGGGCTATGTCTGCGACTACGACCCTTGCGCCTTCGCGTGCCAGTCGATGGGCCGTCGCCGACCCGATACCGCCGGCCCCGCCCGTGACGATAGCGACTTTTTCTTCCAGCCTGTTCATCCCAAACTCCCATATGTTCTTCACATAACCATGCGGCGCGAAGAACAATGGGGTCGATAGTCGTGGCGCAAACGCGCATCAGATCATACTTTCGCCGCATCGAAATCCTGACGGACCGCAACGCCTCCTCCTCCCGGTCGAGCCAGGCGATCCGGCGGCGAAAGGGCGCGCGCGGGCTTGAGTGCGGCTGGAGAAATCTCGCGGCTGAAATCGTGTTACCTGCGTTTCGTTCCGGTCATCCTGTATTGGCAGGCGCAATCGGGACGATGGCCCTCGCAGTTAGAACCATCCGGCTCGCATGTAGCTTCGAACTGGGGCCGGTCGACATTCAGATGACGGAACGAGCCGAAGGCTAGCGTTAGTTGACCGGCCCTAACAATGTCAGCGAAGCAAGGCGCTTTTATTGGAGCGTATCGAGCATTGCGCGCGAATAGGGCATTGTGGCTTCCCCTTTGGCGACCTTTTTCGGCCATTCCCAGTCGGCAATCAGCGCACGGCCAAGTGCGATCATGTCGAATTCCCCGCGCTCGATCCGCGTGGCCACGTCGTAGAAATTATTCTCGACTGCGGCGCCGCCCGTCTCGAAGGAGGCGAACAGGTTTTCCGACAGGCCCACGCCGCCGACCGCCATGGAAGGCTTCCCGCTCAATTTCTTGGCCCAGGCGGCTAGCGGCAGGTCCGATCCTGTGAAGGCCGGCGCACTGAAATAGAGCGTGCTGGCATCGAACATATCTACGCCAGCTTCCGCCAGCGCGCGCAGCAGCACGCCGAGTTCGTCGGGAGTTTCGGCAATCCGCGCATTGAAATCCTGCTGCTTCCATTGGCCGAACCGGAAAAGGATCGGCATGTCCTCTCCTACCGCCTCGCGCACCGCGCGTACGATTTCCGCGCCGAAGGTCGCGCGCGCGGCCATGTCGCCACCATAGCGGTCGGTGCGGCGGTTGGTCTCCGACCAGAAGAAGCTGTCGACCAGATAGCCGCTGGCGCCATGGATCGCGATGCCATCAAACCCGACGTCTCTTGCGTTCCTGGCGCTTCGCGCGAAACCATGGACGACGTCGGCGATCTCTTCCTCGGTCATGGGGCGGGTGGGCTCGATCACGCGGGCGATATAGTCGCGCGTCACTGTCGAGAAGCCGCCGTCTGGGCCCCAAAGCCCTGAAGGCCGGAGCGACGGCGCATCGGGATAGGGGCCGGTGCCATCGATACGGAAAACGCCTTGATGCCAGAGTTGCGGAAAGATCTTGCCGCCCGCCTTATGAACCGCATCGGTGACTTTGCGCCACCCATCGAGAGCAGCTTCTCCATGGAGCAGCGGAATATGAGTTTCGGTCCCGCTACCCGCGCCGATCGCGGCAGGCTGGTCGACGCCGATGCCTTCCGTGACGATTAGTCCCGTGCCCCCCTCCGCGCGCTTGCGGTAATATTCAACGACCGCCGCGTCAGGGGCATTGGCTGGTGAAAAACTGCGCGTCATCGGCGCCATGGCCAAACGATTGGACAGGGTGAGCCCGCGCAGGGTCATCGGGCGGAACAGCGGTGCGAGCATCGGGTCGGAACTCATGGACATCCTCGATTTATCATATTAACATACAGACTGTATGTATGTATTTCACGATGATCAAGTCGCTTTCGCAGGCGAATGGATGACAGGCAGGCAAAAAACAGGCAAACGCGCGAGATGAGCACACGCACCCGTCCGCAGATGACGTTTGAGACCCGCGCGTCGCTGATCGCCCTAGCGCGCGATGCGTTTGGCCGCCATGGTTTCTCCGGCGTGCCGTTGGAGGATCTCTGCGCGGCGGCGGGTCTGACGCGTGGCGCTCTCTACCATCATTTCGGCAGCAAGCTCGGCCTGTTCGAGGCGGTCGTGGCTGAGATGGACGATGCGCTCGATGAAGCCGTCGAGCGCGCGACCGAGGAAGCTGGAGGGGGGTGGTCGGGCTTTCGCGCCGGTTGCCGCGCTTATCTTCAGGCAATGGTTGCGCCCGATATCCAGCGGATCGTCCTGAACGATGCACCGGCCGTCATCCCGAACTTTGCAGGGCGCCCTCGCATGCGGCTTTGCACGGCACAGATGGTCGATGTTCTGGAGGGGCTCATGAACGAAGGGGCCATCCGGCGCACGGATGCAGCCGCCCTTGCCAATGTCATTGCCGGTGCCGTCGCCAATGCCGCCGCCTGGGCGACCAGTCGCCAGGATCCTGCGGCAGCCTTCGCGGCGGCGGGAGACACCATCGGTCTGCTTCTGGATGGCCTTGAGATAGCGGAGGTATAGAAGGATTTCGTTTGACGGGAAGCTGGCGGAAACGGGTCACTGTGGCGCTGATGAAGCCTCGCCGAAGGCCGTCCTTGCTCCGACCTCCTGGCCTTTAATCCTGTCCTGACCGAGCGGTGAATTATAATGTTCGCGTACAAAACCGGTCTGCACCTAGAAACCGGGTCAGGAGAACCGAATAAGGTCTCAATTGCAGGAGAGCATCGTTGAAACGGCTTGGGAATAAAATCGCCTTCATCACCGGCGGCGCAGGCGGCATAGGCATGGCGTGCGCTGAACGCTTCATCGCGGAAGGCGCCAAAGTCATTGTTGCCGACCTGTTCGGGGATGCAGCGAGGAAGGCTGCGGATCGGCTTGGTCCAGAAGCGCTCGGCCTCGGCGTCGATATTGGCGATGAAGCCTCGGTTCGGGAAGGCATGGCGGCGGCGATCAGGCATTTCGGCCGGATCGACATCCTGTTCAACAATGCCGCGCTGACCAACCCGGCGTCGATGAACCTCGACACCGACGTCGTCAATGTCCCCATGGACATCTGGAACAATACGCTTCACGTCAACCTGACCGGTACGATGTTATGTTGCCGTCACGCAATTCCACACATGGCGGAAAATGGTGGCGGAACCATCCTGAACACGGCTTCGGGCGCGGGACTTGCCGCCGACGTCACCCGCGTCGCCTATGGTGTTTCCAAGGCCGGGATGATCGCGCTCACCAAATATGTCGCCACGCATCACGGCCACCAGGGCATTCGCGCCAATGCAATCTGCCCCGGTCCGGTTATCACCCCGCTCTCACTGGATATTGGCGGCGACATGATGCCGCTGGTCAAGCGGCAGACGCCCCTCGGCAAGCTGGGAGCGCCCAAAGATATCGCGGCATTGGCGACTTTTCTGGTTGCCGACGAATCCGAATATATCAACGGCGAAATCATCACCATCGACGGCGGCACGATGGCGCATCACGCCCATGTCCCGGACATGCAGGACTATCTCAAATCCAAAGCGGCTACCTGATTATTGACGCCGTGCGCGAGCGCGGAATTAAGAAGGGAATGGCCGGGGATAATCCAGCACGCGCGTTCTGGCCTGAATATGCAGATTGCCTTGAGACAGATGACCGGAGAAGGAGTGAACATGCTCAGACTGAAAAATCGCGTGGGAATCGTAACCGGCTCGGGCAAGGATATCGGGGAAGCCACAGCGCGGCGTTTGGCGTCGGAGGGGGCGACGGTGATACTCGCGGATATCGCTTTCGAAGCGGCCAGCAATGTCGCTGCGTCGATTGTCGCGAACGGAGGGCAGGCGTCGGCCATTGCGCTCGACCTGGCGGAAGAAGATAGCATCCGGGCTCTTTATAAAGAGGTTGCCGCGCGTCACGGTCAGCTGGATTTTGTCCATAATAATGCGGCAGACACTCGCGTTGAGCAGATGGCGGGCGATATGGATCTGGCCAACATGGATGCCGCCATCTGGGACCGGGCATTCGACGTCAATACGCGGGGAACCATGCTTATGATCAAGCATGCCCTGCCAGCGATGCTCGCCAGGAAGCAAGGCTCGATTGTCAATACCAGTTCCGGCGCAGCCCTTCGGGGCGACTTTTACGGGCCAGCCTATGCAGCGTCCAAATCGGCGATCAATTGCCTCACTGTTTATGCTGCAACGCAATATGGCAAGCAGGGGATACGCTGCAACGTGGTTTCTCCCGGCATGGTCTTGACCCATGGCGCGCAGCAGACGGTGCCGCCGGCGCAATTGAAGCGGATACAGACCCACAAGCTGACGCCCTATCTGGGAGAACCGGACGACATCGCCGCTGCCGTCGCGTGGCTGGTGTCCGACGATGCACGTTTTGTGACGGGCCAGATCATTCAGGTCGATGGCGGCATCACGGCCCATATGCCATATTTCGCTGAAAATAGTGCGGCTTTCGACGCAGATCCTACCGCTCGGCCGGATGAGCTATAGGTTTCGTTGAAATCGGAAGCAGAGGAAATCTGGTGCAGCGAAGGGATTGGCGATGGACTATCTAGCCCAGGTGAAAGAACGTTGCCTCGCTGAACGCACTGTCGCGACGAGGGAGCGTTACGACAAGTTCATCCACGATGCGATCGATCCCTGGCATAAACATATGCTGACCGTTTTGCGGGATCATTGGTGGTCGGAAATTATCGGCGATGTCGATGCGACCATGGCAACTCTCGTCAAAGATCCCGTCTATCAGTTCCATGGCGGATCTCTGCATACGGCGGTTGTCAACACGACCGAAGCAGCAAGGGAGATGTACGCGTCACTTTATGACGCGGGCTATTATCCGGGAGGCGTATTGGAAAATATGCGTATCGCCTGCGCGGATTGGGGCGTCGTCATCGAATCCGATCTTACCAGCGTGCTTCCCGGCGCGGCTTTCAATTTGCCGAATATGCGAATTGATCCGGCCTTGCCCTATCAAAGCACTTCTCAAGCCATGCAGTCGCAACCATTTGACCGGGAGACCGGGCTTATGAAGGGCGAGATCGTATATTTGGGCGATATCACAGAAATTTTCATAGCGCGCCGCTGACAAAGCCGATCGGCGGACCGATGCTCTGGACCATGAGCCGATCTGTCATGAACCGGCTGGCCGTCCAGCTTGAAAGGTCCGCCGACGCCGTGGGGATTCATGGCGAATTTGCCATAAGCTCAAAGATTTCGCGGCCTAAACCAGAGTCTAATTATTTATCGTGCATCGAAATGACCGGCATGCGAAGCGGGGTGGAAATATCGTCTCGACATGATGGATGGAGCGGAGAAATATGGGTCAATTGACAGGCAAGGTTGCGATCGTAACGGGATCGGGCGCGAATATCGGCGAAGCATGCGCGCGGGCGCTGGCTGAAGCGGGCGCTTCGGTCGTGCTTGCCGATATCAATATCGCCGGTGCCGAGCGCGTGGCCGGGGAGATCGCCTCTGCCGGCGGCGCAGCGTTCGCACAGCCCCTTGACCTTGCCGAAGAGGACAGCATTCAGGCGGTCATCGACGCCACCATGGCCCGTTTCGGAAAGATTGACGTGTTGCACAACAATGCCGCCGACACGCGCCTGGAACAGATGGGCGCCGACATGCGGCTCGACCAGATGGACGCGGCGGTCTGGGACCAGGCGTTCAAGATCAACACGCGCGGCACCATGCTGATGATCAAGCATGCCGCGCCGCACATGATCGCGGGCGGTGGCGGATCGATCATTAACACGTCGACCGGCGTGGCGTTGACGGGAGACATCTTCAATCCCGCTTATTCATCGTCGAAAGCGGCGGTGAACGCCCTGACGAAGAACACGGCGGTTCAGTTCGGCCGCTACAATATCCGCTGCAACGCCATCACGCCGGGCCTGGTCCTCTCTCCGCTGGCCCGTGAGATGATGGGAGAAGCCCAGATCGACACGATACAGCGCCATGTGCTGTTGCCGCGCTTCAGCCGGCCTGAGGATATTGCGGGCGCGGTGGTGTTCTTCGCTTCCGACGCATCGAACTTCATCACCGGCCAGATCCTTTCCGTCGACGGCGGCATCGTGCATCATACGCCCTATGTGGCTGACATGCTGGCCGCCATGGCCGCCGCCGAGCCCGCGAACTGACAGAGCGCATCGCGACATCCCAACGGGTGCCCGCCCGCCTCCCTGACAGATACGAGAACGCCGAGGGACATATGCCAGCTACCAATGCCGCGGGCGGCGAACGCAAATATTGGGGTGTTATTCCCATGATGCCAGCGCCGATGCTCAGCGATATGACGAAACGCATGGAGGACATCGGCTTCGAAGGCGCGACTGCGTTGCAGATTTATGGGCCGCCATGGCCGAGTCTGTCGGTTGCGGCGGCGGCGACATCACGCTTGAAGGTAGCCACGGGCGTCGCGGTAGCGGCTTCCCGGAGCCCCTTTGAAACGGCGATGATTGCGATGGACATGGATCGCATCAGCCAGGGCCGCTTCATCCTGGGGCTGGGCACGGGCGTTTCGTCCGTCAACGTCGGTTCTTACGGTGCGCCGGATTACAAGCTGATAACCCACATGCGCGATACGGTGGCCGCTGTCAGGCATGTCATCGGCAATGCTCACAAGGGCCTGTCGCCGTATCGGGGCGCATATTATAGTGCTGATTTTCAGGAACTGATGCTGACGGCGCCGCCCGTGCGGGAAAATCTTCCGATATGGGTTGCGGCGCTGCGTGAGCGTCTGACGGACACTGCCTTGGAAATCGCGGACGGGTTGATCGTCCACTCTCTCTGGTCGGTGGACTATACCGTCGAGCAAGGCCCGCGCATTGCCGCCAAACTCGCAGAATTTGGCCGGGAACGCTCCGCTGTCGAAATCAATGCATGGCCTTGGGTCGCCGTGAACGACGACGAGCAAGCAGCGGTCGATGATGCGCGCCCGACAGTTGCCGGTTATGCGGGCATCAAGGAATATGAACCCTTCTTCGCAGCGCGTGGATTCCTGAAGGAAGCAAAGCTGTGCCAACAGGGCGATCAGAGCAATTCGCTTGCCGTGATGCACCATGTCCCGGACGAAATGGTCAAGGCGTTCGTCGCGTGTGGCAGTGTGGATCAGGTGCTCGAACAACTGGAACCGTTCTGGTCGGTGGTTGATTCCCTCTGTCCGATGTCGCCATACCGCCATCTCAATATGGAAAAGCTCACATTCTATGGCGCGGGCCTGCATCGTCTTGTGGCAGCGGCCAAGCGTTGATCCAAGGATGAAGTGATAGATCAGGCAGCGTGCGCGATTCATTGACAAAGCGCGAAATTTGATCGCTCAGGCGCATAAGCGTCAGCGGATAGTAAATTACCACAGGGGCGCCGACGCGCCATAATCAGGACTAGGAGCGGAAGATGCAGTGGGATGTCATCGTGGTCGGATCAGGAGCGGGTGGCTTGACGGCTGCGGTTCGCGCAGCCAAGGCGGGCCTGAAGGTGCTTGTCCTTGAAAAAGGGGAGCATTTTGGCGGCACGACTGCGGTGTCGGGCGGGGGTATCTGGATTCCAGGCAGTCCCCAGGCCCAGGCCGAAGGTCTCGCGGATTCCCCTGCCATCGCACGCGACTACATCCTCAAAGTGATAGGCGAAAGCGCGCGCGCGGAGTTGATCGACGCTTATCTGGATAACGGCCCTGAAATGGTATCCTGGTTGGCGGCAAACAGCGAGGTCGTCTTTCTGATGTCGTTGCCCAGCAGCGACTGGTATCCCGAGATATCCGGCGCCAGACATTATGGCCGGGTTCTCAGCCCCCGTGAATATGATGGAAAGAAGTTGGGGGCTTATTTTCCGCAGCTCCGTCCAGGCCGGGAAGAGTTCAACGCGCCGGGTGGCTTCATGATCGACATGTTCGACCTGCCCTATCTCGCGCAGATGCCCAAGCCGAAGGCGCTCTGGCATTTTGGCAAGCTCGCCGCGCGGTTCGGCACGGACAAACTTCGGGGATATAAGCGGGGCACGCGCCTGACGATGGGTAATGCGCTTGTGGCCGCGCTGCTGAAATCCGCGCTGGATGCGGGCGTGACATTGCGGAAGAGCGCCGCCGTCGAAGGGCTGTTGACCGAAGGGCGGCGCATTTCCGGCGTGCGGGTGTCGGCCAACGGCGGGACAGAGACGCATGAGGCGCGGTTCGGCGTCGTCTTGGCGTCCGGAGGGTTTTCGGCGAATGAGCAGCTGCGTAAAGCCTATATCCCCTATGCGGACCAACATGTCTCGATCCTGCCTTACGAAAATGTCGGCGATGGCATGAACATGGGGCTGGAGGCGGGCGCCTCGCTTGATGGCGAGAACCTCATCAACGCCGTATGGTCGGTGGTGTCGACCTTGCGGCGGGAGGATGGGTATCTTGCCCGCTACGCGCACCTGATGGACATGTCGAAGCCGGGCTGTATCGCCGTCAACGCAAAGGGTGAGCGGTTCGGCAACGAGGCATCGGTGCATTTCGTCGAGGCCATGCACGAGACGGGCTCAGTGCCCGCCTACATTATCAACGATGCTGCTGGCGTGAAGAAATATGGGCTGGGCATGGTCTATCCCGGCGCGCCGAACCTGAAGAAGCTGCTTCATGCCGGATATGTCATTGAAGGGGCCACGCTGAGCGAACTCGCTCACAAGATCGGGGTCGATCCCAATGGGCTTGAGCAGACCGTCGCACGCGTCAATCAAATGGCTGAGACGGGGAAGGATGCCGATTTCGGGAAGGGCGATACCTTGATCGATCAGGAAATTGGCGATCCCAAACACTCACCAAATCCGTGTTTCGGTCCGCTGGGCAAGGGCCCCTATTATGCCGTGAAAATTCATCCTGGAGATGGCTCAACCACCGTGGGTCTGCGGATCGATAACCGGTGTCGCGTCACCGATGCGAATGGCGATCCGGTTGAAGGACTATATGCCGCCGGTCTGGATGCCAATTCGATCTGGCGTGGCAAGTCGCCGGCGCATGGCTGCAATGTGGGTCCGGCCATGGTTTTGGGTTACATTGCGGGCAAGTCGCTTGCGGAAGCGGGGGCGGGTGCGTGATGCGAAAGATCTGAGTTGGTCGATGCAGGCTATCCGCCGGTTTTGAACCGGACTTTCACGATTATAGCTAGGCGAAGAACATGAAAATCAACATCGCAATCCCCCATGCATTGGAAATTCCGGCGCTTACTCAGCCTTGGGAACTGACGCTCGATCACAAGGACGTTTTGCGGGCGATGAAGCTGGCGGACGATCTGGGGTTCCACAAGTGCATGCTCGGCGAACATTTCCTTATTCCCAGCGATCATCTGGAAGCGAGCGGCGCATTCTGGCACCATGGAACCGTGTTTCTCGCGGGGATTGCTGGCGCGACCGAGCGGCTTGGCCTAGCCTCCTCAATCAATATCCTGCCTCTTCAAAACGCTATCGTTCAGGCGAAGGCCTGGTCGACAATCGATTGGCTGAGCGGCGGTCGCGGCACCGCCGTCGTAGCCGTCGGGTGGTTGAAGGAGGAATTCGATCTGCTTGGGGTTCCTTTCCAGGAACGCGGCGCAATATGCGACGAATATGTGCAGGCGATGATCGCCCTGTGGACGGAGGACAAGCCGGAATTCGAAGGCAAATATGTCTCGTTCAAGGACGTGGGATATGAACCGAAGCCACGGAATCTGCCCCTATGGTTTGGCGGCGATGCCGAGGCCCCGTTAAAGCGCATCGCCAAATGGGGTGACGGATGGAATCCTTTCCTGACGCCGCCGAGTCAATTTCCCGAGGCGCTCGATTTCATTCGTTCGCAGCCCGACTATCACGGCCGTCCGATCGAACTCTTCTTCCCGATCGAGGCGATGAAGTTGGGCGACGGTCATGTCGAGAACAAGGCCGCGGCAGAGACGATCGGTTCCTGGAACGTGCAGCAGACTATCGATCTTTGCGGTTGGCTAGGTGAACTGGGTGTTACGGAGACGATCATTCCGCTGCCGCCGCTCGACAGTTTCGATGCGTATCTCGATCGCATGCGCTGGGTTGCTCAGGAAATCATGCCAAAAATGGGCTGATCCTGCCCGAAAACCTAATGCAATCTACGGGCGTTTATTGGACTTGATCCGATTCAATCTCATCGGATCAAGTCTCGCCGAGGCTCCTGTGCATCCCGCATGCGCTGAAGCTTGCGGCGTTTGCGGATCAGCGCCTGCACGGGGCTGAGTGTTGATCCACAGGTCGCGTCCACCGGCTAACAATCCTTGTTAGCTATTGCGGCCAGCACGAAATCGATGCTCATGGCGCACCAGGCGGCTACGTCCATATCATTGTCATCCCGCGTTCGGGAAACAAGCGAGACGAGAGGAAAATGCGTGAACCATGTGGTAACGAGGCTGAAAATAATCCAGAAAAGATGATCTGGATCAACATTGTCCCGGAAGGTGCCATTCGCGCGCCCACGTTCGACGATCTCGCCCAGAACCTCGTCGATCAGCTTTCGCATCACCATGGCAAGGGGGCTTCCTTTCCCCACATGCGCGAAACCATGTTGGGCTTCGTCGATCGTCATCTTGGCGATCTGGGGGCGGTCCATATAATCGCGAAACAAGTTCTGCATGAATTTCGCAAGCGCCGTTTCGGGTGGAAATGCGCTATATTCCGTGCATCCGATAAATTTTGTTGTGCCTTCGGCAGCCTCCTTAAGAATAAGGCTATAGAGCTCTGCCTTACTCCCGAAGTAATAATAGAGCAGCTGCTTTGAAACCTTCGCGCGCCGGCAAATCGAATCGACCGTCGCGCTATCGAACCCGGAACTGGCGAACTCTTCCTTCGCTGCGTCCAGAATATCAACGATAGTGGTGGCGTTGGATGACCGCCGTCCGCGCGTCATAGCCGTCGCAGCATCGTGGTGATCGCTGCTCAATGGCATGGCTCAACCCCTCCTTTTCACCGGCAATCGCTCCGCCTGACCAAGCGTTGAATTATTGCTTTTTACGCTAGCGGCTGCGCGCCCTAAACACAACTTATCAGCCGCTGGTGATGACGAGTGCGGGGCGAAGCTTGGGTGCGGAGGCGACTGCAAAAAATCCCGCTGGGCTATGTTTTGGTCAAATCCGACATTGAAAATTCGAGGGAATTTATGTCCGTTGCAAATCTGCTTGCCAAACCCGAACTCCCGGAACTTGACGCCGATCGCTTTATCGACATCGACCTGTTCGGTCAGGATATGAAGGCCAATGCTCCGGCATATTTTTCGGAGTGGGCGAGGAAGCCTCCGTTTTACGCGACGGTTCAGGGTCATGCCCATGTCGTCATCTGCCGACACGAACAGGTGCAATGGGCACTGCGGACGCATGAGATTATCAGTGCTGTCCCGCATCAGGGTTGGGGCACGGATCTTTTCGACTATTTCAATGGATTGCCGCTGGTCGTCGACTTCGATCCGCCGGAGCATTCGCGGATGCGCCGCCTGATGCAGCCGGGCTTCGCCCCAAATCGCATTTCCAGGCTGAAACCGCTGATCGACTCTATGATTGACGATCTTGCGAAAGTCATGGCGGAAAAGAACGACTTCAACATGGTGACCGATTTCGCCGGTCCGCTCATGTATCAGATACTGCTGGGCGGCGTGTTCGAGTTCGAGCCGGACGTCTGGCCACTTTTCATCAATCTTTCCAATGCTCTGGAACTGGTGGCGACGGTCCCGCCCGGTGCGCCCAAGCCACCGGAATATATGGCGGCGTTTGACGCTGTTTACGAATTTTGCGGCAAGCTGATCGAAGATCGCCGTATCAACCCCAAGGACGATCTTGTCGGTTCGGTAATCGCCGCCCATGACGAGAAGGGGGCGATTTCGATCGAGGAGCTGTTTTCGACTCTGGTTCAGCTTTTCACGGCCGGCCTGGGGACCGTGCCGGCGACATCGTCGAACGCAGTGCTGCGGCTGTTACGGCATCCAGACCAACTCGCATTGCTACGGAAAGACCCGTCGCTCCTGAACATGGCTCTGGAAGAGTGCATGCGCGTCGATTGCCTGGGCAACTTCCGTCATCGCTTCGTGGTCAAGGAGCATGTGATCGACGGTACGCCTGTCTATCCCGGCATGGTCGCCCATCTGGCGCTTGGCGCCGCGAACTACGACCCTGACAAATATCCGGACCCCACTCGTTTCGACATCACGCGCGAACCGCGCGACATTCTCACTTTCGGTTTTGGTCCACATCTTTGCCCCGGCAACAACCTGGCGCGGATGGTCACGCGGGCCATCGTGAGCCGCCTGATCTTCGGCTTCCCTGATCTTCGGCTCACCAATCCCGATGAAGTGATCGTCTATGGTGGGATGCCTACCGAGCGTTTCCCGACCAATGTCAATCTGAGCGTGGACTGATCGGCCGAAGCCGCAACATAAGGAGAGGAGATAGATGGTGTTCGGAGATTGGACCGGTCAGGTTTTCAGCGCCGACGGCGGCATCGTGCGCCATCTTCCATCTTACGCGGATGCCATGGCGCAGATGAGCGGCAGTTGAAACGGGAGAGAGAACCGACATGGCATCTTATGTGATGAGCGTCATGCAGAAGCATGATCTGGAAAAATATGCCGAATATTCGGCGCAGGGCTTTGTCTCGCTCAATGGTATCGAATGTGAAGTCATTGTCGGTGAGGGGATCGAACTGTTGGAGGGCGCCCCGCCTGGCAGCAGTGTCGTGATCATAAGGTTCCCGGACAATGACGCGGCCATGCGCTGGTATCGGTCGGAGGCCTATCAAAAGGCTATCCCGATGCGCCATGCCGCAGCGGACACCGCTTTCGTCTTGCATTTTACCGACAATGAATAATCTGAACCAGCGACAGTCTGGCAAATAGTAGAGGGTAAATAATGAGCAAATATGCGACCATGTTCAGCCCGATCAAGATCGGACGGATGGAGATCAGGAACCGGGTTTTCATGTCCCCGCACGGCATGGTCGGTCTGGGCATAGGAACGGATCGCCAGGTCGGTTATTTTGAGGCGCGCGCGAAAGGCGGAGTGGGGCTGATGGTGATCGCCAGTTGCCAGGTTGTTCCGGCGCCGCTTGTCCCGCCGGGCTGGTTCATAGAAGCCTATAATCCCGATCATATCCCGGCGATCCGACGGATCGTCGAGGCGGCGCACAAACATGGCGCGAAGATCGCCGTCCAGGGCGTCTGGATGATGGCCGATCCGGCCAAGGCGCAGGCATCGGCGATCGCGCCGCACACCGTGCTTGCCGATACACAGCCTCGCTCGATGACCATCGATGAGATTCAGGAATTGATCGAAGCCCATGCCGTAGCAGCGGCCCATGCCGAACAGGCCGGAGCCGACGGGTTTGAATTCCCCATCAACGCTGGCGGTGGTCTGCAAAGCTTCACATCCGAATTCTACAACCAGCGCAGCGACCGCTATGGCGGCAGCCTGGAAAACCGCATGCGTATCGTGACTGAGATCATCGCCGCGATCCGCGAACGCGTACGGCCCGATTTCGCCATCGGCGTGGCGGTCAACGCCGATGAATCGACACTGGGCGCGAGCGGTATCGACGATGGGATCGCCCAGTGCCGCATCCTGGAAGAAACCGGCATGGTCGACTGGCTGCGGATCACGGCGCGCGGGCAGAAGCCGCAGATGACGCAATATCACTATCCTTCCTCCTATATGGCGAAGGAGGGCACGCATCTGGACGCCGCCGAAGCGGTCAAGAAAGCGGTCAGCCTTCCCGTGGTCAGTGGCGGACGCATCCTGACTCCCGCCTTTGCGGATCAGGCGATTGCCGATGGGCGTTGCGACATGGTGTTTGTCGCCCGTTCCGTGATTGCCGATCCCGAATGGCCCAACAAATGCCGGGACGACCAGACCAGCGAGATTCGCGCCTGCATAGGCGATCTTGAAGGCTGCTTCCTGCGCTCTTGCTATGGCCAGCCAGTTGGCTGCACGGTGAATCCCGATATCGGTTCCGAACATGAAGGGCCGCTGACGCCGGCCGGAAATAAGAAGCATGTGCTTGTGGTTGGCGCCGGTCCTGCTGGCATGCAGGCGGCACTGGTCGCGGTGAAACGTGGTCATAAGGTCACGGTTCTGGAAAAGTCCGACAGGATTGGGGGCCATGTCACCTTGCAGGCCATGCTTCCCGGCCTGGAAGATCGGGCGGACCTCATTCGCTGGCTAAAGCTTCAACTCGATAAGGAGGGCGTGGAAATCCAAACGGGGAGCGAAGCCACGCCTGAATCCATCAAGGCGCTTTCGCCCGATGCTGTGATCATTGCCACGGGCGCGCGCTATTCCAAGACCGGGGCAAGCAAGAGCCAACTGACCGGCGTGCCCGGCGCGAACCTGTCCCATGTCCTGACGCCGGAGGAGCTTCTTCTGGAAAAGGCGCGGACCGGCAATCGCATTGTCGTGTATGACAACACCTCATACGAAGTCGGCCCCGGCATTGCCGAGCATCTGGCGGATCAGGGCAAGGAGGTCTTTCTTCTTACGATGGACTCCGCGATGGCCATGTCGGTCACGGAACTCGGTCTGAACAAGGTCGTCGCGCGCAGGGTCATTCCCAAGGTGACGTTCATGCCATCGGCCGAAATCATCGGTATCGATGAGCATGACGTCCATGTGCGTGGCTTCCTGTCCGGCGAGAAGTCGGTTCTGGAAGGGATCGACAACATTATCCTCGTCACTTCCAAGCCTCCGCAGGAAGGTCTCTATCATGCTCTGATCGCCGACATGCCTGACATTCGCATCATCGGTGACGCCCGCGAAGCGCGCTGGAGCGTTTTCGCGACCGATGAGGCGATAAAGGATGGGCGAATGGCCGGGCTGGCGGTGTGAGGAGGCCGGGAGGCCGTTCTTCACGCAGATGACCAATGCCTATCATAGGAGAAATAAACAAATGTCAGTCCTGATCGACAATCGTGATGCCTGGGCCCCGGACGTGATAGATACGGCCGTGGTTCCTCGTCCCTATCCCAACCGCACCGGCCGACTGCCATGGAACAAGGACGACATGACCGCGGAGAGGCTCACTGGCCTTCTTCAAAACAAATATCCCGGGATCGTGGTGGAGGATCTGGTCGTCCACCAGTTCATTGACAGCCATACGAGCAAGCTTCGCATCGCCGTCAAGCTCAACGATGTCGGCGTGAAAGCCGGGATTCCGGAACGACTCTGCATCAAGTCGAACTATTCCGGCCTTCACGACAATGTCGACATCTGCGCGATCGAGGCCCGTTTCTACCATTTCATGGCGCATCTCATGAAATGCCCCACGGTGACCTGCTATTATGCTGACTGGGATGATGATGGAAGCGGGCAGGGCCTTATCATTCTGGAGGATCTGGAAAAATATGGCGGACATTTCGGGCAGAGCACCGATCTGAACGGCGTGGCCGAAGTGGCGAAGTTGCTCGAAGGGCTTGCCGTTCTCCACGGCAGTCTCTGGGGCAGTCCGGTGCTCGATGAGCATGAATGGCTCCAGACGTCGATGGATACGCCGATCGACAATGATCAGATTCGGATCATGTGGCCGTATATCGAGGCCAATCTGGCCGATCCCGAAGTCTGCAAGGTTATTCCGCAAAAGCTGATCGACGATCCCGACCGGCTGCAACGCGCTTTCGACAAGCTCGCCGAGTGGGAGCTTTCTCAGACCACACCCCGTTGCGTGAACCTTGGCGACTGTCATCAGGGGAACACCTATCGAAAGCCTGATGGCGAGCGTATCTGGCTGGACTGGCAACTCGTCCGCAAGGGACGGCCCTGGCGCGACCTCACCTACCTCATGATCGGTGCGCTTACCATTGAGGAGCGCCGCGCATCAGAGCGCCAGCTCCTTTCGCACTATCGTGAGGCCCTGGTGGCGACGGGCGCCCGCGACGTGCCGGATCTCGACAGCATCTTTGAGCAATATCGCCGCTGGGTGATCTACGGCATGCAGGCATGGATCGCGAACATGGACTTTTGGGGGCAGGTCGGCCTCCCGATGAATGAACGATTTTTCACCGCTGGCGAGGATCTCGGGACGTGGAAGCTCTTGCTGGGCGACTGACATCCGAACATTGCGAAAGCTGCCGGCTCGTCGATGCCGTCGCCGTGCCAGTCACCGGGAGCATAAGATCCCGCGCCCGGTGACGAACTCCCAAAACCAGGGCTTTACTTGGGACGGATCGAACTGGATAGTCCCGTAAAGGAGAGAGTGATGGTACCCAAATTCTGCCGTTTGGCATGGCGCGTCAACGATATGGAGAACTTCACCAGCCAGATGGGCGAACTGGTGGGCGCCCAATTCTTCACGCCCGGCTTCATTGCCGAATTATACCCCGATGCCGATTTCAAAGTGATGTTCGGGGAACATGGGATCGAGCCTATCCAGCCGGGCGCAGAGGGACTCGCCTTCGGCGAAGATTCCGGTTCCTTGATTGAAATCGCCATCGACGTCGCCAATGCGGAAGACGTGCGGGCGAAGCTGGAAGGAGCGGGCTACAAACCCACGGCGATCAGCTATCTGCCGGTTCCGGCAGTCAATGAATATCTGTTTGGCAGCGATTTCCATGGTGTGCCGTTCCTCGCCTGCACGGAAGGGGTGAATGAGGAACAAATTCGCTCCGAACGACCATTCGATTTCCTTGCTGACGCCGCGCCCCCCAAGGTCGCTTGCGTGACGCTGGTCGTTAAAGATGCGGACGCGCTGGCCGCGGACCTCAAGAGCTTCCATGGCATGGACTTTATGGAGTCGGACCCGGCTGGTTTCGCGCGACGCGCACTCATCGGGCCACATCGTGTGAAGCTGATCGAAGGTCCTTCGGCGCTTCTCGACGGTGTGGAAGGCCCGTTGGTTTCGGCGGACATCATCCTCTCCGATGTCGAGGCGGCAAGGGCCAGGTTCGAGGCAGCCGGATATGGCGTGAAGCACATCCGTCCGCTCGCCTCAGGCGGTAACGCCTATTATTTTGGCCCAACCGTGCAAGGTTTCCCTGTCACGCTCTATCCGACGAGCGCGGACGCCGAAATATTAGGACTTGAGGTGAAGCCCAGTTGAATGATCGCAAGATTCCAGTACTCCACCTTATACAAGGTGGCGTTTGAGCGACTTGGAAATGTCAGGGCTGGAGCGGGTGAAGGGAATCGAACCCTCGTCGTAAGCTTGGGAAGCTTCTGCTCTGCCATTGAGCTACACCCGCGTTGCCTTGCCCATGGCATGACCGGAAAGACGCGTCAACCGACCTGCCGTTTCGCCAGCTTGCGGGCCAGCGTGCGGCGGTGCATCCCCAGCCGCCTTGCCGCTTCGGAAATGTTGAAGTCGCTGTCTTTCAGCACTTCATGGATATGTTCCCATTCCAATGTCTTGATCGACGTCGGGCGGGGGGCAAGGGGCGCGGCGGGATCGCCGCCCGATCGAGCGAAGGCAGCCTCTATGTCGTCGGTGTTGGAGGGTTTCGCCAGATAGTTTGTCGCCCCCAGCTTGATCGCCTCGACCGCCGTCGCGATGCTCGCAAAGCCGGTCAGCACGACGATGAGCATGGCCGGATCATGGGCGTGGAGCCTCTGCACGCAGGGCAGGCCCGACTGCGCGCCCAGCTTCAGGTCGACCACCGCATAACCTGGATCATGCTCCGCCAGCAGCGCGTCGAGCTTCTCATGGCTGTCCGCCAGCAACACTTCATAGCCGCGCCGCTCAAAGGATCGCTTGAGCGTGCGGGCAAAGGATTCGTCATCCTCCACGATCATGAGAAGGCGGTCGTCAGGCACCGGAAATCTCCTCCATGGCGAGCGTGCCGAGCGGCAGGCGCAGCAGGATCAGCGCCCCGCCATCGGGGCTGTTGCTTGCATTGACGCTGCCGCCCAGTTTCCGCACGACATTGACGACAAGGAACAGGCCAAGCCCGCCGCCTTGCCTGCCTTTGCTGGACCGATAGGGCTTGCCGAAGTCGGCCAGCATCTCCTCGCTGAAACCGGGGCCATTGTCGCGCACGGCTATGTTCAGCCAGTTGCTATCGCGCCCAACCAGCATGTCGATCCGGTTCGCTCCTGCTTCCCGCGCATTGTCGAGCAAATTGCCGATCGCCTGACGGATCACCGGATCGGCGATGATGCGGGGATAATCATGCGGTCCAAAGTCGCGGAGCAGCACCGTCCCGGGATTGGCGTTCTGCCAATCCTGCGCCATGTCCTCGATGAAGTCGCGAAGGCCCGTTACCTGCGGTGCTTCCCCGCGCGCTTCGCCCGACGACAGCAGGATGCCCGTGACGATGGCCTTGCAGCGCTGCACCGCCGCCTGCATCTCTTCCACTTCCTCGACCAGCGCGGGATGCTTCGTCACTTCCTTCATATGGAGCCAGTCGCCCAGCACGACGGCAAGCTGCGACAGGGGCGTGCCCAGTTCATGCGCCGCGCCCGATGCCAGCAGGCCCATGCGGACGATATGTTCCTCCTCCGCCGCCTGTTGCCGCAGCCGGGCGAGATATGTCTCCCGCAACTGCAGATTATGCGTCACGCGCGACATGAACAGCACCAGCAGCACCGCGATCATCGTGAAGTTGATCCATGTGCCGACGATGTGCAGGTCGAACAAATGCCCTTCCAGTGCGCGGGACAGGGTCAGCGGATGATAGAATATCGATAGCAACGCGGCGCAGAGCGCCGACAGGATCACGATCCCCCACACGCTCCATCGGTCGAGCAGCACCGCGCCCAACGCCACCTGCAACAGATAGAGCCCGATGAAGGGATTGGTCGCCCCGCCGCTCAGATAAAGCTGCGCTGTCAGCGCCAGTACGTCGAACAGCAGGGCCAGGAAAAGCTCCGGCCGGGCCACGTCGGTCCGGCGCCGCAATATCGCGAAGCTCGCGATGTTCATCGCGCCGGCCAGCGCCGCGATCAGCAGCATCGGCGCGATCGGCAAGCGGATGCCCATGCCGAAATGCACGATCAGGATCGTCGCGACCTGCCCGGCGATGGCGATCCAGCGCAATTGCACCAGCAACGCCATGTTCCGGTGTCCGGCGGCGTCTGCTGGCCATTGGCCGGGCAGCCACCGGGCGGTGATAGGCGCCTGCTTCATGATGCCCCGCGCGCTTTCAGCTCCTGCCCCATGACATAGATGTATGCGCCCGCGCTCATGATCGCCAGAGCGAACCAGGTGATCGCGTAGGAAAGGTGATTATTGGGAAAGCGCACAACCGTAAGCCCGCCGACCGGCAGCGTATCGGGGGAGGGGGATGCTTGCGCGTCGATGAAATAATTCGCGGCCGGCCTGACCCCACGTTTCGCCGCGATGGCTGCCACGTCCCGTGAATACCAGCGGTCCGTGCCCGGATCGTTGGCGCGCAGGAAACCTCCGCCCGGCTCGCTCAGGCGCAACAGCCCGGTCAGCGCCACGCGCTCCTTTGGTTGCCCATAGCTAGCCTTGGCTTCCCGCGGCACAAAACCGCGATTGACTATCACGGTGGCCCCGCGATCCGTCACCAGCGGGGTCATCACCCAATAGCCAGATCCGCGCACCGTCGAAGCCTGAACCAGCGTCGCCTGGTCATTGAGGAAACGGCCCATCACGGCCACCCGCCGATATTCATCCGACCTGTCAGCTTTGACGGGGGGCGCTACGGGAGCGGCATGAATCCGCGCATCCACCCGTGCGATCAGGTCGCGCTTCCATGCCAGCCGATCCACCTGCCAGACGCCCAGCGCACCGAAACCCGCCACCAGCATGATCGCGATCAGCGTCAGCCCGATCAGGAACCCCGCCGACCGCCGCTTCGCCGTCACGGCATCTGGCTCATGTCATGCGCGCTCATACCCTGCATCTGGGGCATCATATTGTGATTGAGGTGATACATGACCCACATCGACCCGGCCAGCGTGATGACGACCAGCACGAGCGTGAAGATCAATGCCATCATCGTCCACCCGCCTTCCGACCGGGTGTTCATGTGCAGGAAGTAGATCATGTGCACCACGATCTGCACCACGGCAAAGGCCATGATGACGATAGCGGTCGTCTGCGGATTGGCGAAATAACCCGTCATCACCAACCAGAAAGGGATGGCCGTCAGGATCACCGACAAGCCGAAACCGATCATATAGCTGCCGAAAGTGCCGTGAGCGTGTTCATCGTCATGATGACCGTGATTGCTCTGTTCGTGCGCGCTCATCGCAGCATCCCCATCAGGTAAACGAAGGTGAAGACGCCGATCCAGATGACGTCCAGAAAGTGCCAGAACATCGAAAGGCACATCAACCGACGCTGATTGGCGGGGATCAGGCCCTTTTTGGCGACCTGCACCATCAGCGTCACCAGCCAGATGATGCCGAAGGTGACGTGCAGCCCGTGCGTGCCGACCAGCGCGAAGAAGGCGGACAGGAAGCCCGACCGCATCGGCGTCGCGCCTTCATGGATCAGGTGCGCGAACTCATAAAGTTCGATGCCGAGAAAGGCGAGGCCGAACAGTCCGGTGATCGCCAGCCATCCCTGCGTCGCGCCGATCCGGTTCTTTTCCACCACCAGCATGGCAAAACCATAGGTGATGGAAGAGAACAGCAGCATCGCCGTGTTCAATGCCACCAGCGGCAGGTCGAACAGGTCTTTCGGCCCCGGTCCCGCCGCATAATTGCCGCCCAGCACGGCATAGGTGGCGAACAGGCAGGCGAAGATG
>Ga0182743_1000485_pt1 | contig 48960 bp, 51 predicted proteins | sample eDN3rd30CKraftOP_FD_128522 | JGI IMG/M metagenome (GOLD analysis project Ga0182743, IMG submission 128522) | Enriched Organic Plus compost microbial communities from Emeryville, California, USA - eDNA 3rd pass 30_C Kraft OP (version 2) (version 2) ... | reverse complement strand
TGGGTATTAAAAATGAGAGGGAGCGCTGAAGCGCTCCCTCTCAAACCACCCTGCCCCACCACCCAATCACTTATAACTCTGCCCGATGGTTCGGCCGAAACTGATCTCGCCGTTGTCGATCCGGATATTGAACCCGCAGTCCGGGTTTGAACAGACCCACGCCTTGTACGTGATCGGTGCGCCGTCTCTGCCGTAGTCCGAGAGCGGGAGCATCGTCCCGGTTTCGCACTTGCGGCACTGTGGGTATTGTGCTTCGGCCGCCATGGTCATCCCCTCCCCTTGATCGACGAATTCGGGCCCGCCCGAATCGTCCCGTGTTGAACCGCAAGAACTCTGCCTGAAAAGTCTACCACCTGACTGCTGGCCCCCGGCAACCGCACGTCGTCGCGAGCGTCGGGCTCAACTGCGCGAGGAGCGCCGGCCCCAGGGGTATTCGCTATCGAACTCCTCGTCGAAATTGAAGACATCTTCGAAATCGAGCAACGAGTCGTCGTCCTGCTTGATCAGAACTCTGGCGTCGACCAGCGCGAAAACGATGCGTCCGATGTCGGTGGTCGAGTGGATGCCCCAGTGTTCGAGCACGGTGCGCGCCATGGGCCCGAAGCGCTCGATCGCGAGGTCGCGTACGCCCATGGCGAGTTCGGTCCCGCTGATGTGTCGCGGTTCGGGCAGGTTCTGAATCACGTGGTGCAGCGCGGCGAGCACGAACGCGTAGACAGCATCGTTGTACTCCGGATGTTGAGTCCGGAGCTGATCGAGAAGCTGGTCGTCGAGTATGATCCCGTTCATCCTGCCGAATGATGCTGCTTTCTCAATTCGGGGTACAGCGGGAAACCTTCGCACAGTTCGTGGATCGCTGTGCGCACGCGCGTGCCGACAGTTTCGTCGTCGGGCGCGGAGAGCACGTCGGCGATCCAGCCACCGATCGTTCGCATTTCGGCTTCCTTCATGCCGCGCGTGGTGAGCGCTGCGGTTCCGATGCGCACGCCGGAGGTAACGAACGGCGAGCGGGTTTCCCCCGGTACCGTGTTCTTGTTGACCGTGATGCCCGCGTTGCCGAGGGCGTCCTCAGCCTTTTTGCCGGACAGTTCTTCGTGGTTGCGAAGGTCGAGCAGCAGCAGGTGATTGTCGGTGCCGCCGCTGACCAGGTCGAAGCCGCGCTCCATCAGGGTTTCCGCCAGAGCGCGCGCGTTCGCGACGATCTGTTGGGCATACTCGCGGAAACTCGGCGCGAGTGCTTCCCTGAACGCGACGGCCTTGGCCGCGATGATGTGCATCAGCGGGCCGCCCTGCATGCCCGGGAAGACCTGCTTGTCGATGCTCTTGCCGAACTCTTCGCGGGCCAGCACAAAGCCGCCGCGCGGGCCGCGCAGTGTCTTGTGCGTGGTCGAGGTCACGATGTCCGCGTGCGGGACCGGGCTCGGATGCACGCCGCCGGCAACCAGCCCGGCGATATGCGCCATGTCGACCATGAACACTGCATCGACTTCGCGTGCGATCTCCGCGAAAGCCGCAAAATCGATGATGCGTGCGTACGCGCTCGCACCCGCGACGATCACGCGCGGCCGCTCCTTGAGCGCGAGTTCACGCACCTGGTCGTAGTCGATGCGACCGGTGTCCTCGTGCACGCCATACGCGACGGCTCGATACAGCTGCCCGCTGAAATTGACGGGTGAGCCGTGGGTCAGGTGACCACCGTGCGTGAGGTTCATGCCGAGCAGCGTTTCGCCCGGCTTGAGCACGGCGAGGTACGCAGCCATGTTGGCCTGCGCACCCGAGTGCGGCTGTACGTTTGCATGCTCCGCCTGGAACAGCTGCTTCACCCGGCTGATCGCAAGCTGCTCAGCCACATCGACGAACTCGCACCCGCCGTAGTACCGCTTGCCGGGGTAACCCTCCGCGTACTTGTTGGTCAGCACCGTACCCGCGGCGGAAAGCACCGCCACGGACGTGAAGTTTTCGCTGGCGATCAGCTCCAGCGTCTCGTGCTGACGTTCCGCTTCGTTGACGACGGCAGCGTAGATCTCGGGGTCGTGATGTTCCAGTGCGTTCAGCATGGCGTTAAATCCAGGTCCGCTGGATTGTGCCGACCTGCTCGATGCGACGCTCGGCCAGTCGATCCGCGGCTTCGTACGTCGGGATCCCCTGTTCGCGGGCAAGCTCGAAGAGCTGGAGCAGCGTGTCGTAGATCTCGCCCGCCTTGCGACGCGCGCGATCTGCGGACCAGTCGTTCAGCTCGCCATACACATTGATCAGCCCGCCGGCATTGATGACGTAGTCCGGCGCGTACAGGATGTTCATCTCCTGGAGCGCATCGCCGTGCCGCTCCTGGTGCAACTGGTTGTTCGCCGAGCCGGCGATGATGTCGAACTTGAACTGCGGCAGCGTCTTGTCGTTGACGACCGCGCCCAGCGCGCACGGTGCAAAGACCTGCGCCTTCACGCCGTAGATCTCATCCGGCTTCACCGCGGTCGCGCCGAACTGCGAGACCACACGCTGCACACGCGCATCGTCGATGTCCGTGACGATCAGCTTCGCGCCCTCCTCATGCAGGTACTCGCACAGGTAGTAGCCGACGTGCCCGGTCCCCTGCACTGCGATTGTCAGGCCGTTGAGGTCGTCGCTGCCGTAGCGCTCCTTCGCGGCCGCCTTGATGCCGCGGTACGTGCCGTACGCGGTCACCGGCGACGGATCGCCCGAGCCACCCGCTACACCAGCCACGAACCGCGTCTCCATCTGGACATAGTCCATGTCTTCGACGCTCGTGCCGACGTCTTCCGCCGTGATGTAGCGGCCCTTCAGCGAATCGACGAAACGGCCATGCGCGCGGAAGATCATCTCGCGGCGCGCCACGCGCGGGTCGCCGATGATTACCGACTTGCCGCCGCCCAGGTTCAGCCCCGAAACCGCGGCCTTGTATGTCATGCCCTTCGCCAGCCGCAGCACGTCGATCAGTGCCTCTTCGTCGCTGGCGTAGTTCCAGAACCGAGTGCCGCCCAGCGCCGGGCCAAGCGTCGTGTTGTGAATCGCAATGATCCCGCGATAGCCAGCCGTCGGCTCGGACCAGAACACGACCTGTTCGTGCCCCTGCTCCTGCATCAGATCAAAAAGTTTCACTCTATGCTCTCTTCTGATAAGTGTTCGTTACCACTTCCCGGCCACCCGCGACAGCAGCGCCGGTCAGGCGTAAAGCTGCTCGGCAACTTCGACGCGGATCACTTCGTTGCTGCCTTCCATCAGTTCCATCGCCTTGGTATCGCGCATCAGCTTCTCGACGGGGTAGTCACGCATGTAGCCGTAGCCGCCGAAAATCTGGACCGCCTGCGTGCTCACCCACATCGCCGTTTCGCTGGCGAAAACCTTGGCCATGCTGATCTGCTGCTCATCGTTCGATGCGGTCGCGTGCATGAGCAGTGCACGTGCGGCGGCAATGCGGGTCGCCATGTCGGCCAGCTTGAACTGGATGCCTTCGAAATTCCGGAGCTTCGTGTTGAACTGCTCACGCACATTCGCGTACTCGATCGCGTGATCGAGTGCGGCCTGTGCGATCCCGAGCGCGATCGCCGCAATCCCGGCGCGAGCAACCGATCGCATCCCGGCCAGCTGCGCATCCGCATCGCCATGACTGCCCAGCAGTGCGTGCGGTTCGAGCTGCACATCCTCGAGCTGCACCGTGACCAGCTCGAGCGGACGCAGGCCGAGCGTATCATCGCGTGCACCGACCTCGTATCCGCCGGTGTGCCGCGGCACGAGATACAGCGCCGGACCGTCCTGCGAGCGCGCGTACACGATCGCGAGCGTGGCCGCCTCACCACTCGAGACCCAGCGCTTGGTGCCGTTCAGCACCCAGCCGACATCGTGTTGTGCCGCCGTGGTCTCGACCGCACTCGTGTCGCTGCCGGCCTGGTCTTCCGCGACCGCGATGGTCGCGCGCGCATCGCCGTTTGCGATGCGTTCGAGCCATTCGGTCTTCTGCGCCTCGCTGCCGAATCGTTCGATCAGTGCAGCGGCGGTCGCGGTATTCGCAACCACTACCGCCACCGACGCCTCGCCGCGCGCGAGTTCTTCGAGCACGGCCGCGTAGGCGGGCAGGTCGAAACCCATCCCGCCATGCGCGTCGGACACGAGCATCCCGAAAAAGCCGAGTTCGGCAAGCTGCGCGAACGTGCTGGTGTCGACCGCGCGCTCATGGTCCCAGCGTTCGGTGTGAGGCCGCAGCTCGGTCTGCGCGAAGTCGCGCGCGAGTGTTCGGATCTCCTCGATATCGATGCTGGTTTCCATAGCGCTCTTGCTCAGTAGGTGTAAAAGCCGCGCCCGGTTTTGCGGCCGAGCCACCCGGCCGCAACGTACTTCTTCAGCAGCGGGCACGGTCGATACTTGTCGTCGCCGAGGTCGCGCTGCAGCACTTCGAGAATCGAAAGGCACGTATCCAGCCCGATCAGGTCGGCCAGTGCGAGCGGACCGAGCGGGTGATTCATGCCGAGCTTCATCACGGTGTCGATCGACTCGACCGTGGCCACACCTTCCATGAGGCAGAAGATCGCCTCATTGATCATCGGCATGAGCACACGATTCGAAACGAATCCGGCGAAGTCGTTGACCTCGACCGGCGTCTTTTCGAGTCGGCGCGCGAGTTCGAGGACAACGCGCGTCGTCTCGTCCGAGGTCTGAAGCCCGCGAATTACCTCGACCAGCTTCATGACCGGCACCGGATTCATGAAGTGCATGCCGATCACGCGATCGGGCGTCCTGAGGTGTTTCGCGAGTGCCGTAATCGAGATCGACGACGTGTTCGAGGCGAGGATCGCATCCTGCGCGATGGCATCGACCGACTTGAGCACGTCCAGCTTCAACTGCATGTCCTCGGGCACAGCCTCAATGATCAGCTGTGCGTCGGAAACAGCGTCGCGCTCGCTGGTCGTGGCGATCCGACCGACGGTCTGCTCGACCTGCTCGGCGGTGAGTGTGCCTTTTTTTGCCTGACGCTCGAGGTTCGAGCGGATCGTGTTCAGCGCAATCGCTGCACGTTCCGCGTTGATCTCGACCAGCGTTACATCGAAGCCGTACTGCGCAAACACATGTACAATGCCGTTACCCATCGTACCGCCGCCCACAACGGCGACTTTTCTTACATCCACCGCGTTCTCCATAACAATAAGAAACCCCCGAGCTAAAGCTGCTCGAGGGTGCGGCGACGGAGTTTCAATGCGATAAGCGCGGCGAGGGCGATCTTGACGACGTCACCGAGCAGAAACGGTAGAACGCCGAGTTCGATGGCGCGTCCGATGTCGCCGGTAAGCAGCGCAAGCTGCGTTGCGCCGAGCCCGAGAATGATGCCGGTCGTGACGACCATCACCGCGGCCATACGAAGGAACCCACGCACACCTTCTGTACGCGCCGCCGGGCCGGCCAGCACGCCCGTCAGCGCAGCCGCAACCGGGAACGCCAGCAGGTAGCCGCCGGTCGGGCCCATCAGGTAGGCGAAGCCGCCGCCGAACGTGAACATCGGCAGCCCTGCGACACCGGCCGCGAGATACGCGACCTGCGCAGCGGCGCCGAGGTACGGCCCGAGCAGCAGACCGCCGAGGGTGACGACCAGCGTCTGCAGCGTCACCGGCACCGCGGTGCCCGGCAGCGGAAACGCGACGTGTGCACTGAGCGCCGTCAGCAGCGCGAACACCATCACCGCGATGACGCGACGCGCATTTCTGCTTTCGACAACCTGGAGTCCTGCGATCCGGCTAACTTCCGTCAGTACCTGGCTCATCGTTAAACCCTTTCCACCGAGAGAGCGACTGCGTCACCACCGCCGAGGCAGAGTGTGGCGAGTCCGGTCTGCGCGTCCCTGTCCTTCAGCGCGTTGATCAGCGTGACCAGAATGCGTGCACCCGACGCGCCGATCGGATGGCCGAGTGCAACGGCACCACCACGCACGTTCACACGATCCCAGTCCCAGCCCAGTTCCTTGCCATCCGCGAGCGCCTGCACCGCGAACGCTTCGTTGGCCTCGATCAGATCGTAGTCGCCGATCTGCTTGCCTTCCTTCTGCATCAGCTTCTGCACCGCACGCACCGGCGCAAAGAACAACTCGCGCGGCGCAACCGCACCGGTCGAGTAGGCGTTGATGCGCGCCTGAATCGTCAGGCCGTGCGCCTTCGCGTACTCTTCGCTGGTGATCACCAGCGCCGCTGCGCCGTCGTTCAGGCCGGGCGCATTGCCCGCCGTGACCACGTGTTCCTTGATGTCCTTCGGCGCATCCTTCGCGAATGCCGGCTTCAGTGCGGAGAGGCCTTCGAGCGAAGTGTCGCGACGAACCGGTTCATCGGTGTCGACGATGGTTGTGCCTTTGCGACCCGCGATCTCGACCGGCACGATCTCTTCCTTGAACGCGCCGCTGTCGATCGCCGCCGCAGCCTTCTGGTGCGAGCGCAGCGAAAACTCATCCGCCTCGCGACGCGTGATGCCCGCCTTGTTGGCCGTGTACTCGGCGTGTCCGCCCATGTGACACGCGTCGAACGCACACCAGAGCCCGTCGTGGATCAGCCCGTCGATCAGTTGCTGATTGCCGAACTTCACACCGGTGCGCATCCCGTACAGGTAGTACGGCGCGTTCGACATCGACTCCATGCCGCCCGCAACCATGACCTGCGCATCGCCGGCGCGAACCGCCTGCGCCGCCAGCATCACCGCCTGCAGCCCCGAGCCGCAGACCCGGCTTACGGTCATCGCGCCGACCGAATCCGGCACGCCGCCGCGCAGCGCCGCCTGGCGCGCGGGCGCCTGACCGAGCCCCGCCTGGATCACACAGCCGAGGATCACATCATCGATATCGGCGCGCTCCACGCCCGAACGCTCCAGCGCCGCACGAATTGCGATCGCGCCGAGTTCCGGCGCCTGGAGCGAGGCGAGCCCGCCCATAAAGCGGCCGATCGGGGTCCTCGCCCCGCTCACGACCACCGCCGTGCGCTTCGGATCCGCCATCAAAACCTTCCCTTTTTCGTTAACTCAATGGTACCGCACAACTTAGCGCCAATACGGTCCCGTTCTGGCAGGCTGGAATTTACGGCTGCCCGGCGGTTGCGGCTAGAACTCGAGAGAATGCGGTCTGGGTTCGGCGAGGCACCGGGGAGGACGACGGTTTCCCGCCCGGTGCTGATGTTGGCTTCGACGTAGCAGTGCAGGCAGCGCGTCGGCGGGCGCCGGGGAGGTTCCCCCGGCTCCCCTGCAATAACTCGCTATCGCATCCCCATAAACGCGCCAAACATTCCGACCGCGAGAACCAGGACGAAACTCGCCGCAGTCGAAATCAGCACCACGATCGTCACGTATTTCCAGAAGACCCGCTGCTGCTCGAGTGCGGCCGCGAGGGTTGCCTGCGTACGCTCGGCGAGGAACTCGTTGATCCGCGATGCGAAGCGAAACAGATACAGCGCCGGATAGAGGTAGAGCAGCCCCATGAGCCCGTAGACCACGGTCATCAGGACCATGCTAGCCTCCCCGACCACGGCCCCGGCGATCCCCATCAGCAGTCCGCCCAATACCATGAACCCGACCATCACGAAACCGAAGATGCTCATGGTTTTGACCCACGGACGAGTCGCCTCGAGAATCTCGGCGATGCCGCCGTTGACTTCGTCGGACGAACCCCAGGTCTCCTCATCGGTCATTTCACCCTCCCCGGTGAAGTGCCGGCCACGGCTTCTTTGCCGTGCCCGGTGCGAATTCAACGATCCTGAAGAAGTACCGGCTTCTCGTTTTCCGGATCGAGTCGTCCCCACGGAACGATGGCGTCGTGCTCGAAAATCAACAGCCACTCTTCCGCGCGGGCTGCGGCGAGGAGTGAACGCTTCGATTCGAGGGTGACGAGCGGTTCGACGTCGTAGCCCATGATCCAGGGTAGCGGCAGGTGCGCCGCGGTCGGAATCAGATCGGCGAGGAAACACGCTGTCTCATCGCCCGAGCGAATGATCACGGACTGGTGATGCGGGGTGTGGCCCGGCGTGCGACGGACGGAGATGCCGGGGAGGATCTCGATGTCGCCCTCGACGAGTTCGAGCAACCCGGCGTCGTGAACCGGATCGAAGTTGTCGCGGAGGTAACTCGCCTGGGTGCGCTCGTTGCGCCAGTGCGCGTACTCGAACTCGCCGCGCTGCACGTAGTAGCGTGCACGCGGGAAACTGAGCCGCACCTGGCCATCCTCGTCACGGAAGGTATTGCCGCCTGCGTGGTCGAAGTGCAGGTGGGTGTCGATCATGTGTGTGACATCATCGGGCTGAAAACCGGCGGCGCGCAGTGCATCCTCGAGCCGGGTCGGCGAGCCGGCGTTTTCGAGGCCGTAGATGTCGCGGAATTTTTCGCCGTCCTTGTTGCCGGCGCCGTTGTCGATCAGCACGAGCGCATCGGGGGTTTCCACCAGCAGGCAGCGCATCGCGAGCGGGATGCGGTTGCGCTCATCGGCGGGGATCTTTTTTTCCCAGAGCGCCTTGGGAACGACGCCGAACATCGCGCCACCGTCGAGCTTCTGCCCGCCGGCGTGCAGCGCATGAATGCGGAAGTTGCCGAGCTCGCGCGTGAGCACGAGCGGCTGGTCCTTTACCTCGTAACTGGTCACGGTACCCACTCCATGGAGCGCGGCATCGCGCTGCGCTTCTTCCGGCCGGCGCGTGCGTAGAGCTTGCGCTGCAACTGGTCCCAGCCTTCGATCGAACGTTCCTCGATGCGATCGAGCAGAATCCGGAAGAGGTGCGCGGTCACGCGGGCGTCGCCGAACGCGCGATGCCGGGCTTCGTTTTCAATGCCGAACAGATAACAGAGCGCATCGAGCGAGCGCTGGTGAATCTCAGGAACGAATTTGCGTGCGAGTCGCACGGTGCAGAGCATGCGCCCCTGCAACGGCTGCCCGGTTGCGTGCAGAAGTTCGCGGCTGACGAAGTGCCAGTCGAACGATGCATTGTGCGCGACGAACACTGCGCCATTCAGCCACTGCTGCACATCAGGCGCGATGTCGCGAAAGCGCGGCGCGTCGTGCACCATCTCGCCGTTGATGTGGGTCAGGCTGGTGATCATCGGCGGGATCGGCCGCATCGGGTTCACCAGCGTGCTGTATTCGCCGACGATGCGCCCGCTGCCATCCATTCGTACGATGCAGATCTCGGTGATGCGATGGCCGATGCCCGCACCCGTCGTCTCGACATCCACCACGACGTACTCGAGTGCGCGCAGCGGATCGCCCGGCCCGGTCCTGCCCTGCGCCAGCCGCACATACCCGCGCGGCGTCGCCTGGCGTACCAGCGGCGCACCCTCGGGAGCCAGCGGCAGACTCGCAGAGGCCACTCCGAGCTGCGCGTAAGCGGAATCGGGGTGGCGGCCCTCACGGACCACGCGGCCGTTCACGATCCGCACTTCATACCGGACCGCGCCAGTCACCGAGGCGGGGGTCGGGGGCGGGGGCGGGCTGACGGTCCCTGACGGTACCGCGCCAGCTCCAGCCGCGCTCACGGCGGGGGGCGGGGTGGCAGTGCGGGCGTGCCCGCCCTGATTATCAGCGTGACCGCTGTGGCCGGCAGCGGCATTGGGTAGTGCGGCGAACAGGTCGCCGGTCTCGCCGAACTTTGGACGTCGCGCCACCTCGCCCCCGCCCCCGCCCCCCGCCTTGGCTACGGGGGCGGATTGCCCCGGCCGAGCCGCATTGCGGGTGGGGGTTCGCCCCGGGCCAGCGGCCGGGGGCTTCAACCGAACCTTAATCCCATCGGGTCCAGGCTCCCCGAGGAGCTCGGGGGGGAGCAGCGCGAGCAGGTCCGGCCTGGACTTCACCAGACGTCGTCTCGCAGGACGGGCATGGTCATGCAGCGCGAACCGCCGCCGCCGCGGACGAGTTCGGCGCCTTCGAACACGATCGCTGCGCGTTCATCGTCCTCGATTTCGGCTTCGCCGGTGAGGAACTCGAGGCCATCGACGATGCGGAAACCCGCCTCGCGCTCCATCTCGCGATACGTGTGTTCGTTGCGGGAGTAGCCGAGCACGAGTCCGGGGCGAAGCGCGAAGAAGTTGCAGCCGCTCGACCACTGTTCGCGCTCCTGCATGGTGCGGGTTTCGCCGCCGCAGAAGATCGGTTCGAGTGGCAGATCGACTTCGCGCAGCGCGGCGAAGAGGTTCGGCATCTCGCGCATGTCGCCCTGCTTCGCGCGGTAGTGCAGCACCGGATAGCGAGACGGCCCGACGAAGCTCGGCGGGAAGACCACGCAATGGTGCCTGTCGATCATCGTGAAGATCATGTCGAGATGGATGAACGCACGATCGATCGGCATGATCACGACGATGATGTCGGTGATGCCCTGCTGCTTCACCAGGTTGGCCGCGACGATGTCGAAGGCACCGGGGCTGGACCGTTCCGACAGCCCAATGATGGCGAGGTCGGGGCGGATGATGTGGACGTCGCCGCCTTCGATGGTGTAGCCCGCGCGGCGCTCTTCGCTGCCGTCGTAGATCAGGCCGTTGTTGCGCAGCAGTGGATGGTGCAGGAAGAGCGTCTTCATCAGCACTTCTTCCGACCAGCGCACGTTGTGGCGCATCGACCCGATGATCACGCCGTCGCCGACGGCCATGGATGCGTCACGCGTGAAGAACAGGTTGGGGAGCGGCGGCAGCGCGTAGCTCTGCACATTCAGCAGCCGCTGCAGCGGACCCGGCTCCTCGACCTCCCGGCCTTCGACGAACATCGAGACCAGATCTTCCGCCGGAACTTCGAACAACTGGCGCGCGAGCGGCTCCGACTGCGCGACATCCATCACCCGCTCGATCAGAAAACGACGCGCTTCCGGCTGATCCAGCACATCCTCGAGCAGATGCCTGACTTCATGAACTTCGGCGAATCGCGAGAGGATCGCCTTGAACCGCTGATGCTCCCGCCTCGCCTGCTCGAGGTCAATGATATCGTCGTAAAGAAAATCTTCCCGCGTCGTCGGCGTCACCGCCAGCAGTTCGGGACCCGGCGTGTGGCAGATCACTGCCCGCAGCCGGCCGATCTCCGAAGAGACGCGGACCCTGCGTTCCGTTTGCTTCGTTTCAGTACTCAGACCTGTATGTCCCGTTGCGTGGCGACGTGAACGAACGTGCCGCTGCTTCTCGAACACTCCGGCTTCTGCACGGGTCGTTCGCGAGCGCATACGACAGTCCCTCCAGCTCTACCGCCATGTTTACGTTCTTCAGCGCGATTCCCTCGGGTACGGTCAGCTTTGTCGGCGCAAAATTCAAGATCGCCCGGATCCCTGACCGGATCACCCGATCCACGACCGTCTGCGCTGCTTCGACCGGCACCGCGACAATCGCGATGTCGATGCCTTCCGTCTGCAGCGCCGCTTCAAGTTCCGAATCCGGGCGGACCGGGATCCCCGGCCCGAACCGCTGCCCGACTTTCCGCGGATCGGCATCAAAAACCGCTGCAATGTCGAAGCCCTGGTTCCGGAAATCCTTGTAGCCCAGCAGCGCGACACCAATCTTGCCTGCACCGACCAGCGCCACTTTCCAGCGCCGCTCCAGCCCCATGATCGACCGCAGCGCGGCGATCAACTCCGGTACCCCGTAGCCCTTGCCCCGTTTGCCGAACGTCCCGAAAAACGACAGGTCCTTGCGCACCTGCGCCGCGCTTGTGCCGCATCGTCGCGCAAGCTCTTCACTCGACAGCGTCTGTACTCCCTCCAGCGACAGCTCATTCAGCAGACGCAGATACAATGACAGCCGTCCGACCGTCGACTCCGAGACCTTCTTCATTGGGGCAAACTCAATCCAGACAGCAACTTCGCCGTATCTCTCCGGCACCATGTGAAACCGTTCACAAACCAACCTAAACAGCCGGCTCGCACCACGCCAGCCGGTTGTACCAACTCGGGATCGCCTGCTTCCGGTCGGTCGGTGCGCCGGCGCGCCCCGGCGGGAGTTCAGACGGACTGAAGCGGCAGGGAGATGTGGAGTTCGCTGGTATCCGCGCCTGGGCGAATGGAGAGGGAGCCGCCCAGCCGGAGCACGGTCTGCTCGGCGATGGCGAGGCGAAAACCGGCGCTGGTGAGCATCTGGCCGCCTTCGAGATCGGGGTTGTCGCGCTGCGGATCGAGCAGGGTACCGCCGACCGAGAAGGTCGCATGGTTGCCGTTTCCGCAGAGTTGCAGGGAGAGCGTGCAGCCGGGCGATGCCTTGACCGCACCGATGATGGCCATCTCCATGAGGCGTGCGAAGCGGTCGCGGGAGGTGTGCAGCGTGACCTCCTCGATGTGGTCGGGCACGAGCACGACGTTCCGCCCTGCGGCGAGGTCGGCGACCTCGGCGACCACCTCGCGGAAGACGTCGTCCGCGCGTACGGCAGAAGGGATGAAAGCGACGCCTTCGCTCGTCCCCGAGAGTTCGTGCACGCCATCGAGCAGGCGCACGAGCTGGATCGCGGAGTGGTGGATGCGGGCGAGGGGTTCGCGCTGGCGTTCGGGGATTTCGCCGTAAATGCCGTCGCTCAGCAGCTCGTTGTAGCCGAGAATGGCGGCGAGCGGCGTGCGAAGTTCGTGACCGAGTACAGCGAAGAGATGTCGCAGATTCACGTTGCCACGTGCTCCCTGGGAAAACCCTGGTTACGAAGCGACCGCGCGAGCGCGATGAAGCGATCGGGCGCGAGCGTCTCCGGCCTCGCGTCGGGCGTGGTTTCGGATTCGGCGAGGACCGTCTGCAATACCTCTGCCGGAAGTTCATACAGTGGCGAAGCCCGCAGGATCTTCTGGACCTGCTTTCTGCGCCAGGCGAACATGGTCCGGGTGAGTGTGCGCAGGTCGATCTCCTCCTGCGCGCCGAGGCGCGGGGGGACGAGCGGTGTGATCCGCACGACCGCGGAGTCGACGCCGGGGACCGGGCGGAACGCGCCGCGAGGGACCGTGAACAGCCGCTCGGTTGCGGCCACGCTCTGGATCCCGACGGTCAGTGCGCCGTAATCGGAGCCGCCTGGTGGCGCGGTGATCCGCGTTGCGACCTCCTTCTGCACCATGACGACGAGTCGCTCCGGCCTGCGTTCGCGTTCGAGCAGGTGGAAAAGCAGCGGTGTCGTGATGTTGTAGGGGATGTTGCCGACCATTTTGAGGCTGGCCGCGTCGAGGCCGTGGTCGCGCGGATCGAACTCGAGCGCATCGCCGTGAATCAGCGTAAATCCGGGGTACGCGGCAAAACGTTCGCGCAGCAGCGGGGCGAGCCGGTCGTCGAGTTCGACCACAATGACACGCGCGGCGAGTTCAACGAGGTGCTGCGTGAGTGCGCCCTGCCCCGGCCCGATCTCCACGACGGTGTCGTCCGGCTGCAGATCGAGTGCATCGACGATTCTCCGCTGGGTTCCCGTGTCGACGAGGAAATTCTGACCGAGCGATTTCCGGGCGCGAATGTGCTCGCTCATCCGCGGAGAAAAATGGCCGAGCGATCGTCGGGCGGGACATGGGTCCGCGCGCTGTCGGCGTGGGCGAACAGCGTATCGAGGATCTGCTGAGGCGAACGTTTACGCAGGCGAATCACTTCCTCAATAAGTCGTCGTTCACCGCCGCCACTGTCATCGGCGAACGTGTCGGACAGCCCGTCGGTGAAGAGGCAGAGCAGATCGCCATCGGAGGCCCAGTCGACGGTCGCTTCGCAGTAGCGGTCGAGCGGGACCATGCCCAGCGGCGGGTCGGTTGCACCCAGCCGCTGGGCAGCGCCATCCGGGGTGATTCGAAACGCATGTGGGTGCCCGGCATTCGCGTATACCAACCGGCCCGCCTTCCGGTCGATCACGCAATAGAACAGCGTGAGGTACATCTCGGTCGACTCGAGTTCCTTGCGCAGCGCCTGGTGGATGCTGGCCAGCACTTCCGCCGGCGAATGCTCCTGCTGTGCGTAGATTGCCGCCGCGCTCAATGCGAGCGCCATGATCAGCGCGGCCGGAAAGCCATGGCTCGACACATCGCCGATCATCACACCCAGGCGATCGTCAGAGAGCCGGAATAGCTGGTAGAAGTCACCGCCGACCGATTCTGCGGGCGCGCAGCGCGCGGCAACTTCGCGATCGGTGGCGAAGTTGCTCGCATCCGGAAGCAGCTTGAGCTGCAGATCGTGCGCAAGTTCGAGTTCGCGCACGACACGCTCCTGCCGCAGGCTTTCCTGCACGAGCCGCTGCGTTTCCAGCGCCGCGCCGACCTGGCTGGCGATTGCGGCAAGCAGCCGCGCGTCGCCGGCACTGAACCGCACGTTTGCCCGCCTTCCGACCAATGTGATGACGCCGACCGTACGCGGTCCACCTTCCGGTGGCGTGTAGTTGATCGGCACCGAAAGAAACGCTTCGCGGCCGTGCGGTCGCGGCTCCAGCCGCGGCAGCTTGGTCAGCGCGGTGCCCCGCTCGATGTTCAGCGGCTGCTTCTCGCGGAATACCCACGCGGTCGCGGAATCCGGATCGTCGACCGGGATCGGCCCGCTCAGGCCTTCTTCTCCGACCGCCGCGGCAAGGTGCAGTCGATTGTCATCCTTGTGCACCCAGAGCGAGGCGCGCTTCGCGCCAAGCACATCGGCAACTTCCGAAAGGATCCAGTGCGCGGCATCCGGCACCGAAAGTACGGACGCGAGGATCTCGCTGATGAAGTAAAGCAGGTTGATCTCTTCGTAACGTTCCGTGAGTTCACGCGCAGCCGAGCGTGCTTCACGTTCGTACGAGAGGATCTGGCGGATCACCTGGGCCAGGAATACCGCGTCCTCCTCCGATACGCCGTCGCGGCGCACCTCGAGCTCGAGCAGCGGCGCATCGTGCAACTGGATCGGTGTACGAATCGACTCTGCACACTCGCTGTGTTCCAGCACTGCATCGGGGTGCAGGCACGTCCAGCCATCGGCACGACGCACCCAGAGGCGAACGGCCGCTCCATTGCGCGCACGGCTGAACGCCTCGAGGGCGGCCACGGCCGCGGAAGGAAGCGGCGACAGCTCAACAGCGCCGTGTGCGTTCACGACGCGGCCTCGTGGCCGGCTTGCGCATGATTGAACAGCACCATCGTGATCGAATTGCCGCGATCGTTGAATTCCACGCGATCCATCAGCTTGCGGATCAGGAAAATGCCGCGGCCACCCGAGCGCAGCCGGTTCACCGGCAGTGTGGGATCACTCACCTTGGAAGGATCGAAGCCACTGCCCTGGTCGGTGACCTGCACGATGATTCGCTGGGGTGTGAGTTCCGCGACGAGGCGTACGGTTTTGCGCGGATCGCGGCAGTTGCCGTACAGCATCGCGTTGGCGAGCGCTTCGGTCAGGCCGACGCGCAGATTGAGTCGGAGACGATCGTAATCAAAGCCAACCTGCTGACCTCGATCGATCACCGCACTCACCGCAGCATCGATCTCCTGCAGATCATTGGGTAGCTCGAGCGTGTAGTCGAGTGACATGAATGGCTAGTCTAGCGGCCGCAGCAAAGTGCTACAAGGCGACGGCCCGGTCCGATTCTCCGGACCTGCGGCGCGCGCGGCGGCGCTGCTTGTGGTACCACCGCTCTGCCGCGTGGCAGCGGCCCCCCGCCGTCGCCCGGGTTCAGCGAAGACTAGAACGACGTGAGCGCTTCGCCGCGGTTGCTGGCAATGTGGAAGAGCGTGTCGAGCTTGGTCAGCTCGAACAGCGTCCGCAAATCTTCATTGAGATTGGCCAGCCGCAGCTCGCCGCCCTGCTCGCGGATCTTCTTCGACAGGCTCACCAGCACACCGAGCCCCGATGAGTCGATGTACCCCGTGCTCGAAAAATCGATCAGGAATTTGCGTGCGCCTTTTTCGAGCTCCTCGAGCACCTTCTGCTTGAGTTCCTGGCGGTTGCCGACGATCAGTTGACCCTCGACGTCGATGACCGTCACATCCCCCTGCTTCTTCACATCGAAGCTCATCAGTCCCCCCACTGGAAGTTCGCCGTCGCGCGCTGTGCCTGCTGGCGCAGCCCGCCGAATCTGCTGGCCCGAGGGCAAGTTCTGTTCCGACTCAGGCCTGGAGTGCCGTCACACAGGCAACGTTAACGATATCAGCCGGGCTCGCTCCGCGCGAAAGGTCGTTGCAGGCACGGGCAAGGCCCTGCAGAATCGGCCCGATCGCGGCCGCGCCGCACAGTCGTTCGACCAGCTTGTACCCGATATTGCCCGCATCCAGATCGGGGAATACCAGGATGTTCGCACGTCCTGCAACGCTCGACTCGGGCGCTTTGCGCTCACCGATTTCCGGGATCAGCGCGGCATCGACCTGAAACTCGCCATCGGCCTCGATGCCGGGCATGCGCTCGCGGAAAAATGCGAGTGCCTCGCGAACGCGCGTAACCGCCGGGCCTTCCGCGCTGCCGTGCGTGGAAAACGACAGGAACGCCACCCGCGGCTCGTCGCCGATGATGCTGGTGCGCGCTACAACGGCGGCCTGCGCAATGTCGGCAAGCTGGCCGCTGTCCGGTTCAGGTACGACAGCACAATCGGTGAAGGTCAGCACTTCGGGACTGCCGCGGAACGGTTGTACGGCCATGAAAAACGACGAGGAGATCGTGCTGATCCCGGGTGCGGGCCCGATCAGCCAGAGGGCGGCCCGGATCACATCGCCGGTGGTGCGCACCGCTCCGGCCACACAGCCGTCGGCGTAGCCGCAGGCGACGAGCCCGTCGGCGAAAAACAGCGGATCTCGCAGCACGGCCGCGGCCTGCTCGCGGGTCAGCCCCTTCCGGCTGCGCCGTTCGAGCAGAAGCGCTTCGATTTCAGGCAGGCGTGCATCGGACTGCGGGTGCACCAGCTCGACCGCATCGGGATCACCGCCGGCGCGCTCGAGCAACGGGAGCACCGCAGCTTCTCCGACCAGAATCGGCTGCAGCAGCTTTTCCTGCTGAATCAGCGCAACCGCGCGCAGCACACGTTCATCGCCGGTCTCCGGAAAGACGATGCGGCGCTGCAGCGCTTTTGCCCGCGTGCGCAGTCCTTCGAGGAACGGTGCGCTCATGCGCGGCTGTAGTGCCGGTTCAGCCGTTCGAGCACACTCGGCGCAACGAACTCCGAGACATCGCCGCCGAGCGAGGCGATCTCGCGCACGAGCGATGCCGAGAGGAACGAGTAGCGCGCGTCCGGTGCGAGGAAGACGGTTTCGGCGCGGTCCCACAGTTCGCGGTTCATCAGCGCCATCTGGAACTCGTATTCGAAGTCCGAAACGGCGCGCAGTCCGCGCACGATCAGCGTGGCATCGCGTTTCTGCGCGTACTGCACGAGCAGTCCATCGAACTCATCGACTTCGACGCGCGGCTCATCACTGAACAGTTCGCGGATCATCTCGACGCGTTCGGGGATGCTGAACAGTCCCGCCTTCTTCTGCGTGCGTGTATGCGCGACCGCGATGATCAGTTTGTCGACGAACTCGAGCGCCCGACGACAGATGTCTTCGTGACCGCGTGTCATCGGGTCGAAGGAGCCGGGATAGATCCCGATGCAGGGATTTCGGGCTTCAGTCATTATGGTGCCGGGATGGTCGTGATGGCCGTGTCGCCGTAACGCCGGGTTCGGGCCCCGTCCGCTTCGGGAATAATTTCGGCTGCCCCGTGTTCGACCGAAAGCATATGCGCGTACGGGCGTTCGAGAAACAGCCGAATCAGCGTGGAGGCAAAGTCCTGGCCATACGGCGGGTCCGCCACGGCAAGATCGAAGGCAAACGGCTCGAGTTCGCGGACGTATTTCAGCGCATCGCTCTTCACCACGCTCGTGTTCTCCGCGCCGAGCTTCGCGATGTTGCCACGCAGAACACGGAGTGCGGGGCCGCCGCTTTCGACAAAGGTCACGGCGGTCGCGCCGCGGGAAAGCGCTTCGAGCCCAAGTGCGCCCGAACCGGCAAACAGATCGAGCACGGTGCTGCCGGGAAGCTCCGGCTGCAGCGCACTCATCCACGCCTCGCGCACACGATCGGTCGTTGGCCGGGTGTTCCGCCCCGGCGGTGCATCGATGATCCGGCTCCGCCACTTCCCCGCGATGATTCTCATTCCGCCGGTCGTATATCGATCAGCTTCGCCTGCAGTTCAACGCGTCCTCGCCAGTGGTTCTCCTCGAGCCGGTAGACCACATCCACGCCGTTGCTGCAGTCGACCTCGGCAACCTGTGCGGCCAGGTTGAAGCCGATCGCGGAGAGCCGGGCGCCATCCTGGACCAGCGCGAGTTTGACATGCCCTTCACCGACCGGCCGCTGCGAGGCGATGTTCGCGTTGCGCGTGACCAGTACGGGTGTCGGATTGCCGATGCCGAACGGCCCGCAGTGCCGCATCAGCTTCACCAGATCCATCGTGGCGTCCGAGAGCGAAATCTCGAGATCGTAGGCGATCTCCGGGATGAGCTGTTCCTCGGTGAGCCGCTCGTGCGCTTCCGCATTGAGCGCAGCACGGAAGGCGTCGATGCGATCCGGCCGGATGTCCATCCCGGCCGCGGCCTTGTGCCCGCCGAAACGATCGAGAAAGCCCGAACACGCCTTCAGCGCATCGTAGAGGTGGAAACCGGGAATCGAGCGCGCGCTTCCCCGCGCGCGATCGCTGCCCTCCAGCGCGAACAGCACGGTCGGCCGATGGATGCGCTCGACCACGCGCGATGCGACAATGCCGATTACACCCGGATGCCAACCCTCACCACCGATGACGACCGCGTAATCGCGCGCAGGATCATAGTCGCGTTCGAGTTGTTCGAGCGCTTCCGCGAGGGTGCGCCGATCCACTTCCTGACGCGTGCGGTTCTCTTCCTCGAGCACACCGGCGAGTTGCTGCGCGACCTGTTCGTCTTCCTCGAGAAACAGGCGCACGCCCTTCTCGGCCGCGCTCATGCGGCCGACGGCGTTCACGCGCGGTGCCAGCACATGACTGACCTGGCCCGCGGTAAGCTCCGCGCATTCGCCGAGCCCTGCGCTGCGCACGAGCGCCTTGAGCCCGGGGTTGCGCGTCTGGGTCATCAGCTTCAGCCCGAAGCGCGTCATCACGCGGTTCTCGCCCGTGAGCTGGGCGAGGTCGGCGACGGTCGCGAGCGCGACGAGATCGAGGTAGTACCAGAGCTCCTGCGGGTCGTGACCACGCGCTGTCCACACCGCTTCACACAGCTTGAATGCGACACCTGCGCCTGCGAGCGCCTTGTTCTCGTAGCCGCAGTCGGGACGATTCGGGTTGATGACAGCGACGGCGGGAGGCAGTACTTCGCCTGGGGTGTGGTGGTCGGTCACGATGACGTCGATGCCGCTCGCTTTTGCGGCAGCGATCGCATCATGCGCAACGATGCCGCAGTCGCCGGTAACGATGAGCGACGCGCCGATTTCGGCGGCTGCACGCACCCCGGACTGACTCAGGTCGTAGCCGTCATCCATGCGATGCGGGACGAATGCTTCGGCCTGTGCGCCCAGCCGACGCAGGATGCGTGTCATCAGCGCCGCTGAGCAGACCCCGTCGACGTCGTAGTCGCCGTGGACGAGGATGGTCTCGCCGCGCTCGATCGCCTGGTTCAGCCGATCCACTGCCGGCTCCATCCCGGCAAGGCCGAACGGATCGTGCAGTTGTTCCAGCCGTGGCTTGAGGAAGATCTTCGCGGAATCCGGCTCGCCGTAACCGCGGCGAAGCAGAAGTCGACACAACGTGGCGGGGAGCCCCAGCGCGGTCTGCAGTGCAGCGACGGCGTCCGGGGTGTCGGCCTGCGCACCGCGGGAAACCCAGCGCCGCTCCGGCGGTGCGATGGAAAGCGAACTCGGCATCGCGGAAATCTATTCCCGGCCTCTGACTCCGACCAGTTCAGACGGGGACAGCGCAGGGATGCGGGCGCGACACCTGCCGACAGCGGCGGTTACAACGGATCAGAGCCATCGCGCAGGTGAACCCATTGTGCTGGCCGCCACGCCCGTATTGTGCGGGCGCGGGCCGGCCACATGCGGTGCTCAGTCCTCGAAATACAGGATCACACCGCAAGCCTCGCAGCGCTTGATCGAGTCCGCGCGACGAATGTCCGCCTGCTCCTGCAGCGGCACCATGTTGAAGCAGTTCCCGCAGGCTCCGCCCTTCAGCGGCGCGAGTGCGCTGCGCGATCTGCCCCTGCGTACACGCTCGTAGAGGTGGAGTGCATTCTTGTCGATGCGGGAAGCCTGGATGTTTCGCTGGTCTCGGAGAACGGCTAGTTCTTCTTCGGCTTGCTGACGGCTGGTGAGGAGTTCCTGCTTGCGGGGCTCTGCTTCGGCGCGAAGCTTCTCGAGGTGCTTCTGCTGGTCGTCGAGTTTGAGGTCGGTGCGGGTGCTTTGCTCCATCAGGTCGAGAGCTTCCTGCTCATCGGCGTCGATCGCCCGCCGCACCAGGTCAATCTCCGTTCTCGACGCTGCCTCCTCTCGAACACTTCGGATCTTCTCGATCCTTGCTTCGTAGGCCTTCAGTCTCTCGCGTTTGCTGTTGGCCGCCTGTTCGAGTTTTGAACTCTGCTGGCGCAACTCCGTGACCCGCGTGCGTGCGCCTTCGATTTCCTGTTCGAGCGCATGGACCGGAGCATCGATCTCTCGCAACTGTGGATCGAACCTGCTCATGCTCGTTTCGCGCTCTGCAATCTCCTGATCGATTTTCTGCAGATCGAGGAGTGTACGATACAACTCGTTCATCAATCTCCGCCGGTTGGTGGTTCCAGACGCTCGGTGCGTCCTCGTGTAAAACGCCGGTAGCGACGGCTCACCTTGAAACCGAGCCGGCTCTTGCCGACGCCAAGTGCCCTGAGTTCTCTGTGCAATTCTGTTTCTTCGCGCTGCAGTCTGTCGAGTTCGGCCCCCTCTGCAAGGGAAAGCCGATCTCTCACCTCGTCAAGTCTCAGCACGACGCCGCAGACCAGAAGATCGGCCACGGCATCGTCAAAAACGCGGTCGCCCTCCACGAATTCGACCGGTTCGGCGCGGATCTGCCGGAAGCGTTCGAGCACCGGGGCCGGCAGGCCCCAGTCGGCCGGGGGATCGCCCTCAGGCACCCCACGCTGCACGAGCGCCTCGAAAATCCGCCGGTGTACTGGATCCCGAAACTGTTCCGCAGACACCGCTGCGGCGGCCTGCGTTACCCGCTCGGCGTCGCGCAGCATCAACTGCAGCAGCAGCCGCTCGGCGCCCCAGCCGGCCGCACGCGCCTGTTGCGCCTCGGCCCGAACTTCCGGACCACGCCGCGGTGCGTCGTGCCCGCCCTGCTGTGGCCGGTACTGCGACGGTCCCGTGTGGCGCAGCTCACGTTCGATGGTGGCGCGGCGAACTCCGGTGCGCTGCTCGACACGCGCCACGTAGATGTCGCGCAGCGCCTCGTCACTGGTCGCCCGAATCGTGGGCAGCAGCCGGTCCAGCGCCCGCCGGATCCCTTCGATGTCCTGGAAGAAGCCGCGCTCCTCCAGGATCTGCAGCTTTCTATCGAGTACATCCACGGCCCGGCCGATGTGCCCGGCCAGGGTTTCCGACCCGCCGCGCCGGATCAGGGTGTCGGGATCTTCGCCCAGGGGCAACGTGACGACCAGCGGCTCGACGCCCGCCTTGAGCAGCGCATCTCCGGTGCGGAACGTCGCCTTGAGTCCGGCGGTGTCGCTGTCATAGAGCAGGATCGCCTGCTTCGCGTAGCGGGAGATGATCTGCGCCTGCTCGTCGGTCATCGCAGTGCCGAGCGCGGCCACGACGTTGTCCACGCCCCGCGCGGCCAGCGAGACGAAGTCCATGTTGCCTTCGACCAGCAGCACCTTCTTCTCGCGGCGAATCGCATTGCGCGCCCAGTTGAGCCCGTAAAGCAACTGGCCTTTCCGGTAGATCTCGGTTTCGGGCGAGTTGAGGTACTTCGGCGCGCCCTCGCGCTGCGGGCCGACGATGCGGCCGCCGAAGGCGATCCACCGGCCCGACACTTCGGCGATCGGGAAGATCAGCCGGTCCCGAAACCGGTCGTACGGCTCCCGGTCCGACTGTTCGGGCTGCTTGATGAGTCCGGCCGCCAGCAGGATTGCGTCGTCGATGCCGTGTTTGTGCGCCGCGTCGCGGAACGCCCGCCACGAGTCGGGCGCGTAGCCCAGCGCGAAGCGCTCCGCTGCCTTGCGGTCGAGTTCGCGACTCTCGAGATAGCGCCGCGCCTTTTCGCCGGCATCCGACCAGAGCTGCTCCTGGAACCAGTCGGCGGCAAAGGCCACGGCTTCATAGATCGGACGATTCGGGTCTTCCTGCCGACGGGACCCGGTTTCCTCGGGGATTTCGATACCGACACGCGCCGCGATGTGGCGAACGGCATCCGTGAAGGACATGCCGCGCTTCATCAGGAACGTGAACGCATCGCCCGCTTCGCCGCAGCCGAAACACTTGAAGAGGTTCTTCGCCGGCACGACATAGAATGAAGGCGTCTTCTCGTTGTGGAATGGACAGAGCGCCCTGAACTCCTTGCCCGCGCGTTTGAGCGGGATCTCTTCGCCGATCAGCTCGACAATGTCGGCTCTCGCGCGGACTTCCTCGACCACGCGATCGGGGATCATGCCAGCTCCGCGACGGTTACGCCGCTGCCGCCTTCGCCCAGCCCGCCGGCACGGAACTGCCGAACCCGCGGATCGGTGCGCAGCAGTTCGATCACGACCTGGCGCAAGGCACCCGTGCCTTTGCCATGAATGATGCGCAGCGACGGAAGGTCGGCGCGGACCGCCGAGTCGAGCGCGGGCTCGAGCTGCGATGCAACCTCATCCGCGCGCAATCCGCGCAGGTCGACTTCCGGTGAAGCCGTATATTCGCTTGCGGTCCAGCCGCCGGTGTGGACCGGCTTCGACTGCACTGCGGCTTTCGCGGGCTCTCCCGTGAGAACTTCGAGCCCGGAGATCGGCACCTGCATCCGCAATCCGGAGGTCTCCACGAGCACGCGGTCATCGCGCAATTCGACCACGGTGCCGGGCAGGCCGGTCGCGCTGACACGCACGCGCGTGCCGGGCTTCAGGTCCGCCGCAGTCAGTGGGCGGCCTTCACGCGCGCTCGGCGTCTTCTCCACCTGTCTGCGCGCCAGTTCTTCAACCCGCCGACGCGATGCCTTTGCTGCTTCCTCGAGCACGCCCATCTGCTGTGCCGCAGCAGCCTCCCGCAGTTCGCGAATCGTGCGCTCAACTTCTTCGCGCGCATGCAGCAGCAGGTCACGCGCCTGCTGTCGTGCGCGACGTTCCGCCTCGCGCTCGCGTTTGCGCAACTGTTCATCGCGCTGCTCGAGTTCGGCCTTGAGTCGCAACGCTTCGGCGCGCGCCGCTTCCGCTTCGTTCAACGCATCCAGCATCGCGCGGTCCTTCGCCTCGAGCTGTTCGAGCAAGCCGGTCGTCTCGCGCTCCGCACTCGGAAGGTAGGCTTCCGCGAGCGAAAGGATGCCATCGGGGAAGCCGAGCCGCTTTGCGATCGCGAGGCCGTAGCTGCGACCGGGCAGCCCCTTGATCAGCCGATACGTCGGCCGCAATTCGGCCGAGTCGAACTGGAGCGATGCGTTGACCACCCCGGGCTCGGAGCTGGCGAGTTCCTTCAACTGGCCGAGGTGTGAGGTCGCAACGGTCAGCGTGCCGCGACGCGTGAGTTCGACCAGCACGGCCTGCGCCAGCGCGGCGCCTTCGGCCGGATCGGTGCCGCTGCCCATCTCGTCCATCAACACGAGCGAACGGCCGTCCGCGTGTTCCAGAATTTCGCGGATGTTTCTGAGGTGTCCGGAGAAGGTCGAAAGGCTCGCCTCGATCGACTGCTCATCGCCGATGTCGGCGAACGCATCGTCGAAGATGGGGAGCTTCGTGCCTGGCCCGACCGGCGGGATGATGCCGGCCTGTGTGAGCGCACTGATCAGCCCGATCGCTTTCAGCAGAACCGTTTTGCCGCCGGTGTTCGGTCCCGAAATCACGAGTGTGCGCTCGCCTTCAAACATCTCCAGGTCGAACGGCACGACGTTGCCGGACTGCGCGAGCAGGATCGGATGGCGGCCATGCACGACCGCATACGCATCGTTTCCGCCCGGCAGCAGCTCCGGTCGCGTGCCGCCGTGCGCCTGCGCATAGCGGGCACGCGCACACACCGCGTCGATCTCGATCAGTGCGTGAAAGGCTTCAGTGATCTCTGCCGCATGCGGGTGCAACTGCAAGGTGAGTTCGCGGAGAATGCGCTGGACTTCACGCAGCTCTGCGAGTTCGAGTTCGCGCAGCCGGTTCATCAGGTCGATCGCGACCGGCGGCTCGATGAACAGCGTGTGCCCCGTCGCCGATTCGTCGTGCACGATGCCGCCGACCTCGCCGCGGCCTTCACGGCGGATCGGGATCACGTAACGACCTTCGCGCAGGCTCACCGATGCATCCGCGACCTGATACCGACCCGGCAGTTGCGCCATGTACGCTTCGAGCTGCGCTACGATGCGACCGCGCGCACCACGAATCTCACGGCGCAGACGGCCCAGCTCGCGCGATGCGGAATCGCGTACGTCCCCCGCTTCGTCGATCGCACGATCGATTGCGGCTCGTTCGTGCGGGAGCACAACCAGCTTCGCGCCGAGCTCCTCGACCAGCGGATAATCTTCGGCAAACTGATGGAACGCGCGTCGGGTCTCTTCGCTCTGTTGCAGCAGTCGGGAGAACTCGCGCAGGACGGATGCATCGAGCATCGCGCCTTCAATGGCGAGTTTGCGGAGTTGTGCACGGAGATCGGGAACTGCGGGAACGGCCCAGCTTGCGACCCGGGTCAGGAACGCGGCCATCTGCTCTACGCGTGTCAGCTCGAGCTGCACCTCTGCACGCACGTTCGCCGGCCTGAGCGCGCGCACCGCTTCGGCACCAAGCGGGCCGGCCGCATAGCCTGCGACCAGACCCAGTGCTTCCGGGAACTGTAATACGTGGAGCGCGTGTGAATTCATTGTTCTCAACTACAAAGGCGACGGCGACGGTGACGGCGATCCCGCTTCGGCCGTGGGTCGTCGTTGCTACTGCTTTGCTCTTTCCAGTTCTTCTTTTGCGATCCGGTTGGCTTCCCTGCCATCGAAGGAGCCTTTGATCCGGCCCATGATTTTACCCATCACCGCGCCGATGGAGTCAGCGCCGCCGGCGATCGCCTCACGTACGATCCCGCGCACTTCGTCCTCCGACATGGCCGCAGGCAGGTAAACTGCGAGCAGCCCGGCTTCCTGGTCTTCCTTCTCAGCGAGGTCGTTGCGGTTGCCGGCGCGCATCTGTTCGGCGGCTTCCCTGCGCCGCTTGATCGCACGCTGAACCACCGCGATCACCGCGGCGTCATCCGCCTCGCCGCCCTGATCGATCTCCTGGTTGCGCACGTCGCTCAGGATCGTGGTCAGCACGGTCGTGCGCAGTTTGTCGCGTTCACGGCGCGCGTTGTTCAGGTCCGTCCGCAGCCGTTCCTTCAGTGACTCTGCCATGTCTCGTTCATCCCGGCGGCCAGGTCATGGTACGGCCACCCAGAAGATGCAGGTGAATGTGATCGACTGACTGGCCGGCATCCGGACCCGTGTTCATCACGAGCCGGTAGCCGCCTTCGGCCACGCCGAGTTCCTTCGCGAGATCGCGGGCAACGGCATACAGCCGGCCGACCAGTGCCGCGTCCTCGTCCGCAAGTGCGTTCACCGACGCGATGTGCCTGCGCGGGATCACCAGCACATGCACCGGCGCGCGCGGATCGATGTCGTGGAACGCGACTACATCGTCGGTCTGTCGCGCCATCTTCGACGGAATCTCACCCGCCGCGATCCGACAGAACAGGCAGCTCTGCGTCATTCCAATTCCTCGTGTGCACAAATCAGGCTGATGTTGTCGCTTTTCGCTATTCCAACGCCCCAGCTACGCGTACACCATACGCGTCGCAAAAACAGCAGCAGTCACGACTCTGCCCCGGAGGGGAATCTATGGCCATCATCGAAAGGACGCTCGAATTGCTGCAGCACGAACTGGGCGGCGCCCTCGCGCTGAGCGATCTGCATCGCAAACTGGTGCGGGAGATGGGCCCGGAGGCGGGAAGCTATCACCAGCTCTACAGGACGCTCAAGCAGGGGGATCATCGGCTGATCGTGCTGGAACCCGCCACATCGGTGGAGAGCGGGTCGACAGAGCCGTCCTACCCGGGATCCTCCGGAGTGCTGCCGGCCACGGTGGTTGCCCTCGGCAGCACCCTCCCGCTCGACGCGCCGGAGTCGATCCTGCCCTTCGCGCTGGCCACGCTGCAGGACCTCGCGGCGGCTCCTGCCGAACGGGTCAGCCGTAGCGAACTGGCGGCGGCGTTTATGGAGCTGGAGGCGCTTCAGCGGACGATCGGCGCAACAGTCCCGACCACCACTCTTCTTCGCGATCCTCCTGAACGAGGCTGAACCCGTGCTGTTCCGCTGCGGCAATGACCTGCTCCGCTTCGGATTGCAGGATCCCACCCGTGATCAGCATCCCGCCCGGTTTGATCGCAACGGCAAATCCGGGCAGCAGCGGAATGATGACGCTGCTCAAAATATTCGCGAGCAGGACATCGAAGTGCGCGGGAAATCGGGCGAGGTAGTCGAGGTCGACCAGGCCGTGGATCAACTCGCTGTGCGTGGTGACCTGGTTTCGAGCCAGGTTGTCACGCGCGTTGATGATCGCATCGGCATCGCTCTCGACCGCGATTACGTGCTCCGCGCCGAGCTTTACCGCGGCAATCGTGAGGATCCCGCTGCCGCTCCCGACATCGAGCATGCGGTCGCCGGGGTGGATGACCTGCTCGAGCAGGCGCAGGACACCGCGGGTGCTGGCGTGCTCCCCCGTGCCGAACGCCATCTCCGGGTCGATCTCGACCAGCACATCGCCCTCGCGCAGCTCGGGCTCGGTCCAGCTCGGCGCTACCACCAGGCGCTGGCCGACCCGGCGCGGCTGCAGACCGCGCTTCCACTCCTCGGCCCAGTCGCGCTCCGGCTTTACGTCCCACTCGACATCGGGAACGAGTCCGGTGAACTGCTCGAGTTGCTGACGCAACTGGGCGAGCCGGTCTTCCGGCGCGTCGGTGAACGCGAGGTACGTGACCAGCGCCCCCGCGCGCTCCTCGATCGCGCTGGCACCGGATGCAACGAGCCCCTCGGCGAGGAGCGGGCTCAGCTCCTCCGAGGGGACCTTCACCGTAACGACCAGCCAGTTACCCTGCCGCTGTTCACTCATCCGCCGAACGCTTCCTTGACCTTGCTCCAGAAGCCGCGATCCTCTTCGGCCGTCGTTGGTGCGGCATTCTCGATTTGCGCCAGTTTGCGGAACAGCGCTTCCTGCTCCGAAGTGAGGTTCTGCGGGGTCCAGACCAGCACCCGTACGATCATGTCACCCTTGCCGCCACCCTGCAGTTGCGGCAGCCCCTTCCCGCGCATCCGCAGCATCCGGCCGGACTGGATGCCGGCAGGGATTTTCAGGCGCGCCATGCCCTGCAGAGTCGGCACATCGATTTCGACCCCTAGTGCGGCCTGGCTGAACGTGATCGGCAATTCGTAGAGCAGGTCGGCGCCTTCGCGCATGAAGCGCGGGTCGTCCTCGACCTCCATGACCACGATGATGTCACCGCGCACGCCGCCGCGGCCGCCGTAATGCCCCTGGCCGCGCAGCGTCAGGTAATCGCCGGTCGACACGCCCGCGGGCACTTCAACCTCGATCGTCCGCTCGACCGCCTCGAGCCCCCGCCCTGCGCAGGCGTGACACGGCTGTTCGATGCGCACACCTTCGCCACCGCAGGCATTACACGGCGTGACACTGACGAGCTGTCCGAGGAAGGAGCGCTGTACGCGCCGGATCTCCCCGGTGCCGCCGCACGTCTCGCAGCGGACGGTGCCCGTGCCCGGCTCCGCGCCACTGCCGGTGCACACCGAGCAGGGATCGTTCAGTCGGATCTTGATGGTTTTTTTCCCGCCGGTCGAGACATCCGTGAGGTTGAGCGGCAGCCGCACCCGGACATCCGGGCCGCGACGCGGACCGCTCGGGCCACGCCGGCCGCCCCCGAACAGGTCGCCCATCCCGAAGTCGCGCATGAAGACTTCCAGCGCATCGGCGAAGTCGAAGCCGGCAAAGCCGCCCCCCGGCATCCCGGCACCGCGCTTGACGCCGGCGTGCCCGAAGCGGTCGTAGGCGGCGCGCTTCTCCGCGTCGCGCAGCACTTCGTAGGCCTCGGTGGCTTCCTTGAACTTGTCCTCGGCTTCTTTCGATCCGGGATTCCGGTCGGGGTGGTACTGGAGTGCGAGCTTGCGGTATGCCTTCTTGATGGCGTCCGCATCCGCGTTCCGTTCGACCCCGAGAATCTCGTAGTAATCGCGCATCAGATCCTGTGCGGCGCTCAATGCGCCGTTGTGTTGCCGCGCCCTGAGGGCGGCACCAATTCACTCATGAGGCGGCTCGCGTGTTCGACGATCGCCGCCACCTTTTCATACGACATGCGGGTCGGCCCGATCACCCCGATCACTCCCGTCAGGTTGCCGACCCTGTATTCCGAGGTCACCAGCGTGAAGGGCGCCAGGTGCGGGTTCCGGTTTTCCGCGCCAATCGTGATGACCGGAGCATCCTCGTGCGCCCGGCCCGTCAGTGCGCGCGCCAGCATGTCGCGCTGTTCCGTCAGTTCGATCAGCCCCCGGAGTTTCGACTCATTGGCGAACTCCGGCTGATTTGCAATCACGCTGGTGCGCCCCAGGTGCACGTCCTCACCCGGCACGCCCGAGACGTCCAGCAGGTTTTCGGCGGCTTCGACAAAGATATTGAGCAGCTCGCCGCTCGCCTCATCCGGCGCGGTCACGTCGCGCAGCCGCTCCGGCAGCGTCTGCCGTAGCGTGGACAGCGTCTGGCCGGCCAGCCGCTCGTTCAGAATCATCGTTACGGAGACCAGCGCCTGCGCGGGGACGCTGCTCGGCAGGTTCACGTAAACGGTGCGCACCAGCCCGTTCCGCAGCGTGAGCACCAGCAGCACCTTTTCCGCGGAAAAGGAGACCAGCTCGATTTTTTCGAGCACCACCTCGTCGACCCGCGGCGAGATGGCCACGCCGAGTTCGCCCGTCAGCAGGCCGATCGCCTGAACTGCCTGTCGGATCAACCGGTCGAGTGCACTGCTGTAACCCTCGCGGAGTTCGCGCCGGAGCAGCCGCTGCTCGGCCGACGACAACCGGACCGGCCGCATCAGCGTGTCGACATAATACCGGTAGGCGAGGTCGGTCGGGATGCGCCCGGCCGACGTATGCGGATGGAACAGGTAGCCCTTGTCCTCCAGGTCCGCCATCGCGTTGCGAATCGTGGCCGCGGATACACCCAGCCCGAACCGCTTCGCGACCGTACGACTCCCGGCCGGTTCTGCGGTCTCGACATAGGTCCGAATGACCGCATCCAGAATGCGCTCTTCGCGTTCGTTCAGCACGCCCTGCTCACGACTCATACGCTTGCAATTACAATCCGCATAATGTGTTACATGCGTTGCGAGAGCGTCAAGCTTGCGCCACGCCCCGACGCTTTGCCACCCCCTCGAGTTCAACCGCAAGTTGATCGAGCAGCAGCCAGCCAGTCGGCGTGAGCCGCGCCCGCCCTTCCGCAACCTCCACCCAGCCCGGTTCTACCCAAGCCCGCAACTGGTCGGCTACCGCCTCCGGCCACGCCGCAAGCTCCAGCCCGTCGACCGTGCGAAGTCCCAGCCAGATCCCCTCCAGCTCCGCTGCTTCGACCACCTCGTCCCCATCGCGTGGAAGCTGTCCGGCTTCCAGCATCGTCTGGTAGGTACGCCAATCGCGCACATTCCAGGACCTGGCCGGCGGCAAATAACTGTGTGCACCCGGCCCGAGCCCGAGGTACGCGGCACCGCTCCAGTACGCGGAGTTGTGCTGCGAGCGCCGGCCCGGCAGTCCGAAGTTCGAGACCTCGTAGTGTTCGAACCCGCCCGCGCCCAGCAGTTCCGCCGCCAGCAGGTACTGCGCGCTGTAGGTGTCCTCCGACGCGACCCGTTCCCTCCCCGCTTCCACCCATCGTCCCAGCGCGGTCCCCGACTCCGCGGTGAGTCCATACAGCGAAACGTGTTCGGGGTTCAGCGAGAGTACTGCCTCCAGGTCACTGCGCCAGTCGCGACCGAGGCGTTCCGGCAATGCGAAGATCAGGTCGACGCTGATGTTCTCGAACCCGGCTGCCCGCGCCGCCTGAAAAGAGGTACGCGCGCCGTCAGGCCCGTGCAGCCGACCCATCCAGCGCAGCGCCGGGGCGTGGAAGGTCTGGATCCCGAGGCTCAATCGGTCCACCCCCGCACCCCGCCATTCCTCCCCGAGTTCACGTGTAAAGCTCTCCGGGTTGGCCTCGGCGGTCCATTCGCGCAGCGATTCGAGCGTGTAGAATTCGCGCAGCGTATCGCGCAGCGCGGTCATGCCGCCGGTCCCGAGCAGCGAGGGCGTGCCGCCGCCGACGTAGATCGTGCGCAGCGGCGCCCCGCGCTGCCAGCCGTTCTGCGCAAACTGCAACTCGAGCTCGCGGCGGATCGCCGTCTGCCAGCCGGCCACATCCGGCCGACGCCCCGGCTGGACGGCGAAATCGCAGTAGGTACAGCGCCGCAGACAGAACGGCACATGGACGTAAAGGTGTGCAGGAGTCATTGCCGAACTACTACACCGGACCGGCCAGTTCGGCGGCGCGCAGGCTCACCTCGAGGCGACCACGAAGCGCGCCCCGGAAAGCTGGCGCGCCCACCCCGCGATTTCGAGTTCGAGCAGGCACTCCGCAGTGGTACGCGAGGCGAGCCCGCAACGCGCAGCGATGTCGTCGACGTGCACCGGTTCGTCCGACAGTTCCTGCCAGACCGCCTGGAGCGCAACGTCGGGAACGGCTCCGCTGTGCGGAATCGGTGCGACCGGCTGGGCTGGCCGGATCCCCAGCCGGTCGAGCACGTCCTGCGCGCCGAGCACGATGCCGGCGCCATCGCGGATCAGCGCGTTGGTGCCTGAACTGGTGGAACGGCTGATCGGCCCCGGCACCGCCATCACGTCGCGCCCGATTTCAGAGGCGACATCGACCGTGATCGAGGTGCCGCTATTGGTTGCGGCTTCAACCACGACCAGCACTTCGGCCAGCGCGGCGATCAGCCGATTGCGTTCGGGGAAATGGAAGTTGAACGCCGGGGAGCCCGGCGGATACTCGGTCAGCAGCAGCCCGCGCGCCGCGATGTCGTCGTGCAGCAGGCGGTTCCGCTTCGGGTAGACGACGTCGATGCCCGCGCCGAGCACCGCGACCGTGCGCCCGGCCACCAGCATGGCCCCGCGGTGCGCGTACCCGTCGATCCCGCGCGCGAGCCCACTCAGGATCACCACGCCGGCGCGGCTCAGTTCAGCCGCGAGCCGCTCGGCCACACCTGCGCCGTATTCGGTGCAGTCGCGCGAGCCGATAATCGCGACCATCGACTCGCGCAGTAAGCTGCGATCGCCGCGCAGGTACAGCCGGCGCGGAGGATTGGGCAGGTGGAGCAGTCGTTCAGGGTATTCGGGATCTTTCCGCTCGAGGATTTCGTAGCTGATCGCCATATTCGAACCGGTTCAGGGGCGGTACTCCTCTTCCGGTTCAAACACTTCCTCATGAAGCCGGTCCCGTACATGGCTCCAGAGGTCTTCGAGAAGTTGATCCAGGCCACGTCGCGAGACCGCCGAAACCGCGTACTGCCCCCACGCATCCGGCGCCTCGATCTTCGGCGGAGCCTCACCCGGCCCCAGCAGGTCCGTCTTTGTGATCACCACGACGTGCGGCTTCTCCCCGAGTTCGCTCGAATACGACTCGAGTTCGCGCCGCAGCAGCTCGTATTCCGCCTGCGGATCCGGACTGTCCGCCGAGATCAGGAACGCCAGGGAGCGGGTCCGCTCGATGTGCCGCAGAAAGCGCAGCCCGAGCCCCTTCCCCTCGTGCGCGCCCTCGATGATGCCCGGGATGTCCGCAATCACGAATGTACGCTGGTCGCTCAGCGGAACCACGCCGAGGTTCGGGGTCAGCGTGGTGAACGGATAATCCGCGATTTTCGGGGTCGCCGCCGAAACCGAGGCCAGGAAGGTCGACTTGCCCGCGTTCGGCTGGCCGACCAGCCCGACATCCGCAATCAGTTTGAGCTCGAGCACGATGCGACGCTCTTCCCCCTCGAAGCCCGGCTCCCAGTGCGTTGGGGCGCGCCGCGTCGGGGTCGCGAACGCCGCGTTGCCACGCCCGCCACGCCCGCCCTTCGCCGCAATGAGCTCCTGCCCGTGCTCGACCAGCTCGCCCAGGACATCGCCCGTCGCTTCGTCCCGCACCACCGTCCCGATCGGCACCCGCAGCACCAGATCCTCACCGTCGCGCCCGGTGCGGCTCTTTCCCTGGCCGTGTTCACCCCGCTCGGCCTTGTAAAGCTGCTGGTACCGGTAGTCGAGCAGGGTGCTGAGCTGCCGGTCCGCGCGCAGGATCACATTGCCGCCGTGCCCGCCATCGCCGCCGGCCGGACCACCGCGTGCAACCCCCATCTCGCGACGCCATGCTTCGGCGCCGGACCCGCCCACGCCCGCGATCACGTGAATTACCGCATAATCGACAAACATCCGTGCTCTCCCCCGACTCCCTTGTGTTTCAGCGGTGCGAACCTAACCACCGCAACGCTGGCGCCGCCAATTCCCGTGCCGCTCCGCGTCCGATTGGGTTCAGCCGCGGCGGGCGAGCACGGCGGCGTACACCTGCAGTGCCTGCTCGGCACGATCGGGCGTGGAGAATTCGGCGGTGATCCCGAGTGCCTCCCTCACGTCGAGCTGCGTTGCGCCGCAGTTGAGTGCGCCGCGGATGTGGGAGTAGAGCTGCCGCGGCGCGTCCTGGACCGCGAGCAGTGCGATGATGCAGAGTTCGCGGGTGCGCAGCGCGAGGCCGGGGCGGGCGAGCACCTTCCCGTAGCCCTCGGTGAGCATCCACTGCTCCATGTTCGGATGCAGCGCGGTGACATTTTCGCGCAGCCGCTCGTATTGCCCGCCGTACACCTGCGCACAGACCGCTTCACCGCGCTCTCGCCAGGCAGCCGGGGCGACCGGTTCGACTTCAGTCGAGAGCGGGTGTTCGTCGCGCCAGACGGAGAGCGCCTGCAATGCGGCGGGGAAACCAAGGAACAGGTACGATTGCAGGATGGCTTCTTCTCCCGCGGTCGGCCCCGCGTGCTGCTGTACCGCGCGCATGATTTCGGGCCAGCGCTCACGTGCACCGGCGGCTATCGCCGCAGACAGCTCGACCAGCGTCGCCGAGGCGTTATCCACGCGACGCGGCGAGTCTGATGTCCGCCCGCACAAATCCAACCTCCTCGCCGCGCGTGTTGCGAAGCCGTGGTTCGCGGTACAGGTCGAGTGCGCCGGCCTCTTCCTCGGAAAGCAGGTTCAGCACACGGAGCGTTCCGATGAGCGCGGGTTCGGCAGCCCGCATCGACCCGTCTTCCACCTTGATGCCGATACCGAGTTCCGCGCCGGGGATGCCGGCGAGGTAAACGCCTTCCGCGCCGACCTTGGCGAAAATGCGGCCGTTTGCGACGCGCATCAGGTCGGTGCAGAGCCGCCCGGTGCCCGCGACGTATTCCGGATTCTGTGTCATCGCAGTGACGATGCGCGCTGCGGTGTTGTTGTTCCTGCGGGCGGCGGCTGCAAAACGCGCGAAGGCGGCGGCAAACCGGGAGAGCGGCCCACCGAAGGTCGCGACGCCGCACCCATCCACGCCGACCGGTATGTCGTCGGCAGGCAACTCCGTCCAGGCTGCGATCTCGCGAAGGATTCGCTGCTGCACCGGATGCGCGAGGTCGTGATAACCGGCGAGCGGCCAGCCCATGTGTTGTGCGAGCGCGAGCATACCCGCGTGTTTACCCGAGCAGTTGTTGTGAATCCGGGCCGGCTGCTGACCGGCTTCGCGCAGCGCCTTCGCCGAAGCTTCATGAAACGGCGCGTGCGGGCCACACGCGAGGGCGTCCTCGCTCGCGCCGATCTTGCGCAGCATCGAACGAGCCGCTTCCACGTGGCGCGGCTCACCGCTGTGTGATGCGCAACACAGTGCCAGCTCGGCGGCGGTCAACTCGAAACGGTCTGCCGCTCCTTCATCCACGAGCGGGGCGGCCTGGAACGGCTTCACGGCCGAGCGCGAATAGGAGATCCGATCCGCATCGTTCGCGGATGCCCGGATCTTTCCGTCGGCATCGACGACGGCGATGTGGATGGTGTGGCGTGACTCGACGATGTCACCCCGCCAGACTTCCACTACTCCAGTCGCATTTTTGCGCGCTGCACTCATTTGAATTCGCTCCGCAGCTCACTCTGTTTTTCGTCTGCACGTCGCCACGTCCCGAGCAGAATGCCGCTCAGCACCAGCGCCGAACCAAACAGCCCCATTGCTGTCGGCGTCTCCCTGATCGCCGGCAGCAGCCATGCAAGCAGCATCGCGCCCACCGGTTCGCCCAGCGCGGCGAGGTTCGCGAGGTAGGCCGGAAGGTAGCGCAATGCGTAGTTGATCCCGGTATGCCCGATCATCATCGGCCCGGCCGCGAGTGCGGCGAAAACCAGCCAGTCGCGCGCGTCGTATCCGGTCAGTTCAACCCCGGGCATCACCACGCAGGCGATCAGCAGGATGATCGCGGCGGTCCCGTATACGAGTCCGGTATAACTCCAGAGGTCGAGTTTCTGCCTCAGCTCGCGCCCGATCACGTAATAGACGGAAACAAAGAGAGCGCCTGAGAGCGCGAGTGTGTCCCCCCAGAGCGCGGCCGACCCACCCCGGAAATCGCCCCACCCGATCAGTGCAGCGCCGGCAATGCCGACCAGCACGCCGGCCCATTGCAGCGCATGCGGACGTTCGCGCAGGAACAGGATCGAGAGCCCGGCCACGAACATCGGCTGCATCGAGACCAGCACGACCGAACTGGCGACGGTGGTGAATTCGAGCGACGCGATCCAGGCCCAGAAGTGCACGGCCAGGAACGCACCCGCCACCAGAGCGAGTGTAACGTCGCGGGAATTGAGTAGAGACAGCGAAGCGCGGTTGCGCCAGAGCAGCGGCAGGATGACGAGCGTCGAGAGCGTCAGCCGCCAGGCAGCCACGGCAAGCGCTGGCGCGTCGGTAAACCGGATGAGCGGGCCGGCCCAACTGATGGCGAGCACCGCCGCCAGCAGCACCAGCGCCGGCGAGAGCACCGGCCTCGGCGTGTCCGAGCCGGCAGACTGCCGAGTCGATCCGCGACGAACGGCAACTGTCGTATGCGTCAACAGAACACCCTCAGGATAGCGACTCGAACCAGCAGCCCACGTGCGAATCGGCCACGACGTCGGCGCGCGCACGATCCAGGTCTGCTACTTCGTCCACATCGTACCAGCCGGGCAGCACGTCGAGCCGGATGCCATGTCGCTCTGCGCTGGCGAGCGTACGCGCGAGCACATCCTCACGAGACCACTCGATATCGCGGAACAGCACCCGTGCCGCGGGCCAGCTCGACGCCTCCAGACCGATCAGGTAGTACCCGCCGTCTGCACACGGTCCGATGATATTGCGCGCTTCGTGCAGCGCGTCGAAAGCCGCGTTCAGGTGCGATTCGGGGAGGGTCGGCACATCGCTGCCAAGAATTGCGACGCGTTCCGCACCATCCGCGAAACTGCGCTCGAACGCATCGGCCATCCGCTCGCCGAGGTCTCCGTGCGCCTGTGCACGTCGCGCCAGCAGACTGAACTCCCGCGCGAAGTACGCGGGTGCAGCCTGCGTATCGACATGCCAGAGTTCGACATGTGCACGCTCGCGGGCCGCTACCGCGACGACATCGCGCAGACTCGCTTCATAAAATGCCGTCGCAGCAGCGTCGCCCAGGGCAGCGGCGAGGCGGGTCTTCACCGCCCCGGGTTCCGGTGCGCGGCAGAAAACGAGCAAACGGTCCGTGGCCATGCAGTTCGGCTTCGGCTTACAGGTTCAGAAATTCGGGGATGTTCTGCCAGAGCAGGCGGGAACCGAGGACGATGAACACCCACGCGAACATCATTCGAAGCGCCCTCGAGTTCATGCGCTGGTTTACGTGTGTGCCCAGTCTTACACTCAGCGCCGACCCGACCAGGATGGGCAGCGCGGCCAGCACGTGGATATAGCCGATGCTGCCGGGGGGAAGTCCCGGCGTATTCAGCCCGGCAATCAGGTAACTCACCGTCCCGGTCGCACCGGCAGCGGCAACGATCGCCAGCGACGTGGCCGCCGTTTTCCGGATCTCCAGATGAACGAGATAGATCAGCATCGGCACGGCAACTACGCCCCCACCGACACCGAGCATCGCCGAAAGCAATCCGACCAGAATGCCCGTCGCTGCCATTCGGCCCACGCCCAGGTTCAACGGCAGCGTGCTGATACGCTCGCTGGAGCGAAGCAGTTGGAACCCCACCACGATGAGCAGTGCGCCGAAAAAGACGCGCAGCAGCGGCTCCGGAAGCCGCGTTTCGAGGTACACCCCGGTCAGTGAACCCAGGATCGAGAACAGTGCGATCGGCACCGCCGCACGCCACTCGACCAGGTTGCCCTTTGCGTACTGGCGCACGCCAAGCAGGGCGGTCGGCAGGATGATGAAAAGGCTGGTCGCGTGCGCGACCTCGGCGTGCAGTGTGGGCGCGAGCCGTGTACCGCTCCAGGCGGGATGATTGTAGAAAAAATAGAGGAAGGGTACGATCAGTACCCCTCCTCCAATCCCGATCAATCCCGAAGCGAACCCAACCGCCAATCCTACGAGCAGCAGCGCCAGCAGAACTGTCAACGTCATGTATGCGTGCTCTGCAATCAGCGCTGCTGGTCGTTGTTCTTCGGCGCAGCCGCGGTCGTGGTCGCGTGCTGCGCGTTGTATGCGTCCGCCAGATTGAACAGCGACCCCGGCGATTTCGCCTTGCGCAGCAGCTCCGTCGCGACCCGCAGCTCAGGCGATTCCGAGTTCAGCCGCTTGCGCGCCTCCTGCTCGCCCCACTTCGTGTACGTCATTTCGTACCCGAGACCGGTGGCAACCCAGCGCTCCGCAGCGTCGTAAACCGGCCGTTCGATCGTCACGCCTGCACGCGTCAGCGCATCGTAGAATGCGCCGAGCATCTGCTTCGTCACCGGGAAGCCCGGCTTGAGTTCAGGATGCTCGCGCATGTACTTCACCGCAAACGTAAAGCGCTGATCCAGGTACTTCGCGTAATTGCTCTGCAGCACATCGACCAGCACACGCTCGCCCGCGGTCAGCGTATCGAGCACGACGACGTCAGGGTGGATTCCACCACCGCCGTAAACCGTGCGGCCGCTGTCCGTCTTGTACGCCGGCTTCTTCGTCGAATCGTTGGATTCGGTTGTACTCTGGTCCGCAGCCGCGCCATCGCTGCCGTTATTACCATTCGCATGGCTGGCATCGATGCCGTACGGCTTCTGAATCGAACGGCCGACCGGTGTGTACCACCGCGCCGTCGTCATCTTCAGGAACTGGTCGTTCGAGAGCGGGAACAACTGCTGGACGCTCCCCTTCCCGTACGTCGTGCGGCCAATCACGAGGGCACGGTCGTGGTCCTGGAGTGCGCCCGCCACGATCTCCGAGGCGGAAGCACTGCCACCACCGACCAGCACCACCAGCGGCATGCCCGGGAACCGATCCGAACCCGTCGCTGTCGCAACCTGGTTCTGGCTCGCGATGCGCCCCTTCGTCTCCACCACCACCTGCCCCTTGTTCAGGAACAGGTCCGACACGTTTACGCCGGCATCCAGCAGCCCCCCCGGATTGCGGCGCAGGTCCAGCACGATGCTCTTCGCACCCTGGGAGCGCAGCTTCTGGATCGCGCCGCGCAGTTCTTCCGTCGAAGACTCGCTGAAGGTAACCAGCTCGACGTAGCCGATGCCCGGTTCGACCATATACGCCGCCGGCACCGAGTTCACATGAATTTCGGCACGCACCAGCTTGACGGTCAGCGGCTGATCCGGGTTGTAGCGAACCAGCTTCAACTCGACCGAGCTGCCCTTCGGGCCGCGCAGGCGCTGCACCGCTTCGTCTTCGGTCAGCCCCTTCGTGCTCTTGCCGTCGATTTCGATGATCTGGTCGCCGGCCTGAATGCCGGCGCGTTCGGCCGGTGTACCCGGCAGCGGTGCGATGACCGTGATCCAGTCGCCCCGCTTGCCCACCTGCATGCCCAGACCACCGTATTCACCCGATGTCTGCAGGCGCAACTGCGCATACTCGTTCTGGCTCATCACCGCGGTATGCGGATCGCCCAGCTCCTCGAGCATGCCATCGATCGCCATCCGGTACAGTTGCGAGGGCTCTTTTCGGTCTACGAACCGGTCCGCAACCTGGTGCAGCACCTCTTCAAAGAGCTTCGCCTGAACGTAGACGTTCTGTTCGTGGTTCACCCCGCGCTGCAGGAACCAGCCCCCGGTCGCCAGCGCAAATCCGGCAACCGCCAGTGGCCCCAGCACGGAACGTTTGATCTTCATCCAGCCTCCAGATCCCACTTGCGCGGGTATCGCGCACGGCGGGATTCCCCTGGGGAATTTAACCCGCCTTTGTCGGGAATGTTTCGGGAAAACGCTCTGCCAGCAACTCCAGAATCGATACGCGAATCTGCTCCGGCGACCGGGTCGCATCGACGTTTACGACCCCCGGTTCCTGGCTGGCGAGCAATCGGTATGCCTCGGCAACCCGCGCATGGAACGTCGCGCCCGCACCCTCGATCCGATCCCGCGACACCCGACCACGTCTCCGCAGCTCCGCTACGTCGCCCGGCACGTCGAGTACAAGCGTCAGGTCCGCCCGCAACTGGCCCGTCGCAAACGCGTTCAGCGCTCGCACGCGCTCCAGCCCCAGCCCCCGCGCGATCCCCTGGTACGCAAAACTGGACAGCTCGTACCGGTCGCACAACACGACCTGACCCGCCTCGAGCGCAGGCACGATCACCTTCGAGACGTGATCCGCGCGCGCCGCCAGCATCAGCAGCAGTTCCGCCTCCGGCGGCAGATCCGAGCCGTGCAGGACTTCGCTGCGGATGCGCTCTCCGGCTTCCGTGCCGCCCGGCTCCCGCGTCACGCAGACGCGCATCCCGCGTTCGCGCAGCGCGTCCGCGAGCAGCCGCTGGATCGTCGATTTGCCGCAGCCCTCGACTCCCTCGAGGACAATAAACAGACCCTTCATACGACTCGCATATTCTCAAGCCAGCTCGTGTCATCAAGGCGAAGGTGACGGCGACGGCGACCACGGCTTGTAAGGCGACGGTGACGGCGACGGCGACGAATGCTCGGCAGTTCTTCCGCCGTCGATCGCTTCGGGTTCCTTCAAGCGAACGGCGACGGAGACATCGCGTCCACCGTCGCCGTTCCTGCCCTGAGACCTCTGCGCCGTCGCTGTCGGCGTCACCTGCCGTACTTCGCCGTCGCCGTCACCGTCGCCTCGAAGGTAGCGACGAACTCAGCAGCAGATGACGACGCTGCAGCGTCGTCAGTCTTCGTAGTACTCGATGCCGAGGTGCGTGATCTGCTCCTCGCCGGCGAGGTAGCGGAGCGTGTTCTTCAGCTTTGTGTGCTGGATGAACAGGTCGTGCTCCGGGTACAAGCCGGGGGCCGTCATGGGCGACTTGTAGTAGAACGACAGCCACTCCTGGATGCCGCTCATGCCCGCGCGCTGCGCGAGGTCCATGAACAGCGCGAGGTCGAGCGCGATCGGTGCCGCCAGGATCGAGTCGCGGCAGAGGAAGTCGACCTTGATCTGCATCGGGTAGCCCATCCACCCGAAGATATCGAGGTTGTCCCAGCCTTCCTTGTTGTCACCGCGCGGCGGATAATATTCGATGCGCACCTTGTGGTAGACGTTGCCGTACAGCTCGGGGTAGAGCGGCGGCTGCAGGATGTGCTCGATCACGCCGAGCTTCGACTCTTCCTTGGTCTTGAACGAAGCCGGGTCGTCTAGCACGGCGCCATCGCGGTTGCCCAGGATGTTCGTGCTGAACCAGCCATTCAGGCCGAGCATGCGCGCCTTGAGGCCCGGGGCGAGGATGGTCTTCATCATGGTCTGGCCGGACTTGAAGTCCTTGCCCGAAATCGCGATGCCCTTCTGCTTCGCGAGTTCCTGGATCGCGGGCAGGTCGACCGTCAGGTTCGGCGCACCATTGGCGAAAGGAACGCCTTCCATAATCGCCGCCCAGGCGTAGATCATGGACGGTGCAATCGCGGGATCGTTCGAGTCGAGCGCCTGCTCGAACTTCTCGAGCGAGGTGTGCGCCTCGGAGATCTGCAGGAACACCTCGGTCGAGGCGCACCACACCATGACCAGGCGATCACAGTTGTTCTTCGCCTTGAAGTCGCGGATGTCCTGGCGGAGCTGCTCGCCGAGTTCACGCTTGGTCTTGCCCGTCTTGACGTTCGTGCCGTCGATGCGCGTGACGTAGTGCTTGTCGAACACCGCCGGCATCGGGGTGATGCCCTTCAGGAAATCGGCGATCGGTTCGATGTGTTCGTGCCGGTCCAGCACGCCCGCGTTGACCGCGCTTTCGTAGGCGTTGTCAGGGTACGGGTCCCAGCCGCCGAAGACGACATCGTCGAGTGCGGCGAGCGGAAGCAGTTCCTTGATCAGCGGATTGCGGTTCTCGGTGCGCTTGCCGAGACGGATGTGCGCGAGCTGCGTGAGCGAGCCGATCGGCAGGGCGAGCCCGCGACGCACGGCTTCGACGCCTGCAATAAGGGTGGTGGCAACGGCGCCCATGCCGGGCAAGAGGATGCCCAGCCGACCGTTCGCCGGCTGGATCGTGCTTCGATCACTCATTCGTTCAAGAGTCCTTGTCGACGATCAATTACGGCGTTACTTGTCCAGCGGAACGCCGCGGGCATGTTTCCACACCCAGTAAATCCGCTGGAAGGCCGTGAGGTTGGTGAGCACGGCAAGCAGGAGGATCACGGCCTTCAGTACCAACCCGTCCCACATCTCACCAAAAAACAGAGCCGACGCGCCAATCAGTACGACGCGCTCCGCACGGGGCATGAGCCCGACTCTGCAGTCGAGCCCCAGCGCCTCGGCACGGCCCCGAGTATAGCTGACCATGAGAGAGCCCGCCATAGCCAGCATGATCAGGTAGATCATCCCGACATCGCCGAGCTCCAGCCGGTAATCATTGTAGAGAGAAAGCAGCCCGACGAACACGGCGATTTCGCTGATGCGATCGAGCGTCGAATCGTAGAACGCGCCGAACTTGCTGCCGAGACCGGACAGCCGCGCGACGCGTCCATCGATAATGTCGAAGAACCCACCCAGCAGAATGAGGAAGCCCGCCGTGCGGACATGATGCTGGTGGAAGAAGAATGCCGAACACATGGTGACCGCAAACCCCATCGTGGTCAGCGCGTTCGGATGCACCCGCGTCCTGACCAGCCAATTGGTCAGCGGGTTGATGATGCCGTAAACAGCACCGCGTAAACTGTCGAGGCCGGCCATTCGCCTACGACGGCAGAATGATGCGCGACTGGGCGCCGCTTTCGATGCCCTTGCTGATCTCTTCGTTCACTCGCGCCACGACCTTGTCGAAGTTCGCCTGTGCTGCAACCAGGCTTTGATATTGCGACTTCGACTGCACATCGGCAAACGCCTGCTCGTATTCCGCCGCACTCTGCTCCGACGGCTCCTCGCCGCGCTGCAGCGCACGGCCGATCTCAACCTCGAGCTCGCCCAGCCGGTTCAGCAGCGTGACCAGATCACGATCCTCCGAAATCCGCTGCCGCGCACGCTCGAGCGCCTTGTACTCCTCGGTCTGACCGAGCAGCCGCCCCGTGTCGCGCGCCTTCTCAAACAACATTTCCATAATCTACTCCCAAGGTTGCCCGGGCGAGCGCAATACGATCCCGCCCGGCAAGGTCTTTCTCAATTCTGTATTCCGCCAGTCCAGGGCCGCACTCGAGCAGTTCGAGCACCGCCGCACCCTGGTCGGCTCCGATCTCGATCGCGAGCAGGCCGCCCGCGTTCAGCCGTGCAGCCGCGCCCGCAACAATTTCGCGCACCGCGTTGAGGCCGTCCGCCCCGGAGAACAGCGCCTGCCCGGGCTCCCAGTCGCGAACCTCAGGCTGCAGCTCGTCGCGTTCCCGCTCGGCAATGTAGGGCGGGTTCGAAACGATCACATCAAAGCGCTCTGCCGCCCGCACGGCCTGCCAGAGTGAACCCCGTCGAAACTCGATCCGCTCGACGACCCCGGCGCGTTGCGCATTGTCCCGGGCAACGGCCAGCGCGTCGGCGGAAAGGTCGGTTGCGACGATCTGCTCTACGGCGCTTTCCATCGCCACCGAAATCGCGATCGCACCCGAGCCGGTTCCCAGATCGAGCACCGGCCCCGCGCGCTGCTCCAGCCGCAGGAACTCGAGCACCTGCTCGACCAGCAGCTCCGTCTCCGGCCGGGGAATCAACACACGCGGGTCGACGTGCAACCGCAGCGTCCGGAAGTGCGCCTCCCCCAGAATGTACTGGAGCGGCTCGCGCTTCAGGCGTCGCCGCACCATCGACCGGAACTGCTCGAGTTGGGCACCGTCAATCGGACGGTCAAACTGCATGTAGAGTTGCAAACGATTCAGCCCGAGAATCGAACCCAGCATCAGTTCGGCCTCGAGCCGCGCATTCTCGATACCGCGATCCGCCATGTGAGCGGCGGCCTTGCGCGTCAGCTCGAGCGCGGTCTCCGCCGCCAACTCAGGCCGTCTCCAGAAACTCCGCCTCGCGCGCCAGCTTCAAGGCCGTGATCAGCTCGTCGAGGTCCCCGTTCAACACGTCCTGCAGCGAATGAAGCGTCAACCCGATCCGGTGATCCGTCACCCGGCTCTGCGGGAAATTGTAGGTCCGGATCTTCGCCGAGCGATCCCCCGTGCCCACCTGCGTCTTCCGCTCCCGTGCGCGCTCCGCTTCCTGCTCCGCGATTTTCGCGTCCAGGAGCCGGCTGCGCAGCACCTTCAGCGCCTTCGCCTTGTTCTTGATCTGAGATTTCTCGTCCTGGCAGGTCACCACCAGCCCGGTCGGGATGTGCGTGATGCGCACCGCCGAGTCGGTCGTGTTCACCGACTGCCCACCCGGGCCCGAAGAGCGGTACACGTCCACCCGGATGTCTTCATCCCGGATCTCGATGTCGACGTCTTCGGCTTCGGGCAGTACCGCGACCGTCGCCGCAGAGGTGTGGATTCGCCCCTGGCTCTCCGTCGCAGGCACACGCTGCACACGATGCACACCCGACTCCGCGCGCAGGTCACCGTACGCGTTCTTGCCACGCACTACGAAGATGACTTCCTTGTACGCGCCACGCTCCCCCTCCGACAGCTCCACCAGCTCGAGCTTCCAGCCACGCTCCTCCGCATACCGCGTGTACATCCGGAACAGGTCCGCCGCGAACAGCCCCGCTTCATCGCCACCCGTACCTGCACGGATCTCCACCACCGCGGCACGATCCGCCAGCGGGTCCTTCGGCAGCAGCAGCTCGCGCAACTCGTTGCCCAGCCGCTCCACCGCCACTTCCAGGTCCGGCAGCTCCGCTTCGGCCAGCTCCACGAGTTCCGGGTCTTCCCCGGCCTCGATCATCGCATGCGCCTCCGCCAGTTGCGACTTCACCCGGTCGTAGCGCTGCGCGGCCTCGATTACCGGACCCAGCTCCGCATGCTCGCGCGCAACCTCCCGGAAACGCCCGCGGTCGGCCAGGACCCCAGGGTCCGCCAACTGCGCCGTCAACCGGTCATAGCGCTCCAGCGCCTCCGGAATCCGTGCTTCCCAACTCATACAACCGGTCCCATCGTCAAAAGAGCCGGGTTTGAACCCGGCTCTCGATTATGCAGTCGCCTTGTCCTTCTTGTCGCCCCACTTCTGCCGGAAGCGCTCCACACGGCCCGCCGTGTCGACCAGCTTCTGCCGCCCCGTGAAGTACGGGTGGCATACCGAGCAGATGTCCAGGTGGATGTCCTTGTTCGTGCTGCGGGTCTGGTACCTGTTCCCGCACGCGCAACGGACCGTCGCTTCCTGGTAGTTGGGGTGAATGCCTTCCTTCATTTTTACCGCCTCGCGTCTGAAATCCTGGAACGGAGGCTCTTGCGGTCAGCGTGCCCCCAATAGCCTTGCAAAATAACGAATTCCGGCCTGCCCCTCAAGTGGTTCAGCGGTCGTCGTCCCGGGATCCGGGATCCGGGATCCGGGATCCGGGATCCGGGATCCGGGATCCGGGATCCGGGATCCGGGATCCGGGATCCGGGTTCCGGGTTCCGGGTTCCGGGTTCCGGGTTCCGGGCTCCGGGTCCGGGTTCCGGGGTTCCGGGTTCCGGGTTCCGGGTTCCGGGTGAGGGTGAGGGTGTGGCGCCGTTCAATCTCCCAGGCGCCGATCGTTGAGGCGCGTTTGGGAGATTGTGCCGTCTACAACGGGTCGATTCCCCAACCCCGGCGCTTCCGTCCGGACCACTGGTTGATTGGGCGCTTGAGACCCGTACAATCTCCCAAACCCGCGCACCGACGCAGCGGCTGGGAAGTTTGCCGGGGTAGCTGCGGCCTGGAGCTTTGCCGGCGGGCCAGCACCGGCGCAGCCAGTGTTGATTTAATCGTTTTATGACCGTACCCTCGTGAAAGCTGCCGACTCTGAACGGAGCCACTGTATGCGACGGGTATGGTACACGATTGTGCTCGCGATCATGACGGGAGCCGCTTCCCTGCCGGCGGCCGCGCAACATGCAGCCGTGCGAGGCCAGGTGGTGGACAAGTCCTCGGGAGCCGCGATTACCGGAGCGTCGGTGGAGATTTTTGGTATTCACGCAGCGGTACTTACGGATGCACAGGGACGCTTTGCCATTTCCGGGGTTGCGACGGGCGCCGCGATCCTGCGTGTAAAGCAGCTCGGGTATGGCGATGCGGCGATCAACATCGCTGTGTCGACTGACATGCCTGCGCTGCGGATCGAACTGGAGCCAAGCCCGGTTGTGCTCGAGGGACTCGAGATCGTGGCGAGCAGCTTCAGCGCGAGGAGCCGGTCAATTCCCTACAGCGTACGCTCGTTCACGAGCGAGCAGGTGATGACCGCCGCCTCCTTCGATCTGTACGAATTTCTCAGGGACCGGATCGGAATGGTCACCTGCCCGCCCCAGCGCACGGGCAGTCTTACTTCTCCGCTTCAAGCGGGCGCGATCGCGGGCAGGAACGTGAAGTGTGTTCTGTACCGAGGCAATTACGTCATCCCGACCATCATGGTGGACGATGCTCTCTGGGTCGGCGACGTGGAAACACTTCGCGGCTGGAGCAAGTCGGATATCCACCGCGTCGATGCTGTGAAACGGGGGACTGAGATTTGGATCTTCACCCGGGGCTTCGCCGAACGCGTAGCCAGAGGCGAGATCCGCCTCAGACCCTACCCTATTTGAAGCGACGCACGTCGAAAGCCAATACCACAGCCCTGTACGTCAGCGCACCCGGGAGTCGGTATGAAACCGTACGGAGTTGCTGCAGCATTGTGCATGTTCGCTATTCAACTTGCGAATGCGCAGAAGGTCGAGGGCCACGGTATTGTGCTCGGCCGATCGACCGGCCTGCATCGACGCACGATACGCAATCTGCTGCCCGGCGCATCCGACCCGTGACAATCATGCGCACCCTGCTCCGATTTCTCATCATCGCCGTTGTTTCCGGCGCCTGCGCGGACAGCGCGCCTGCACCGGATCCAGCTCCTGACGTGTCACTCGAACTTCTTGTCACATCCGAAGCGCTGCCACTTTCAGACACAGAAAGGTTCGCGGTGTTGAGCGAGGATCGCGCCTGTGTGCTCGACTCCTGGGAGGTGCACATCGTTTGCGGCGACCGCGAGTGGAGGTCGACTGTCGTGCTGGGCCGAAAAGGCCGCGGCCCGGGGGAGATCCTGGTGCCCGGTCCCCTGCTGCCGATGCCGGATGGCGGACTCGCGTATCACGACCTGAAGAACAGCCGCATCACGCTCTACGGTCCCGACCTCAGCTTCTCGCGACATGTGCGGCTGGATATCAGGGGATCGGTGGTTCCGCCGATATTCAGGGATTCGCTGCTTGTAATTGCGGAGAGCGCGATCCGACGCGCTGAGCGGAAGCTGCACATCTACGATCTTCGGGCCGATTCGCTGATTGCGTCATTGCCGTTTGTGCTCGACCTGAAGCCGCTCGGCCTCGACAGTGTCGTCGCATCGCCGTACCAGCGGACAGCGGATCAGATCCTCCTGCGCGGCACCGGCGAACGACTCATCCTGATGAATGCCGATGCGAGCAGGATCGAAGGTCACATCCCGCCACCGGCGTTCGAACCCAACTACCCCGACAGCGTAGACGTGGAGGAGCTCCGGGCCGACCTGAAAGCCATCTCTGGCGTGCTCTTCGAAAAAGATGTCGAACGACTTCGCACCAGTCGCAAGCATCACTACGTGCGCGAGACCCTGGCACAATTCGATGCGCACGGTCGATTGTGGCTGCTCACGAATCGACCGTCACCGCGTTCGGAAACGCTGTTCGATCACTACCGCGATACCACATTCCTCGGCACCCTTCCGGTGCCCGGACGTGTGCTCGCATTCCGCATCCGTGACTCGCTGCTCGTGACAATGACTCGCGACGCGCAGAGCGACACCTCCGGCATCAACCAGCGTCGGCTGAACTGGTATCGCATACGTGCGGGAGGATCCTGACCCGGTCGCGCCTGCAGAAGCAACGGACTGGCGAGGGTTGGATGAGTGAGTCGGTCGCGTCTGCAGAAGCAACCGACTGGCGAAGGTTGGCTCAGTGAGGCGGTCGCGTCTGCAGAAGCAACCGACGGGCGAAGGTTGGCTCAGCGCGGAGGACGGCAATCGCACAATCGCGTCGTCATGAACGACGCGTGTGCAGTTTCGTCGATCCAGGCGGAGAAACTGCACAGACTTCCGGGCTCAGTCGTGAAGTTTGTGCGGTTGTGCTGACTGTGTCCGCGCAACCGCACAGGTATCCGAAAAAAGCACGCGTGTGTGCGTTTCGCGGCAGCGCTTTTTGAGCCAGCGGCGACCGGGCACGGCGGTAGTACTTCTCCGCGTCGCGCGCTACGCTTCGATTTCGCGCCGTTCCTTCGCGGACTGATAGGCGAGGTTGATGAGACGCATCAGTTCGACCTGCTCGTGTGGCGGATGGTACGGCTTGAGGCCCATTGCCGTCGCCACGAAGTCCTCGAGTTCCAGCCGGTAGGACTGCGTGTACATGTTCTCCGCCGACTGCGGGAGTTGCGGCGTGACATCGAGGATGCTGCCGTTCTCCATCTCCTTGTAGACCTGGAGCGGCTGCAGCGAGCCTGAACCGCGCGTACCGAGCAGGCGCATGTAGTGGCGGTCACGTTCGGCGACGAGGGTCCAACTGAGCGAGAGCGAAATCGCCGATCCGTTCTCGAGCCGCAGCATGAACGCCGCGGCGTCCTCGACCTCCATCCCTTCGCCGGGATGCGTGTTGCAGACGACGCTGCTGACCTTCGGGAACTGGAGGAACCACATGGCGAGGTCGAGCGTCTGGATGCCGAGGTCCATGAGCGCGCCGCCGCCGGCCGTCGCGAGGCGGTGCCGCCAGGTCGGGCGCACGACGCGCATCTTGCGGTTCAGCCATGCACCACGCGCGAGGAACACCTCGCCGAGTTCGCCGCCGGTCGCAAACGGCTTGAGCGCCATGGTGTCTGGGCGATAGCGGTTGTTCATCGCGACCATCAACACCTTGCCCGCACGTTCGGCTGCATCGACCACCTTCTGCGCGTTCGATGCAAGGATCGCAAGCGGCTTTTCGACCAGCACGTGTTTGCCGGTTTCGAGCGCGGCGATCGCCTGTGCGTCGTGCAGGTGGCTCGGTGTTGCAATCACGACGGCGTCGAGGTCATCGGCCTTGAAAACTTCGTCGTCGTTGCGTGCGACGCGTTCGATGCCGAAGCGTGCTGCGAGCGTTTTTGCCTTCGAGTATTCGACATCGCAGATCGCGGCGAGTTTGACGCCCTTCATCTGGTTCAGGATCGGCAGGTGCACGACCTGCGCGATCGAGCCAACGCCCAGCAATCCGATGCGGAATTCTTCGCCTGCAGCCACTCATCCCCCCTGGCCGGTGTTCGTTCTCGAGGGCAGCATCAGCGCGCCGCCGAGACGCAGTCCCGGATAACGTAAGTCATTGAGCAAGGTCAGTCGTGCTTCGCCGTAGAAGCGGAAGCGCTGGAACGGCTGGACTTCCGCGCCGGCCATCAATGCGACGCCCGCGGTTGTCGTATCGAGCAGATCCTCGACGAACGTATCGCCAACCGCGGAGCCGTTGCCGTTCAGCATGTGGAGCGCAGCGCCGGCGCCAAGATACGTGTAGATCTGCAGCGGAACCGTCCACACGTAGTGTGCGTCGAGTGCGAGCGAGAGGTCGCTCCACTCGATGCTGCCGAGTTCTTCCGGCGCAATGACAACTCCGCGATCCTGCAATGCCGGAAGCCGGTTGAGCTGGTCGGCAAAGCGCGCGATTTCGGCCGGCTTGAAGTCAGACGACCAGTAGCTGAGCGAAGGCACGATGCGCACGCCGGGCCCGAGGTAGCCGAGGTCGATGCGCAGCGTGTAGGCCGAAGTCGATTCGACGCGATTCGGCCAGATGTATCCGTAGTCGAGGCCGATACCGCGGAACGTGAGATTTTCGTAATCGTAGTCGGCCAGCGACTGCGCGGATGCGGAGGCACTGACCGCACACAGCGCGAGGGTGGCCAGCAGCAGTCGTTTCACTGGTATACGCGATCGAGTTTGACGTCCGTGTAATATGCGGTGAGGATGTCGCGGTAGCTCTGGCCGTCCCGCGCGCGACCAATCGCGCCGACCTGACACATGCCGATGCCGTGACCCCAGCCGCCGCCGTGCACTTCCACACGCTGGACTTCGCCGCGGTCCATCGCCACTTCAAAATCGAACAGGTACGAGCTGTTCAGCAGTCGATTCGCATCGGGCTGCAGCACCCAGCGGATCGAATCGGCGCGCACGACTTCCGTA
>Ga0182743_1000481_pt1 | contig 49235 bp, 79 predicted proteins | sample eDN3rd30CKraftOP_FD_128522 | JGI IMG/M metagenome (GOLD analysis project Ga0182743, IMG submission 128522) | Enriched Organic Plus compost microbial communities from Emeryville, California, USA - eDNA 3rd pass 30_C Kraft OP (version 2) (version 2) ... | reverse complement strand
CTGTGGCCACTGATGCGGGGATGGGGCTGGAATGAAAAAAGGACCTGCGTTCAACACGCAAGTCCTTGATTTCATTTGGAGGCGCAAGCCGGAATCGAACCGACGTACACGGATTTGCAATCCATAAAGGCTGTATAGGCAAACAGTGAAACTACTGTATATCCAGTGCAAAATACTGAACATATAGACAGGGGAAAGCCTGTCGTATGTCAAGATTTCCCCACACTCTTTTTGCCGATTGCTGACAGCGCATTGTGCAGGTCTTGGGTGCCCAAATGCGAGTATCTGGCCGTCGATGCCTGCGACTTGTGGCCCAGCACTTTGCCGACAGTGTAGAGCGGCACGCCGGCCTGCACCATCCCGGACGCCGCGCTGTGCCGCAGATCGTGCAGCCGCAATCCTGGCCGCCCGATTGCCGCCGCGCCTTTTTTCAGCCAAATCATGAGCGATCGGTAGCTGATTGACGGCGGCAGCTTGCGGGCGTAGCAGGCGATCTTGCCCACAATCGGCACAATCCGCGGATCCCCGTTTTTGGTGTCGGTCAGCACGAAATTCCCGCCCGCAACCTCTGCATTCCAGATTTCACCGCGGCGCATGCCGGAATAAAACGCGATCAGGATGATGCGGCGGGCCTCTCGCTTTGGAATGGCCCGGCACATGCGCAGCACTTCAAGTCGAGTCGCATATTCCTGCCGCGCATTATTGACCTCGGGCAGCGCCAGATGCCCAGCCGGGTCTGGAATCTGTAGCCGCCTGTCTCGCCAGATCAGCCGGCAAGCGGCCCGAAGCAGAGCAATGCGCTGCTTGATCGTCGCCGCCTTCCACTCGCCCGTCTTGTCGTCCGCGATGGCCTGGGCCACATCCGGCAGCTCGTTGAGCCTGCGGCCCTCATACCACGGCAGCGTGGCGTTTAAGTGCTGGGCAGCCTGCATGTGGGATTTCAGGTGCTGCTTTGCCTTCAGGTAGTGGACCACTGCCACATCGATTGTCGGGACATTCTGCTCTACGCCCTGGGCGACTGCGTAGAGCCTGCCGCTTTCCTCCCGGTCGAACTTGTCGGCCTGGGCTTGAGTCCAAGTTTGCGGAAGTAATTTCGTGCCTCGGACCCGGTTTCCGTGGATAAGGCGGTCGAACTCAAAGCGATATCGACGGCGCTTTTTATCGTAGTAGATCGACATGCCTCTTCATACTCCACAATGTCGCGCTCATCGAATCGGATCAGCCGGCCGATCCGAATGCAGGGGATCGGCCCCCCAGGCGCCGCTAGTTGCCGCGCCTTTGTCCTGCTGATGTTCAGCCTTGCGGCCAAATCGGCGGGGGTCAGCATACATCCTCCCTACAATTTCCATTCTTTCCGCGTCGTCTCGATCATGCGGGCGATGACGTCTTTCATGATCATTCCTCGTCGCGGGCCGCGTATCCGGCGTCCCATCCTTGCTGAAACATCCGCTGGCGCATGGCGTCCATGTCCTCGACTGCCACAAGCTGCACGGCACGATGCGGGGCCGCGTCCGGCCATTCTTTGTCAAACCTGCCCGCGACGGCGCGGGCATCCGTCTCGTCGGCGCACAAAGTCAGCAGTCCGATTCTGCTCATCACGTACCAGTGCGGGTCAGTCATGGCTTTTCCTTTCAGCAGCGAAGGACTGCACGAGCAGCCCAAGGCGGCGATCAGCGGTGTATCGGTTCCACGGCTTGCTCCAGACGACGGCCATCCAATGGCCTTGGTGCCGCACTTGAAACCCATCCCGGAAGGGGTCGGTGTGATCGCGGGTAGCGTGTCCGTTTGCTTCGCAGAATGCGCGGAATACAGCGACATCTTCGCGCTTGATCCACTTCGAGTTAGCCGCCATTGGATTCTCCTGATAGGGCGGCGCGCAGCGTGTCAGTTGGGTCAATCGGCCGGTCGAGGCCCAGCAACCGAATCGCTTCTTCAATGCCATCGCGCAGTCGCGCTATCTCCGCTGTCTGGGCGTCAATGTGATCGGCTGCGGAATAGAGCGCCGCAACGCAGCTTTTCGCTCGAGCGTCTGCGTCTGCGCGTAACTGGTGGCCGGCCGGTAGCTGGCTGGTCAGGGTGTCCAGCACCTCGGCAGCATCGCGGATTCTTTCGGTTTCGATGGTCATTTCAAAGCCTCATCAATTTGGGCCAGAACGGCATTCAGATCGGCCACGCCAGCAAGTCCCTCGCGGTCGGTGGCCGGAATCACGCCGTCGATGCCATGGCACAGGATCAGGACATCACGCTCGGCGGCGATCTGAGCGCGGGCGAGTTTCAGGGCCGTGCGCAGGCTGGCAATCGTGCTGGCGGCTTCACGCAGCAGATCGGCGGCGGCGTGATTGCCGTCGTCGCGGTGGGCTTGCTCTGCAAGCAAGAGGGTTCGGGCGTCGATCATGCGAAAAGCTCCAGTTGCCCGGCCTCGTTGAGCGGCATCAGGCGGTAATAGGTTTCGACAAGCTGGCGTGATGGCTGGCACCAGCGCGTCGCTTCGTCTCCGCGTCGGTATCCAATGCATAGGGGGAGCTCGCCTGTGTGCACTGCGGGGCGCCATACGCCAGGGACCAGGGCTGGCAGCAGGTCGAGATAACTTCCTCGCCTGACGTTGCCGTCGTCGACCGGCTGTCCTTCCCGCATGCCCCATCGCTCGTATTCGATCGCGGGAAAATCGAGGTTCTTATCCTCCGCGGGGTCGAATAGCTGCATCACTCGGATGCAGTACCCGTACCGATGCATGCCGATAGGCCGCAGGAAAGCGCCGAGTGGCGGTAGAGCGCCCATCATTCCTCCCACGGCCCAGGAAAATCCCTGCCTGGGCGCTGACGCTTGCGCTTGCTGTTTCGGCTCATGATTCGATCCTCATTGCTATGCGGGCAAGATTCAGGGCTTCCCGCAGCGCGGCATGCTCCACACAATCCGAACAGGGCGGATGCAGGTGACATGAGCAGTTGGCGTCTGGCGGCGTCTCGATGCAGTCCAGAAGGGCCTGCAGCGCAGTCTCCAGTGCCTCCGCCCTGGTTTTCAGGACGACCGCATCAATCCAGCTCGCAGCCTCAAGCGGTGTGCTCATGCCTTTCCCTGGCTGCGATTTCTTCGCCTTCGCCCAAAAATCCAGCCACTTGCGCCCGCAGCGCCCGCTCTTGCTGGCCTAGCGCCCGCGCTTTGGCTTCCAGCCTCATTTCAGCGATGCGCAGCATGTCGGGCAGGAATTCATCCAGCACGGCGAAAAACTCGTCCCTGGCCTGTTTGTCGGTGCCGTAACACCAGTTCCGAAACATCGACGTAATCAGGTCTTCGGCAGATTGACCCGGGTCAGCGTTTCGTTGTTCCGCAAGCGCCTTTGCTGCACGCGTGGCGCTCTCTTTGTCGCTACGCAGGCCGCCCGCGCGGCGACTGATGGCATTCAGTTCGTCCAGGGTCATGTCAATCTCCCGAGTCCGGTGTCACTGCACGCATCAGGGCGCCAGAGCTGCCCCGGAAATCGACGTCCGGCACGATGGTTTGCGGCTTGAAAATGACGCGGTAGTGGTACGCGCTGACGTTCGCGCTATCAATCTGTTCAGCGAAGTACGTCACGTTGTCCGATAGGCCGAGGAAATGCTTTTTGTAGGCATCCGGGCCGGTCTTGCATGTCACCGTCCGCTGGCGTGGATCGTCCCGATTACCAAGGGAGCAAAGCCCCTCGATGGACAGCATGTATTCGCCAGTGATCCCGTTGTAGAACACGATGCGGCGGTTGATCTCGAAGTTGTCAGCGGCCTGCGACAGGTTGCGTGACGCGATGTCGGCGTCGTTACAGCCAGCAAGGGCGAGTGCAGCCAGCATGGCCACGGCAATTTTTCTCATCTCAATCTCCAATAGGGTGGGCAGCCAGGGAGCGCAGGAATGGGGGACCGCTGCTGGCTTTTGAGAGCCCGTTGATCTGGTATAGGCGCGACTATCCGAGGCCGATGGCCTGGGTTCGCGGGGTTGGGGGTATGATTTCGCCAAAACAAAGGAGGCGGAATCATGAATGGAGAAAAACGTCACGCCGTGTACGGCATGTGCGTCTTTTTGGTAATTGGGATGGTTATTGGCGCAATCGTTGGCATAGCCATTTACGTCTTGGCGCATCCCGCCTTTCAATCGATAGAGGGGGCGGCCTGGGTCCAGGCGATTGGGTCAATACTCGCTGTTGTAGCGGCAATTTTTATTTCAACGCATCAAGCAAAGCGCACCAGAGAAAATCAAGAAGAGATTCGGAGGGCTCAGCTTGATGGTGTGGTATCAATAGCAAGACTGGCTAGCGGCACGGCAGTAAAACAAAGGAAAGTTTTCCAGGATAAGGAAAAATATCCAGACTACGAAAAAATGAGAAAGCTTTGTGCGCCCGCCCTGGAGGAATTGGCTTTGGCTTTCAGTGGGGTTGATTTTCATCAAGCTCCATATGCATATGTAGCCCAAGAAGCGATCAACATGAAAATCACTCTTCAGAGAATAGCGCGGACGATGCGCGAAGATATGGAGGTGAACAGGGAGTCAATGGTAAAGGCCTTGGCGTCAGTCGGTAAGCAATTGTCAAAGAACATGAAAACGATACGAGCTATTTCAGCCGATTACAATGGAGCGTCCGTGCCAGATTTGAGTGAGATAAGAGCGAGGATCGAGCAAGAGCACAACAAGAAGAACACGGGCAAATTATGAAAAATGGGGCGTCTGCGGGGCTCTCGGCGGTGGTCCCCGGCGATTTATCGAACCGCCAGCCGGAAACCTTGCTGTATTTTCGCCCCCGGTACGTCGAAGCCGTCCTGAATCGCCTTCTTGATGAGCGTCTTGTTGGGCTTGGGCTCGGGCGGCTTCGGATCGGTCATGTATTCGGCAGGGATCTGGCGCTCGTCGAACACATCCACGCTGGGCGGGTTCTTCTGCACGCTGATCGTGAACTGCGGATGCTCGACCTTCTGGATGCCTGAGTACACCATGGCGTCCAACAGGCGCTTTTTGAGGGCTTCGCGCCGGTTGGCGATGATCCGGGCCCGCGTTGCCAGGCGCTCGGCCTCGGCGTTCACCGCCGATTCCAGAGCCTCCATGTTGCGGATCACGAAGCCGTAGGACTGGACTTTCGGGACCATGTCGGTTTCGGCTTCCAGGGTGTCTTGGATGGCCTGATCATCCAGGTCCAGGTCCATCAGTTTTTCGTAGATGGCGCGGGCTTCCCCGGCCACCTCGTACAGGGGTGCGAGTGTGGTCATGTTTTATCGGCCCGGTCGGGCCGCTCCATAGTTGATCAAAAGCCTTGGCCGAGGTCGTCACCAAATGGGTCGTCAGGGATGCCGTTGGTGCTGGCTTGTCCTGCGCCCGGATGTCCGGCTGTGCGTTCGTCCTTATCCTTCAGTGTGGCGATGATTCCGCCCAGCGCGACGGGCTGGGTGTTGCCGTCGAGCATTTCCTTGGCGGTCAGCTCGGTTCGCGCATTAAAGGGCGCGAAGATATTGAACTTGTAGCCATCCTTGCCGTCGTTCTTGGTGTACAGCACCTTTTGCAGGACCAGCCCGATAGGCTTGCCGTGCAGAGCGGGGAAGGCGGTCACTTGACGCGGATTGCCATCCGGAGCCTTGATGTTCCCCTGTTTGGGTTCCAGCGACTGGACGCCCATGACGGTCATGATGGCGCTCAGCACCTTGTAGCCGTACAGTGCCTCGCCTTTCGCGTTATGGGTCCAAAGCGTCAGGTAATTGGCCTGCTGACCCTCGCGGGTCTTGAACGAGAATTCGATGCCGTCGGTGCCTTGTCGGCTGGTCACAGCCTCGGCCAGAGTGAATTCGCCGATGTACTTGCCAGACTGGTCAACGTAGTTGTTCTGGTTGGCCTGGCGGGCGGCGGCGGGGTCTGCGGTATAGCTGCGCATTGTGCGGTTCCTTTAAGCGGGTTGCTCGGTCAATTCGTAGTAAGACTGGATGGCCTGATCGACGGCCTGCAGGTCGTTGTCGATCGTCTCGGTGTCGAACAGACCCATGGGGGTTTTGGTGGTGTCGCTGCCGTTGTTGCGAGTGGCAAAGAGGTACTGGCCGTCCCGGATCATGGTTCTCAGAACAATGGTCACCATGCCTTCGAGCGCGATCTTTTCGTCCAACATCTTCCCGATGGTCTTGATCTTGGTGTGGCCGGATTCGCTGGTTTCGATATGGCTCAGGATGTAGACCCGCACATCTTCGGGAAGAGCGGCGGCGGCATTGATGATGTCCCAGGCGTTCTTGCCGATCTCGGTGAACTTGTTGAAACCCGTCTCATTCGTGCGCCGCATGAACTCGTTGGCCATCACGTACTGGAAGTCGTCCAGCACGATGATCTTGCGCTGGGTTTTCTGCATGAGCGTGATGATCTGGGCGGCGATGTCGGTTTGAAAGATATTGCCGTCCTTGGTCTCTTTGCCGAAGCGTTTCCAGGCTGACGACTTAAAGGGCAGGGGCTTTTTCACCGCCTGGATCAAAAGGGTGTCCTTCGGCTGCATGTTGCGCAGGCTCGCTGACTTTCCGGTCCCGGACTCGCCCAAGACCATGGTTACGACGCTCATAGTTGCTCTCCAATTCGTGAGGTTCTTGCTGCTTGAGTTTTGCGACGACTTGGCCGGCGCCGCCACGGATTACCGCCTCGGGCAGGCCAGGCAGGAAATATTCTTTGTGGTCCATGCCGGCCTCAAATCATCCGATTGACGTATTTCTGCAGCACCGCCTGGGCAGCCGGATAGGTGCCCTGGTTCTTCGCCAGCAGTTCGATCATTTCCGCTCGGGCGTGCCAATCCAGGGCGATTTCGGCCAGGCAGGCAGTCAGCAGGCCGGTCTGGTCCAGGACCCCGTAGTCCCGGCCCTCTTCGTCTTCCGACGATTCGCCGCGAAGGACGGCCAGCACGCCCTCGGTCGTGGCTTCCGGCCTCGCATCTTCCGCATCATCTAAGTCCGGTCCGTCAACCCAGGACTGTTCCCAGGATCGGCATGCGGCGCTGATGCCGCCCAGGGTTGTCGTGTCGTCGAGGATCATGTCAGTACCCCGCAGCCGCGCCGACAAACGGCACGACGACAAAAAACAGGGCCAGCACAGCCAGGGCGCCGATCCAGGCCTTCGCTGGGATCAGTTCGTCGGGGTCCAGGTCGCGCCAGCCGAAGCGGGGCGCCAGGGCAGGGCGGATCCTGCTCACCCACAGCGCGTCGCCAGCGGCAGCAAATGAGACGGCCGCCAGCCACATGAAAAGCGAATCCACTGCGCTCATGTCAGCCTCCAAAAAAGGTCGAGGGTCTGCTTGCGTTCCCCGCCGTCACGCACGGTCCGGACCGGTCGGTATTGGCGGGTTCAGGAGTTCAGGCCCTCGGCAGGCAGCACGACGCCCCGGATGTGGCACCGGTTCGCACGTACTCAGCAGAATGGGAAAGGGGCAAGCCGCCGACGCTTGCTCGTCGTGCTGCCTGCGGAAGACCTGATGGGGGGTTATGTGATGGCCCTGGCCTTGCTTCCAGGATGCCCCGCTCACCGTGGGGTCGGGCCTGTGCGCCGTACAGGCTGGCGTGATGGCGCCGGATGCGATCCCGGCATTGGCGATTTGCGTTACCCGTCCCTCGCCAGGTGGTCCGTCGTCCGTACGGCCGCGTGCTGACACCTGCGCGGTACTGCTGCCATCATCGAAGCGCGGCCGGCACCACATCCTTGAGCCCAGCGGGTCAGAAATCACGCTTCGATGATGGCCCTGTGCTTTACCGGCACAGGTGCGGTTTTTGGTCCGCTAACACATGGCTCTCTCCTTGTTGCTGGCCCCGGCGTTCTGGCGGACGGGGTGACGCCGACGTGTGCCCGTAACGTGGGCTGGACGTGCTGCGAAACTTTCCCGGCTAACCGTGCCGGGCGGGCCTGAGCCTGGCGCGTCAGAGACGGAGGCCAGCCGGGCAGGCGTTGATTATTTGGCGGGCCAGCGCCTCATTGCCGCATCGATCGCGGCACGCATGCTGTCCAGGTGGTCCCTGATGCACTGGGCCGGCAACTGGACATTGCCGATACTGTTGTTGGGGTCTGCAAGCCAATCCAGCCGTTCCGCATCCTTCTTCCACGCCTGCACATCAGGCGATTGCAGGACGGCTTGCTCGATGGCCTTGATGATGGCCTCACCCTCTTCCCCATCAACAAAAAAGGGATCGAGGTTTTCCATATACAGATGCTCTCTCTGCTCATCCGTCAGTACGGTTTCAGTGTTCATGATTGGGTTCCATCACGGCCTCGATATCCGACGCGTCGAGCTTTTTCCAGTTCTTCACCACGCCGGTATCGATGTCGATTTCCAGGATCACGTAATCGCCGTAGTGGTCGCCCGGCATGAAGTCCGGCACGTATCCGTCATCCTGGTCGTGCAGCACTTCGCCCTGAGCATCCAGAATCTGGTAGCTGAATCGGTCGCTGACCTTGCAGTAGATGCTGATGGTCTTGGCGTCTACCTTGACCCGTTTCGTCTGGTTGATTTCCATGGTGATCTCCTTGTCATCCAGCGCGACACTGACTCAATGCCGCCTTGGATAACTCCGCGCCCGGCAAGATGCCGCGATGCCTGGGCGCAGATTGCTGACTTGCACAGCGCTCCCCGGTTGGGCCGGGGAATCGTCTCCCTGATTACGACGCCATCAGGGCAGTGTGTGGGCGCGGCTTTCGCCGTCCCCGGTTCCTGTCTGCGTACTGCGGCCCACTCTTGGGCCTGGCTGACTCTCGCCGGATTTCATCCCTTTTCCTCCTGCCGGGATGCGGTATTGGGCAGCCAGCCACACCGCTGACCGTATAGGGCAGGGGGCTGGTGTTCATCGTCTTCGGTTGTTAAAGAGCGGGGTCTTGCTGCATCCCTACTGGGCTGGCCCTGAGGCCTAGGCGTTTCGTGATGCGTTGGAGAGATAGTAGCAATGCTGTTTGCTATTGTCAATAGCAATGCTGCTTTTTTGTGTGTAGGGAAATCCCCGCCGGCCCGCAATCCGTAAGCCACAAAAAAGCCGCTCTAGGCGGCTGGGGGGGCACAACAAGAAGACTTGACGGTCAGCGGTCGTGATGGCTGCGAAGCGCAGCGCGGCTTGGCGTTAGTCCTGTCGTGACGCCACTATGAAGCTAGGTGCCGCCGGGTGGTGGCGCCATAAACCGCCATCCAGGAGATTGAAATGATGGTGATTTGGACCTTTGAAAGTGGCCGACTGACGGCCAGCGATGGCGCGGGTAAGATCCTGCGCTGGTGGATAGTCGAAGCGGAGATTGGTCGCGGCCTGGCGGTGCTGCTCAATCACGCCCAGCCCTTGGGCCGGCTGCTTGTGGCTGGTTGAGTGGAACAGAGGGCCTGGCGCTACGGCGCCCAGGCATGAAAAAGCCCTCCGGAGAGGGCTGTGAAATGACGCGTGGACATGCGTCATCAGGACTTTATTGGGAGATACATGCGTAACTGCACCTGGTGTCGTCCGAACCTTTCCGCCATCCTTTCTCGCAACTCTGGCATGTTTTCGCAAGCTGCAGCCATCCCCACGACGAGCCAAATGTGTTCGGTTAGTTTTTTTAGGCCGTACTGACTGCTGAGCCACTGATGATAGTTTTGTCCCTTGATTGGCTTCGGGGCGTGCTCCTTCAGCCACTTGGCAACATCGGGGTCCAGGTACCCATAGATCAGTTCCATAATGAGCTTTCCCCAATACTTCGGGCGCTGGTGCAGCGTTCCTTTCCAGTTCGTCAGGCGCCCAAATTCTGCCCAGAGCTGATCCGGAAACGTTCGTTCCCACTTTCTCATGTCTTCTTCCAGATAGAGCCTGAGCTTAATTTGCAGCGCATCTTCCTCGCGTTCATATTGATAGCCGGTCGCTTCATCCACCAACGCTATCAGGCCAACGTCTGCAGTGGCCTGCTGAAACCTCACCGCTCTCTGCGCGATCTGCAGCTGCCTGTCCGTCAGTGCAATTTTTGTTTTGTCGTGGGGGCTGAGCGCATGATCAACCAGTGCGCTGGAATAAGCCCTGATCAAATCATTGAACCGCTCTACTTTGATGCCGACGGCATATTTTGCGACGCCTTCCCCGCCTGTATCAAATCTGAAGAACGCCGGTATGTCGCCGTTCTCTGAAGGCATCAGATCGGGCGGCAGATGGGGCTGCAGCGCTCTTACTTTCAGATATTCTGCCAGTTGGCCGCCGTCCGTCTCGATGAGGCCCACAACAACACCTTTGAGGCTGAATACGCGATCCCCTGTACTTAGGACATAGCAGGGGATTTTTGTCCCGGCGATATCCAGATCCCCCCAATGGGTAGCCTTTGGGATGCCATCATCTTCTGCAGGCATCAAATTGGCGTTTTCTATAGGGAGGAGGAAGTCACTGGGTTGCAAATCCAGCCCTTTCTCTGCAGCCAGTTGAAGTAGTGTTGGCTGCCACCTGGCAGGAATCGTGCCAGTCTTCTTCCAGTAAGCTACCGTGCTCTGGCCTTTGCCGATAGCCTCCGCCAACGCAGACTGGCCGCCAAATTTCTCAATAATTGCTTTTGCTGACATAGCGATCCTCATTCAGTAGATTTGATAATTATATCAAAAAAACTGTTATGAAAATATCTTTAGATTGATATTGGCTGAGGACACATTACACCAAACCCCACACCAGAAGGCGCGGTCTACCTGCCCTCAGGCGGCCTGATGTTCCCGTTGACGCGCTTCAGTTCCACCAGGATGGCGTCGAGCCGCTTCTTGATGCCGAACACAGCGAAGGGCAGGGCGATCTACAGCGAGTTCACACCAACAATCTTCGTATGTGTCATGCAGTGCGCCGTGATCTTGTACATGAACACGAGGTAACCGATGCCAAGGGTCACGATGCTGATGATCGCCCACAGGATGATCTTGCCGATGATGCTGGCCAAGTCGATCGTGCACACCAGGCGTCCAACACGTTTTCCCTCGCCGTCATAGGCGTAGGTCTTGCTGATGATGAAGCGCTGCATGTAGTAAGGAAACACGAACAGGGCCAGGCCCAGCGTCACGATCGAGAGCAGCACCCAGACGATCATGTGGCCGATGACATCCATGAAACCCAACTCAGACTTGAGTTGGAGGTTCTGGAACGGCTGGTGAGTGGGGGCGATGTGCAGGACGGATTGTTGCTGAGAGCCGATGTGAGGCTCAGTCGACGACAGTGCGATTTCTTGTTGATGCGACATTTACGGGTTCTCCCTGTTCATACATTTCCACCCTACATTTATGCCAGAAGGCGTGGCCTCATGATCCCGGCCGCCGTGCAGGCGGGCCGAGACTCATTTGTTCTGCTCAAGTTGTGTGGCAAGCCGGGCAGCAGTAGGCGCACCCATTGATGCGTGCATTGCCATATGCGGCCTTGGCGGCAGCAACGGCTCCGTGACAGTTGGGGTACTCGCCAAGGTTGATCTGGTTGTGCGGCGCCGGCATCCAGTTGCAGCCCGTCGTCGCGTTGTGGACTTCGTTGTCTCCGTTGGGCTGCTGGTCTCGATTCAGAATAAACCTAGCCATCTGCTCCTCCTTGTGTTGGCCCTGCGGGCCTGTTGTAGGACGGCCTTGTCGACTTCAATGACAGTGCCTGGTCCCGGTCTTGTGGTTCATGTGGCAGCCGTTCTTGTCGGTACCGCCGCTGTGTGCCCAGACTGGTGCTGTTGCGATGACGCCGAAGACGGCCAGGACGGCGGCTGCGATGATCTTTTTCATGGTTCTCCTCACATATCCACATTAATAATAAGGTTTTGTTACTTGCTGGCCCAAAGTAATCCTCTCGTCCGCGCTCATCAATCAGGGTTTCTCAGAGACCGAAGCCGCACCAGAAGGCGCGGCCCACAATCCTGGCCGCCGGATCGTCAATCAGGATGTCGGGATAGTCGGCTGCGCGGGCGGCATTGTGTGACCTGGCCCACCACATACCGTCCTTTTTCACCAGTTCCTTGACGTACAGCTTCCCATTGATCCAGACGACATAGACCCGCTTCGATATGGGGTCCGTGCGCCGGCGGTTTGCCAGCACCACGGACCCATCGATGATGTGCAAGTCAGTCATGGAGTCGCCGGCCACCTCGAAGCCTATGGTCTGGTCCGGCTTGGCGTCGTTCTTTGCCAGCCAGTCGCGGCGAAACATCAAGATCTTGGTGATGTCGTTGGAAAAGACGATTTCGCCTTTTCCTGCCGATGCCTTGGCGTCTACGAGGCGGATTGGGGCGTGGTCGGCTTCTGGCGCGTCTTGGTCGATCCGCTCGCTGGCTTCGGCTATTCGTTTTGCTAAGGTGGGGCTGAACTCATCAATTGGCCGGCCCAGGCCAAGCGAAAACTTTTTCGCCGCTTCGATGTTCAGTGGGCGCTTTCCCAACAGGTACTGGGAAACCATGCTTTGGTTGCCAATTTCATAGGCGGCACCGAACGCCATCTGGCTCATGGTGGCGTACTGCTTGAATAGCGCGTAAAGCCTGGCTGCGTCTTCCTGCTGCCAAGGCTCTATCTGCTTGGACCGAGACTCATTCATTGTGTTGGCAGTGTAGCGTTGCTATTAAATGACTCAACCAGCATCGCTGTTGACAGCAGCTAACAGCAATGCTACTTTATGGGTTATGAACATCGCCCAATACCTCCGCAAGTCCGGCATTACGCAGTCCGAGTTCGCGCGGTCAATCGGAACAACGCAACCGTTCGTCTGGCAATGGACAAAAGGGTTGCGTCCGGTGCCGGTCGAATGGTGCGCGGATATAGAGCGCGTCACAAATGGCGCTGTGACTCGCCGCGACCTGCGTCCTGACGACTGGAGGCGGATCTGGCCCGAACTCGCCAAGGAGCCCGCCAATGCGTAAGCCCGAGATTGAGAATTTCGTCTGGGCCGCCTTGGCTTGGTTCTGGTTCGCACAGTTTCCCTTCATGGTTCTGATCGGGAACGACTGGCTTTTCGCAAACCTGCCTTTCAATTGGGCCGTCCTCCTTGGCTTGTATTCGATTGCCCTGCCGTTTTTTGTTGCTGGGGCCGTCTATTTGTTCGCCAGGCGGCGGCTTGATCGACTTTCCAAGGAGCCCGCCAATGTCTGACCTGACCATCACGCTGATCGGGGCTGCCGTGTTCTGCGCTGGCTACGTCGTCGGCCACATCCACGCGCTGGTGAGCGATCGCAGGGGAGGGGGCTGGAATGACTGAGCCCCGTTTCCCTCGCTTCACGTCTGGCCCGGGCGTTTTCGGCGCATCCAAGCTTGAAGCCATCATGCCCCTGCATCGCCGTCCGGACGGATTGCTGACAGCACCCGATCACGAAAAGCATCCGCATCCTTCAGCGTCTGCGCTTGCATGGCCTGTAGCCATTCTGCGTCGTCTGCTGTCGCATGTGCGGGTGCTTGCAGGCGGAATCGCAGCCGCTTTGAGAGGTCGCCCATGAAAGCCTCGAATGCCTCCGGATCGCCCCTGAAGGCGTTTCCGTACACGTTCTCCATCAACGCCTTGATGAGCGTCATTTGGGCGCAAATCTCGATGTCCGTCATGGTCGGTTCCTCCCGGAAACGTTTGGTTGTTGGCACTCCCAAGCATACCCGGCTGGAGCCGGCCACCCAACATCCCTGGCGCCCTGATCCAGCGGACACCCGCATCCCTATCGGCCCGCCTGACACCTCAGTGTATGAGCCCTTGCTGGGCCGCATCGAGCGCGTCCAGAAGATCGTCGTCCACAAGATCGGCCTCCAGTTCCAGGCGCCGAAAGACGCTGCAAAGCAGATCGTCGTTGACGTCCTCGCGGCCCGTCACTTCCTGGCAAATCGCCTTTGCCTGCCTGAGCAGGGCTTCGGTCTTCGTAGTTTCCATTTCCATGTCTCCACTGTAGGCCGGCCGGCCGTCAATTAATACGTTCGAGGAAGACACACATGAACACAGCCGATGCGGCCTACCACGTCGTCCACGATTATCCCGGCGGATCGGAATCCCTGGGGCCCCGGGTGGACATTTCTGCGGCAGTGCTGAGGAACAAGGTCAACCGCACCCAGCCGAAAGAGGGCAAGCGGCATCACCTAACGCTGGAGGAGGCCGTGCGGATCACCGATTTCACGGACGACGACAGGATCCTGCGGGCCTGGGCGCGGCAGCGCGGGCTCTTGCTGGTGAAGGCGCCTGCCGGGGCGTCCGAGTGCGACATGGGCATGCTGGAGAAGGTTGCGGCTTTCATGATCGCCAGCGGCGTATTCGGCAAGGAAATCTACGACTCCCTGGCCGACGGCCGCGTGGATCAACGTGAGGTCGGGCGCGTCGAAAACGCGGGCAATCACGTCATGACCGAAGTTGCAGAGGTTGTGCAGCGCATGAAGGGCATGGTGGGGTGATGGAGAACCAAATCTTCCAGCTCTCGCACGTCGTGGCCCGGCGCAATGCCGCGCAAGCCGTCATGGCTGCGCCTGATGGCTTCATGGTGAAGATCGGCCCGCGCACACGCAGCACGGATCAGAACGCGCTCCTGCATGCGCTTTTCGGCGAGGTGGCGAAGAAAGCGACCTGGGGCGGCCGGAGGCTGACTCTGGATCAGTGGAAGGTGCTTTTCATCAGCGGCCACGCCATCGCCACCGGCCTGGGCGCCGACATGGTGCCCGGACTTGAGAACGAGTACGTCAACATCCGCGAGTCGTCTGCCCGCATGTCTGTGGCCAGAATGACCAGCCTCATTGAATACGTGCTGGCCTGGTGCGCGGAAAACGGCGTCGATACCCACGAGGCGCGGATCCGCTACGGGCATGAGGTTGCAGCATGACCTGGAATTCGACATTCACCAAGCCGGCCAAGCCGATGCAGCGCAAGACGCCGATGAAGGCGGGTAAGCCGATGGCGCGTGGCCGCATGAGGCGCAGCGCGAAGTCGCACGGTCCAACTGCTACTGAACATAGATTTCTGGACGCCATAGCGGCCCAAGGCTGCATTCTTTGTCGTCGCCTTGGGTATCCCGGCACCCCGGCAGAAATTCATCACCTGCGGGCCGGCATGGGAGCAGGGCAGCGCAATGACAATCAGACGGTCATTCCGCTTTGCCCGGAACATCATCGCGGCAGTACGGGCTATCACGGCCTGGGGCGCCGCGCATTCGAGCGCGCCTACGGCGTCACAGAGTTGGATCTGCTGCGCGAAGCCTGGGAAGTGCTGGATGCCGGCCGTGCGGAACGTATTGCGCACAACGCATGGTCCACGGCCGATGAACTGGAATACCTCCAGACCATCCAGCCCCTTGCCCGTGCGGCTCACTCGGAGACCGCGTAATGCCGACGCGCGTCATCCGTGACGGAATTCTGACGAGCGAGAGGGTCAACGCCCTGTCGCCACATGCCGAACTCTTCTACCGCCGGCTCATGTCGGTGGTGGATGACTACGGGAGATTTTCGGCCAATCTGACGCTGCTCAGGGCGTCCTGCTACCCGCTGAAACTGGATAGCGTGAAAGAAGACTCGATCAAAAAGCACCTTGCCGAGGCTGAAGGTGCCGGACTGATCGTTCTCTACACGGTCGCAGGCAAGGCGTACTTGGAAATGCAGGACTTTGGACAGCGTATTCAGAGCAAGTCGAAGTTCCCGGCACCCCCGGAAAACACCAATAATCCACCGCCAATTTCTGATGAAAACCAGGATTCCACGGTGAACCACGGTGGATCACCGGGAAAAACCGCTTTAGTCGGAGTCGAAGACGGAGAAAAGACATTGTCGGGCAAGCCCGACGAGACACCGCCCAAACCTGCCGACCAAACACTCTCCCAGGCCAAGGAGGTCCTGGCCTACCTGAACCAGAAGGCAGGCAGAAGCTATCGCCCAAACCCTGCAAACCTCGACCTGATCAAGGCCCGGCTCAAGGAGGGCGCATCCCTGGAGGCCCTGAAAACCGTCATCGACGTGAAAACGGCGCAGTGGCTGGATGACCCAAAGATGACGGATTACCTACGTCCTGCAACCCTGTTCAACCGCACCAAGTGCGAGCAGTACCTTGGCCGTTTGCAAAACGGGTCTGCGAGCTGCGGGTTGGAGTACGACGTATGACCGGCCACCGCCCGCTCATCGAAATGCGCCTGGCTGGCTACATGCCGAAAAGCGCCTTCGTCACGGTCTTGGAAGCTCGTCCTGCGTGGGGGTCGTTCACCCATCCGGACAAAGCTATGGAAATGGGCGGGGCGCCGGACATTGTGATCCTGCCTGACGACAACCCGGCCACGGTGGATCTCCGTTGCCTGCGGGGAGTTGTGGTGCATATCGCCGGCAATAGCCGAGACCGAACTGTCGCCGCGCTGGAGCGCATTGCCGAGTTTGAGCCGGCCAAGGCCATTGCGGGAGGCGATTGGGGCCTGCGAGCCTGGAAACCGAACAAAGGATTTTTCGATCTATGACCCTCATCATCACCCCTGATAACACGGACTTTTCCGCCTACATGGCGGAATCAGAGCCGTCCGTTAAGGTGTTGCCAGCCGAGTCCTGGGAGGCCGCCTTGGTGCGGTCTGTGAACCAGCCGGAACACATCACTGGGGCCCGCCTGCCGTGGTCGAAAACACACGACAGAATCCGCTTTCGGCCGGGCGAAGTGACGCTGTGGCAAGGCATCAACGGGCATGGCAAAAGCCAGATTCTGGGGCAGGCCATTCTCGGGTTCACTGCGCAGGGCCAGAAGTCCTGCATCGCGTCGTTCGAAATGCGCCCCGTATCGACTCTGAAGCGCATGCTTCGTCAGGTTTCGATGAACGATCAGCCCGGGGAAACGGCAGCCAGACAGATGATGTCATGGCTGGCTGGGAAGGTCTGGATCTACGACCAACTCGGCCGGGCTGAGCCCAGGGCCCTGGCCGCTGTCATCCGGTATTGCGCGGAACGACTGAAAATCGACCATTTTGTGATCGACAGTCTCATGCGCTGCGTGGCCGGCGAGGACGACTACAACGGCCAGAAGGACTTCGTTGAACTGCTGTGCCGGCTGGCTCAGGACTGCAACATCCATATCCATCTCGTTCACCACGCCCGCAAGCGCGAGAACGAAGACCAAAAGCCTGGGAAATTCGACGCGAAGGGATCGGGGGCCATTGTCGATCAAGTTGATCAGATGCTGACCATCTGGCGCAACAAGAAAAAGGAAAAAGAGGTGGACCGGGCCTTGAAGGTGCCGGGAGGCTCGATCCCGGAAGACCTGGAAAAAACGCCCGACTGTCTCCTGATCTGCGACAAGAACCGGCACGGGGAATGGGAGGGAACCATAGCCCTCTGGTATCACGCGCCCAGCCTCCAGTACACGCCGGACTTTCGTCGGCTGCCGTTGGATTTCATGCGGAATCGGGGCTATGACGCCTGACGCCATCGAACAGCGCCGCCGCGAGTGCGAGGCGCGCTACGTCCTGTCCATGCTCTACGCCCAGCGCAAGCCCTGGCTCGACAGCATCGGCAAAAAACGCGGCCTGGAAGCACAGAAATACCTTGAGGCCGAAGTGAAGCGGCAATTCAGATTGAAGAAGGAAGCCCCATGACTTTTCATGACCATCCCATGAGCCTGGAGGATCTCGCGTTTCCGCGAGATCGACAGGCGAGAAGCAATACCGGTGCGATACGCAAGATGCAGGCCCTGGGGCGCCTGAAGACCGGCCAGATGAACAAAACCGAGGCGGCCTACGCCCAGCACCTGGAGATCCGCAGGGCGGCCGGCGAGATCCTCTGGTATCGCTTCGAGGGTGTGAAGCTGCGCCTGGCCGACAACACTTTCTACAGCCCGGATTTTTCCGTGCTATTAGCTGACGGCACGCTTGAATGTCACGAGGTTAAGGGTTTCTGGCAGGACGATGCCCGCGTGAAGATCAAGGTCGCAGCCGATCAGTACCCGATGCGTTTCATTGCCGTGAAGGTCCGCGCCAAAAAGAACGGCGGCGGCTGGGACGTGGAGGAATTCTGATGGCCGACTATCTCCACCGAAAATCCCACACCCACCAACGGGCCCGAGAAGCGCTGCGTAAGGCCGGCCACAAGGGGTCGCTGCAGAAGATCGACGCCCTGGTCTACGCCATTGAGGTCGAGACCGGCCGCGCATGTGTGGGCGATCAAACCGAATTCATCCGCGCCTGGCTGGATTCCCTGCCGGTGGCGGCCCGCAGAGAGCCGCCGAAATTCAGGCCGCTGACGATCAAGCCTTTGTCCATGATGCGTCACAACCTGGACCGCGCCGCGCTGGCGGAACCCAAGATGCAGGCGACCGCTGGCAGGGCGGGGAATGGGAACGAGAATTCACCCGTATGGAGGCGCTGATGGAATACCCAACTTTCGTCCGAGCCGAGATCGAGAACTGGATCGCCTGGTGCTGGGCTGGAGAATCGCCGGAACCCAGGGAGCCGAGCCGCTGCTATTCGGCTGAACGCGGCTGGCAAGCGCCTGATTGGGAGTCTGAATCTGACGACGTGCCGCCCAAGATCATCTTCAATGCCGAGCGGGCCGAGCGCGTCCAGGCAATTTTCGACCGACTGCCGACCCTCACGCGCTGCGTACTGCGCTACGAATACACCCAGCGCTCCGCATTCGACCAGTACGAGCGCGGTGTCGAGATGCACGAGGGGCAGATGCGGCCGGTGTGGACCCGCGTCGGCAACAACCGCCGGCAGCGCGCCCGGATCGACCTGAAGATCACCAGGGATCAGTACGCGGCCTGCCTGGATGAATTCAAGATCGAGGTTTTCAAGGAGTTTGAGTGTGAAGTATGCGCATGAGGTGATCGGGCTGATGGGGGCGCTGCCGGGCGTCAGATTCAACGTTCGCCACATCGTGAGCCACGTGGCGCCTACCGCCGGCCCTAGGCAGCGCGCCTCGATCAGGATCGGGGTTCACCGGGTTTTGCGGCAGTTGGAGGAGTCCGGCCAGATCGAAAGCACGCGCGGCAATACTCGCAACGGGGCGAATGCTGAATACTGGTGGAAAACCGTAACATCAAGTTGTGCAAAACCGCATCAAGAACCGTATCATACGTGCAGGGCTCTTACGCCCTGAAGAAACGCAACCCGCCCTTCGAGAGATCGGCGGGTTTTGTTTTTCCACACGCATGATGATTGAGTCAGTCGCCATGCGTGTGGGAGAAGCCGCAGCCATCAACCAGCAGCACCGTCCAGACATCCAAGTCGCCGTGCGACCAGGCCTGGGGCGACAGCCGGAAGGTTCCGGCACATGCTGGCTCTGACCTGCGCCGCTGCGATGTAGGCGATACCCTGGCCGCCTAAATTGGCGTGGGTCGCTGTGCAGCCCCACACCTTGTCTCCTCCGATCCCGCTACCTGGGATCTTTCGCGCCCCGCTTGGTGAATGCTGAGTGGGGCGCGGCTTTATTTTCCAAGGGAAAGCATCTCCAAAACCGGGGTTTATGGTCTAGCGCTGTTGGCGGGTAGCCAGAGGGATTTCCACCATATACTCCATCCAATCATCTAGCGACGTCACATACAGAAAGTAGCCTGCCGTGCCATATGACTGACTGGATACATTGCGGCTGATAACCGCAATTTTCCTGTCGTCGGTCTCAGTGAATCCAACTACGACGTTGCGGCCATAAATCCCTGGCGTGATCGAAGCAGTCGCCTTTGATGGGTTTTTAGTCCAGATCGAATTGCGCTGGATCCAATCCCCGATTTTATGGGCGTTTTCATACTCTGCGTCCTGATTATCTCTATTGAACAAATAGATGTTCATCGCCTGTTCGGTGATCTCCTTCTCCAAGGGGACCGCGCTGAGGCTGGCCGATTTCAGATACTGCGCAATGGCAGCGGTCAGGATGGTGTTCTTCGGGGCGCCAGACATCATGGACAGGTAGTCAATCTGGCGCTCAAGTTCATGGGGGAGTCTCAGGGAAATCACGATTGCCTCGCATATGATGTTTTTGATGTCATTATGATATCAATGTATTCATCGAGCATCAACAGGAGCCGGAAGATGGGCCGCGAGCTATTCAAATCGACTTTTCGGCGCCCAATCCCGCCCACTACTTCACTGTTAGATGATCTGTCAGGCGTTCGCTTGGTGCCCGCGCCTGATCTCGCCGCCTGGGTACAGGCAGCCGTCCTGGCCGAAGACGGCCTGATCCACAATCTAGACCACGCCCACCTGCTGGACGCCGACATCGGCTTCCTGTGGGCGTCGTCAGCATTCACTAAGCGCGGCCGCACGGTAGTTGGCCAGGCCGAACAGGTCATGATCCGCGCCGGCGGCTGGCAGAAGGCCCGCCAGGAGCAGCAACTGCGCGAGTGGTTCGGGCACGTGCCGGAATTCTTGATCACCCTGGCCGCCGACTACTGTGCCCAGTGCAGCGACACCGAGTTCTGCGCGCTGGTCGAACACGAGCTGTACCATGTGGGCCAAGAGCAGGATGAGTTCGGCTCCCCGAAGTTCACGAAGGACGGCATGCCCCGGCTGGCCCTGCGCGGCCACGACGTCGAGGAGTTCGTCGGCGTGGTGAGGCGCTACGGCGCCAGCACCCAGGTCGCCCAGATGGTCGAGGCGGCCAAGCGCCCACCGACCGTCTCCGGCGCCAGCATCGCACACGCTTGCGGCACCTGCCTGAAGGCTGCTGCGTGATAGGAGCCTGCGCCGGTCATATTTTCTTGTCGCGTTGAGTCGGCTTCAATTTTATTCCCCTAGTCGCGATCTGAAGTCTTCGCTCGCCTATTGCCAGTCGGTATTCCTCCCATTCCTTTTCGAGCTGAGTCCATCCGTTTAGCCGGGCTTGTGTGATCATACTTTTGATCCTCTCTTCTGCTTCATCGCACTCCCGGATGGTGACGAAGGATGAGGGATCGGCTAGGTCTTGAGCATATGGCGGCATAATCGCTCCTTGAATTTTCTGTTGTAACAATTGTGGGAAATATTTGGTAGTCCTGCCGTGGCCAAGCTCAAAGACAACCATAAGCACTTTATCGTCCAAGCGCTGGCCTGCTACGACACGCCCAGCGAGGTATCGGCGGCCCTGAAGGAAGAGATGGGTATCGATGTGCCGCGCATGCAGGTCGCCCAGTACGACCCCACGAAGGTGGCCGGCGCCAAGCTGGCGAGAAAGTGGCGCGATCTGTTCGAGGACACCCGCAAGAAGTTTCGCGAGGCCGTGGCCGAGATCCCCATCGCGGACCAGGCCTTCCGGCTGCGGGCCCTGGGCAAGATCTACGACCGGCACATGGCGCGAGGCAACGTGGCGGCCGCGGCGGCTGTGCTCGAGCAGGCCGCCAAGGAGCAGGGCGGCATGTTCACGAACAAACGCGAGGTGAGCGGCCCCAACGGCGGTCCCATCCCGACCATGCCCACCACGATCGAACTGGTGGCCCCCAATGTCCAGCAAAGCGAGGATTGAGCTACCGCCGAAGCTGATCCCGGTTTTCAGCGGCCCGGCCCGGTATCGCGGCGCCCATGGTGGGCGCGGCAGCGGCAAGACGCGCAGTTTCGCCCTGATGACGGCTGTGCGGGCATATATGTTTGCCGAGGCTGGCGTCTCGGGCAAGATACTGTGCGGCCGCGAGTACATGAACTCGCTGGAAGACTCCTCGATGGAGGAGGTCAAGCAGGCGATCCTGTCCGTGCCCTGGCTCGACGCCTATTTCGACATCGGCGAGAAGTACATCCGCACGAAGAATCGGCGGGTGTCATACGCCTTTGCCGGTCTGCGCCACGGCCTGAACAGCATCAAGTCCAAGGCCCGCATCCTGATCGCGTGGGTCGACGAGGGCGAGGACGTCAGCGAGACGGCGTGGATCAAACTGCGCCCGACCGTGCGCGAGGCTGGCTCCGAGATCTGGGTTACCTGGAATCCGGAAAAGGACGGCAGCCCGACCGACAAGCGGTTCCGGAAAAGTCCGCCGGCCAACAGCCGGATCGTCGAGCTGAACTATACGGACAACCCCTGGTTTCCGCCTGAACTGGATGAGGAACGGCGAAACGACCGCGACCTGCTGGACGACCAGACCTACGCCTGGATCTGGGAAGGTGCCTACCGCGAGAACAGCGAGGCGCAGATCCTGTCTGGCAAGTACCGGGTGGCCGAGTTCACGCCGGCTGCCGACTGGGATGGTCCGTACTTCGGCATTGACTGGGGCTTCAGCCAGGATCCGACGGCTGGCGTCAAGTGCTGGATCCACGACCAGCGCCTGTACATCGAGCACGAGGCCGGCAAGGTCGGACTCGAGAACGACGACATCGCGGACTTCATGATTGCCCGGCTGCCGGGCATCGAGAGCCACGCGGTGCGCGCCGACTCGGCCCGGCCGGAGACCATCAGCCACGTCAAGAGCAACGGCCGTGGCACACGCAAGTGCCTGCCGCGCATTGTCGGCGTGGAGAAGTGGAAGGGCAGCGTCGAGGACGGCATCGCGCACCTGCGGTCATACCGCGAGATCGTGATTCATCCGCGCTGCACGAAGACGCTTCACGAGGCGAGGACGTACAGCTACAAGGTCGACCGCCTGACCGGCGATGTGCTGACGGACATCGTGGACAAGAACAACCACTACATCGACGCGAGCCGCTATGCGCTGGGGCCACTCATCAAGCGGCGCGGTGCGGCCGTCGTCAAACCCCTGAGAATGTAATGCTCAAAGTCTCCGACCCATCCCCGCAGATTGACGCGCTGTCCGATGACTGGAAGCTGGCCGCCGATCTGCTGGGCGGCACTCGTGCCATGCGTGCTGCGGGCAAATCGCGCCTGCCGCAATGGCCCAACGAGTCCGGCGAGAGCTATCAGGCGCGCCTGTCCACGGCCACGCTGTTTCCTGCGTTCGGTCGCACCCTGGGCGTCATGGCTGGCAAGCCGTTCTCCAAGGCGCTGACCTACGGCGACGATGTGCCGGCCCGGATCCGCGAGTGGTGTGACGACTGCGACCTGCAGGGCACGAACCTGCACACGTTTGCCGCCGGCATGATGGAAGAGGTGCTGGGGTACGGTATCGCCGGCGTGCTGGTGGAGTTTCCCCGCACTGATGGCGTGCGGACCCTGGCAGATGAGCGGGCGGTCAATGCGCGACCTTATCTGGTGCGCGTCGATCACAGCCAGATCCTGGGATGGCGCGCCAAGCGCGTGAAGGGCGTGTTGCGCCTGACCCAGTTGCGCATCAAGGAAGCCGCCGAAGAAGAGGATGGTGATTACGGCACCAAGACCGTCGAGCGCGTGCGCGTGCTGCGGCCTGGGGCCTGGGAGGTCTGGGAGAAGGGCGAGAAGGACGATTACGCTCTGGTCGAGTCCGGCGCCACGACTTTGCCGGAGATTCCGTTCGTGCCGTTCTACGGCAGGAAGACCGGCTTCATGCTGGGCGAGTCGCCGCTGCTGGATCTGGCGCACCTGAACGTGAAGCACTGGCAGAGCCAGAGCGACCAGGACACGATCCTGCATGTCGCCCGGGTGCCGATCCTGGCCGCCATCACCAGTGATGAAGGTTTCGAGCTGACCGTCGGCGCTTCATCTGCCGTTCGCATTCCCGAGGGCGGCGACCTGAAGTTCGTCGAACATGGCGGCGCTGCGATTGCTGCCGGCCGTGAGTCGCTGCAGGATCTGGAAGACCAGATGATTCAGACTGGCGCTGAGCTCCTGGTACAAAAGCCCGGCCAGCGCTCCGCCACCGAGGCGAACAATGACGCCGAGGCGAACAAGTCTGAGCTGCAGCGCATTGTCGAGGCATTCGAGGACAGCCTGGATCAGTGCCTGCAATTCATGGCGGACTGGGTGGGCGAGCCTCAGGGCGGCCACGTCAGCCTCTTCAAGGACTTCGGTGCCGCGACCCTGACCGACGCGTCGGCCCAACTGATCCTGTCGCTGCAGCAGGCGGGTCTCATCAGCCGCGAGACGGCGATCCGCGAACTGCAGCGCCGCGGCATGCTGGCGCCGGACCTGATCCCGGCTGACGAAATCGAGAAAGCCGGAACTGACGGGCCCGCGCTGGGGACGATGTAATGGCATCGCTCCCGCGCAGCGTCCTGGATGCGATGACGCGCCACCAGATCGACCTGACGCGCTATTCGAACTCGGAGGTCCGCCGCATCATCGCCATCCTGAACCGCACAGATGCGGCGCTCATGGAGCGCATCGCGGTGGCGCTCGATAGCCTGCCGGCCTCGGCCGGCTTGAAGCAGATCGAAGAGGTGTTGCAGTCGGTGCGTACGCTGAACGCTGAGGCCTATGTAGCGGTCCATCAAGGCATCAAGGGCGCTATGCAGGATCTGGCCCCGGTCGAGGCGGTGTTCATCCGAAACCTGTACCGGCATACCGTGCCCGAGGTCGACTTCGCCGGCATCACGGCCGCCCAGGCCCGGGCGGCTGCGCTGTCTCGCCCGTTCCAGGGGCGGCTGCTGAAAGAGTGGGCCGCCGGCATGGAAAGCAGCCGCATGCTGCGCATCCGCGACGCCATCCGTATCGGATACCTGTCCGGCCAGACGACGAACCAGATTGTGCAGCAGATCAGGGGCACCAGGGCAAACAACTATGCCGACGGCCTGCTCGAAGGCGACCGGCGCAGCGTCGAGCGTGTGGTCCGCACGGCATTGGGCCACACGGCGCAGTCAGCGCGTGAGGATTTTTTTGAGGCGAACGACGACATTCTGGGAAACGAGGTCTGGATCTCGACCCTGGACGGGCGCACCAGCGATATCTGCCGGCTGCGCTCTGGGCTGGAATACACACCCGGCCATAAGCCGGTCGGTCATCAGTATCCGTACTTGGGGGGTCCTGGGCGCGCGCACTGGCAATGCCGATCGACAGGCCTGCGGCTGCTCAAGGGACAGACGAAATTCAGCGGGACGCAATCGAGCCAGGACGGATACGTGGATGCGAACCTGACCTACGGGCCGTGGCTGAAAAGCCAGCCGGCCAGCGTCCAGGACGATGTGCTGGGCCCGACGCGCGGCAAGCTGTTCCGTGATGGCGGCCTGGACATCCAGGCCTTCCACAATGACAAGGGCAGGCTCCTGACGCTTGACCAGTTGGCCGAACGAAATCACGCCGCATTCGCGCGAGCGGGGATAGAATGAGCCGATGCTCTACATCGTCCCGCCTGCCGCGCCCGATGAGAAGGAAAAGACGCGCCGCAGGATCCGCCGCATGGATCGCCCGGATGGTCTTTTGCAGTGCAATCGCTGCGGGGGACGTGCCGCCGCAACCATCGAGGCCGGCGCATCCGTTCACAATGGCCGCCGAACACGCGGCACCGTGATTCACAAGGACATCTGCGCCGAGTGCTACAAGCGCGGGCTGATTGTCCCGATGCAAGTAGAGTTGAAACCCATCAAATAGACCCGCTTCGGCGGGCTTTTCGTATCTGGCCGCCCCAGGCAACTCGGGCGGCTTTTTCATGCCCGAACGCCGGATGGCCAGGGCGCAACGCGGCGGATGTCGCACCATGGCCGGATGGCCGATAGGGAAGCAAATCATGCCTTTGAAACTGGTTGAAGTGGACGGCAAGCAGTACGCCGAAATCCAAGACGGCAAGCCCGTGTGGATCGAAACCGACGGCAAGGAAACCGCCTTTGATATCGAGGGCACGCGCACGACGATCTCGCGCCTGAACGGCGAGGCGAAGTCCCACCGCGAGCGGGCCGAAGCCGCCGAAAAGGCGCTGAAGGCCTTCGATGGCATCGAAGATCCGGCCGCCGCCATCAAGGCGCTGGAAACGGTCGCCAATCTGGACAGCAAGAAGCTGATCGACGCCGGCGAGGTCGAGAAAGTCAAGGCGGAAATCGGCAAGGCCTACCAGACACAACTCGATGACGCCCAAGGAAAGATCAAAGCCTACGAAGACCAACTCTACGCCGAGAAGATCGGCGGCGCCTTCGCCCGCTCCAAGCTGATCGCCGACAAATTCGCCATCCCCGCCGACCTGGTGCAGGCCCGCTTCGGCCAGGCCTTCAAGGTCGAGGACGGCAAGACCGTGGCGTACGACGCGCACGGCAACAAGATTTTCAGCCGCGCCCGCCCGGGCGAGTTGGCCGACTTCGATGAGGCCCTGGAAACGCTGGTGGATCAGTACCCCTACAAGGAACAGATCCTGAAGTCCTCCGGCGCGAACGGCGGCGGGGCTGGCGGCGGTGGTGGCGGCCATCAGACCGCGAAGGGCAACTTCGGCGGCACGCCGGACGAGCGTAAAGCCGCCATTGCATCGAAATTCGATATGTCCGCCCTCTAGACAGAGGGCGTTTTTCTGGCTGTGGGCTCGGATGGGCTCAGGCGACTGAGGCGGATGCCTCGCAATTCAACTCTTGCCCATCCGGGCGCAATTCTTCATACGAGGTAAATCATGGCACTGTCCAACATGAAGGTCTTCAGCCAGTACGTCAAGCAGGCGACCATCGAGACCCTGGCCCAACTGGTCGACAAGTTCAACGCCGCGAGCAACGGCGCCATTCGCCTCACCACGCAGGGCGTGGACGGCGACTTCCTCCAGGAATCCATCTGGAAGGGCCTGCACTCGGCCCAACGCCGGGTTGATCGCTACGCCACCAACGGCACCCAGTCGGCCACCGCTCTGGCGCAACTGCAGCAGAACTCCGTGAAGATCGCCGGCGGATTCGGCCCGATCCTGTGGGAGCCCTCGCAACTGTCCTGGATCGAAAAGGATCCCGCCGAAGCGCTGGAGGTCATCAGCCGCAACATGGCCGAGGCGATCATCGCCGACCAACTGAACACGTCGGTCGCCGCTCTGGTGGCGGCCATCAGCAATGTCGCAGCGGCCACCAATGACGTGTCCGGCACCGCGGGCATCACTTACAGCGCCATCAACAGCGCGCATGCGAAGTTCGGCGATGCCTCGAATAGCCTGGTCGCGCAGGTCATGACCGGGGAGGTGTTCCACAAGCTCATCGGCCAGAACCTGACCAACGCGGAAAATCTGTTCAAGGCCCAGGGCGTGACGATCGTGGACATCCTCGGCAAGGCCGTGGTGGTCACCGACGCGCCCGCGCTCTATGAGGCCGGCACGCCCAACAAGCAGAAGGTGCTGTCTCTGGCCGACGCCGCCGCCATCGTTCACGACGGCAGCGACATCGTGACCAACATCGAGTCGAGCAACGGCAAGGAGCGGATCGAGACGACCTTTCAGGCCGACTACACCTTCTCGCTGGGCCTGAAAGGCTACGCCTGGGACATCGCCAACGGCGGTAAGTCCCCGACCGACGCCGAGATCGCCACGGGCTCGAACTGGGATCAGTTCGTGACCAGCGTGAAGGCCACGGCCGGCGTGGTCACCATCGGCGACGCCGCCAAGTAATCCAACCCGGGCCGGCCTGCGGGCTGGCCCACCTCATGAGGTGATCATGGAACAGAAAATCGCATATGAGCCGCATCCGGTCAGCCCGGAGCGCAAGGCCGAACTGCGCGCGCAAGGCTACAAGATCATCGACGCCAAGTTCGCGCCCGATGGGTATGAGCGCCAAGACGCCGCCGCCCAGGGCGGCGAGGGCGATAAGGGCGTAAGCGACAAGCTCGGCGTGGCTGAATTGCGCGGCAAGCTCGTCGAACTTGGTATCGAGTTCGACCCGAAAGCAAAGAAGGCCGATCTGCAGGCTCTGCTGGACGCTGCGGCCCAGGACGGCGAGGGGGTGTAAGCCATGGCTCGAATTTTGAAGGTCCAGCGCGATCAATGTTCCGGGCGGTTTCTCCGGACGCACGGCCTGGAATCGTCCGTTGAATATAGAGCCTGGGCAAATGCAATTTATCGCTGCGAGAATGAATCGGCGCAGCAGTGGCCAGAATATGGCGGGAGAGGGATCAAGGTTTGCTCCAGGTGGAGGGCCAGTTTTGAGGCGTTCTTGATGGATATGGGAACAAAGCCATCGCCCGATCATTCGCTGGAGCGAATTGATGTAAATGGGGACTATGAGCCAGGAAATTGCCGATGGGCCAGCCCAAAAGATCAGGCCAATAACCGCAGGAATACACCGCGGATAGCTGGGCTGTCACCAATGGAGCTATCCGAGATCAGCGGCCTTCCGTATACGACCATCAAGAATCGCTTGCGAAGAGGGTGGAGTGAAGACCGCATCTTGAGCCAGCCGCGACGCGACTATCCAATGGAGATCACATGTTGATCGTTGAGGACGGCACCGGCAAGGCGGACGCCGACAGCTACGTGAGCGCGGCTGATTGCGCCACCTACGCCGCCGCCCACGGCCTGACCTTCGCCGGCGACGAGCCCGCGCAAGAGGCCCGGCTTCGACGCGCCACCCAATACCTGGACGCGCAGTACAGCTTCAAGGGCGGCGAATCGACCGATACTCAGGCGCTGGCCTGGCCGCGTGATGTCGCCCCTGGCGTGGTGCCGCGTGAAATCGTCAATGCCTGCTGCGAACTGGCCTGCAAGACTGGAGATTTGTGGGCGGACGTCGATCCCCGCGCCATCGTGAGCCAGACCGTGGGCCCGATCAGCACCACCTATGCCGAGCCGGTCAACGGCGGCCAGAAGCGGTTTGCGGCGGTCGATTCGATGCTGCGCCGCTGGGTTTCTGGCGGCGGGTGGAATGTGCCTGTGGTGAGGGCGTGATGGACTTGCTTCGGTCTGGCCCCGCTGATCTGTCCCGCGCCATGGTGCGCGACGTGCTGGAAGCGATCCACAAATACGACGGCACGGTGCCGTATGCGCTGGCTGTGGGCGTGTTGGAAATGTGCAAGGCGCAGTTGATCGAAGACGCGGCGGCGGAGGACGAGGACGACTGACATGGCCATCGACTACCCCTCAATCGCCGAAGGCGCCCATGCCGCCATCCTGGACGCGGGCGGCCCGGTGACGCTCATTCAGCCCGGGGCGTCCGAATACATCCCCGGCCAGGGCATGGTGACACAGCCAGATATCGAGCATTCCTGTACTGGCGTGGTGTTCGACTTCGGCCTGCATCAGTCAGGCGCGGCATTCACGGCCGGTAGCCTGATCGAAGCAGGGGACAAGCATCTGTATCTGTCGCCCGAAGGAGTCCCAGCGGCTATTGGCCCCGGGTTCCGTGTTCAGGCATTCGGGGAGAGTTTCACGGTGGTGAGCGTGAAGGCTACGGCGCCCGCTGGCGTGCCGGTCCTCTACGAATGCCAGTTGCGGCGATGAGCGGCGCTGTAGACCTATCCCGCCTGGTCGAGAAAGCCAACGGGAACATCGACAAGGCCGTGCGCCAGGCGCTGATTCTGGCCGCTCAGGGCGTGGTGATGAATACGCCAGTAGATACCGGGCGCTTGCGCGGCTCCTGGGGGTTCGGCGTCAGCGTGCCCAAGAACGGCCCAACCGACACGACCGACAAGGCCGGCGGCGCGACTCTGACCAAGATCGCCGCAGCGGTCAAAAGTCAGGAGGCCGGCCCGAAGTTCTACATCACGACTGCGCTGCCGTATGCCAAGCGCATTGAATACGAAGGTTGGTCGCACACGAAGGCGCCGGCCGGCATGGTGCGGATCACCATCGCCAACCTGCCCAACGCCATCCGAGATTACGTCAGGGGTCAGCTTTGAAAGCCATCATCCGTGCCGCCTTCGAGAAGACGCTGGCCGACTGGGCTGCTGCACAGACGCCGGCCATTCCGGTCGCCTTCGAGAACGTGGCGTTTAAGCCGCCCGCGACCGGCCCGTACCTGCGCTGCTTCCTGCTGCCGGCCGACACGGTCGACAACACCATGGCCGGGCAGTTGAGCGAGTACCGAGGGTTGTTTCAGGTGAGCGTTGTCTGTCCTGCCGGCACCGGCCCGACCGCAGCGGAGGCGCTGACCGCAGCGATCACCGCGCTGTACCCGGCCAAGGCCCGAATGACCTTTGCTGGGTTCACTGTGATGGTGGCGACGCCCATGCGCGAGCGCCCGGCCCTGCAGGACACCAGCACCTACACGATCCCGATGGACTGCCGGTATATGGCTGTTCAGTAGCCCGTCCATCAATCAATTTCAGGCCGTCCGGTTGGGCGGCCTTTGTTTTTGCGCGACCTAGGTTAGCTACCGAAAAGGCCGGGACCGCCTCCGGCTTTGGTCGCGCAATCCTATTCACTGAGGCGGCATGGAGTAGCGGCATGAGCAACATCATCAAGTACGACTTTCAGGGCGACCTCTACAGCTTTCGGGCTGATGGTTGGTTTAATGCGACCGAGGCGGCTGAAAGGTTTGGGAAGGCCCCGAACGAATGGCTTCGACTCCCAGGGACAGCGTCGTATTTGGCGGCGTTCAGGCGCAAATACGGGAATATCCCGCATTTGAGAACCAAGCGAGGCGTGGGCGGCGGCACTTGGCTTCATCCGAAGCTGGCTGTCAGATTTGCCCAATGGCTCAGTGACGATTTCGCGGTTTGGTGCGACGAGCAGATCGACGCCATCATCCGCAATGGCATCCGCGCCGAGGGCAGCGTCAATCTGCTTCCGATGTTCCTGCGGGAGTCTGCAGCGGCCTGGGAATTGCGCTTTCCGCCGTCCTACTACCACGCGCTGGCCCGCATGACGAACACGCGCTACATGGGCCATACCACAGGCACGCCGATGCAGTACGCGCAAATCACGGATCTCTGGGTCTATGGCTGCATCCTGCCCGCTGACGTTCACGCCGAATTGAAGGTGCGTCGCCACCAATCGGAAAAGATGCATCAGTGGTTGACTGATGGCGGGCATGACATTCTGGATCGCCAGATTGCCCTGGTGACAGCCATTGCCGCATCGTCTGTTGATTATGCGGATTTCAAGGCCCGCATGATGGCCGTGTCCGGTCGCGGCGGTCAGCTTGGCTTTGTGTTTCCGAGGGCCGCGTGATGGAAGGATTCGCCGTGGCAACGCTATGCAAAGCTCTGTCGCTTGCGATTCTGGCAGATGGCAAGAGCATGTCACCCGGATGCATTTCTGACCTGCTACGAAGCGCAGCAAAAGAAAACGGCGCTCCGGTGGACGGCGAGACCCTGCCGATTGGCACGATGTTCCTGATCTTCTCTGACTTCAGCGACAGGCTGGGGCAGGCTCTGGGACACAGCATAGAACCTGACGGCTTTGCCCTGGACTGGGCCGGCGACTATCCGCATCTTCGCAAGGCGTGTGCGCAGATACAGGTGCTCGTGGTTGGCGCCATGAGCAATGCCAGCAGACAGTTTCGAGCAATCAACGGTTTCGGCATGGAAGATGTTTTCAGCCGCATGATGTCAGACGAAACCACACCAGAAGTCGCAGCCGCTCAGCTTGAGCGAGAACGGCAACACCACACCATTCACTGACCCGGCCCAGCGCCGGGTTTTTCATCTGTGCCGCCATGTGCGGCTTTTTTTATTGGAGCTACTCATGGCCGGAGAAACCCTCCCCGACGGTGCCCGCCTGTTCCTGGGCACCGCGCTGGCGTCCGAAGTCAGCATCACTGCAATCACCAACGCCGACCCTGCGGTCGCCACCGCAGCCGCGCACGGCTACACGGATGGAGACTACATCACCCTGGCGTCGCCCTGGGCGCAACTGGACGGCATGGTCCTGCGCGTCGAGGGAAGCTCGACGGATGATTTTGAGCTGGGTGGGTTCGACACCACCAACACCACCAACTTCCCGGCGGCGACCAACACCGCAAAGGCCAAGAAGGTCACGACCTGGCTGGAAATCCCGAAGATCACCCAGCCGGCCATGAACGGCGGCGATCAGCAGTTCTATCAGTTCCAGTACCTGGCCGAGCGCATCCAGCGGCAGATCCCGACGGTGAAAAACGCCAAGAGCCTGTCCATGCAGATCACCGACGATGGCGGCGATTCGGCCATCTTCGCCGCGCTGGTGGCGGCCGACAGGTCTCTCACTCCGCAGCCGGTGCGTCTCGTCCTGGCCAACGGCTCCGAGATCCCGTACATGATGTACGTGGGCTTCGACAAGCAGCCGTCCCTGACCCAGGGCCAGATCATGACGAACGCGCTGGTGCTGACCATGGCGGCGCCGGACTTCATGCGCTACAAGCCGCTGGTGTAAGGGGGGGTTCATGGCAATCAAACTGACGCCGAACCCCACCTTCCGGGCCAAGGTCACGATCCAGCCACCCGGGGATGGAAAGCCCTTCGACATCGACTGCGAGTTCCGGCACAAGACAGCGGCAGAGCGCGAGACGTTCCTGGCGGCCCACAAGTTCGATCTGGATGCCGTCCAGGAGGTTCTGGTCGGCTGGAAGGACAAGGACGTCGAGTTCTCCGAGGAAACGCTGGCCGTGCTGCTGGACAACTACCCGGGCGCCGCAGCGGAGTTTCTGACCGTCTACCTACGGGAACTGGCCGGGGCGCGCCGGGGAAACTGAAGACGGTCGCCGTCTATTTGTACGGGAAAGACCCGGGCGGTAGCGCGGCGGCCGCATTCGGCATTACAGCATCAGACTATGAGCGTGATGTGCCGCTGTGGCCAGAGAATGTCCAGGCCGTGGCGCTCTTCTCCAGACTGTCGTCGCAATGGCGCGTCGGTGTCTCTGGCGTGGTAGGGCTGGACTACAACGTGCTCTTTCACGAGATGGACCGTATAGGGCTGGATCGAGAGGAGTACGACCGGCTCTTCGAGGACATCCGGACGATGGAGGCGGCGGCGCTGGAGGAAATGCGGCGGGAGTGACGGGTATGATGGCCGTATCGAATTGATACGGAGAATGGGCATGAGGGCGATTGTTTTGGTTTGCTTGCTGGGCCTGACCGGTTTTGCACACGCTGGCGACGACAAGCCGAAGAAGTCGATGGTTGATGATCCTTGTCGGGTGGTTGCTGACATCGCTGGCAACGTCATGCGGATGCGGCAGAGCGGTTTACCGATCACGGAAGCGATGGATGGGGCAGGGGACAGCAAGATTGTCCAGTTGCTGGTGATGCAGGCGTATGAAATGCCAAAGTTCAGCAGATCAGAAAACAGGGAAGAATCGGCTGTGGAGTTTTCTAATCGCTCATACTTAGATTGCAGGAAACGAATAGCCAATTGATGCAAGACGCCGCCTACGGGCGGCTATTTTTTGGGCTTATGGTTAAGCAGAGCCTCAGCCAGCGCAAGTCGATGGGCTTTTTCGGCTGCGGCCTCGGCTGTTTCTTCGATGATCTCTTTAAGGCGCCGTTCGCCTATCGTGTCCCCTATAGAGAGCAGGCCCAGGCCACCGATTCGTGCTGGTGTTGGGTGGATCTCTTGGCCGACTGCCCCAAGGTCTAATCCTAGACCGATGGCCGGGCTTAGTGCCCTGCTGATGGCTGATGGATCTCGCTCCACGATGTCGTAATAGGCCTGGAGGGCCTGGACGATCTCGGCGTTCATGGATCTGCCGCTGGCTTCGGCCGCGGCCTTGATGCGATCACGCATGCCGTCAGGCATCCGAACAATGAATCTGTCCTGGAGTTCGCTGGGGTAGGGTTTCTTATCCATGACGCGGATGATACTGCCGACTCGGAATGTTTTTAATGATGCCTAGTTGACATCATTGCGGATTGGGCGCAGAATTCAATCATGCCGACTCGGCATCAACTGGAGATGAGATGAAAGGCTACCAAGTTACTCCGTTCGGGCTACGCATGCAGCCGGAGTTGAAAGCATGGCTTGCAGAGCAGGCCCAGCGCAATCGCCGCAGTCTGAATGCGGAGATCATCCACCGGCTTGAACAGGGCCGGGCAAAAGAAAACGCACCAGAGGTTGCAGCCTCTGATGCGTTGGTTCAGTAACCCCTTGTGGACAAAGGAAAACCGATATGAGTCAATTTAACTCATCCATCGAAAATCCGCAATCCTGCGGTGACGATGTGGCAGAAAACTTGGCATGGGAGCCGCAAGGCCCGGCGCCGAAGGTCCTGAACAACGGCGCTCGCCGCTCTGTGCTGGTGATCAGCAGCGATGAACTTGCTCTGTGGCTGGGCTACAGCCGGGAACTCATGGGCCGCCTGGTTGTGTTCCAGTCCTTCTGGATGAACAAGAAGCAGGAGCAAGGCATTCAGCATGTGACCACCATCTACCGGCCGGCGGCTGGTGATCGCGTCCATGTGTACTGGCTGAAACACCGCACAGCGCTGCGCTTGTGCCAGATGTTACGACCGCAAGCAGTGCCGGCTTTGCAGGCAGTCTTTGCTGCGTATCGAAAGAGGGCGGCATTGCCTGGACTGGAAGTCAGCGAGGCCGAGTACTCAAACTGCATCCGCTACGAGATCGGCAATGCCGCTTACCACGGCGCGGACCGCGTGATCGAGGCTTTCGGCCACGATCTGGCTTGTGACGCGGATCGGTATGCCGATAGGTTCACCAGCGGCCGACCGATGTCGGCTCAGATGGTGGGCGAGGCCCTGGAGATCCGCATCCATGATGCGCGGGACTTCTCGCAGCACAAAGAGCGGGCATTGTTGCAACTCAAGCGCCTGATCCGGTCGGCGTTGTCGATTCACGAACTGGGCGGGGTAGCGGCATGAGCAACATCATGAACATGAGTGCCATGAGCATGACCAGCCAGGAAATCGCGGATCTGGTCGAGTCCCGGCACGACAGCGTGAAGCGCACCATCGAACGGCTGGCGAATCAAGGGGTTATCGAATTCCCACCGTCGGTGGAGATTCCTACGGCCACCAAGCCGACCACCGTCTACCAGTTCACCGGCGAACAGGGAAAGCGCGACAGCATCATCGTCGTGGCCCAACTCTCGCCCGAGTTCACGGCCCGGCTTGTGGACCGTTGGCAGGAGTTGGAGGCCAAGCAGGGCCAGCCAGCCTTGAACCCGGCGAACCTGTCCCGGCTGCAACTGATCGAGATGGCGATGCAGGCCGAGCAGGAACGGCTGGCCCTGGAAACCAAGGTCGAGGAAATGGCCCCGAAGGTCGCCGTGCATGACCGGATTGCCGATGCCGAAGGTAGCATCACGATCCGCGAGGCAGCCAACACGCTGCGTTTCCCCGAACGCAAGTTCGTGCAGTGGCTGCTGATGAACGACTGGTGCTATCGGCGGGCCGGCCACAAGTCGCTGCTGGCCTACGCTGACAAGGTGAAGGCCGGGTATCTCTACCTGAAGCAGACGCCGATCCAGGACGTCCACACCGGCGAGGAGCGGTTGAGTGAGCAAGTTCGCATTACTCCGCTGGGCCTGACCGCGCTGGCGCGGCGGCTGAGCAGGGAAGGGCGACAAACGGGAGCCCCCGCAGGCCTTTTGGTCGAGGTTCCGACCAGCTACAGGGAAGCGCGAGGGTAATGTGAAGCGGGCCGGCGGTTCTATGATCCGCCTTCCCGGTGCTGTGCAGAGGCGGAGCGCTGGAAGAAGCAAGCGGGCAGTGGGGGAGGGGGAGGGGGAGGGGAAAGATGTTTTGACGGACGCCTTCGGTAGGGCATAATTGCGAAGTCTCTTCCGTCACTGTATTATTTGCTGTAATTACATACAGTATTTGGTAGCCTTTTGGACATGTCTGACACCAATTTTCTAGATGGTCTGTTCGAGGCGCCGCCTATCGAACCCTATCGGGAAGTGGCGGCGTATGAGTCCTTGTGGCTATCTGAGGGGGCCACATTTAAGACGGTCGCTGAGTTGTTTGAGCGGAATCCTGGAAGGATGCCTTCGGAACTCGTGTCTGACGACGCTGTGGTGGGTACCAAGCTGCAGATTGAAGACGCAATTGCCAAGGCTGGCGTGGAAGAGTTTGGCATTTCAGTGTTTGGCACTGCCGACTACCCGGCCAGACTCAGGGACGCGGCTTACCCTATTGAACTGTTCTATTATCAGGGCTTTTGGGATCTTGCGTTTTCAGAAAAGTCTGTGGCTATAGTGGGAAGCCGCAAGCCCTCAGCGGAGGGCGTCCGGCGGGCCAGGAAATTGTCTAGCTTGCTTGTGCGAGAGGGGTTCACGATCTTTTCTGGCTTGGCCGAGGGCATAGACACTGCCGCACATCAGGCAGCACTGGATCATGGCGGACGCACTGTTGGAGTGATCGGCACCCCGATCACGGAATCCTATCCGAAATCTAATCGTGCTCTCCAAGAGACTATTGCTCGTGATCACTTATTGATCAGCCAGGTTCCTATACTCAGATATTCTCGTCAAAATTTTAAATGGAACAGGCTATTCTTCCCTGAACGAAATGTCACGATGTCTGCGCTGTCAGATGCTACGGTTATCGTGGAGGCGGGCGAGACATCGGGGACATTGACGCAAGCCCGGGCTGCTTTAAAGCAGGGGCGTAAGCTGTTTATCCTCGATAGCTGCTTCCAGAATCCTGCATTAACGTGGCCTGCAAAGTATGAGAAGATGGGCGCCATCCGTGTAAGAGATCTCGAGCAGATTTTGGATGAGCTGTGCCATGCGTCTTAAGAAAATTGATGATTTGACACGGTCAGATCATTACTACCTTGAACCGCAAGATGCGTGCTATTACCTAGGCGAGTACACGCCTCGCGGCGGTTATGGATGTAGTCCTACAAATCAGCAGATATCGAATCTAAAGAAGGACGTTTCGCTTCGTGGGACGCCCCAGTATTTTTGGAAAGAGCAGGCGATAAAGCAGTATGGGATGGTTCTTCGTGGTGCAATTAATTGGGAACGCGAAGGTAATCGTCGCGTAACCTGGGTCCCTATCCCTCCGTCGCATACTAAGTCTGACCCGCTGTACGATGATCGTATGGTGCAGGTATTGCACTATATGACCGCCAATTTGGGAGTTGATGTTCGGGAGTTGGTCTATCAGGAATCCACTGTCGAAGCCTCGCATTTACGTGGCGACCGGCCCAAACCGGCTGAGATTGCTGCGAACTACCGTATTGACGAGAGACTTACCGACCCCAGGCCAACCGCAATAGGAATTGTTGACGATGTTTTGACGGCTGGATCACACTTCAAGGCCATGCAAATGGTCCTTGAGAGACATTTTCCTGGGGTGAGGACTTTTGGATTATTTCTGGCGCGAACAGAGAGATCGACTTCGCTTGATGACTTCTAAGACTCACTAGAGCCTCTCTGCTTGCGGGTGGCTTTATCCTCAGGCTCGCTTCGGCGAGCCTTTTTCATTCTCGGGCTCTGCCATCGGCAGGGCCTTTTTCATGGGCGCAAGAAATGGCAGATGACATCGTAAGCTTCGGCATGGAGATTGACTCCAGCGCGGCGCGTAAGGCCAAACAGGACCTGAGCGCGTTGGCGCAGTCCGGGCCGGCCGTCGAGCAGGCGCTCAATCGCCTGAAGGGCGCCGGTGTATCTGGCGCTGCAGGTGTGAGCGCTGTCGGGGCGGCTGCAGCAAGGGTCAAGGCAGAAACCGACAGGATGCGTCAGGCGGTGGTCATGGCGAATTCGTCCCTCGGCACCTTGATGCGTGGCCTAGGGAGCCTGGGCGCAATTGCCGGCATCGGCGGCACGCTGTCGCTGGGCGCGATCTTCAGCAAATTCATCAGCGAGACGAAGAACGCGCAGATGGAGCAGGCGCAGCTGGCTGCCGTGTTGAAGTCCACGGGAATGGCTGCCGGCTTCACCCGGGCAGAGTTGAACGCAATGGCCGCCGACATGGCGGCCATGTCCACCTTCACAGCAGGCGAAATCAACCAAGCGCAGACGCGGCTGCTGTCGTACTCGAACATCGCCCACGAAATGTTCCCGCGTGCGATGCAGGCGGTGATTGACACGTCTATCCGCATGGGCATGAGTGTTACCCAGGCCGCAGAGACTGTCGGGCGGGCGCTGGACATTCCGAGTGAGGGCCTGTCTTCGCTGTCTCGCCAGGGCTTCCGGTTCACAGACGAGCAGAAGAAGATGACCAAGGCCCTGGAGGATACTGGTCGCATTGCCGAAGCCCAGGGCATCGTCATAGAGGCGCTGGAATCGTCCTACGGCGGCGCTGCTGCGGCGGCAAGGAACACGCTGGGCGGCGCGATGCAGGCGCTCCAGAACCAGATCAGCGACCTGATGACGGGTGGCGACGGCTCGATTGACGGGTTGACATCAGACATCAACTCCCTGACCGCCAGCCTGGGGTCGGAAGAAACCCGACGGTCCTTTCAAGAGTTCGTCGGGCTGCTGGCGAATGTGGCTGAAGAGGTTGTCAACCTGGCAAATCAGTTCGCCATTGGGATGCGCTATTCCGACGGGTTCTTTGACGCGCTCGGGAAGTATGGTCTGACGAATCCGGCCAAAACCGCCGCGCAGCAGCTTGCCGAGGTCAATGCGCAGATCGAGCAGCTACAGAAGTCGCGCAACGTGGCGATCAGCGAGGCATCAAAACCGTACTTACAAGGATATGATGCGCTCTCGGATGAGAAAGCGCAGAAGATCCAAGGAGAGCGCCTCCGGTCGCTAATTCAGCAACAGGCCTATTGGTCGTCCATGGTCGGCCGTGAGCGCGACAAGGCTCTGCGTGGGCTGAACGATGCATTCGACATGCCCTTGTTCGATCCGCCGCAGCTTGCCCCTGTTACGGTAAAGCCGTCCGGCGGAAGCAAATCCGGCAAGAATTCCAAGCGCAAGATCCAGTACGACAGCATCGAGGACTGGATGGGCTCTGCCGATGGCATGGCCCGGCTGGCTGATGTGGAAAAGCAGTACGGCCGAATCGGCGATCTGATCGAAAACCGGCTGACCATTGCGCAGACGAAGTACAACCGCGAATTGGAAGCCATGGGGCAGGGTGACTGGGGCCGCCAGGTCAACAGCGCCTTGCAGGAGATCCGCGACAAATATCAAGACCTGCTTGAACAGCGGCGCAATTCCTCCGTGGGTCTGTCCGAACAGGACGAAGCCGCGCTCAAGGCCGCAATGGAGCGCGAAGAACAGATGGCGGTGGACTTTTACGCCAGGCTGAAGGAAAAGCAAGGAAGTTGGCTGTTGGGTGCGCAAGACGCACTGATCAACTACCGCGACGAGTCAGAGAACGTCTATGCGTCGATTGGCAACATGGTCGATGGCGCCTTCCGAGGCATGGAAGACGCCCTGACGCAGTTCGTCATGACCGGCAAGCTGTCCTTCAAGGACCTGGCCGACTCGATCATCAGTGACATGGTGCGGATCGCCATTCAGCAGTCCATCACTGGGCCGCTGGCTGGGGCATTGGGCGGAGCGCTTTCTGGGATGTTCGGATCATCCCTGCCGTCCACCGCGTCGTGGGCGCTGCCGAAAATGAATGCCAAGGGCGGCGTCTACGACTCACCCAGCCTGTCTGCCTATTCGAACCAGATCCACGACACGCCCAAGCTGTTCGCCTTTGCCAGGGGAGCCGGGGTATTCGGTGAGGCCGGCCCCGAGGCCATCATGCCGCTCAAGCGCGGCCCGGATGGGCGTCTGGGGGTGTCAACTGATGCCGGTCGTGGCGCGGGCGATGTGACGGTGAACGTCATCAACAACAGCAGCCAGCCGGTGACGGCCAGCCAGCCGAAGGTCAGCATGGACTCGATGGGGCGCATGGTGGTGGAAGTCATGATCGCTGACCTGCAGCGCAACGGCCCGTACGCCCGGCAGTTGAAAGGGGCGCTGTGATGGCGACATGGCCCACCTACGCCCGGCTTATCGTCGCCGGCTACGGCGAGGAAGCCGACTACGGCGTCCTGCGCACCGAGATGGACAACGGCATCGCCAAGCAGCGCGCGCGGTTCTCCATGCCCATCGTCACGAGGGACGCCACGGTCATCGTGATGAGCCTGACGGACAAGCAGGCGCTCGATGCCTGGATCGCGGCCGATCTCGCGGGCGGCGCGGCCTGGTTCGCCTGGGCCGAGCCATTGACCGGCAACAGCGTTCAGGCGCGACTTGTCAGCGGCAAGCTCCGGTGGGGCGAACCACAAGGGCCTGTCTGGCAGGCCACCTGCCAGATCGAGACTCTGGGCCGATAGCCCGCACAACTTACATGACCGCCCACGAGGCGGTTTTTTTATGCCCAATACCTACACCTCTGCCGGACGCCGGAATCTCCTGGCCACGTCCGCCGATGAGCCGTTCCTGGTTCTGCTGGAGATCTCGCATCCGGAGTTGGATGAACCGGTGCGCGTGGTCAATGACACCGTGAACATCACCGCGCGCGGCAATGAATATGTGGCGTGCCCGTTCGAGCTTGTGCTGCCTGATGACGTGGATCAGCAGGTGCCCAAGGCTTCGCTTCGCGTGGACAACATCGGTCGCGAACTGACCCAGTGGCTGGAGTACAGCCGGGGAGGCAAGGGCGCCAAGTGCCGGATCATCCAGGCGCTGCGCAGTGATCCGGACGTCTTCGAGTACGACATGACGCTGGATATGTCCGGGATCTCCATCGACAACCTGGCCGTCACCGCTGACCTGGGGTTTCAGAACACGTTGATGCTGCCGGCCGTGGCGGTTCGCTACGATCCGAAATCTACGCCGGGGGCGTTCTGATGGCGCACTGGACGGATCGCTATATCGGCAAGCCCTATATCGCGGGCGTGGCCGACTGCATGAACCTAGCCGAGCAGGTCGCAAACGAAGTGCTGGGTATCTATCCCGGTATCCCGGCCGCGCATGAAACGTCCCTTCGCGGGCAGGCCGAGCAGTTGGATCGATTGAAGGCCGACTACGCCGAGCGCGTGGATGCGCCGATCGATGCGCAGCCCGTGCTGTTTGTCGCCCGGGGACGGTTCTATCACTGCGGCGCCGTCGCCTTGATCGGCGATGAAACCTGGGTGCTGCACAACGATCAATCGGCGGGCATGGTGGTCTGCCAGCGCCTGCGGGATCTGACCCGCTGGGCCTACTCCCTGGAAGGATATTACCGGTGGATCGCAACGAAGTAACGCCGCTGGTCGTCCAGCCGCATCCCTTCACGCCCGAGGGCCGCACGTTTACCGTCGCGGCCTTTTTGCAGGGCGAGACCCTGGGCGCGTACGTCGAGCGTAACGGCATCGTGTTGCCGCGCTCGGAATTCCGCGTTCAGCACAATGGCCGCGCGGTGCCGCATCATCTGTGGCAGCGCTTGATCCCGCGCACGGGCGACCAGATTGTGATTCACGCCATCGCCCAGGGCGGCGGAGGCGGCGGGAAGGTGTTGCGCACTGTTGCCATGATCGCGCTGGTGGTAGCGGCCCCCTATATCGCGGGCTGGGCGATGACTGGGACGTGGGCTGCCGCGACGGGGTTTATGGGCGGCGTCCTAACTGCCGGCGTCATGATCGGCGGCTCCCTGCTGATCAATGCCTTGCTGCCGCCACCGACCGCAACTGCGGAAGCCCTGGGAACAGGCGCGAAGTACGACGCCTCGCCGACCTATTCACTCTCCGGCGGCCGCAATCGCTTGCGCCTGTGGGAGCCGATGACGCTGATCTTCGGGCGTCACAAGGTCGTCCCGGATCTGGGCGCGAAGTATTTCACCGAGTACGTCGGCGACACGCAGTACCTGAATCAGGTTTTTCACTTTGGCCTGCAGGCGGGCCAGTGTGTGCTCACGGATTTCAAGATCGGCGCGACTTCGATCAATGACTACCAGGACGTCCAGATCCAGGTGTCCGGCGAGGACGGCAAGCTCTCCATGTTCCCGGGCAACGTCGATACCCTGGATGGGTTCGTGCTCGAATCGGGTGTCGTGAACACGCGCACCACGCCGCTGGATACGACCTCGATCTCCGTCGACCTGGCCGCGCAACTCTTCAACATTACGGACCAGGGCGCCGTCACCGGCATGTCGGTGGACGTGGTGGTCCAGTACCGCAAAGTTGGAGATACCGCCTGGATCGATGCTGGCTCAATCACGGACGCCATCTACGCGACGCATTACTGGTCCTATGACGAGGAGTACACCTACTGGGTGGATGGCAATACCCCAGGAGCTGGCCAGCAAACCGGCTATCGCAATATCAGCTACGGCTCCACGAATTACGCGGATCATGTCGACGGCGAGCGGGTGAAGATTGCTGATGCCTATTGCATGGTGAACCCGGAGCGGTGCTATCCGGCGCGGTATGCGGTATGGCGCTGGCTGCCGCACCCGTACCGCCAAGGGCGGCCGTGGCGGGGCATTGCCCCGGATCCGCTGATCGGCTACGTCACAAGCCCGGGCGTGCGCATCTACGGCGCCCGCCAGGAGCCGACGCGAAAGACCGTGTCCTGGGCCGTTGCGAAAGGCCAGTACGAGGTCCGCATCTGGAAAAGCACCGCAGACATCAAGGACAGTCGTCAAAGCAACGAGACGGCCGTCTCCCAGATCCTGTGCTTCCAGACTGACGATGCCGATTACTCGGGCCAGTTGCGGGTTGCGCTGAGGATCAAGGCCACGTCGCAACTGAACGGCGCCATCGATGAATTCTCGGCCATGGCCCAGGCACATGCCCCAGTGTGGACTGGAGAGCATTTTGATGTCCAGCACACGCGCAATCCGGCCTGGTGGTACCTGTGGTTCGCGATGGGCAAGTCCATCGAGGGCAAGGGTCGCGTCTACGGGGCTGGTCTGACAGAAGCGCAGATCGATGTCGAGTCGATCAAGGCATGGGGCGCGTGGTGCGACCTGAAAAAGCTGACGTTCGACTATGTCCTTGATCGCAAGATGAGCAGCGCCCAGGTCTTGCAGATAATCGCGCGCGCCGGCCGCGCTTCGCCCACGTGGCAGACCGGCAAACTGGGCGTGGTGTGGGATGCCGCTGATCAGCCGGTCGTGGCGATGTTCGGGCCGTTCAACATCAAGGCCGGCAGCTTCAAGGTCGCCTACATCAATGACGATACGCCCGACGAGATCGTCCTGAACTTCGCGAACGAAGAACGCGATTATCAGATGGACGAAGTGCGGGTTGCGGTGCCCGGCGCCACGGCCACGAACAATCCTCTGCAGTTGGACCTGGATGGCTGCACGGTCGCTGACATGGCCGGACGCGAAGCCAATCTGATCGCTGCGTCCCAGGTCTGGCATCGCCGGCGCACGACATGGGAGACGGATATCGAAGGCTGGGTCGCCAGCCGTGGGGATGTCGTTCAGATCAGCCACGACCTGACTGTCTGGGGGTACTCCGGGCGGCTGATGGGACGCTCTGGCAATCAGATCACGCTCTCGCAATCCATCCCCACGGGTTCTGGCACGATGATGTTGCGCGACCCCGAGGGCAACATGAAGACCGTCGTGGTGGCGGGCGATGTGGATACCGACACCGTCACGATCACCAGCGACATGACCGGATTTCCTCTGCCTGGGGACGCAGGATTTGAGGATGTGCCGGCGCTCGACTGGGCGTTCTTTTTCGATCCCCTGGCAACCCCGGGGCGGCGGTTCAAAATCGTGGACGTCCAGCCGACCCAGGATGGGGTGCGGTTCTCCGCCGTGGATGACGACCCCGAATACTACGCTTCGGAGACGAACCCGTACGGCTACACGCCGCCTCGCGACGGTGCGTACCTGGGTGGAGTGATCTTTGGAGTGACTGTCACCGAGGGCATCGTCAACGTCCTGGCCGACATCAACAGTGTGCAGATCGGCTGGGCGCTGTCTGTTGCGATGCCGGTCGATGTCGTGATCGCGGTCAATGGTGCTGCGCAACCTGCGGTGCGCGTCGAGGATCGGAAGATGACGATCCAGGCCCAGACCGGGGACGTGCTGGACATCACGGTCACGCCGGTTTCCGTGCTGGGCCGGGGCAAGCCCGTGATGCGCAGCTACACGGTTCAGGGCCTGCGCGCACCGCTGCCCGCAGTGACCGGCCTGACCAGCGTGTTTCGTGACGGCCTGACCGTACTGACCTGGGGCCGCGTCGTGGATGTCCGGCAGCCGGACTATGAGATCCGGATCGGCGAATCCTGGGCGAATTCGCGCACGGTGGCGGTGACGCCCATGCTCGAATCACTGACTGTCGGCAACGGCCTGTACTGGGTCGCCGCGCGCTACGTCTACAAAGGGCAGGCGATCTACGGCCAGCCAGACAGCCTGCTTGTGTCTGGCGCTGCGCTGGTGCGCAATGTTCTGCTGACCGAGGTCGAGGATCCGGCATGGGACGGCGATCTCAGCGAGGGCGCCTACGTCTGGGATGACCTGCTGACGCTGTTGGGCGCCGGTGATGTTCTGGCCGAGGCTGACATCCTGGCCGTGCGTGATGTGCTCTGGTACGGCGGTGCTCAGCCGCGCGGCGTTTATACGTCTGCACAGACCGTGGACATTGGTTTCGTCGCGCCTGTGCGGCTGGACTTCCATATCGATGCCTATGCCCTGAATTTTGGCGAGGACGTGTTGAGCATGGACGATGTCCTGTCCAATCCGGACATCCTGAATGCCTCGAATGCGCAGCATTGGAAAGCTACGCCGCAATACCGGGTCGCCGGCGACGACGAAGTCTACGGGCCGTGGATCAACTACACGCCGGGACTGGTCAACATCCGGTATATCCAGGTCCGCATTGTGATTGAGACCGATGAGCCGCTCATCGTGCCCTTCGTCGAGCATTTCACCTGGATCGTCGATGTGCCGGATCTGCTGCAGTCGGCCGAGGGCATCACGGTGCCGACCACAGGCCTGCGGATCGAGTACGAAAAGGTCTTCCACGCCGTGCCGAACGTGCAGATTGCACTGTTTGATGCCGTGGACGGCGATCGCTACGTCCTGACGAATTCGGATGAGACCGGCTTCGACATCCAGGTCCTCAACTCATCTACGCCCAAGGCCGCCGTCATCAACTGGCTGAGCCAGGGATTCTGATTTTCCTTCGCATCAACCCAAGCCCGCCGCGCGCGGGCTTTTTCGTTTGGAGTCGATATGACCCAAGAAGCTGTGCAAATCACGACCACACCGCCGCTGCCTGGCCTGCAGCTCGTGCAGGACATGAATAAGGCCCTGGAAACCATCGCGACCGATTTCGCGGGCAGCACCGATCCGGCGGCGATGGCCTGGGCGTACTCCACCTGGGCCGACTCCAGCACGGGCACCCTCAAGCGCCGCAACGACACAAATAGTGCCTGGGTGATCGAAGGTCGCCTGCTGCGCGCGCACCTGCCCATGTATGCCCAGGCCGACGTGCCGGTGCTGGACATCGGGCCGATCTACATCATCGGTAAGGGACCTGCAGAGTGGGTGGTGTCTGAGTACAAGGTGTTGATGCCGGATTTTCCGAACAACACTGATCTGCAATGGCTCGGCACCCCTATTGGCGGCTACATCACTCCGCTGACGCTGCCACCCACGGATGATCCACGATTTCGATATGTGCTTTGCACGGCCGGTGAAGATGGGGTGGGCGGCTACAACGAGGGCATCCTGACAGACGAAACCGTCACCGGTTCTGCGTCGCTTGTCGAAGCTACAGCCGTAGTCGATCTGGACGGCAGTCCGTTCGATGGACTGACGATCCACCTGATCAACACCGAAGGCCGGTTTGTCGGGGCGGGTGCTGTGGAGGCGTTCGAGGACGACCAGTTCCAGGCGCACAAGATGGAAATCCGTATGGCGAACGGGGCAATGACGATCCGCCGCGCTAGTACATCAGGAACAGGCAACGACTCTGTCTACACAGACGTGAATTTGAGTGACGCAGCCCGGTTCCAAGCAGCCGTGTTCATTTCCGATGGCGCAAACGGCACCCCGCGCACAGGGGATCACACGCAGCCACGCGCCCACCGCCTGCCACACTACCGGAGGATACTGTAATGCCCTATGCAACGAACGGCGGGGTGTCCCGCGCTGATATGTCCGGCGACCCCGCGTGGATCGAGATCGACGAAAACCAGTACGCACAAGCGCTGGCCGGGATGCAGGTCGGCAAGATCGTGAGCATCGACGGCGGCTTTGCTGTGGTCGATCCGCCCGCGCCCGAGGAGCCGCCCGCGCCTGATCCGCAGCCGCCCGGACCGCCCACTGTCGTCACTCGCGCCCAAGGCAAAGCCGCATTGATCCAGGCTGGCCTGTGGGATGCAGTCGAGGCCTACGTGGGCAGCATTACGGACCCGACCGAAAAAGCCCTGGCGCTGGTGGCGCTCGACGATACGACCGAATGGCGGCGCGATAGCCCGTTCCTGGCGACTGCTGCGGCTGCGCTTGGCTTGTCGGAAACGCAGCTTGACGATCTATTTGTGACTGCCGCAGCCATTATCCTGTAGCCCCCCCACAATCACCCATCTAGCCCGCCCTGCGCGGGTATTTTTTCGTCCAAAGGAAGGGACCGCATGTGCGAGATCGAAAAAGCTGAGTTCGAGGCCATGGTGCGTAGGCAGGAGGCCAGCGAGCAGGCGCTCAAGGAAGTGCGCGAGAACATCCGGCAGATCCGAGCCGACACGGCCGGCATCGTGGATTTCTTCGACAGCGCCACGGGCGCGTTCAAGGTCCTGAACTGGATCGGCAAGGCGGCCAAGCCGCTGGGCTACATCGCGGCCACAATCGCGGCGGTCGCCGGCGCTTGGGCCAGCGTGAAAGGAGGCATCAGGTGAAGCTCATCGACAACTGGCGGCAATGCCACAAATTCTGGTCCGTACGCCTGCAACTCGCGGGCGTTTTTCTTTTGGGCGCTTTACAGGAGTTTCCCGATGCAGTCGCTCATATCTGGCTTGTTCTTCCTGCTGAAATCCATGCTGCGATCCCCGACGACGCCCTCCGCTGGATCGGGTACGCCTGCCTCGCCGCCGGCATCCTCGCCCGCATCGTCCGGCAAGAGCGGCTCCACCAAACCCAGAACCTTGGCCTGGGGGGCGAAGGTCAGCGCGGCATTCCGCGAGACGCTGTTTGAGATCGCCGCAGCGCTGGGCGTCAAGCCCGACTATCTGATGGCCTGCATCGCATTCGAGACGGCCGAAACCTTCCGGCCTGACATCCGCAATGCAGCCGGCAGTGGGGCGGTGGGGCTGATTCAGTTCATGCCAGCGACAGCGCGAGGGCTGGGGACGTCGACCGAGGCCCTGGCCAGGATGTCCGCCACCGAGCAGTTGGACTACGTGCGGATGTACTTCAAGCCCTATGCTGGCCGCTTGAAGACCCTCTCCGACGTCTACATGGCGATCTTGTGGCCGAAGGCCATCGGCAAGCCGGAGGGCTATGTGCTGTGGTCCAAGGGCACGAGCCCCACGACCTACCGGCAGAACAGCGGCCTGGACGTGAATGGCGATCACGACATCACCAAGGCCGAGGCCGCCGGACTGGTGTTGGCCAAGCTGGAGCGCGGGCGACTGCCGGGGAATTTGTGGAGGGAAGCGGCATGATCGAGATGATCATCGGCCAGGTGTGGCCATACCTGCTGGGCGCGCTGGCGCTGCTGGCTGGCTGGTTCGCCGCGAAGCACCAGGGCAGGGCGGAGGCGCAGCGCGACGCGCTGCAAAAGGCCGTAGAGGCCAGCGACAAGGCGAGAAAGGAGGCCCGCGATGTGGCTCAGAAAGTGGATGCGATGGGTGATGCTGCTGTCAGCGATCGGCTCAAGTCTGGCTGGGTGCGCGACGCCCCGCGCCGGGATTGAGTATTGCGATCATGCGCGACCGATCTGGTTCGATTCGGCGGCCGATGTGGATGCAACCCCGGCGCAGGTACGGCGTCAGGTGCTCGAGCATAACGAGACGGTACGACGGCTGTGTGGGTGAGAGCTTATGGTTCAATCATCGGATCTATGTCGCCGAGACTGAATGTCTCAACCCTTCCGATTTGTCTGCCGGCGCCATCAAGCGGCACCCCTTGGTATCGAATAGCCGGGTAACTGTCGAGCGTTGCAATGATTCGGTATCGCTTGGAGACACCTAGCTTTCGTTTGAGAATGACTGTATCGCCTTCTTGCGGTACTGCGCCGAACATCTGAGCCACAACCTCAACCTCGCCAGCCAACTCCCAGCGCGCCCTGGCAATCGCGGCAGCGTGAAATGTGGCCGGCAGGCCCTTCATGTTCGGCTGGCAGCGCGCCAGGTCCTGATCGTCCGCGTAGCGAACGATTGGCACTGACCCATCCGGCTTACCGTGTGTGGCCGTGATGGCGCGAACCTGGGACACGATGCTGTCCGATAGTTCCAGGGACGCTCCTTCCAAAGTCAAGATGGCCTCCCCCACTTTGATCGGGACGGTATTACGCCCAGACTCCCAGTGACGCACCGTACGTTCCTGCACGGAGCAGAATTGGGCAAACCAGGGGACAGACAGCCCCAGGGCCTCCCGGATAGTCTTGAGCGTGGCGCCACTCATTGGACTTTGGCGTCCGGCGTCGATCGTGTTGGCGGCTTGTTGTTGAGTCATGATGTTGCTCCTTGAGCGAGCCTCGTGCCAATCACAAGGCAGGCCATCACATTAGTTCCGTTTTCGGAACTCGTCAACAGCAGACGGTAGGGGCCTACGATTCGCTGCGGTGATCTCGGGCACTGTACGGCACCAGGTGCTCGACCAGAGCGGCGCAGGCCAGATCCACGGGGCCGGGTATCGCGCTGTCGCCCGAAAGCCATCGCGCGTACGTCGCACGATTGACACGCAGTGCTTGGGCGGCGGTGTCGTATGTGTGGCCCATTTCGGCTTGCCAGCGGCGGAGATCGTCGGGGGTCATGCGCCGAATTCCTTGCGCATCCTTGCTTCCCAGACATCCGGCCCGCCCAGTAACTGAGCAATCTGTCGGGCCGTGGCCCAGCCGGTGCTTTCTTCATTGGCTCCGGCGTCCGGCAGGGCGCTTGAGAAAAGCAGATAGGCCTCGCCGATCCATAGCGCGGCGTCAAGCCTAGCGGTATCGTCCTGGGCTGCTGCAAATGCCTGCGCGGCCTGAATCATGGCTTCGATGCCGTCAGCGGCCTGGCGGCTTTTGAAGTAGATCGGCAGGTCCGTAGCCTGCTCGGCCAAGACCGCGATCTCAGAAATGAGGGCAGGGGTGTCCATGGGCGGCTCCACGCGGGTAATGATCCAATCGGTGAGCCGCATTCCTGCGGCCCGAGATTCGCGCACCCATCTGGCTTTTAGCTCAGCGGGCACGCGAAGATGAATCAGTGCGTCAGTCACACCAGACCGGCCAGTTCAGCCAGGCGTTCGCGAGTGACGATGGCGTTGCTGCCGGGGCGCTTCCAGTAAGCCGCGCCGTTGTACGTTCCGGCGCCACGGATCAGGCCCAGGCTGGCGGCGATTTTGTTGGCTTCGCGGAGGGTGCGGATTGCTTGCATGATGTTGCTCCTATCGGGATGCCCGGTTCCGCCGGGGCGGTTGGCGTTCGATTCCGATCACCATAAATGCATTATAAGTCGCAATTTGCGACTGCGCAAGCGCCAAGAAAGGTATTTACCCCATATCCCGCAGCGCAAACTGTCCAGACGCAAAAAAGCCCGCGCTGGGGCGGGCATTGTCTAGGGCATGTCAAAAATTCCCCACACTGCGAATCATCAAATCTCTGTAAACCCTGGAGGCGCAAGCCGGAATCGAACCGACGTACACGGATTTGCAATCCGCTGCATCACCACTCTGCCATTGCGCCGGTGATGTCCGATGCCCGGACTGATCCGGGCCAAGTCCGGCATTATACG
>Ga0182743_1000472_pt1 | contig 49896 bp, 50 predicted proteins | sample eDN3rd30CKraftOP_FD_128522 | JGI IMG/M metagenome (GOLD analysis project Ga0182743, IMG submission 128522) | Enriched Organic Plus compost microbial communities from Emeryville, California, USA - eDNA 3rd pass 30_C Kraft OP (version 2) (version 2) ... | reverse complement strand
TGCCAGGGCCACGGCCCGGTCCACGAAAGTCCGGTAGTGGGACTGGTGCACGTAGATCCGCTGGATGCCGCAGCATGACTGGCCGGAATTGAAGAAGGCGCCGTCCACCAGGGTTTCGACCGCCTGGTCCAGGTCGGCGTCCTCGCGCACGTAGGCGGGGTCGTTGCCGCCCAGTTCGAGTCCCCGGCCGATGAACCGGCCGGTGGCGGCCTCTTCCACCGCCGCGCCGCCGCGCACCGACCCCGTGAAGGCCACGTAGTCGACGGCTGGCGACTGGATCAGCGCGCGGATGGTGTCGTGCGTTGCATGGACATACTGGAACAGCCCTGCGGGCAGGCCCGCGTCGGCAAAGGCCTGGACCATCTGCTCGGCGCACAGGGGCGTCTGGTCCGAGTGCTTGAGGATGACGGCGTTGCCGGCCGCAAGCGCGGGCACGATGCTGTTGACGGCGGTCAGCAGCGGGTAGTTCCATGGCGCGATGGTCAGCACGACGCCGACCGGCTCGCGCTCGATCGAGCGGTGCAGGTTGTCGCGCACCGGCAGGCCCAGCGGCGCCAGGGCTTCTTCGGCGATTGACAGCATGTAGCGGCCGCGCTCGGCGAAGCCGCGCAGTTCGCCCGGCGACTGGCTGATCGGCCGGCCCATCTGCTCGGTGATGGAGATGGCGAATGTTTCCGTGCGCGCCACGACCTGGTCGATGGCCTTTTCCAGCAGCGCCACGCGCGCGGACAGCGGTTGCTGCGCCCAGTCGCGCTGGGCCCGCCGTGCCGCCAGGGTGATGCGTTCCAGGTCGGCGGCGGTGGCGTGCGGCCGGCGCAGCAGTTCTTGCCCGTCGATGGGGCTGATCGTGATGAGTTCGCTCATGGTGGGGCGCCTGCTCGGCTCAGATGATTTCGAAATAGCGCTGGAGTTCCCAGTCGGTCACGTACTCGCGGAATTTGCGCTCTTCCCATTCGCGGGTGGACGCCAGGTGTTCCACGAACACGTCGCCGAACAGCTCCCGCGCGGCCTGCGACCGGCGCAGGCGCTGGGCGGCATCCCAGAGCGTGTGGGGAAACTTGATGTCGTCGGGGAACTGCTGCGCGTAGGCGTTGCCGGAAGTGAAGGCGGGCTCCAGTTCCTGCTCGATGCCCAGCAGTCCCGAACCCAGGGCCGCGGCCAGGGCGATGTACGGGTTGGCGTCGGCCGAGCCGATGCGCACCTCGATGCGCTGGGCCTTGGGGCTGCCCGGGATCACCCGCAGCGCCGTGGTCCGGTTCTCGATTCCCAGGCTGGCTTCCAGCGGTGCCCAGTATCCGGGCACCAGGCGGGTGTAGCTGTTGATGGTCTGCGCGTACATCGCCATGAATTCGGGCATGTAGTGCTGCAGGCCGGCGGCGAAATGCCGCTGCGTGCGACTCATGGTGTGCTCCGCCGCGGGGTCGTGGAAGACGTTCCTGCCGGTTTTGCGGTCCGCCAGCGACAAATGGATGTGGCCGCTCTGGCCGGAGCAGTGATGCGACCATTTGGCCATGAAGGTCGCCATCAGGCCCTGCTGTTCGGCCAGGGCCTTGGTGAATGTCTTGAACAGGAACCCCTTGTCGGCTGCCTGGCCGATGCGGTCCACGGCGATGGCGGCTTCCAGGACACCCGGCCCGGTCTCCGTGTGCAGGCTCTCGATCGGGATGTCCATGCGTTCGCACAGGTCCATCAGTTCTTCGTAGAAGTCCGCATGGACGGTGCTGCGCAGGACCGAATACCCGAAGTTGCCGGGCGTCCAGTTCCTCAGGTTGCGGTATTGCTTTTCGCGGACGGAATCGGGCGTCTCGTCGAACATGAAGAATTCGTATTCGAGCGCGGCGTAGGCATCGAAGCCCATGGCGGCGGCGCGGTCGATCACGCGATGCAGCAGGCGGCGCGGGCAGACGCCGGCCGCGGGGCCGTCGAGTTCCGCAATGAAGAACAGCATGTCCTCGCCCTGGGCGTTGCGCTCGAGCGGCAGGCGGCGGCAGGAACGCGGGTCGATGCGGGCGGGGGCGTCCGGGTAGGCGGTGTGCCAGCCGGTGAAGGCGGTGTTGTCGTAGAGCTCGTCGTTGGAATCCCAGCCCATCACGACATCGCAAAAGGCGAAGCCGTGCTTCAGCGAGCTGATGAACTTGTCCTTGCGCATGTACTTGCCGCGGATGACGCCGTCGATGTCGGATAGCCCCAGCTTGATGTGCGTTAGGCTGCTCTGCTCGACCAGCGCAATGGCCTCGTCTATGGTCTGGATGGATCGCTCTTGCATGATGCACCTTTGTGCCGTGTCGATGAACCGGGGGGCGTCGCACGGGCAGCCCCCCGGACCTGAAGATCGGAATCAGGCGAAACGGTACGGAGGGCCGGCCTTGGCCATGACTTCCGTGTATTGCTTCAGGATGCCGATGACCTTGGCATCGCGGGGGCTCTTCTGGGCGATTTCATCCCAGAACTTGTGGGCCTCGGTTTCCACCGCCTTCCATTCCGATTCGGGGATGGTGGTCAGTTCCAGTTTCCCGCCCTGGGTGCGGTAGTGGGCCTCGCCCCACCAGTACCAGTGCTGGCGGTAATAGTGCGAACTGTCCATGCACAGCTGGAACAGGGTCTTCAGGTGGTCGGGCACCGCATTCCACTTTTCCGTGTTGGCGATGTAGGAGCCCGCCCAGGCGCCCGATACGTTGTTGGTCAGGTAGTATTTGGTGACGTCCGCCCAGCCCACGGTATAGACCTCCGTGATGCCCGACCAGCAGACGCCGTCGAGCTCGCCGGTCTGCAGCGCGACCTGCACGTCCTCGTAGGGCAGGGTCACCGGCACGACCCCCAGGCGCGACAGGAAGCGCCCGCCGGTCGGAAAGGTATACAGCCGCAGTCCCTTCAGGTCCGCCAGCGATTTGATCGGCCGGGTCGTCGCCATGTTGCAGGGGTCCCAGGCGCCCGTGCCCAGCCAGGTGACGTTCTCGACTTCGCTGTAGGCTTCCTTCCAGATGTCGTTCAGGCCGTACCAGTGCCACAGGGCGGGCACGTCCAGGCTGTAGCGCGACGCCAGGGGGAAGTAGGCCGCGAAGATCGCGACGTCGACCGGCGCGGCCATGGAATCGTCGTCGCTCTGGGCGGCGTCGATGGTGCCTTTCTGGACGGCGCGAAAGAGCTCGCCCTGCGGGACGAGCTGGTCGGCCGTGTAGAGCTCGATCTCCATCTGGCCGTTGGCGGCCTGGTTGAAGGCGTCGATGGACGGCTTGATCACGTGGGCGGCCAGGGCCGGGCCGGCATAGGTCTGCAGCCGCCACTTGATGGGGGCCTGCGCGCGCACGACGGCGGGGGCCGCGATGGCGCCGGCGCCCAGGGCGGCGCCGCCGGCCAGCTTCAGGAATTCTCGTCTTTGCGTCATTGTCTCTGTCCTCCGGAGGGTAGGGGCAGCGCGCCGCGCCGTGCTGTCCCGCGTGATGACCCAGTGCTTCGCCGGCGTTTGCCTAGCGGGCGCGGTTGGAATAAAGATCGGGCAGCCACAGGGCGATATCGGGTATCCACATGATGATTGCCAGGGTGATGATCATCAGGATGGCAAAGGGCACGATCGACTTGTAGATGTCGACGATGGTGATTTCGGGGGGCGCCATCGCCCGCATCAGGAACAGGTTGTAGCCGAAGGGCGGGATGATGTAGGCCAGCTGGCAGGTGATGGTGTACAGGATGCCGAACCAGATCGGGCTGAAGCCGAGCGCCTTCACCAGCGGGATGTACAGCGGCGCCACGATGACCAGCATCGCGGTGTCGTCCAGGAACATGCCCAGCACGATGAAGGACAGCATCATGATGATCAGGATGGTCCAGCGATCGAAGCCTAGCTGGCTCAGGAACAGCTTCTCGATGGCCTTGATCGCGCCCAGCCCGTCGTAGACGGCGCCGAAACACAGGGCGGCCAGGATGATCCACATGAACATGCAGCTGACGCTGAGCGTCTGACGCAGGCAGGATTCCATGACCTGGCCGTTGAGCCTGCCCTTGAAGGCGGCGGCGATCGTGGCCAGGCCGGCGCCCAGCGCGGAAGTCTCCACCAGGCTGGTGACGCCCGACATGAAGCAGCCCATCATGATGGCGAAGATCAGGACCGGCAGGATGCCTTCGCGCAGCAGCCTCCACTTCTCGGGTTCTTCGGCCCTGCGTTCGTCTTCGGACAGCGGCGGCCCGAGCTTCGGGTTCATGCGGCAGCGGATGTAGATGTAGACCGTGAACAGCGCCGCCATCAGCAGTCCGGGCAGGATGCCGGCGATCCACAGCTGCAGCACCGGCTGGCGGGCGATCATGGCGTACAGCACCAGCACGATGCTGGGCGGGATCAGGATGCCCAGCGAGCTGCCGGCCTGGATGACGCCCGTGACCATGACCTTGTCGTAGCCGCGCTGCATCATCTGCGGCAGGGCGACACTGGCGCCGATGGCCATGCCGGCCACGCTCAGGCCGTTCATCGCCGAGATCAGCACCATCAGGCCGATGGTGCCGATCCCCAGGCCCCCGGGCAGGGGGCCCATCCAGACGTGGAACATGCGGTAGAGCTTGTCGGCCAGTCCCGACTCGGACAGCATGAAGCCCATGAACACGAACAGGGGCAGGGTCAGCAGGGCGAACCAGTTCAGCACCGTGAAGGTGGCATTGAACGGCATTTCGATGTCGTTGCCGCCCCACAGGAAATACGCCGCCGTGGCGCCGATGAAGCCGACGACCCCGTAGACGCGCTGCCCGGTGGTCATCAGCACCAGCAGCGATGAAAACATGGTCAGGGTGATCAGTTCGTGGCTCATTCGATGGGCTTCCCGATCGCGGTCGCCAGGTCCCGGAAGAACGTGGCCAGGGTCTGGAGCAGCATCATGAAGATGCCGAAGGTCATGATGATCTTGATGGGGGCCAGCGGTGGCGCCCAGGCGGTGTAGTTGCGCTGGTCGTTGACGAGCGCGTATTCGGTGCTGGATATCCCGCCCAGCAGCAGGAAGGCCAGGAAGACGATGACCAGCCAGATCGTGATGGCGTCCATGCAGGCCCGGGTGCGCGGGCTCCAGCGCGAATACAGCAGATCCATCCGCACATGGGCGTCCAGCTGCATGGAATAGCCGCCGCCCAGCAGGTAGTAGGCCGACAACAGGAACTGGGCGCTTTCCATCATCCAGTTGATGTACACGTTGAAGGCCATCCGCATGATGGTCGAATACAGGAACCCGGCCATCATGACGAGGACGAAATACATGGCGAAGCGCCCGATGAACCGGTTCACGCGGTCAACCCAGCGCACATAGAGCTTGATGATGCCCGGCACGTGCCTCCTCCTGGGGCGGTCCGGCCGTGGCCTGCCGCCGCTTTCTGATGAGGCCTATGATTGCGCGTGCCTGGGGCAGCGCCTATCTGAAAATGGCACTGCTCTATCGGGAATCGGCAATGCCTTATCGGATTTCGGCAAAACCAGGGTTATTCCCGATGCCCTTCGGGGCAGGGCCGTTCAGCCGTGCGTGGGGATGTGCTTCAGGGTGGCGGATGGGCATTCACCGAACAGATGCCGGTAATCCTGGGAGAACTGGCCCAGGTGCTCGAAACCCCAGGTGGTGGCGGCCTGGGTGACGCGGCCGGAGAAGTCCTGCGCATTGCGAAGCCGCCGCCGTACCTGGTTCAGTTTCAGGATGCGCAGGTAGGCCAGCGGGGACAGCCCGACGGCGGTCTGGAAGCTGTATTGCAGGGTGCGCCGGCTGATGTGCAGCTGGCGGCAGATGTCGGCGATCGACAGGCGGTGGCTGGCCTGGGCCAGGACCAGTTCGCGGGCCTGCTGGACGATCTGGCGGCTGTGGCGGATGCGGGAATAGTGGGGATCGGGATCGGGCCGGGATCCCTGCGCAATGGCGGTCCAGAGCAGGTCCAGCACGGTTTCCTGCAGGGCTTCGGCCGTGGCGCCGCCGGCCGGCAGGGGCTCGAACAGCGCGTGGCCCAGGGTCTGGGTCATGCGCTGGTACAGCACGGGCGCGATCGTCAAGGTGCCGCCTTCGCCCAGCATGTCGCTGATGTCCTCGTCCTGCGGCGTCAGGTGCTCGCGCAGCAGGTCCTGGTCCAGCACGATGCCGAAGATGTTGTAGTCCTGGGGCGTGTTCAGTTCGAACTGGCGGGCGCCGGGCCGGAACAGCAGGGTATGGTCGGGAATGGGCAGGGCATCGAGGCGTGAGACCTGCTGGTGCGGGGCGGGCAGACCGAACCACAGGGAATCCCGCCAGGCGGCGCAGGACTGGCGCAGGGCCTGATTGGCCGATTCCTGGAAAAGCTGCAGGCGGGGCAGCCACAGCTCGGTCAGGCGGCCCTGGAAATCGCCCGAGGAGAACTGGTCGTAGCTCTGTTCCCACTGGCTCAGATTGCGTGCGTGGTCGTCGGCGTCGCGCGCGGTCCGGGTCCGGCGGCGGATGGCCGGCTGCGAGGGTGGCGTATCGTAGGCGAATGACGTGACCATCGTGGAAACCACCTTGCTGATGATGTCGGAGGTGACGGCTGCCGGTAAAACGGTGCGGCTCTTGCGGGGCATGGGGCGGCGAACCCCGGAACGGGGTGCGACCCCGCCGTATGGATATGAGCATATATCCCCGAACATAGAATACCCGTGAAATTTGTGGGTTTTGACCCTGCCTTCATTAGGGATGACCCTGACGAGAAGCTTGAAATATCGCACAATGAATGTTTTTCATTTGCCGGAAAGGGTCCAAATGCCACGCATAGTCCTGTTCGAAAACATACACGCCAGCGCCCGGGAAGTCTTCGTCGCGGCGGGGTTCGACGATGTCGTCACCCATGCGGGGGCGCTTGCGGGCGACGCCCTGCGCGAGGCGCTGCAGGGCGCGAACGCGGTCGGCATCCGTTCCCGGACCCATCTCGATCAGGCGCTGCTGGCCGACCTGCCGGATCTGCGGGCCATCGGCTGCTTCTGCATCGGCACCAACCAGGTGGACCTGGAAGCCGCCGCGCTGCGCGGGATTCCGGTGTTCAATGCGCCGTTCTCGAACACCCGTTCGGTTGCGGAACTGGTGCTGGGCGAGGCCATCCTGCTGCTGCGCCGCATCCCGGAAAAGAACGCCCGCGTCCATGAAGGTTTCTGGGACAAGACTGCCGACGGCGCCTACGAGGCGCGCGGCAAGACGCTGGGCATCGTCGGCTACGGCAACATCGGCTCGCAGGTGGGCATCCTGGCCGAATCCTTCGGCATGCGCGTGATCTACCACGACATCGAGGCCAAGCTGCCCCTGGGCAACGCCCATGCCACGTCCTCGCTGAAAAAATTCCTTGGCCAGGCCGATGTGGTCACCCTGCACGTGCCCGGCGGCAAGGACACGGCCAACCTGATCGACGCCGAAGCCATTGCCGCGATGCGCCCCGGCAGCATCCTGATCAATGCCTCGCGCGGCACGGTGGTGGATATCCCCGCGCTGCAGCGCGCCCTGAAATCCGGCCATCTGTCGGGCGCCGCCATCGATGTGTTCCCCACCGAACCCAAGAGCCGCGACGAAGCGCTGGACAGCCCCCTGCGCGGCATGCACAACGTGATCCTCACGCCGCACATCGGCGGCAGCACCCAGGAATCCCAGGAAAACATCGGCCGCGAAGTCGCCGAGAAGCTCAAGCGCTTCATCAGCAGCGGCACGACCAAGGGCGCCGTCAACTTCCCGGAAATCTCCTATCACGAGCAGGCGGGTGCGGCACGCATCATCCACATCCACCAGAACGTGCCGGGCGCCATGGGCGCGCTCAGCAACCTGATGGGCGAATACGGCCTGAACATCGTCAGCCAGCAGCTGCAGACGCGCGGCAAGATCGGCTATGCCATCACCGACGTCGACGGCGAGGCCACCGACCAGGTCATCGAAGGCCTGCGCCGCCATCCGATCACGATCCGCTGCGACCGGGTCTGACGCGCCCGCGCCCGGCCGCGTGTCCGGGCAGGCCGCGTTTCCCGGCATGGATTTCCCGGCCTAGGGAAGTCCCTACAGACCCCGCGCTCTGCGGGGTCTTTCCGTTCTCCGGGCATGCTTCTATACTGGACCAGGCATTCCCAGGTGACCCGCTGACATGATTCTGCTGTATGGAAGGTCCGGTGTCCTGCATGGAAGATCCGCGACTGTTTGATCCAGATCAGCGTCCCTACCGAACGTAGGGGTTTAAGGTGTGGGGTCCCTGTACCAGGAGCCCTCGCATGCGCCCATCGCCCGATGTTGCTTCGTCCACGACCCGCCGCGGTCGCCTGCTCACCGTCTGGACGCCCGAGGACAAAGCTTTCTGGGTACGCGAAGGCAGCGCGATCGCCAACGTCAATCTCTGGATATCGATCCCGGCCCTGTTCCTGGCCTTTGCCGTCTGGCAGATGTGGAGCGTGGTGGCCGTCAACCTGCCCAATCTGGGCTTCCAGTACACCGAGAACCAGCTCTTCTGGCTGGCGGCGCTGCCCGCCCTGTCCGGCGCCACCCTGCGCATCTTCTATTCCTTCATGGTGCCCGTGTTCGGCGGCAGGCGCTGGACGGCGCTGACCACGGCCAGCCTGCTGCTGCCCACCATCGGGGTGGGGCTGGCGGTCCAGGATCCATCCACGCCGTATTCCACCATGCTGCTCCTGGCCCTGTTGTGCGGCCTGGGGGGCGGGAATTTCTCCTCGTCGATGTCCAACATCAGCTTCTTCTTCCCGAAGGAACGCAAGGGATCCGCCCTGGGCCTGAACGCCGGCCTGGGCAACCTGGGCGTCTCCTCGGTGCAGTTCCTGGCGCCGCTGGTCATCACCATGGGCATCCTGGGGCCGTGGGCGGGCGAGCCGCAGATGGCGAAGCTGTCGGGCGCGCACGGCGGTCCGGTCGAGATCTGGGCCCAGAACGCCGCCTTCATCTGGGTGCCGTTCATCATCATCGTGTCGATGCTGGCCTGGGTGGGCATGCACGACATCGCCGACGCCAAGGCGTCCTTCCGCGACCAGTCCGTCATCTTCAAGCGCAAGCACAACTGGATCATGTGCTTCCTGTACCTGGGCACGTTCGGTTCCTTCATCGGCTTTTCCGCCGGCTTCCCGCTGCTGATCAAATACCTGTATCCCGACGTCCGTCCGCTGCAGTACGCCTGGCTGGGGCCGCTGGTCGGCGCCGTGGCCAGGCCCTTCGGCGGCTGGCTGTCCGACCGCCTCGGGGGGGCGCGGGTCACCTTCTGGACTTTCTTCTGGATGATCCTGGGGGTGCTGGGGGTCATGGCCTCGCTGCCGGGCGGCCAGTCGTCGGGAACTTTCCTCGGATTCCTGCTGTCTTTCCTGTTCCTGTTCTTCCTGACCGGCATCGGCAACGGTTCGACTTTCGCCATGATTCCGGTGATCTTCAACACGCTGGCCCAGCGCCGCCATGCCGCAGGCGGGCCGGGCGGCCAGGCGAGCGCCGACGCCGAAGGCGCCAAGGAATCCGCCGCCGTGCTCGGTTTCAGCGGCGCCATGGGGGCCTACGGCGGCTTCTTCATTCCCAAGAGCTTCGGCACGTCCTTCGAACTCACGGGCACCCCGTACGCCGCCCTGGTGTTCTTCGTCGTGTTCTATGCCGTTTCGATCGCCGTGACCTGGTGGTATTACTCGCGCCGCCGCGCCGAAATCCCCTGCTGAGACGCGGTCCCGCCGCCCGTCCGCGGCCGAACCCCTTTCCAATGGAGCATCTACCGTGAGCCATTTCATCGACCGCCTGAAGTATTTTTCCCGTCCCAAGGAATCCTTTTCCGATGGGCACGGCGCCGTGGTCCGCGAAGACCGCACCTGGGAAGACGCCTACCGCAACCGCTGGCAGCACGACAAGATCGTGCGTTCCACGCACGGCGTGAACTGCACCGGGTCGTGTTCCTGGAAAATCTACGTCAAGGGCGGCCTGGTAACCTGGGAAACGCAGCAGACCGACTATCCGCGCACCCGTCCCGACATGCCCAATCACGAGCCGCGCGGCTGTCCTCGGGGGGCCACGTTCTCGTGGTACCTGTACAGCGCCAACCGCGTCAAGTACCCGATGCTGCGTGGCCGCCTGGCCCGGCTGTGGCGCGAGCAGCGCAAGACGATGGGCGCCGTCCAGGCCTGGGAGGCCATCGTGTCCGACCCGGAAAAGGCCGCCAGCTACAAGTCCGTGCGCGGCCTGGGCGGCTTCGTGCGTTCCAACTGGGACGAGGTCAACGAGATCATCGCGGCGGCCAACATCCACACCATCAAACGCCATGGCCCCGACCGCATCGCCGGTTTCTCGCCGATCCCGGCCATGTCCATGGTGTCCTATGCGTCCGGCAGCCGCTACCTGTCGCTGCTGGGCGGGTCGCTGCTGAGCTTCTACGACTGGTATTGCGACCTGCCGCCGTCCAGCCCCCAGACCTGGGGCGAGCAGACCGACGTCAGTGAATCGGCCGACTGGTACAACTCGACCTTCATCATGCTGTGGGGCTCGAACGTGCCCCAGACCCGCACGCCCGATGCCCACTTCATGGTCGAGGCCCGCTACCGGGGCGCCAAGGTCGTGTCCGTGTTCCCGGACTACGCCGAGGGCGCCAAGTTCGGCGACATCTGGCTGCACCCCAAGCAGGGGACCGACGCGGCGCTGGCCCTGGCGATGGGCCATGTCGTCCTGAAGGAATTCCACCTGGCGGGCAAGAGCGCCTACTTCGAGCGCTATTGCCGCCAGTACACCGACATGCCCTTCCTGGTGCGCCTGGTGCGCCAGGGAGACCACTATGTGCCCGACCGCAAGCTGCGGGCAGCCGATTTCGCCGATCGGCTGGGCCAGGACAACAACCCTGAATGGAAGACCGTCGCCATCGACCAGGACAGCGGCGAACTGATCGTGCCCCAGGGCTCCATCGGCTTCCGCTGGGGCCAGCAGGAAGGCGGTGACGCCGGCAAGTGGAACCTGGAATTGAAGGACGCCCGGGGACACGAGGTGCGGCCGTGCCTGTCGCTGATCGACGCCAGCGACGAGGTCGCGCCGGTGGCCTTCCCGTATTTCGGCGGCATCCACCATGATCATTTCCAGGGCACGGAGCACGACGAGGTGCTGGTGCGCAACCTGCCGGTCAGGCGCGTCCCGACCGCCGACGGCGATGTCCTGGTCGCCACGGTGTTCGACCTGTTCGTGGCCAACTACGGCATCGACCGGGGGCTGGGCGGCGACAACGTGGCGTCGTCCTATGACGACGACGTGCCGTACACCCCCGCCTGGCAGGAGCGCATCACCGGCGTGGACCGCGAGAAGGTCATCACCGTGGCCCGCCAGTTCGCCGACAACGCCGACAAGACCGAAGGCAAGTCCATGGTCATCCTGGGCGCCGGCCTGAACCATTGGTACCACATGGACATGTCGTACCGGGGCATCATCAACCTGGTGTCCATGTGCGGCTGCGTGGGGCAGTCCGGCGGCGGCTGGTGCCACTACGTGGGCCAGGAAAAGCTGCGTCCGCAGACTGGCTGGACCATGCTGACCTTCGCGCTGGACTGGCTGCGGCCGCCGCGCCACATGAACGGCACCTCGTTCTTCTACGCGCACACCGACCAGTGGCGCTACGAAAAGCTCCAGGTGCCCGAACTGCTCTCGCCCCTGGCGGATGCCTCGAAGTACCAGGGCAGCCTGATCGACATGAACGTGCGCGCCGAGCGCATGGGCTGGCTGCCCACGGCGCCGCAGCTGCAGACCAATCCGCTCGAAGTCGTGCGCAACGCCCGGGCGGCCGGGCAGGATCCCAAGGAATACGCCGTCGGCGCCCTGCGCAACGGCTCGCTGAAGTTTTCCTGCGAGGACCCCGATCATCCCGACAACTTCCCGCGCAACATGTTCGTCTGGCGATCCAACATCCTGGGGTCGTCCGGCAAGGGGCATGAATACTTCCTCAAGCACCTGCTGGGCACCCAGCATGGCGTGCAGGGCAAGGACCTGGGCGAGGCGGGCGGGGTCAAGCCGCTGGAAGTCGCCTGGCGCGACGACGCTCCCCAGGGCAAGCTCGACCTGCTGGTGACCCTGGACTTCCGCATGTCCACGACCTGCCTGTATTCGGACGTGGTGCTGCCCACGGCCACCTGGTACGAGAAGAACGACCTGAACACCTCGGACATGCACCCCTTCATCCATCCGCTGTCCGCGGCCGTGGATCCGATCTGGGAATCGCGCAGCGACTGGGAAATCTACAAGGATCTGGCGAAGAAGTTCTCCGAACTGGCTGCCGATGCCGACCTGCCCGACGAAGACCTGGTGCTGCAGCCCCTGCAGCATGATTCCCCGGGCGAGCTGAGCGACCCCTACGACGTGCGCGAATGGCGCAAGGGCGAATGCGACCTGATCCCCGGCAAGACGTTGCCGAACATGATGGTCGTCAACCGGGACTACAAGCACGTCTACGAGCGCTTCACCACGCTCGGGCCGCTGGCGGAAAAGCTCGGCAACGGCGGCAAGGGCATCGCCTGGGACACCAAGGAAGAAGTCGAGCTGCTGCGCCAGTTGAACGGCCGCGAGCGCGAGCCCGGCGTGGGCCAGGGCCAGCCGCGCATCTTCACCGACATCGATGCCTGCGAGACCGTCCTGACCCTGGCGCCGGAAACCAACGGCCACGTGGCCCTGAAGGCCTGGCAGGCCCTGTCGAAGTTCACCGGCCGCGACCATTCCCACCTGGTCAGGTCCAGCGAGCACGAGAAGATCCGCTTCCGCGACATCCAGGCCCAGCCGCGCAAGATCCTGACTTCGCCCACCTGGTCCGGGATCGAGTCCGACAAGGTCAGCTACAGCGCCGGCTATACCAACGTGCACGAGCTCATCCCGTGGCGCACGCTGACCGGGCGCCAGGAACTCTACCAGGATCACCCCTGGATGCGCGATTTCGGCGAATCCCTGTGCGTGTACCGGCCGCCGGTGGACACCAAGACCATCAAGCCGATGCTGGAAAAGCAGTTCAGCAACGGCGAACCGCACGTGGTGCTGAACTTCATCACGCCGCATCAGAAATGGGGTATCCACTCCACCTATTCGGACAACCTGATCATGCTGACGCTTTCGCGCGGCGGCCCGATCGTCTGGATGTCCGAGATCGATGCGGCCAAGGCGGGCATCGTGGACAACGACTGGATCGAGGTCTTCAACGTCAACGGCGCGCTGGTCGCGCGCGCCGTGGTCAGCCAGCGGGTGCCCGAAGGCATGACCATGATGTACCACGCCCAGGAAAAGATCGTGAACGTGCCGGGGTCGGAAATCACGGGCAAGCGCGGCGGCATCCACAATTCCGTCACCCGCACCGTGCTCAAGCCCACGCACATGATCGGCGGCTACGCCCAGCTGTCCTATGGCTTCAATTACTACGGCACGGTCGGCTCGAACCGCGACGAATTCGTGGTCGTCCGCAAAATGAAGAAAATCGACTGGATGGACGAGACCCACGAAGTGTCCGCCCAGCCCCAGGCCTGAGGAGTCCGGCACATGAAAATCCGCGCGCAAGTCGCCATGGTCCTGAACCTGGACAAATGCATCGGCTGCCATACCTGTTCGATCACCTGCAAGAACGTCTGGACGTCCCGCGAGGGCATGGAATACGCCTGGTTCAACAACGTCGAGACCAAGCCCGGCGTGGGCTACCCCAAGGACTGGGAAAACCAGGACCGCTGGAACGGCGGCTGGCGCCGCCGCGACAACGGCCGCATCGAGCCTCGCCAGGGCGGCAAGCTGCGCCTGCTGTCGCGCATCTTCTCGAACCCGAACCTGCCCGAGATCGACGACTACTACGAGCCCTTCACCTACGATTACGATTACCTGCAGAAAGCCCCGGAACGCACCACGCCGCCCGTGGCGCGGCCGCGTTCCCTGATTTCCGGCAAGCGCATGGAAAAGATCGAGTGGGGGCCCAACTGGGAAGAAATCCTGGGGGGTGAATTCGCCAAGCGTTCGCAGGACTACAACTTCGAGGCGGTGCAGAAGGACATCTACGGGCAGTTCGAGAACACCTTCATGATGTACCTGCCGCGCCTGTGCGAGCATTGCCTGAACCCCACCTGCGTGGCCAGCTGCCCGTCGGGTTCCATCTACAAGCGCGCCGAGGACGGCATCGTCCTGATCGACCAGGACAAGTGCCGCGGCTGGCGCATGTGTGTCTCCGGCTGCCCGTACAAGAAGATCTACTACAACTGGAAATCCGGCAAGGCGGAAAAGTGCATCTTCTGCTACCCGCGCATCGAGGCGGGCATGCCCACGGTCTGTTCCGAGACCTGCGTGGGGCGGATCCGCTACCTGGGCGTTCTGCTCTACGATGCCGACGGCATCGAGGCGGCCGCCAGCACGACCCACGAAAAGGACCTGTACCAGGCGCAGCTGGACCTGTTCCTGGATCCGAACGATCCGGAAGTCCGCCGCCAGGCCCTGGCCGACGGGATTCCCGAAAACTGGCTGGACGCGGCCTGCAATTCCCCGGTCTACAAGATGGCCGTCGAATGGAAGATCGCCTTCCCGCTGCATCCGGAATACCGCACCCTGCCCATGGTGTGGTACGTGCCGCCGCTCTCGCCGATCCAGTCGGCCGCCAACAGCGGCCGGATCGGCGCGTTCGGCGAAATTCCCGATGTGCAGTCCCTGCGCATCCCCCTGCGCTACCTGGCCAATCTCCTGACCGCTGGCGACGAGGCACCGATCGCCACGGCGCTGGAGCGCCTGCTGGGCATGCGCGCCTTCATGCGTGCGCGCTCGGTGGACCGCCAGGAACGGCTCGACATCCTGGACCAGGTCGGCCTCACCCTGCATCAGGTCGAGGACATGCACCGCTACCTGGCCATTGCCAACTACGAGGACCGCTTCGTGGTGCCCACCGCCCACCGGGAAAACGCCGAGAATGCCTTCGAGATCCGGGGCGGCTGCGGCTTCACATTCGGCAATGGCTGCTCGGGCGGCGCATCCGAGGGCTCGCTGTTCGGCAAGCCGCGCAACAAGCGCAAGCCCAGCGTGGTATTCCTGGATCCGGCCCGCACGGCCTGAACGGGAGAGACGCCATGGATTCCATCCAATCCCCCCCCCGCCAGGTGCCGGTGTTCTCGGTGTTGTCCGTCCTGCTCGGCTATCCCGAGCAGGACTGGCTCGATGCCCTGCCGGAACTGCATGCGGCCCTGCCTGCCGATGTACGCACCCGGCTGGCGCCCCTGCTCGATTTCCTGGACCAGGGCGACGACCTGATCGATCTGCAAGAGCAATACGTCGCCACCTTCGATCGCCGGGCCGCCCATTCGCTGCACCTGTTCGAACACGTGCATGGCGAATCCCGCGACCGTGGGCAGGCCATGGTGGACCTGCGCAACGAATACCTGAAGTACGGCCTGGAGCCGTCCACGGTCGAATTGCCGGACTACGTGCCGCTGTTCCTGGAATTCCTGGGGCAGATCCCCCCGGACGCCGCCGAAAACCTGCTGGGCGACGCCATCCACGTGCTGGCCCGGCTGGGCGACAAGCTGCAGGAGGCCGGCAGCCCCTATGCCTGCCTGTTCGCCCAGCTGCGGACCATGACCGACGTCGAACCCGAGGTTCTCCCCGATCCCCCCGAAGGCGACATGGAGGAGACCCTGATCACCTTCGGCCCCGAGGCCGATGGCACCGAGCCGCTGCTGATGCGGCGTCCGGGCGGCGCGGGCGGCGTGCAGCCCATCGTGTTCCACCCGCCACGTTCCCGCAAGCCGGGCCCGGCCGACGGCCAGGCCTGAGAGGAGATTCAGATGAAAGACACACTCGACCTGTTTTTCTTTGGGGTGTATCCCTATATCGCCCTGACCGTCTTCTTCCTGGGCAGCCTGGTGCGTTTCGAGCGCGAGCAGTACACCTGGAAAAGCGATTCCAGCCAGCTGTTGCGCAGGGGCACGCTGGGTTGGGGCAGCAACCTGTTCCACATCGGCATCATTTCCCTGTTCTTCACCCACCTGGTGGGGCTGCTGACGCCGCCGGCCGTCTACCATGCCTTCGGCGTGACGACGGCGTTCAAGCAGTTGATGGCCATCGTGGTCGGCGCGATCCTGGGGGTCGTTTGCCTGATCGGGCTGCTGCTGCTGATCCATCGCCGCTGGACGGAAATCCGCCTGGCGCACAATTCCAATCTGTCCGATTGGGTGACGCTGCTGTGGATCCTGATGGTGCTGGTGGTGGGCATCGCCTCGATCTTCACGTCCGTGCATCACACGGACGGCGCGGTGATGGTCCAGCTGGGCGAATGGGCCCAGCGCATCGTCACCTTCCGGGGCGGCGCGGTGGGTGCCATGGAAGGCGTGCCCGCCGTCTACCGCCTGCACATGGTGCTGGGCATGACGCTGTTCCTGATCTTTCCGTTCACCCGCCTGGTGCACGTGTGGTCCGGCTTCGCCTCGGTGACCTACCTGGCCCGGGCGTGGCAGATCGTGCGGCCGCGCTGAACGCCACGGGATGCAGATGATCACAGTCAACGACACCCTCATCACCGAGGACGAGATCCTGGCCGAAGTCCCGCGCCACCAGCGGGAAAGCAATCCCCGCCTGGCGGCCGGCCAGGAGCTGGTGCTGCGCGTCCTGTGCCGGCAGCGTGCCGCCGAGCTGGACCTGTCGGCCGAGGACGACGATGCCCTGCTCGAGGCCGTGCTGGCCCACGACGTGCGCACGCCCCAGGCGGACGAGGCAAGCTGCCGGCGCTACTACGAGCAGCACCCCGACGAATTCCGCGAAGGCGACCGGGTCGAGGCATGGCACATCCTGTTCCAGGCGACGTCGGGGCTGGACGTGCAGAAGTTGCGCGCCCGTGCCAACGGCGTGCTGGCCGAACTGCACCGCGAAGGACTGGGTGCGTTTGCGGCCTTTGCCCGGAGCTATTCCAATTGCCCCACCGGAGCGGGCGGTGGCGCCCTGGGCGAACTGTCTCGTGGCGAGATGGTGCCCGAATTCGAGCGGGCGATCTTCGCCCTGCCGGAATACACCCTGGGCGGCGAGCTGGTCGAGACCCGCTTCGGTTTCCACATCGTGCGCACCGGCCGCAAGACCGAGGGCCGTGCCCTGCCGTTCGAGTCCGTGCATGAACGGCTGGCGGCCTGGCTCGAGGAATCCAGCCGGCGGCGGGCCGTGCATCAGTACCTGAAGCAATTGGTCGGAGCCGCCCGCATCGAAGGCATCCCCATGCCGGGGGCGGATTCGCCGCTGGTGCAATAGCAGGATTGCCGCTGCGCGCGTGGCGGCGGGCGGTGCGCAAACTCGTCGCGCTGCCCACTCTTCAGGCAGTGCGCGCCGGCTGCTCCCGCCTTTCCTTCGGATACATCGGGCGGCTTACGTGGTTGTCGGGAAACCACCCGCCGACGCGCGCTCGGGTGCGATGCGGATCGCGGCCGGCGGGAAGGGGGGAATCACGTCGGCCAGGGTATGGGCGTCCAGGTGATCCATGAAGGCCTTCATCGCGCCCGCCACGATGGGTTTCAGGCCGCAGCAGCCGCTCAGGATGCAATGGTTGTCGGAGCCCATGCATTCGACCAGGGCCAGGTCGTTTTCCATGTCGCGGATCAGCGCCCCCAGGCGAATTTCACCGGGCTCGTGGGCCAGTTCCATGCCGCCGTTCTTGCCGCGCACGGTGCGGATCCAGCCGCGCTGGGCCAGGCGGTGCGTGATCTTCATCAGGTGCGGCTCGGAAATGCCGTAGACCTGGGCGATCTCGGCGATGGTGCAGAGGCGGTCGCGGTGGCTGCCGAGATAGATCAGCAGCCGTACCGCGTAGTCGCTCATGTTGGTCAGGCGCATGGCGGGCTCGGGCTCGAAGCGGGGGTCAGCGCGCCTGGGCCGGCTGCGCGGAAGCCCGGGGCGGCGCGACGACGGGCGCGGGCTTGTCCGGACGGGGTCGGATCAGCATCGGCACGAAGCGCCACAGGTACAGGCCCATGCACAGGATCCAGGCGACGGCGGCCAGGTGGAGCAGGTGGGGGCTGGCTGCCGAGGGCCACAGTGCGGCCAGCCGGAAGACGGCCGCCGCGATCATCAGCCAGTAGCTGGCCAGCATGCTGCCGTCCAGGGCCAGCGGGCGCCCGAGATGGCCCAGGGCCGTGCGGGTCAGCATGCCGATGATCAGGATGCAGAAACCCGCCATGCCGATCAGGTGGACGTGCGTGGCGCTGCGCGCCAGCAGGCCGCTCAGCAGCGACGGATCGAGCAGGCCGCTGACCTGGACAGCCGCGGCCAGCAGCCCCACGCCGATGAAGGCATAGCCCAGGTACAGGATCCACAGCATCGGCTTGCGCAGCACCGCCAGCGGCCGCCAGGCCAGCAACTGGCCCAGGCTGATGAGGCCGGTCAGCGCCAGGCTGAAGGCCATGAGCAGCGGCAGGAAGGCCGGCCCGTCGCCGGCGGCGGGCAGAATCTGCATCAGCACGCCGGCAGCCATCGCCAGGACGCTGAAGACCATCTGGACGTGGCCGGAGCGGGTCAGCATGGGGATCTGCAGGCCCTGGACCATGCGCATGGAGAAGAAGGGGATGACGCGCCGGGCGATCAGCAGGGCGATCACGGCCATGCCGATCAGGCCCAGGTCGAAGCGCTGCATCAGCAGGGCGTAGTTGCCGTTCCGGGCCGCCAGCAGGTACAGCAGGTCGGCCACGCCGAGCGCCAGCATCACCGCGGGCAGGCCATAGTTGCGGCGGCTGCGGCCCTTGATCATCACGCGCATCAGGCTGGCCGAGGCGACCAGGAAGAACAGCACTTCCGCGGCCGTGGCGATCCAGAAGCCCGGCAGCCCGCCTGCCAGGAAACCGACGCGGGCGATCACCCACAGCAGGCTCAGCAGGCCCAGGGGACGCCCGGACAGGGGATTGAAACCGGTCCAGGTGGCGCTGGCGGTCAGCAGGAAGCCGACCGCGATGGTGATGATGAAGCCCCACAGCATTTCGTGGGCATGCCAGTAGACGTGCGGCAGGGGGCCGTCCAGCACCTGCGGGACGAAGATCCACAGGGCGATGGAGATCAGCGCCCAGGCGGCGCCGGCCATGTACAGCGGCCGGAATCCCAGGGCCAGGAAGGCCGTCATGGATGGCCGTTGCGCGGCGGCGGCCGGTTCCTCAATATTCAGCAGGCGGGACATGGGCGTCGAACTCCGTCACGGGTTGATCTGGTTGGTGGCTGACTTGGTAGCCGTACCACAGGCTGCGGGCGATGCGGCGGGCGAAGTCCTCGGCCTGGGCGGTGAAGGCGGTATTGTCGAATTCGTCCAGCGTTTCACGGAACAGGTCCAGCCAGCGGACGAACATCGGGCCTTCCAGGCCTGGCAGGGCGACGTGGCGCGGCATGGGCGTGCCGCTGTAGGTGCCGGTGCGCAGCAGCAGCGACGACCAGAAGCGCACCATGCGTTCCAGGTGCTCGTCCCAGTCGTCGATATGGGCGTCGAAGATCGGCCCCAGGACGGGATCCTGCCGGACCCGGCGGTAGAAGTTGTGGACGAGGGCGACGATTTCGTCCTCTGTACAGACCGGAGTGTCTTCCATGCGGGAGGCAGATCAGGATTTCAAAGGTTCATATTATAGATATCTTATCGCCGGGTCGTAAAGCCCATCCTGGAGAGCCGCGGCCCGCCCGGCCTGCCGTTCAGTTATGATCGTAGACTTCACTCGTCCCCTGGATTGCGCGCCGTCCAGCCCCGCTGGCGTTTCACACCATGCCCGAAACCGTCACACTGTCCTGCGTCATTCCCTGCCTGAACGAGCAGGCCAACCTGGGCGTGCTGCTGCCGGAATTGCTGGCCGTGCTGGCACGCCAGGATTGCGTGCCGGAAATCATCGTCGTCGACGACGGCAGCACGGACGGCACCCCCGATCTGATGCGCCACTGGGTCAGCCTGCATCCGGAAATCGTCTACCTGCGCCTGTCGCGCAATTTCGGCAAGGAAGCCGCCCTGACCGCCGGGTTGGACGTGGCGCGCGGCGATGCCGTGGTCTGCCTGGATGCCGACATGCAGCATCCGCCGGACATGATCCCGGCGATGCTGGCGCGCTGGCGTTCCGGGGTGCATATGGTCTATGCCGTGCGCGCCTCGCGCGACGACGAGACCTGGTTCAAGCGCATCGGCACCCGGGTGTTCTACGCGCTGATGCGCACGTCCGATGGCCTGGGCGTGCCGCCCAACGCCGGGGATTTCCGCCTGATGGACCGGGCCGTGGTCGATGCCCTGAAGCGGCTGCCGGAACGCGACCGCTTCATGAAGGGCCTGTTCGCCTGGGTCGGCTTCCAGTCCGAAGCCATGACCTATACGCCGCCCCAGCGGCTGCATGGCATCAGCCGCTTCCGGCCCCTGAAACTGCTGCGCTTCGCCGTGGACGGGCTGACGGCCTTCACCACCTGGCCGCTGCGGCTGCTGAGCCTGCTGGGCGCCTGCGTGTCGCTGCTGGCCTTTCTGTATGGCCTGTTCATCATCGTCTCCCACCTGCTCTATGGCGACGCGGTGCGCGGCTGGGCCACCCTGATCACCGTGATCCTGTTCTTCGCCGGGGTCAACCTGATGTCGCTGGGAGTGGTGGGGGAATACGTCGCCAGGATCTTCACCGAGGTCAAGGGCCGCCCCGTCTACCTGCTGCGCGAGCGCGCCGGCACGGGGCTCGATGCCGGCTACGGCAGCACCGGAAGCGCCGGCCCCCGGCCGGGGCTGGAAGTCCCGCCGCCACTCCATCCGCAGGCCGGCACCGGCCTGCCGCCCGAGGCCGGGGATCCCCGCGCATCCGGCGCTTCCCCCGCACCAGGAGAACGGCCGACATGAAGTTTCCCGCGATCGGTACTCGCCTGGTGGACGCCGGCGAGTCGCTCTGGCGGCGCCTGCAGGCCCGGCGCGCCTGGCCCTGGGTGGCGCTGTTCTCTTTTCTCTGGCTGGCGGCCACGACCTGGATGTATCCGCTGCTGCTGCCCGACGAGGGCCGTTACGTCGGGGTGGCCTGGTACATGCTGGCCTCGGGGGATTACCTGACGCCGCACCTGGACGGCCTGCCGTTCTTCCACAAGCCGCCGCTGTTCTACTGGCTGACGGCGGCATCCCTGGCGCTGTTCGGCGACAATGCCTGGGCCGGGCGCCTGTGCTCGGTGCTGGCCGCCACGGCGCTGGTGACGGTCTTCTACGTCTTCCTGCGCCGCTACGCCAGCGGCCGTGCCGCGGGCCGCACGACCCTGATCCTGGCGGTGCAGCCCTTCCTGTTCGGCGCGGCGCATTACGCCAACCTGGACATGCTGGTGGCCGCCCTGATGGGCCTGACCGTGATGGCGGGCGCAGACGCGGTGTTCCGCCGCGAGCAGTTGCGGCCCGATGGCTGGTCGCTGGCGGCCATGTACGCCGCTGCGGCGGCCGGGTTCCTGGCCAAGGGCCTGATCGGCATCGTGCTGCCGGGCGGCGTGCTGTTCTTCTGGCTCCTGGGCCGGCGCCGGTACCGCGCCCTGGCACGCCTGCTGTGGTGGCCGGGCATCCTGCTGTTCCTGGCACTGACCCTGCCCTGGATGGTGACCATGCAGCTGCGCCATCCCGGCTTCTTCGATTACTACATCGTCTACCAGCATTTCCAGCGCTTTCTCGAAACCGGCTTCAACAATCCGCACCCGTTCTGGTTCTATGTGCCGGTGGTGCTGGGCCTGACCCTGCCGTGGTCGATCCAGTTGTGGCGCTGGTTCCAGCCCCAGGGGCCGCTGCAGACGGCGTTCGTGCCGCCCGCCCACCGGATCGAGCAGGTCGACCGCCGCGTGCTGCGTGGCCTGATGCTGTCCTGGCTGGCGGTGGTGCTGGTGTTCTTCTCGATCCCGGCTTCCAAGCTGGTCGGCTACGTGATCGCCGTCCTGCCGCCGCTGGCCTGGTTCATCCAGGAAACCTTCGAGCAGCGGGAAGAGTCCAACGCGCCGGGCGCGGGGCGCAGCCTGGTCCGCCATGCCCTGGTGGCAGCCGGCCTGTGCCTGCTGGCGGTGGCGGCGCTGGTGCTGTTCCCGCAACGCAGCACCAAGGGGCTCGCCCAGGCGCTGGCGGCGTCGGCGCAGCCCGGCGATCATCTGGTCATGCTCGACCAGTACTCCTACGACGTGCCGATGTATGCCGGCTGGCGCGATCCGATCATCGCCGTCTCCCATTGGGATGACCCGCGCATCATGCAGGGCGACGACTGGCGCCGTGAGCTGGCCGATGCGGCCGGGTTCGCGCCCGATCGGGGCGCCGACAGGCTCTGGCCGGAGCAACGGCTGCAGGCCTATCTGTGCGATCCGGGTCATGCGACGACCTGGCTGCTGGCCTGGCTGGACGAGGCGGAACGCTATCCGGCGCTGGCGGGCCGCGAGCCCTGGGCACAGTCGCGCAAGATGGGTCTGTGGCGCGTTCCGGCCGCCGAGACCGTCAATGGCTGCGGCGAAACGCCCAGTAGCGCCCCAGAATGAACGTCATTCCCGCGATGCCGATCAGCACCAGGGCCAGCAGCACGTCGTAGCGGATCGCCGTCAGGTGCAGCAGCGTGGCGTAGGCGGCTTCGTTGACGGCGAAACCCAGGGCGGACACCACGAAGAACCGCGTGGCCGCGCGCAGCAGCGGCGCGCGCTGGTGGCGGAAGGTCAGGTGGTAGTGGCCCGCGAACGAAACGCCGAACGCCACCAGCCAGCCGACCCCGTTGGCGGCCAGCGGGGGCAGGTTTCCCAGGGATACGCAGGCAACGGCGACCACCCAGTGGGTGGCCGCGGCCGCGCAGCCTACAATGACGAACCAGCCGATCTGGGCAGCGAGTTTCTTGAACATGGATCCGGGGTCACAAACAGCAGGGCATCGATACCGGCGCATTGTATTGTGCGCCGATGATTTCGGAATGAATCCGGCGGTCAACGCCGGCATTCTCTCATTGGCCGCGCAGGGCCGCCTGTCGGCCACCAGCCTGCTGGTCGACGGCCCGGCCGTGCGCCGGGGCGCACACGCCCTGCAGGCCAGCGGCCTGCAGATCGGCCTGCACCTGAACTTCACCGAATCCTTCGGCCAGCCAGGCCTGTGCCTGCCCCTGGGGGCACTGATCCGGGCAGCCTGGCTGGGGCGCCTGCCGGGCGATGCCGTGCGCGCCGCCGTGCAGCGGCAGCTGGCGCTGTTCCAGGACATCACGGGCCGGGTGCCTGATTACATCGATGGTCATCAGCACGTGCATCAGTTGCCCGGCATCCGCGATGCGCTGCTCGATGCGCTGCCCGAGCCCCGGGACGGCCGGCCCTGGATCCGCGATGTCGGGCGGCCCCGCATGTCGGGCCTGCCGCCGCGCCTGCGGTTCAAGGCCGCCGTCATCGCCGGGCTGGGCGCCGCCGGCCTGAGGCGGCGGGCGGTTGCGCGCGGCCATGCGCTGAATCCCGGCTTCCTGGGCGTGTATGATTTCCAGGGTGGCGTTCCTGCCTACGAAGGGTGGATGCGCCGCTGGCTGGCGTCGTGCCGCGACGGCGACGTGCTGATGTGCCATCCCGCGCTCGGCGCAGATGGCACGGACGCCCTGTCGGCGCAGCGCCAGGCCGAACACGAGGTGCTGGCGAGTCCGCTCATGGGGCGGCTGCTGGCGGAACATCACCTGACGATCGAAGGGGCGGCGCACCGCCCCGAGGAACCCGCATGAGCCCGACCTACCAAACCCTGACGCCCGATTTCTCCGTCGCTCCCCAGCTGCAGCCCGATGACATGCAGGCCCTGGCGGACGCGGGCTTCAAGTCCGTCATCATCAACCGCCCGGACGGCGAAGGCGGCCCCGAACAACCCCTGTCCGACGACGTGTTGCGGGCCGCCCGGGCGGCCGGACTGCAGGCGTGCTACCAGCCCGTGGTCAGCGGCGCGATCACGGCCGCCGACGTGGCCGAGTTCGCCGGGCTGCTGCGCGAGCTGCCTGCGCCGGTGCTGGCCTTCTGCCGTTCGGGGGCGCGCTGCACGAATCTGTTCGTGGCGGCCCGGGAATCTGGCATAGATCAAACTCAGGGCTGATCCGACTGTCATTTCGCCGGACCAGCGGTTATGCTCGTGTCTCCTAGTCAGCGTTTTGGATGATCCGCGTATGTTCAAGAAGATCCTGATCCCCACGGATGGCTCCAAGCTTTCCGCCCAGGCGGCCAACAAAGGCGTCTGCTTCGCCCGTACCATCGGCGCGGAGATCGTTGCGCTGCATGTGACCCAGCCCTTTGCCGCCACGGTCGGCTTCGACGGCATGGCCGCTGCCTATGCCATCACGGACGAAGACTACGACCGGACTGCCGCCGAGCAGGCCCAGAAGTACCTCCAGGCCGTGCTCGACCGGGCCGAGACCGCCGGTGTCAAGGCCACGTCCCTGGCCGTGTCCAATTTCAACGTCGCCGACGGCATCGTGCAGGCCGCCCAGACAGAAGGCTGCGACCTGATCTTCATCGGCAGCCATGGCCGCAGCGGCCTGTCGCGCCTGCTGCTGGGCAGCGTCACGGTCAAGGTCCTGGGCCTGGCCAAGGTCGCCACCCTGGTCTACCGGGTCAAGGAAAACGACTGATTCCATGCCCCGCGTGATCCATCACCGGCCTGCAACGGCGCCGGAAGACCGCGATGCGGTCGCCGCGCCGGGTGGGTCGGTGTCCGACGCGTTCGGGCGCCCCTTGCGTGACTTGCGGATCTCGGTCACCGACCGCTGCAATTTCCGCTGCACCTACTGCATGCCGCGCGAGCTGTTCGGCGCCGACCATGCCTTCCTGCCCCACGGGGCCTTGCTCACCTTCGAGGAAATCACCCGGTTTGCCAGGATCGCCCTGGCAAGCGGGGTGCGCAAGATCCGCCTGACGGGCGGGGAACCCCTGTTGCGCAAGCAGATCGAAACCCTGGTCGGCATGCTGGCGGGCCTGCGCACGCCGGACGGCGAACCGCCCGAGCTGACCCTCACCACCAACGGCACGTTGCTGGCCCGCAAGGCCCGCGCGCTGGCCGACGCCGGCCTGACGCGCGTGACGGTCAGCCTCGACGCGCTGGACGATGCCCTGTTCGAGCGCATGAGCGACAGCGGCGTGCCGGTCGCCACGATCCTCGATGGCATCGAGGCCGCCGCCGCAGCGGGCCTGAAGCCCGTCAAAGTCAACATGGTCGTGCGGCGCGGCATGAACGACGGCCAGATCCTGCCGATGGCGCGCCATTTCAGGGGCACCGGGCACACGCTGCGCTTCATTGAATACATGGATGTCGGCAATACCAACGGCTGGCGCATGGACGAAGTCGTCACCGGAGCGGAAATCGTGCGGATCATCGGCGCCGAATTCCCGCTGCGGCCGGTCCAGGCCCGCTATCGGGGCGAAGTCGCCGCCCGCTGGGCCTACGAGGACGGCGCGGGCGAGATCGGCCTGATCACCAGCGTGTCCCAGCCCTTCTGCGGAGACTGTACCCGGCTGCGCCTGTCGCCCGAGGGGCGGCTGTTCACCTGCCTGTTCGCCGAGCAGGGGCACGACATCCGCGAACTGCTGCGCAGCGGGGCCAGCGATGATGCGCTGGCCCGGCGCCTGGCAGGCGTCTGGCAGGCCCGCGACGACCGCTATTCCGAGCGCCGCGGAGAGGCCCACCGCGACCACAAAGTAGAAATGAGCTACATCGGGGGATGAGACAGGACACATGAGGGTCCCTGCGGACCCTCATGTGCCTGTCGAATCGGAGCGCCTTGCAAGGCGCGACGTGGAGGGATGTTTCGAACGAAGCCCGGAGGGTCCCTGCGGACCCTCATGTGCCTGTCGAATCGGAGCGCCTTGCAAGGCGCGACGTGGAGGTTAGCCGAAGTGTTTGATGGACTGGTCCTGGCGGGCGGGCAATCCCGGCGCATGCGCACAGCCCATGGCGGCCAGGCCGACAAGGGACTGATGACCTGGCGCGGCGAGCCTCTGGTGGCCCATGCCTGCCGCCAGCTGCGTGCCCAGGGGGCGGGCTCCCTGTGGATCAGCGCCAACCGCCATTTCGACGATTACGCAGCCTACGGCACGGTCGTGAGCGACGATCCGGCGCATGCCGATTGCGGCCCCCTGGCCGGCGTGCTGGCCGGGTTGCGGCGGTCGCGATCCCCCTGGCTGTTCGTGCTGCCGGTGGATGTGCTGCGCTGGCCCGAAGACCTGGGCGCGCGCCTGGGCGCGGCGGCCCGGCCCGGCAGCCCGGCCTATGCATGCACACCCGATGGTCCGCATCCGCTCTGCCTGATGGCGCATCGCGACCTGGCCGACGGGCTGCAGGCCTATCTGGATGCGGGTGGCCGCCAGGTCCAGGGCTGGCTGCGCTCCTGCGGCGCGGCCGCTGTCGATTTTCCCGGCGCAGACGTGCTGGTCAACCTGAATACCCCCGAGGACTGGGAACGCTGGCGCTGACCCCAGGCTGTTGCGCCCGGCTTCGAGATGCCTGGGGATGGCCGGCGCGCATGCGGGCCCGGATGTCAGGACAGCCAGTCGGACAGCGCCATCCAGTCGACTTCCGCACCCGATTCCAGCCGTGCGCCCGCCGGGATGCGGGCCAGGCCGTGCGCCCAGGCCAGGCTGGACAGCGCACCCGAACTCTGCTGGGGATGCGGCGTCAGGCGGGGCAGCCCGGCACCCTGCGCAGCCTGGACCCGCAGGAAATCATCGCGTTCGCCGCCCACGGGACGGAGCGTGTCGAGGATGCCGCGCCGCACGGGGGGCAGTACGTCCCGTCGGCCCTGCAGGCCGCGGATCAGGGGGCTGACCAGCAGCATGAACACGGCGAACGCCGAGACCGGGTTGCCGGGCAGGCAGACCACCGGACGGCCGTTCAGCTCGGCCAGTGCGACCGGCTTGCCCGGCTTCATGCGCACCTTCCACAGGTCCAGCGTGCCGCCCAGGGATTCGAGGGCGGGCTTGACCAGGTCCTTTTCTCCGACCGAAGCCCCGCCCACGCTGAGCACCAGATCGCAGGCTTCGTTCAGTTCGGCCAGCGCCCGGCGGGTGGCGTCCGCGTCGTCGCGGGCGTGGCGCAGCATGGGTACGGCCGTACCCATGCCGCTGCACAGGCTGGCGAGCATCGGGGCGTTGGAATTGTGGATCGCGGCCGGCGGCAGGGGCTGGCCGGGCGGGATGAGTTCGTCGCCCGTGGTCAGGATGCCGACCTTCAGGCGGGGAAAGACGGGGGCCCGGTCGTAGCCCTGGGCCGCCAGGACGGCCAATTGGCCGGCCCCCAGGCGGGTGCCCCGGGCGAGGACGGCCTGGCCCCGCTGCATGTCTTCCCCCTGGCGGCGGATGTGCCGCCCCGGTACGGAAGGCGCCAGGATGGTGACGCGTCCGTCGTCCTCGCGACAGTCTTCCTGCATGACCACGGTATCGGCGCCGGCCGGGATCACGCTGCCGGTGAACAGCCGGATGGCCTGGCCGGGAAGCAGGGGTTCGGGGGCCTGGCCGGCAAAGCAGCGCTGCTGGACCGGCAGCGTGGTGCCGGGGACCACCGCATCTGCGGCGCGCAGCGCGTAGCCATCCATGGCGCTGTTGTCGGCGGGCGGCAGGTCGAGAACGGCGACGATGTCCTTGGCCAGCACGCGGCCGCAAAGCGCGTCGAGCGCGACGGTTTCGTGTGCGGCGGGCGCGCGTCCGCGCGCCGCCAGACGGGCCTGGGCGGTATCGAAGTCGAGCATGGTCAGGTTTCCGTACGTGCGCGGTAGGCGCTGGCGAAATTGCAGGGGCGCTGGCGGCTGTCGAGCTGGGGCTGGAGGATCTTTTCCCAGGCCAGCCGGCAGGCGCCTGTCGAGCCGGGCAGGCAGAACACCAGGGTGTCGTTGGCCAGGCCGCCCAGGGCGTCGGATTGCAGCGAGGAAGCGCCGATGTCCAGCCAGGAAAGGTGGCGGAACAGCTCGCCGAAGCCGGACACGGTCTGGTCCAGCAGGGGCGCGACGGCGGGGATGGTGGATTTGCCGTGGGTGAAGCCGGTGCCGCCGTTGCACAGGACCACCTGGATTTCGGGATCCGCGATCCAGTCGCTGACGACCTTGCGGATCTGGTAGCGGTCGTCGGGGCATAGCGCGCGGGCCTGCAGGATGTGGCCCGCTTCGCCCAGGGCGGCGGCCAGGTAGTCGCCTGTCGTGTCCTCGGCGGCGGTCCGGCGGCTGGAGATCGTCAGCACCGCGCAGCGCAGGTTGACGGGCGGCAGGGCGGGGTTGGCTTTCATGGCGTATCCCACTGGGCGGTTTTCTCGGCGTCGGCGGCCTGCTGTTCGACCCAGAAGGCGCGGCCGTCGGCCAGGGTTTCGCGCTTCCAGAACGGCGCGCGGGTTTTCAGTGCGTCGATGATGTATTCGCAGGCCCGGAAGGCCTGGCCGCGGTGGGCGGCGGCCACGCCGACAAAGACGATGGGATCGCCCAGCGGCAGCTCGCCCACCCGGTGGACGACCACGGTGTCGAGGATGTCCCAGCGCTGCCTGGCGTGATCGCACAGCGCCTGGATCTCGCGCTCGCACATGCCTGGATAGTGTTCCAGGAACAGGCTGCGGGATCCGGCGTCGGGGCTGTAGTCGCGGACCATGCCCAGGAAGTGCACCAGGGCGCCGGCACGCCCGGCCGCGCGGGCCTGCAGCAGCCCGGTCAGCTCGGCGACGTCGAAGCGTTCGGTCTGGATGCGGATCATGATGGTCCTAGCCGCCGGTGACCGGCTCGAACACGGCGACTTCGTCGCCCGGCCGGATCATGGCGGTGCGTGCGGCGTGCTCCTGGTTGATGGCGAGCTTCAGGCGGGCCGAAGGGCCCAGGGCGGGGCAGCGCGCTGCCAGCGCGTCGAGCCAGTCGCCGGCCCGGACGGGAGCGTCCAGGGGCTGGGTCTCGCGCCGCACGCCCATGTGCTCCGCCACCTGGGCGAAATACAGGACGTCAATCGTTGTGCCAGTCGCCACTCTTGCCTCCGGTTTTGCTGAGCAGGCGGATCTGCTCGATGACGATGCCCTTGTCGGCCGCCTTGCACATGTCGTAGACCGTCAGGGCGGCGACCGAGCAGGCAGTCATCGCTTCCATTTCGACCCCGGTCTGGTGACGGGTGCGGCAGGTGGCGCGGATGGTGAGCGTGCGGCTGGATTCGTCGGCCGAGAAATCCACCCCGGCGAAGCTGAGCGGCAGGCTGTGGCACAGGGGGATCATTTCGGCGCAGCGCTTGGCCGCCAGGATGCCGGCGATGCGGGCCGTGTTCAGGACCTCGCCCTTGGCGTTGGCCTGGGCCGACAGCAAGCCCCAGGCATGCGCGTTCAGGCGCACCCGGCCTTCGGCCACGGCGGTGCGGTCGGTGGGCGCCTTGGCACCGACGTCGACCATGCGGACCTGGCCGTTTTCATCCAGGTGGCTGAGGGTGGGGGAGAGGTCTGCTTCGCTCATGGTCCTATGATAAACGAGGACGAAGCCGGGCGGCAGGCACCACTGCTATGATGGTTATTTGAGGGCAAGGCCGGCTGGATGCCGGCAGGGCTCCCGACCGGAATCCCGCATGGCCAAGACGATCGGCGCTTTCTTTTCCCTGTACCTGGCGACTCTGATCCTGTTGCTCAGTTCGGGGCTGTTCAATACCTACCTGGGCCTGCGGCTGACGGCGCTGTCCGTGTCCGAAATCTGGGTCGGGGCGATGATCGCCGCGTACTACCTGGGCCTGGTGCTGGGCGCCCGGGTGGGCCACCGCCTGATCATCGGCGTGGGCCATATCCGCGCCTATGCGGCCTGTGCGGCGCTGGTCACCGTCACGGTGCTGGTCATGATCCTGATCCAGGGCCTGTGGATCTGGCTGGCGTTGCGCTTCGTTGCGGGCATTGCCATGGTCAGCCTGTTCATCGCCATCGAAAGCTGGCTCAACGAGCAGACCGAGAACGCCTCGCGGGGCACCGTATTCGGCTTCTACATGGTTGCGTCCTGTCTGGGCACCGTGCTGGGCCAGCTGGCGCTGGGGCTGTTTCCGAAACTGGATTCCGAGCCACTGGTGTTCGTGGCCATCTGCAGCGTGCTCAGCCTGATCCCCGTGACCCTGACGCGGCGCCTGCACCCGGCGCTGCAGGTGCCCGCACCGCTGGCCCTGCGGTACTACGTGGCGCGCGTGCCCCTGTCGCTGACCGTGCTGTTTCTGGCGGGCATGTTGACGGGGGCGTTCTATGGTCTGGCGCCGGTCTATGGATTGCAGCACGGCATGGACAACCACCAGGTGGGGGTGTTTCTGGCGGTCTCAGTGGCGGCGGGCCTGGTGTGTCAGTGGCCCTTGGGCTGGCTGGCCGATCACATGAACCGGGTGCGCCTGATCCGCCTGGGGGCGGTTCTGTTGCTGTGCCTGGGGATTCCGCTGTGGGGCTGGTTCCACTTTCCGTATCCGGCGCTGGTGGCCTTTTCGGGGCTGCTGGGGATTGTCCAGTTCACTTTGTATCCCATGGGGGCGGCGTTCGCCAATGACAATGTCGATCCGGACCGCCGGGTGGGTCTGAGTGCACTGCTGTATATGGTCTATGGCCTGGGAGCCTGCCTGGGACCACTGGCGGCGGGCGGCCTGATGCGGGTCTGGGGCGCGGATGTGTATTTCGTCTTTGTGTCGATCTGTGCTGCCTTGCTGCTGGTGTTCATCCGTGAACGCAAGGTCAAGGGCACGCACCGCAGCGAAGACGCACCGACGCAGTTCGTTCCCATGGCCGACACCCTGCAGAGCTCCAACGTCATGGCCGTGCTGGATCCGCGGGTCGATCCGCAGCGCGATATTTCCCACGATCCGGTCGTGGACGATCCGCTGGCGGCACCGGAGACTCCGGCTGTCGGGCCGGATGATGCGGTGGCGGCAGACTCAGCGGGGAAACAGGAGCACGATGGCACTTAGGGCCAGCACGATGCCCAGTATGTTCAACATGCTCAAGCGCTCGCGAAACAGACCTGCGCCTGCCAGCGTCCCGACTGAAATCACACCGATGTTCATGGCGGCGAATACCAATGTGGGATTGTCCGGAAACGTCTGGTGCGCCCGGATATAGCAATAGATGTTGCCGAAGTTCAGCCCTCCCAGCAGCAGGCCCGACATCAGGCTGTGCGCGTGCCAGCGGATCCCCCGGGACCACAGCCACAGACCCAGCAGCAGGCCGGCCAGGACGAAGCTCAACAGCAGGCTGCTGGTAAATCCGGCACCGATGCGGGCCATCTGCTTGAACAGGATATCGATGCAGCCGTAGCCCGCCCATACCCCCAGCAGCACCCACCAGCTCCGGCCTGTCGAGACGGCGTCGCCGCTGGACGGGGTCGCCTGGGGGCGCGCCAGAAGGCAGGCCAGGGCGCACAGCGCCAGGCCAATACCCAGCGCCTTGTGGCCGGACAGGTCTTCCTGGAAGATGAGAAAGGCTGCCAGGATCGGCAAGATCAGCGACAGGCGTTGCGCCGTGTCGCTGCGCACGATGCCGGCCTGGCGTACGGCGGCTGCCATGATCAGGAACACGGCCGGCAACAATATCCCCAGCAGACCCAGAATCGCCCAGACGGCCGGGGATTGCCTGAACAGGGTATCCAGCGGTGGGCGCAGCAGCCACAGGCTGAGTGCGGCTGCCGTTGCGTAGTTCATGACTATGGCCTGCTCGATCCGGATCGAGTGGCGGCGCGCCAGCTTCAGGAAAATCGAAACGGCGACGCTGAAGGTAATGCTGAGAACCAGGGTATGCATGAGGGCAAGGAGAAAGTCGCTAACGGAGGGCAAGCGCAGGGGTCAGGCAGCGTGCACCGCTTCGGTCTGGGCAATGTGCGCTTCTCCGGGCATGGCCTGCAGACCCAGACGTTCGAACAGGCGGGCGTCGGCCTGCGTGTGTGGATTCGGCGTGGTCAGCAGCCGTTCACCGTGGAAGATCGAATTGGCGCCCGCCATAAAGCACAGGGCCTGGGTGCTGTCGTGCATGTTCTCCCGGCCAGCAGACAACCGCACCATGGCACGCGGCATGGTGATGCGGGCGACCGCAATGGTGCGGACGAATTCGATGGGGTCCAGGTCGGGTGCATCGGCCAGCGGCGTGCCCGGCGCCCGGACCAGCTGGTTGATGGGTACCGATTCAGGGTAGGGATCCAGATTGGCCAGCGCAGCGATCAGGCCGGCACGGATCTCGCGTGATTCGCCCATGCCGACGATTCCGCCGCAGCAGACTTTCAAGCCGGCACTGCGTACGCGTCGCAAAGTATCCAGTCTGTCCTCAAAGTGGCGGGTGTGGATGATGTCTCCGTAGTATTCAGGGGCTGTGTCCAGATTGTGGTTGTAATAGTCCAGGCCAGCGGCCTTCAGACGTTCAGCCTGTCCGTCCTTCAGCATGCCCAGCGTGACGCAGGTTTCCAGCCCCAGCGCCTTGACCGCCTGGACGTGTTCGATCACCTGGTCCAGCTGGCGTTCTGTCGGCGAACGCCAGGCAGCACCCATGCAGAATCGCTGTGCTCCGGCATCCCGGGCCTGACGGGCGGCTGTCCGTACCTGTTCCAGATCCATCAGCGGCGTCGGTTCTACTTCGGCCTGATGCTGCGCGGATTGAGGACAGTAGGCGCAGTCCTCAGGACAGGCACCGGTCTTGATCGACAGCAGGCTGGACTGCTGCACGGCGTTGGCCGGATGATGTGCACGATGGATGGTCTGGGCCTGCAACAGCAGATCATTGAAGGGCCGGGCAAACAGATCCAGGATCGTCTGGACTGGCCAGGCCTGTGCCAGGGTTTCATGGCGGATGCGGGCGTGCATGGCAGCTCCGGGTGGGTAACAACAGGCCGGATCGTAGGCGCTTTGAATGAAACCCTGCAAGCGCGAATATGCTGCGAATTATCTTTAAATCAGATCTTGTTGGCGGTATTTTCTGCCAACATGCAATTTTGACTGCGTGTGATCCAGTCTTTGGCCCGGATCTTGGCGTGATGCTGGAGTTGTAAGTTCTTGTGACGACATGGTGCCGTCGCCGGAGGAGACGACGGCACCATCAGCGGTCATCGCGCTGATCAGGCGCGCGTGTAGCGCAGATCCAGATGATCAAGTTCCTGGGTGATCCGGCGCGCATGTGCATCGGGCACGGGGCAGAGTGGCGGACGCGGGATGGCCGAATCGATGACGCCGATATGCGCCAGGCCAACCTTCAGGCGGCTGTGCATGTCGATGAGCGGCGGGGATCCGTAGACAGAGCGCACGAAACCGTACAGCGTGTCATTGACTGCCTGCATGGCACGCAGATCGCCGGCCTGGGTGGCGGTCCACAGATCACACAGCTGCTGCGGCACCACGCTGGCCATACCCGACAGCAGGCCGTCGGCGCCGGTGGCTGCCTGCGCAAACATCCAGTTGTAGTTCGAAGGCAGCACGGCAACGTGCGGTGCCTTGGCGCGGATCATGCGCAGATTGTCCTCGTACAGCTGGATGGTGCCGCTGCCTTCCTTGACCGCGATCACTTGTGGGCATTGCACGACTTCGGCCAGCACGGCGGTGCTGTAGCCCATGCCCGCGCCGACGTCTTGCTGGAAGATCGACAGCGGCAGTTGTGTCACTGCCTGGATTGCACGGAGGTAATCCATGATGAAGCGCGGGTCGTTCGAAGCGCCGGCACCGAATTGCGGCATGGGAAACAGTACCAGTACATCGGCACCTGCTTCTTCCGCCTGTCGGGCCTGTGTTTGGGCATCTGCCGTGCTGTAGGGGATGACGCCGGACATGATCGGTACCTTGGGGCCAAGGATCTGGCGGGTACGGCGGATCACCTCACTGCGTTCTTCGGGCGTGAGCATGGCACCGTCGCCGGCATGGCCGTTGACAAATGCTGCGCACATGCCCTTCGGCCCCATGCAATAGTCGATCAGGCGCTCGTAACCGGCCCAGTCGATGCTGAGGTCCTTTTCATGAAAAGGCAGGACCGGTGCAACGGTCACGCCCATTAAATCCTGTTTGCTGATCATCGTTCAGTTCTCCTTCGGGTCGAAATGGATTAAAGAAGCCCGGCAGTGCCGAGCGCGTGCTGCAGCATGGCCCGTTCCTCCGGACTGCTGGCGGTCATCGGTGCCCGCATGGTGGGTGTCGGAATGCGTCCAAGCAGGTGCAGACACGTCTTGAGGCGAGCTGTCGCGCGCGCCGCAGGCGCGGTACCGTAGATGGCCTGTACCAGGGGGTAGAGCTGCGCATGTGCGCGCAGCGCCTGCGCCATATCACCCTGGTCGATGGCATCGCGCAGTGCAACCACGGTCTCGGGCACGAGGGCGGCAATGCTGACCTGCGAACCATCGCCACCGAGCATGAAGGTACTCAGCAAGTGTTCGTCACCCGAGGGCATGATGCGCACATGCGGTGCCTGTGAGCGGACGTGGCGATAGTTGGCTTCGTATCGGGCTGTCTCCCAGCTGCCTTCCTTGATGCCGGCGATCCGTTCAAGCTTGAGCAGTGCACTGAGCGTGTCCCTCGAATAGGACAGGTGCCCGGCACCGATCGAGGCCTGGTACAGCATGATGGGCAGACGGGTAGCGGCGATGATCCTGGTGTGATGGGTCAATGCGACGTCCGGCAGGTCGGCCAGTGCCCACGAAAACGGCGGAAAGATCAGCAATGCATCGGCGCCGCTCGCCTGCATGTCGGCTGCGTCGGCACAGGCTTGTGCGGTGGATTCCGCACAAACGCCGGCAATCAGCAGGCGCTCCGGCCCCAGCAGGCGCCGGGCATGTTGCGCAACTTGTCGCTTTTCTTCGGACGACAGCGTGAAGTTCTCACCGGCATGGCCGTTGATCAGCAGCCCGCGCAGGCCTGGGGTGCTCAGCACCGACTCCAGGTGTGCTGCCAGGCCCTTGAAATCGATGCTTTCGTCTTCGTGCATTGGCACGACGGTGGAAGCATAGATGCCGTCGAATGTGCGATACATGGTGCAGGACTCCTGAGGCAGGCCGGGCGGTGGGGACCACCCAGCCAGGGCGTTACTGCGCGGACCGGCGGCCGGCCAGGATGACCTGATGATTGATCAGGACCAGTTCATCGTCCTGGTTGTAGATCTTGCATTCGATCAGGACCTTGCCCCAGGTCTCGTCCTTCACATCGCAGGACAGGATCTTCATGCGGGCATGTACGGTGTCACCGTCGTATACGGGTTGCAGATAGCGGATCTTGTCGTGGCCGTAATTCAAGCTGAACGCCAGGTTGAAGCCGATTTCATAGGCGAAGAACGTGTCACTGACGCTGAGTACCAGGACGCCCTGCGCGCAGGGCCGTTTGAAAACGGGGTGCTTCTTGCAGTATTCGACGTCGGTGTGATGCGGATGGTCGTCGCCGGTTGCGCCGATGAACAGACGGATGTCGGCGTCGGTGATGGTGCGGCCGCGGCTGATGAATTCGGTACCGACAGCCAGATCTTCGAAATAAAGCTTGTTCATGGTTGTTGCCTGTTGATGTGCCGTCCTGGGGACGGCCTGGAAAGAATGTTGGGAAATCATGCAGCAGACCCGATCCCGGATGGATGGAGTGCGCCCGGACTATCGCGTGCGATCACTCCGGGGGCGGGGTCTGCAGAGGGGTTTACTGCTGGCGTTCGGCGCGGATCAGCTTCAGCATTTCGACGGCGTCGGTGTCCTGGGCGATCTTGTCCTGCACCGGCACAGACAGCTCGATCCACGGGGCTTTGTCGACGTTGTTGACCTTCACGCCGGCGTCCGTCAGTTTTTTCATGTAGGACTCGGCGTTATCGATGTCCATCTGCTGCTCGTTGGCGGTGGCTTTGGCGCCAGCCTCGAGGACGACTTTTTGCAGATCGGGGGGCAGCTTGTTCCAGACCCGGTCGCTGGTCATGAAGATGCCTGTGGCCATCATGTGCTCGGTCAGCGAGAAGTAGGGCGCCTGTTCATAGTGCTTCATCATGAACAGCAGTTCAGGCGAGTTTTCCGCACCTTCCACCACACCGGTCTGCAGGGCTGAATACAGCTCCGAGAACGCGATGGGGGTCGGGATGGCGCCGAAATTCTTCCAGCCCTCGACCTGGGCTTCGGACGTCAGGGTGCGGACCTTCATGCCCTTGAGGTCTGCCAGGGTGCTGACCGGTTTGACCGAGTTGTAGAGGCTGCGCACACCGGCAGTGGTGATCCCCAGCATCTTGACGCCTACCTGGGCATCATCGACGTAACTGGACAGCGCCTTGTAGAACGCCGAACCTTGAGAGATCACGCGCTGGCGGTGATCGATGTCGTCGAAGATGTATGGCGTGCCGAGAACGGCGACCTTGGGCAGCAGCGAACCAATGTTGCCGACTGAGGCTGCCGTGAAGTCCACCGTGCCCAGCATCAAGCCCTGTGTCAGTTCCAGTTCGTTACCCAGTTGGGCGGCCGGGAACACCTTGATCGAGATGCGGCCGTTGCTGCCCTCGTTCACCTGCTTGGCAAAGTCCTGCAATAGCGTCTCATAGGTGCTGCCGATCGGTTGGTCGGTGCCGGCCTTGAAGTTGAACTCGGCGGCCATGCTGAGGGATGTGGCGCAGCAGGCCAGTGCGGACGCGACGACAAGGGAAAGCTTTTTCATGGTTATATCTCCAGTACGTTTTTGTGTGAGTTGCGTGAATATGGCTGCGAAAGTGTCAGGGTGATTCCTCCGGATCACGACAGGCATTACTTCACCAGCCCGTAGATCTTGGGCAGGTACAGGGTGATGTCTTCGAAATAGGTCACGGCGATCAGGACTGCCACCATGACCAGCAAGGGTTTGATGATCTTGCGGGACACCTGGATCACGGACCGCTCGGCGATGCTCGAGCAGACGAACAGGGTGATGCCGTAGGGCGGGGTGAACATGCCGATGGCCAGGTTGAAGACCATCATGACGCCGAAGTGGATCGGATGGACGCCGAATTCGACGGCGATCGGCAGGAAGATCGGCATCAGGATCAGCAGCGCGGCAATGCTTTCCATGAACATGCCGACGATCAACAGCAGACCATTGACCAGCAGCAGGAACACAAACGGGTTGTCGGTCAGTGTCAGCAGGGCCTCGGCCAGGCGGCTCGCGACTTGTTCCGAGGCGATCAGCCAGGCGAACACATTGGCCGCGCCGATGATCAGCATGACGGCAGAAGACAGGATCGCCGTGCGCAGGATTGCCGTGCGCAACTGCTTGAAGTGCAGTTCGCGATAGATCACGGCACCTACCAGCAGGCTGTAGAGCGCGGCTACCGCTGCAGCTTCGGTGGCGGTGAAGATGCCACTGATGATGCCGCCCACGATGATGACGGGCATGACCAGGGCCGGCAAGGCTGCCCACAGGGTCTGCAGCAGATGCCCCAGGGAGAACGTCTGAGAGGTCTCGGTGTACTGACCGCCCGCCTTGCGGGCGTGAAAATAGGCCATCAACAGCAAGCCCAGGGCCGCCAGCACGCCGGGCAGGATGCCGGCGACGAACAGGGCGCCCGTGGATTGTGCGGAGATCGAGGCGACCACCACCAGCAGCAGACTGGGCGGAATGATCTGTGCCAGCGAGGACGACGAGGCGATCAGCGCCGCCGCAAAATCGGTGTCGTATTTGCGACGCTTGATCTCGGGCTGCATGATTGACGACACGGCCGCGGCATCCGCCGATCCTGAGCCGGAAATGGCTGCCAGCGCGGTTGCGGTCACGACTGACACCAGATACAGGCTGCCGGAAACCCAGCCGATCAGGGCCATGGCGAAATCGACGATCCGGCGCGACAAACCACCACCTTCCATGATGGCCCCCGCGAACACGAAGAACGGAATCGCCATGATGGTGAAGGAATTCAGGCCAGCAAAGATCCGTTCGCTGATCAGGGTAATGGGGACGTCCGAGCCAAAAACCAGCGCTGAAGCGCCCGTCAGACCCAGTACGAACACGACGGGCATTCCCAACAGCAGGAACACCACAAAAGCAAAGAGTGCAATCAACATGAGTGTGTCCTTGGCGGCTGATCAGGCGGTTTCGGAGACGATGGATGATTCATCGCCCGGGAGTTTGGTGTGGGTGTTGCCACCCGGCAGCAGGCTCAGCACGAGCTCCAGCGCCAGGTAGACCGCACTGATTGGCAGGCTGAGGTACATGATCCACATCGGCAGCGCCAGGGCTGGGGATTTCTGGAACGAACCCATGCCGATCAGCGGCTGTGCACCCATGAACATGAGGTACAGGAACCACAGCACGGCAGCAGCGTTGATCAACGAGATCACATAACGGACTTTCGGGGGCAGAAACGACACCAGCAGGTCGACAGCGACGTGTCTCCCGTAGCGCAGCGCCACGCCGGAGCCGATCAGGACCAGCCAGATCTGGGCGTAGTTTGCGATCTCTTCGGTACCGACCAGGCTGTAGTCGGTGAAGGCCCGGGCGGCAACCTGCAAAAGGACGGCGCCAAACATGATCAGGAAGGCGATCACCAGGAACGCGTCGATCCCCGCGCGTAGCCAGTGGATCAGTCTTGGCTCTTTGATTCTCATAGGGTTGTCTCCTGTATAGAGCGTGTGTATTGAATGCATGCGCCGGCTAGGCCGGCGGCACCAGTGATCAGTGGCGTGTGTCAGTCATCCTTGCGTGCGACAAACTTCGCCATGTTTTCCTGCTGGCTGCTGGTGCCAAACAGGGGACGAATATTACGGTGTTCCAGCTCCAGCCCTTGTTCCAGGGGCAGATCCAGACCTGCCTTGATGGTGGACTTGGCCAGGCGGGCGGCCTGCGGACTGTGCGCTGCGATACGCTGGGCGAGGTCCAGCGCCGTTGATACGGTGGCGTCGTCGTCGACCACTTCGCTCACCAGCCCCATGCGCCAGGCGTCTTCGGCAGTGACAAAGTCACCCGACAGAATCATGCGCAATGCGTTCTTCTCACCAATGAGGCGAGGCAGGCGCTGTGTGCCCCCATCACCGGGGAAGATCCCCAGCTTGATTTCCGGCTGACCGATACGGGCGCTGCGTCCCGCAATGGCCATGTCCATCATCATCATCAGTTCGGAACCGCCACCCAGTACATAGCCGTTGACGGCAGCGATGATGGGCTTGGGGAATGCGCCGATGCGCTTCCAGGCGGCCAGTCGCGTTTCCGACAGCGCGACCCCTGCGCCGTGCACGTGCTGGTCGTGGATGTCGGCGCCGGCCGAAAATGCGCGTTCATCGCCAGTCACCACCACACAGCGTACGGTGTCGTCCTCATCCGCCTCAATGAGGGCGGCATCCAGTGCCAGCACCAGTTCCATGTTGAGTGCATTGCGCTTGGCGGGCCGGTTCAGCGTCAGCAGCAGTACCCCATCGTGGGGCCGGTTTTGTAAAAGAATGTCCGTCATGTCGGTTCCAACTCAGCGGGCAGCACTCAGGCCGTCGCGACTTCAGAGATCGGCCGCAATTGCAGCCGGCGAAAGTTCCGGACATGCGGCTCGAAGGGGCCGAAACCTTTGACCTTGTGGAATTCCTCGGTTTCGAAGGCCCATTGCCCGGCCACGCGGTACATGGCGGCGTATTTCTGGCCTTCTCCCATGTTCTGCAGCCGCTGCGCGGACAGCCAGCCAGGGCAGCCGAGCAGGTCCGGGAAATGATGCTCGACATACCATTGGCTGAAGGCTTCTTCGTGCTCCGGCTCGATGTCCACCATGACGATGTGGATGAATTCCTGATCGTTCTGCATGCGTTGTGTGTCTCCGTATGTCTGTGTTTATGCTTGCGGTGCGGTCCGCTTGCGTGGAAATTTCAGCGTCGCGCGCGCCTTGAGGACCTCCAGCCCGTCCTCGTTGCGCGCACTGGCCTCCCAGACCAAGGTGCGCGTGTCTTCGTGCTTTTCCTGGATCCAGACTTCGAATGTGATCGTGTCGCCATAGAAGACCGGTCCGGTGAACCAGAACTGGTCTTCGATAGATACGCAGGCGATGCCGGCGAGTTCACTGGTCAGGACGCTGGTGCACAGTCCCGCGACCATGATTCCCGGTGCCAGACGCCGGCCGAATCGCGTTGTCGAGGCGTAGGATTCGTCGACATGGACGGGGCCGAAGTCGCCGGTCGCCGCGATGTACAGGGCGGCGTCCCCTTCGGTGATGGTCTTGGTGAGCGACACGCGGTCACCCACCTTCAACTCCTGCAGCTCTTTTAATTCATACATGGCTCATTCCTTGTCGCCAAAGGTTTCCAGACGTGCCGTTCCTTCAACGACAGTGCGCCCGGATTCGGTATGGATGCAGCGGATATGGCACACCAGGGTGCTGCCTTCGGTGGCGGTGACTTCGGCCTCTGCCTGGATGGAGGATCCAACGAGCGTGACCTCAGGGAAGGACAGCGCAAGGTCGGTGATCCGGCGCTTGGGTCCACCCAGCTTGGCCAGACTGGTGGTTGCCAGTGCGGCGACAGCCAGTTCGAAGCTCACCATCCCGGGGAAGCCCAGCTTGCGTGCCTGGGTTGCGTCGACATACTGCGGGCCCAGATTGCCACTGATGCCGGTAAACATGGCCTGTTCGGCCACGGTCAGGGTCTTGCGAAAAACAAAGCGTTCGTCGGTCGGTTTGTCGGAGATGGTCATGTGATTTCCTTTGCAATGGGTGGGGCGTTTCCAAGGGCAGCGCGTGGCATGCCCCTGGAGACGCCTGTCTTGACAGGTTGCGATTGCTTAAAGATTCAAGCCTTTTTTGATGACGCTGCGCGCCACCAGCATGCGGTGGATTTCGGAGGTGCCGTCGTAGATGCGCGTGACACGTGCGTCGCGGTACATGCGCTCCAGCGGCATTTCCTTGGTGAAGCCCATGCCGCCGAACACCTGGATGGCGCGGTCGACGACGCGGCCTTGCATTTCGGACGCGGCAACCTTGATCATCGACACTTTGTCGCGCGGGTCTCGGCCCTGATCGATGTCCCAGGCGGCGTTCATCACCATCATCTTCACGCCGTAGATCTCGATGGCACTGTCGGCAATCATCTTCTGCACCATCTGAAAATTGCCGATGGGCTGGCCAAACTGCTTGCGGTCCGCAGCATAGTTGCGCATCAGCTCCAGTGCGCGGCTGGCCATGCCGACGGCACGGGCACCAATATGCGCGAGACGGATTTCCAGCACGCTCTGCATGATCAGCGGGAAACCGGCACCGACTTCGCCCAGCACGGCGTCGGCGGGGATGCGGCAGTCGTCGAACACCAGCTCGGCATGCCCGTAGCCGCGATGGCCCATCATGGGCTGTACACGGCTCACCGTGAAACCGGGCGTACCCTTGTCGACCAGGAAAAGCGTGATGCCGCCACGTGCGCGTTTCTCCGCGTCGGTCAGGGCCATCACGATCACGTAGTCCGCGATATCGCCATCGCTGATGAAATGCTTGGTGCCGTTGAGCACCCATTGGTCCCCGTCACGCCGGGCCGTGGTCGAAATGGAAGCCGCGTCGGAACCCGCGCCCGGCTCCGTAATGGCCATGGCGCAGATACGTTCGCCCGAGACGGTCGGCTTCAGATATTGATCGATCTGGGCACCCTGGCAGGCCATCAGCATCGGATACACCTGACCAAAGATGCGCCGGATCAAGGCATCGGACGTTTTGCCAAACTCTTCCTCGACCAGGCAATGGTCGAGGCAGTTCAGACCTCCGCCGCCGACATGCTCCGGCATGTTCATTGCAAAAAGGCCCAGTTCCTGTGCCTTGGCCCGGACGCGCCGCAGTGCTTCGGCGGGGATGACGCCGGTGTGGTCCGTTTCCTCTTCGAGCGGCCGGACTTCAGCCTCGATGAAACGTCGAACAGTGTCGACCAGCAGCTGGCTTTCGCCGGGAATCGAAAAATCCATTTCTTTGTCGCCTCTTGGATGATGTGTTGAAATCTGTCCGAATCAGTTGCTTGATCCGGTGTGTGGCTGGCCTGGCGCCGTGGGTCCGACGCCTACCACGCCCTGTTCGATCAGGCTGTCCTGGCGGTCACGTGGCACGCCCAGCTCCTCCAGGATCTGGCGGCTGTCAGCACCCGGGTACAGGGGCATGGTGCGCACGCCAGGACATTGCCCGTCGTAACGCAGGGGATGCGAGATCAGCGTGGCCTCCCGGCCATTGACCTCGACCGTATCGAAGACGCCCAGATGTTCGGCTTGCGGATCGTGACGCAGATCTTCGTAGTCCTGGACTTGCTCGTACCAGATCTGGTGCGCATCGAAGATGGGAGCCAGGTCGGCGAAGCGGCGCGGTGCGAGCACGCGGGCCATGGTCTGGGCGTAGCGGTCGCGTTCTTCGTAGCGGTCGATGCGCGCCAGTTCACGCAGTTCATCGCTGTCCAGCGCCGCTGCGAGGCGGTCGGGGTCGTTCATGGAGAGCACGATCTGCGCATCCTGCAGCGTGTAGAGCCCGTAGGGCGCATCGTGATACCAGCTGCCGACATGTGCGTCGCGCTTGAACAGTGCCCGCCCGCGGGGTGCGGAATAGAACTTGGTCAGGGCCTCCACCTGCAGGTCGATGCCGGCAGTAAACAGACTGGATTCCACGCGCATGCCCTTGCCTGTGCGCAGGCGCTGGATATAGGCGCCGAGCATGCCCATGGCCAGCAGCGAACCGCCATGTTGATCGATCACCGCAGCGCCGACGACACTGTGCTCCGTGCCGCCGGTCGCGGCGATCAGGCCGGCGCGGGCCTGGATCAACAGGTCCTGGCCGGGCCGGGAGGCCGCTGGCCCCGTCGCGCCCAGGCCTGAGGCCGAGGCGTAGACAATGGCGGGGTTGATCTTGCGCACGTCCTCATAGCCCAGGCCCAGGCGTTCCATGACGCCAGGGCGGTAGTTCTCAACCAGGACGTCGGCCTTGGCGATCAGATCCAGGGCGATCTGCAAGCCTTCCGGGGTCTTCAGGTCCAGCGCGATGCTGCGTTTGTTCCGGTTGACCGCCAGTGAAAACGCGCTCACGTCAGTCACCCAGGAATTGCCGCCGGACCAGTGCCGTTCAAAGGCACCGCGCAGGGGTTCGATCTTGATGACGTCTGCGCCCATATCGGCCAGATACTGGGCGCTGGCGGGTCCTTGCAGATAGTGGCAGAAGCTGACGACCCGCATGCCCAGGCAGATGGGATTGCTCATGACTGGGATTCCTTGGGCGATGAGTCCTTGATGACGCCGCGCGTCAGCAGGCTGTCGATTTCTGCCGGTTCGTAACCCGCCTCAATGAGGACTTCGCGGGTTTGAGCGCCCAGCGCCTGCGGTACGCGGCGGATGTCGGGCGTCTGGCCATCGAAACGCCCTGGATAGCTGACGAAGGTGACGGCTTCGCCATCGACACTGTCGGCTGTCTGGAAGGCACCGAGATGCTGCAGTTGCGGGTCCTCTTGCAGGGCATCGTAGTCACGTACCGGAGCATTCCAGATCTTGTGCTGATCCAGAATGGGAATCCATTCCGCAGTCGTCTTCTCCCGCAGGCGCTGCGCCACCAGGCCAGTGACTTCTTCACGCTTGTCGAAGCTGTCGGAATCCGGCCTGCCCGCAAGCGCCTCGATGCCCAGTGCACGTGCCAGCGCCGATGGCGTTGCCATGGAAATCACCAGGTGTCCATCGGCCGTGGGCAGGGGGCCATAAGGCCCTACGCTGCACCAGGAGGCGATGCCCTCGGCGGTACGCGGTGCGGGTGAGGGTGCGCCATTCATCCAGGCCATCAGCGGCTCGATCTGCAGGTGGATGGCGGCCTGGTACAGATTCACCTCAACCAGGCGACCTTTGCCTGTGCGTGACTTGGCGTACAGCGCGGCCAGGATGCTGGTAGCATACAGAGATGCGGCGTGGTGATCGACGACGGGGGAGCCCACCGGAGTCGGAGGACCATCGGCATTTCCGGTGCGCATGATCAGGCCTGAAAGCGCCTGCAACAGCATGTCCTGGCCGGGCCGATCCTTGTAGGGGCCGGTATAGCCGTAGCCTGAGCAGACGGCGTAGATCAGGCCAGGGTTGATTTCCTTCAGGGTCTCGTAGCCCAGTCCCAGCTTGTCCATGGTCCCGGGGCGGAAGTTTTCCATCACCACATCGACAGTGCCGACGAGTTTCTTGACCGCTGCCAGACCTTCGGGCCTCTTCAGGTCCACGGCAAGGCTGCGCTTGTTGCGGCCGCAGGTGAGATGGTTGATGCTGGTTTTGCCGACGAAGTGGTTGGCGACGGCCCAGTTGCGCTGGAAGGCGCCTTCCAGGGATTCCACCGTGATGACGTCAGCCCCCAGATCCGCCAGGATCTGGGCCCCGAGGGGACCCGCCAAAAAATGGTTGAAACTTAGAATTTTGACCCCATCGAGAAGGTCCATGCCTTGACTCCCTGCACGCAAAAAATCTTGTTCTGTAGAGCCGGATCTGAGTTGCAGATCCGACGGAAGGGGTCATCCTATCAAGTGAAATACGTTCACTACAATATTGAAATCAATTAGATTTTGACCGCGATGAATAACTAAAATCTATATATTGAAGGGCGCGCAACAGATGCTAGACTAGGCCACCTTCGCCTCGGAAAAGCGTCATGAATTTGCGTCAACTGGAGATCTTGCAGGGGGTCGTGCGGACGGGTTCTACGGTCGGTGCGGCCAACATCCTGAATATGTCGCAACCCGCAGTTTCGAATGCCATCAAGAGCGCCGAACTGTCGTTGGGCTTTCCCTTGTTCGAGCGGGTCAACAAGCGCCTGATTCCGACACAGGAGGCCTTGCTGCTGCTGGAACAGGCCGAGCCGTTATTTCTGGTGCGTGAACGTGTGGAGCAGACTGCGCAGCAGTTGCGTGAAGGGCGTACCGGGCGCGTCAACGTCGCTGCGACGGCGGAACCCTCGGAAAGTCTGTTGCCGCAAACCATTACGCACTTTCTCGCTGAGCGCCCTCAGGTTTCGCTGACTCTGGAGCCTCTACGCCTGGACAGCGTGCTCGAATACGTAGAGTCGGGTCTGGCCGACGTGGGCTTTGCGATGGAGCCGTATCCGCGTCCTACATTGAACTACCTGCCGCTGTCATCGCTGGACATCGTCTGTCTGTGTCCTGAGGACAGTCCATTGTGCGATCTGCCTTATGTGACACCGGACGTGCTGCGCGATGTGCCACTGATCAATGCGAGCACACGATCACGTGTCTATGGCATGGTCACTGAAGCCTTCCGGCGTCGCCGCGTGCCATATTCGCCGGTCAGCAACGTGCGTTTCATGAACCTGGCCGCCCTCTTCGTGCAAGAGGGGCTGGGTGTGGCGATGATGGATCAGCTCACGGCTGCATCGAAGCGCTTCCTGGGTGTACGTAGCGTGCCTTTCCGGCCCAAGCTCCAGGTCACGCTTTATGCGCTGGTTGCAGCGGATCGTCCCATGTCGCGGCTGACGGCAGATCTGATCGCACAGGCGCGCGTAAAAATTCGCCAGCTGGTGCCCGAGAACGCAGAATAGCCGCCAAGATAATGCTCGACTCCCCCACCGCCTTGCCGCGCCATCTGGCGGTTGGCATCCTTTGTTTTACCGGCACTCTTTCGGCCGTGAATCACGTTGCTGCGCGTGTGGCATTTGATGATGGTGCGGGTGTCCTGCTTGCCGTCCTGTGCCGCTCAGGCCTGAGCGGCTTGGCATTATTCTGCATTGTGCTCTGGCGGCAGTTGCCGTTACGTCTGCCTGCGGGTCTGGGGCGCTGGCAACTAGCGGTCGGTTTGCTGGTCGCGCTCCAGAGCCTCTGTCTGTATTCGGCCGTTTCCCGCATTCCCGTGGCAGTGGCGTTGTTGCTGGGGAATCTGTTTCCATTCATGTTGGTGCTGCTGACTTGGGCGTTGGGCGGCAAGGCACCCACGCGGCTGACCGGTTTCCTCATGGTTGCCATTGTGCTGGGGCTGGTTCTGGTGCTGGATCTCCCTGCCGTGCTGGGCGCGGAGACTGACATGGGGCCAGAGTGGTCAATCGGAATTCTGTTCGCCCTGGGCGGCTCAAGCGTCTTTACCGTTGCCCTATGGATCACCGATCACAGGCTTTCCTCGTTGGCAGGTCCTGTGCGCGGCATGTATACGATCATCACGGTTTTCGTCAGCACGATGGTGGTGGGGGTGGCGGAGGTTTTGCCACAAAGCCTGCATTCGCCTGGAAGTTGGGTAGGGTGGACCGCGTTGGCGACCTTGTCGTTACTGTATGCCACGACGTTCTCGATACTCTTCATCCTGATGCCCAGGCTGGACATGGCCCGCAACGCGCCGGTGATGAATATCGAACCTGTCGCCAGCCTGGTTCTGGGGGCCTGGATATTGGGACAGTATCTCAATGGATGGCAGCTTCTGGGGGGCGCTGTTGTACTGGGCAGCATCGTCGCCTTGGCCTATTCAAAAAGACAATGACGGGCATTGATGCTCCCTCTCGGGTCGAAAAAATCACGATTCTGATAAAAAAACTGACCTCGCTTGCACACGAAAAAAAATTCGTGCATAATCTCGTTTCTTCGTTAACGAAGCCAGTTTTTTGGGGGTATAGCTCAGCTGGGAGAGCGCTTGCATGGCATGCAAGAGGTCAGCGGTTCGATCCCGCTTACCTCCACCAAAAGCCTCGTTATCGAATGTCCTGTCCCCTTCGTCTAGAGGCCTAGGACATCACCCTTTCACGGTGAGTACAGGGGTTCGAATCCCCTAGGGGACGCCAGATTTTCTGGTGCCGCTGCGGAGCGGTAGTTCAGTTGGTTAGAATACCGGCCTGTCACGCCGGGGGTCGCGGGTTCGAGCCCCGTCCGCTCCGCCAAGGAATTCAAGAAAAGCACCTACGTCATATAGGTGCTTTTTTTTCGCCCGGCTCATGTCACAAAGCCGGGGTCTTTCTTCCGAAGCCTGGACTTTCCAGCTGGCGTCGCAATGATGGCGCGTATGGCGATGGCGGTTCGCTGATCAAAGCATCCAACGAGAACTGGCCTGGAATCAGATAGGAGTTCCAGCCGGAAATCACTGAAGTGCATCAATCCAGGAAGCCACGGCAGCGTTCACATCGTCCTTGCGGTCTTGCATGATCCAGTGGCCTGCGTGGGGCCATGCGTCGACCTTCGATTTGGCGTTAGAGAACCACGGGCGCATACGGTCGGCCTGGGTCGGATTGCGGCAGAGATGATAAAACGGCAACGCCAGGCGCTTGCAGAATTCCGCGCTGGCCTCGCCGACGCCTACTTGATCCGGTCCTACAAACAAGGGGCCAAATGATTCGCGTACCGCGATTTTTTCCATCCCTATGGCGCGTCTCGCGTGCCAGCTTTGCAGGGCTGGGTCCGTGGCCGGATCGTAGACTTGCTTGAACAAGGCCGCCGCTACCATGCCTGGGTCGGCAGACTGCAGATTTTCAGTGACGTCTGCAAAAGCTGCCCCCACCTTGTCTGAGAATCCTAACGAACCGTCAACGGAGACCACGGCCTTAACCAGATCAGGCCGCTTTACCGCAAGGCGCGCAGCAATCTGTCCTCCCATCGAGTGGCCCACGAGAATGAACTTCTGATTTGGGTAGTGGGTTGTGATCAGCGACTCGATGTCGCGAACATAATCATCAGGCTTGTAGGCACCCGAAGGCATGACTTCGGATCTTCCGTGCCCCCGCAAATCCACTGCTATCACCCGGTACTTGCTTTCAAAGTATGGCAATTGCCAGATCCAGTCATTGGAATCGGCGGTCCAGCCATGCAGAAACATCAGATTTTCACCGGTTCCCGCTTCAGTAAAAAACAGTTTCGCGGTAAGCCCGCTGGCTGCGATCGCGCTAGGCACGGGGCTGGCGGCTACCAGCGCGGCTGCCGCGGTCTGCTTGAGCCAGCTGCGCCGGGACATACCAAATTGCTGCATTTCCATTGATGATTCTCCTGGATGTCTGATGTCTTTGTTCGACCCCCGGACCGTTTCCGGGATCTAGGGATCGAGCGGGATATGATGGTATACAATTTATACTTAGTGTCAATTACGCACTTCAAGGTGCCTAGGTATACGCGAGGTTATCGGGATGCCGCATGATGTGAGCAATGTGTTTTTTGCGGACTGCGCTGCGCGCTCTTTTTTCGATCAGGTCGCCAATAAATGGTCGGTCATGATCCTTAGCGTGCTCAGTGAGAAGCCGACGCGCTTCAACGAAATCAGGCGGCGGCTGGAAGGCGTAACGCACAAGGCGCTCACTCAGGCGCTGCGGCGCCTGGAGCGTAACGGGCTGATTGCCCGGCACGTATTGGCCACTTCGCCGGTTGCGGTCGAATATTCACTCACGGAGCTTGGACGTACCCTGCAAATACCGCTGGGGGCCGTATACGATTGGGCGATCCATCATTTGCGCGATATTGAACAAGCGCGGGAGGCTTATGACGGAAGGGCCTCAACCTGAAATGCTCGCGGTGCAACGGCAGCTGCTCATCGCGAATGGCTGCCTCTCGCCATGGTTGCCTGGCGCAGTAGGCTGCGGAGTTGCCCGCTACGCCAACGGCTACTGATCGGCTTCCTGGCTTTCGATCAGCATGGCGCGCAGGCGTTGGCGTTGGTTTTCAAGCGCTTCTATTTGCTGTTCGAGGATTGCGAGCCGCTTGCGCTGAGCTTCCGTAATGTTTGCGCATGCTTTCGCGCCTTCGATTAATAGCATGCAATCGGGAAAGCTGCGGATTTCTTCCAGGCTGAAGCCGGTCGCTATAAGACGCTGGATCTGCCTGACTTGGGTGATGGCCACTGCCGGGAAGGAACGATAGCCGTTCTCGGCTCGGGTCGATGCCAACAGACCCTGCTGATCGTAGTGACGAATTGAGCGCACGCTGGCTCCGGTTGCCCTGGCCAGGGCACCGATTTTCAGATCGTCGGCAGGCGATGGTCTTTGCTTCATGGATTGAACGATATCACTTTCTGCTTGACCGTGACATTAGTGTCAGGGTTTAGGATGCGATTTTTCGTTCTACCAGAGCTTCAACATGAAATCTTCAAAGGCCTTCAAACACTGGCAAAGCTGGCTGGTTGCGGTTGTTCTTATGGGGGCTTCCGTACTGGTGCAGGCCGCTACGAAATCCTATACCGTGACTGCTCCTGATGGTGTATCCATCGCAGTACAGGAAGCTGGAGATCCAAACGGCCCGCCCATTGTCTTCATTCACGGCTTGCTGGGCAGTCATTTGAGCTGGGAAAAGCAGGTCGGCAGTCCGGCGCTGCAGCATTACAGATTGATCACGTATGACATGCGGGGGCATGGTGTTTCCGGCCAGCCGGAGAATGCCGATGCTTACAGCGATGGACGGCATTGGGCCGATGATTTGGCTGCCGTCATTGCCGGGGCGGGTGTCGAGCAGCCGGTTGTCGTGGGATGGTCTCTCGGGGCGGCCGTGATTACCAATTACTTGGCCGCTTATGGCGACGAGAAGATTGTCGGCGCCGTGTATGTGGGCGGTGTCATCGAGCTCGCGCCCGAACAGATCGTTCCGCACCCCCGTGTGTACAGTGGAATGGCGTCGCCCGACCTGAAGACCCACCTCGATGCCGAGCGTGAGTTCGTGGCACTGTGCTTTTCCACCCAGCCTGATGCCGTAACTTTCCAACGCCTGTTGGCCAATGCGGCCATGGCCTCCGAGAACATGCAGAATGCAGTGCAAAGGATGTCACTGGATGCGTCCAAGGGATTGGGAGCGATGCACAAGCCGTTGTTGTTGATCTATGGCGCGGAAGACGCGCTGGTTCGGGCGAAGCCTTCCTTCAACCGAGCCAAGGAGCTGAATCCCAATCTGACCGGCAAGTTCTACCTAGAGTCGGGGCATTCCCCCTTCTTCGAGGAACCTGACCGGTTCAATCGTGATCTTGCCGTCTTTATGGACACTATCGAGGCGCGGCGCCCCCCACTGCCGGAAGACTCGCCTGGCCGGTATTCGTGGCAATCGACCAGCCATTGAGCCCAATGCCCGACAGCGGTTGGGCGCCGGGAAATGGCTCCGCGGCTGGCGTAGCCGGTCGATGACCTGCGCAGGTTCCGCCGGGTCATCGCAGCGGCGTCAAAACCCCGATCTCCGCCTGTGGATTCCGGTTGTTAACGTATTGTTCTTTTCCGTGCATCCAGTAACATGCCAGG
>Ga0182743_1000469_pt1 | contig 50163 bp, 50 predicted proteins | sample eDN3rd30CKraftOP_FD_128522 | JGI IMG/M metagenome (GOLD analysis project Ga0182743, IMG submission 128522) | Enriched Organic Plus compost microbial communities from Emeryville, California, USA - eDNA 3rd pass 30_C Kraft OP (version 2) (version 2) ... | reverse complement strand
CGGTCCCGGTCCCGGTGTCGGGCGGGGTCACGCCGCCGTCGTCGTCATCGTCGGGCGTCGTGCCGGTCTCCCCGGTCGGGGTCACGGGCACGACCGGCGTCGTCACCCCGGTCTCCCCGGTGGTCGCGGTCGGCGTCGTGTCGCCGTCGTCGCCGCCGGAGCTGATCACGACCACCGCGATGATGAGCCCGACGATCACCGCCACGAGGACGATGATCAGGTTGCGGAGGTGCTTCTGCTTCTCCTCCGGGGTGTATTGGGGGCCGTCGTCGCGGCGCCTCCTGGGCGGTTCGTCGCGCCGCATCACTCGTGTCGGGTCGTCACTCATCGGAATCTCCAGTCACTTTGATTCGTCCGGATGGTATCCGGACAGGGTCTCGGCGATCAGTTCGACTGCGCGGTCGGCCTGTTCGTCGGACAGGACGAAGGGAGGCAGCAGCCGCAGGGAGTCAGGACGGGGCGCGTTTGCGACCAGCCCGGCCGCGAGCAGGGCCGCGTTCAGCTCGCCCGAGTCGATGCCCGGTTCGAGCCCGACGCCGATCATGAGACCTCTGCCCCGCACCTCGCGCACCCCGTCCACGGCGCCCAGGCCCTCGCGCAGGCGCGATCCGAGCGCACGCACCCGCCGCAGGGTGTCCGGGTCGTCGACGATGTCCAGGACGGCGAGCGCGGCCTTCGATGCGACGGGTCCCGCGGCGAAGGTGGAACCGTGATCGCCCGTGGTCAGTACCTCGCCGGTCACCTCGTTGCCGATGCACGCCCCGATCGCGACGCCGCCGCCGAGCGCCTTGGCCGTCGTGATCACGTCTGGCTTCACCGGACCCTGCTCGTACGCCCAGAGCGAACCCGTCCTTCCGATCCCCGTCTGGACCTCGTCGAAGACGAGGAGCGCGCCGGTGCGGTCACATGCCTCCCGGGCGGCGGCCAGGGTCGCGTCGGAGACCGGGAACACACCGGCTTCGCCCTGGATCGGTTCGATCAGCACGGCGGCCGTGTTCTCGCCGACCGCGGCGGCCAGGGCGTCGGCGTCGTCGAACGGCACGGAGACGAATCCGGGCAGCATCGGGGCGAAGTCCGGGTTTCCGGCCAGCCCCGGTGTCGCCGAGAGCGCGCCGTAGCTCCGGCCGTGGAAGTCACCCTCGAACGAGACGATCTCGGGGGCCTCGATCCCGCGGGCGCGGGCCGATTTGCGGGCGATCTTGATCGCGCATTCGTTCGCCTCGGTCCCCGAGTTGCAGAAGAACACCTTGCCTCCCAGCGAGCTCTCCGAGAGCCGCCTGGCCAACTCGACCATCGGCCCCGTGTAGAAGAGGTTCGAGGTGTGCTGGAGGACCCTCGACTGCTCGGTCACGGCCTCGACGACGGCGGGGTGGCAGTGCCCGACCGAGGCCACCGAGATCCCGCCCAGGAAGTCGAGGTACTCGTTGCCCTCGTCGTCGAAGAGCAGCGCGCCTTCGCCCCGCACGAACTGGACCGGCGCCCGCTTGTACGTCTGCATCACGTACCGGGCCTCGTCCGTCCTCACGTTCTCGTTCAAGGGGTCACCATCGTCCCGATGCCGGCGACCGTGAACAGCTCGAGGAGGAGCGAGTGCGGGCGCCGCCCGTCGATGATGTATGCGTTCTGGGCGCCGCCGCGGATCGCGTTCACGCAGGCGGTCAGCTTGGGACGCATGCCGCCGGTGATCGATTCGAGCGCGGCCTCGACCTCGGCCACCGTGGTCACCGAGATGCGCGTGCTCTCGTCCTCCGGATCCTCGAGCCAGCCGACGATGTCGGTGAGGAAGATGCACTTGTAGGCCCCGAGCGCCGCGGCGACCTTGCCGGCCGCCTCGTCGGCGTTGATGTTGTACGAGTTTCCCTCCCGGTCGGATCCGACCGAGGCGATCACCGGGATGTAGTCCTCGGCGATGTGGTTCAGCACGTCGATGTCGACCCGTTCGATGTCGCCGACGAAGCCGACCTCCTCGGCGTTCGCGACCGGTTTCACCTCGAAGAGGCCGCCGTCCTCGCCGGAAAGGCCGACCGCCTGGGAGCCGGCCCGGTTGATGCGGCTCACGAGCTCGGCGTTCAGCTTGCCCAGCAGCACCATCTTCGCGACCTCGACCGTCTCGCGGTCCGAGACGCGCAGCCCATGCTGGAACCGGACCTCGATCCCCATCCTGTTCATGTACTTGGTGATCTCGGGTCCGCCGCCGTGGATGATCACGGGGTTCAGGCCGACGTACTTGAGCAGCACCACGTCGGAAGCAAAGGCCTGTCGCAGCGCCTCGTCCCTCATCGCCGCCCCTCCGTACTTGATCACCACGGTCTTGCCGTGGAATTCCCGGATGTAGGGCAGCGCTTCGAGGAGGACGTTGACGCTGTTGTCGTCGAGCATCTCGCCGCCGGCTGCGGCCGCGATCTGCTCGGCGTGTTCCTTGGGGTCCATTCGCTTTCCTTCGTTGGCTGTACTACGTGGTGTACTCGGCGTTGATCACGATGTATTCGTGGGTGAGGTCGCTGAAGTAGACGTGTGCCCGCCCCTCGCCCCGGTCGAGGCGGAGGGCCAGCTCGGCCTCGCGCCCGCCCCCGGCGATGTCACCGGCCTCGATCACGTCGGGCCCCAGCTCGCCGATGTCCTGGCCGGCGAGCGCCTGGCCGGCCGCCTGCGCGATCCGTCCCCAGTTCGGGTCGCGGCCGAGCAGGGCGGTCTTCACGAGCGGGGAGTTGGCGATCTTGCGGGCCACTACCTCGGCCTCGGCGGAGTCGGCGGCCCCGGTGACCTCGACCCGGCCGACCCGACTGGCGCCCTCGCCGTCCGAGACGATCTCGAGGGCGAGCTGCAGCAGGACCGCATCGAGGAGCCCGTCCGGAAGCCGTTCGCCCGAGGCGCCGCTGGCCTGGAGCAGCACGGTGTCGTTGGTGCTCATCTGGCCGTCCACGGTGATCCGTTCGAACGAGCCGGCCACGGCCCGGCGGAGCGCCGCCTCGGGATCGGGTACGACGGCGTCGGTCTGGACGAAGCAGAGCATGGTGGCGAATCCGGGCTCGATCATCCCGGCCCCCTTGGCCTGCGCGGAGAGCGTCACGCCGCCGACCCTGAGGCTGACCCGCTTGGGCCACTTGTCGGTGGTCATGATCGCGTCCGAGAACGCGATCCCGCCGTCGGGGGCCGTCGAGGAAACGAGGCCCGGGATCCCGGACAGCACGGCATCCATGTCCATCGGTACGCCGATCACGCCGGTCTCGGCGACCGCGACGCTCTCGGGCGCGAGGCCGAGTTCGGCGGCGAGTGCTTCCCGCATCGCGCGGGCGTCGCGGAGCCCCTGCTCGCCGGTGGCGGCGTTGGCGTTGCCGGAGTTCACGATGGCTGCCCGAACCCCGTCCTGACGGAGTTCGTGCCGGCACACGCGAACCGGGGCGGCCGCCGCCGCATTCGACGTGAGGAGGATCGCGGAGGAGACCTCCTCCGCGTCGCAGACGACCGCACCGAGGTCGGTCGCGCCCCCGCCCTTGAGTCCGCAGGCGACGCCGCCGGCCCGGAAGCCGTCGGGCAGAACCCGGGCGTCGAGGTACTCGATCCCGTCGGGGACCTCGACCCAGCGGGACCGGAAGAACTCACCCTCCGGCGGGACGCTCAGGCTCTCGTACCCGTTCACAAGCCCTCGGTCTCCTCCAGGCCGAGCATCAGGTTCAGGTTCTGGACGGCCTGCGACGAGGCGCCCTTCCAGAGATTGTCGATGGCCGAGAACACGACGATCCGGTCATCGCCCGCCAGCGGCATCACGTGGCACATGTTGGTTTCCCGCACGTCCCGCATCCCCGGCGGCACGTCGCGGACCTTCACGAACGGCTCGTCCGCATAGGCCTCGGCGTACAGCCGGTCGAGCTCGTCCTGTTCGACCTCGCGGCGCGCGGTCACGTAACAGCTGACCAGCTCTCCCTGGTCCACGGGCACGAGGTGGGGCACGAACGTGAGCTTTTCCGGCGCCGTCCCGGCCGGGGCGAGCGCGGAGAGTTGCTCTGTGATCTCGGGCCGGTGCCGGTGCCCGGAAGGTTTGTACGGGGTCACGTTCTCGGTGATCGTCACGAACGCCGTGCTCTCCCCCTTGCCGCGGCCTGCCCCGGATACGCCCGACTTCGCGTCGATCACCACGTCCGAGATGAGGCCTGCCCGCGCCAGCGGGGCGAGGCCGAGCAGCGTGGCCGTCGGGTAGCAGCCCGGATTCGCGATCAGCTCGGCGGACGCGATCCGCTCCCGGTTCAGTTCCGGGAGCCCGTAGACGGCGCCGTCGAGCAGGTCCGGGTCCGAATGGGGCCCGTACGCCTTCTCGTACGTGGGCAGGTGGTCGAAACGGAAGTCGGCCGAGAGGTCGACGACCAGGAGCCCACGGCCACGCATCTGGGCGACGACGGGGGCCGCGGCGCCGTGCGGGTAGGCGACGATCCCGACCTCGACGTCATCGAAGTCGGACTCCTCGAGTTCCTTCAGCTCGAGCGGCACCGTGTAGCGCGGGTAGAGCTCGTCGATCCGCTTGCCGGTCTCCGACCGGGCGGTGATGGTCGCGAGTTCCAGGCGGGGGTGGTCCCAGACGAGCTGGGCCGCGAGCGCCCCCGCGTAGCCGGTCGCGCCGGCGACCAACACCCGTGCCTTGGCGCCCTCCGGCGCGATCGGCTGTGCGTTCTCAGCCACGCAGCCGCCCTCCGATCCCGCCCAGGGCTTCGACGATGGCGTTCCAGGCGGGTTCCACGTCCTCGTCGCTCAGCGTGCGGTCGGGGGCACGGAAGCGGAGCCGGAGCGCGAGGCTCTTCTCGCCCTCGTCCACGCCCTCGCCCGAGTACACGTCGAACACGGAGACGCCGGTCAGCAGTTCGCCGCCGGCGGCCTCGACCGCCCCGACCACGGACGAGGCCGGCACCTCGTCGGCGACGAGCACCGCCAGGTCGCGATCTACGGGCGGGAACGGCGTGAAGTCGACGTAGGACTCCTCACCTACCGGCGAGTCCTCCAGCAGCGCGGCCAGCTCGATCTCGAACGCGACACCGCCCCCGAGGTCGTACTCGGCCGCGACCAGGGGATGGATCTCGCCGATCCAGCCGATCGGCTCCCCGCCGCAGATGACGCGACCCGATTTCCCGGGGTGAAGGAACGGCTCCGATGACGGTTCGTCGAGCGGGGCGACCGAAACCTCGACCCCGAGGCTTCCGGCCAGGTGTTCGAGCACCCCCTTCAGTTCGTAGAAGCCCGCGTTCCGGGATTCCCCCTGCCAGGAGGACGGATCGAGGGCACCCACGACCAGCGCGCAAAGGTGATGCGGCTCGTTCTGCGGGGGCCGCCGGTCACCCGGGAAGTCACCGCCGAGCGGACCCGTCCCGAGCTCGCCCGCGGGCAGGTAAACGCGGCCGGACTCGAAGAGGGCGACCCGGTCGGCTCCCCGGGACAGATTGCGCTGGGCCGCTCCGAGGACGGAGCCGAGCAGGATGGTCCGCATCACGGACTGGTCCTCGGAGAGCGGGTTGGCGAGCCTGACGCCCCGGGCGCGTGGGTCGTCTGCCGCGATCCGCAGGCGCCCGACCTCGCCCGGGTCGGTGAAGCTCCACCCGACCATCTCGTCGAAACCGGACTCCCTTAGTGAATCCTCCGCCCGGCGCTGCAGCGACTGCTGGCGGCTGAGGCCCCCGGGGCGTCCGGCCCCCGACGGGAGCGTCGCCGGCAGGTTCCGGTCGAGGTCGTTGATCCGGCCGACCTCCTCGACCAGGTCGATCTCGCGGGTCACGTCGTAGTGGCGGTCGGGCGGCACCGTGACGAGCAGGTCGCCGCCGTCGCGTTCGACGCTGAAGCCGAGGGTCTCGAGGGCCTCGACCTGGCGGTCGACCGGGACGTCGAGCCCGAGCACCCGCAGGATCCGGCCGGACCGCAGCCGGATCGGCTCGGAGACCGGCGAGGGCGTGGCGACGTCGACCAGGCCGGCCATCGGCGTGGCGCCGCACAGCTCGACCATCAGCCTCGCGGCCACCGCCTGTGCGCGGAGCGTGAGGTCCGGGTGGAGCTGCTTTTCGAAGCGGCTGGAGGCCTCCGAGCGGAGGCTGAGGTCGCGCGAGGTCTTCAGGATGTTGGGCCCGTTCCAGTTGGCGGCCTCCATCAGGACGGTCGTGGTGCCCTCGGACACCTCGGAGACGGAGCCGCCCATGATGCCGCCGATGCCGGCCAGGCCGTTCCGGTCGGCCACGGCGATCATTTCGGGGGTGAGCTCGTATTCCTCCCCGTCCAGGGCGGCGACCTTCTCGCCGCGCTCCGCCCGCCGGACTATCAGCTCACCCTCGGGGACGAGGTCGAGGTCGTAGGCGTGCATCGGCTGGCCGGTTAGCCACATCACGTAATTGGTGATGTCGACCACGTTCGAGATCGGCCGCATGCCGGCCGCGATGAGCCGCGCCTTCAGCCAGAGCGGCGAGGGCCCGACCTTGACGTCGGTGTACCCCCGGGCGGTGAACCGGGGACAGAGCTCCTGGTCCTCCACCTCGATCCGCACCCGGTCGGCGGTCTTCTCGCCCTCTCCCCCACCGAGCGATTCGATGTCGCCCGGTGCGGAGTCGATGCCCCCGCCGATCGGGCCTCCCTCCCAGGGCGCGGGCGCGAGTGGGGCTCCGCTGATCGCGTGGGCCTCGCGCGCCACGCCGTAGATGCCGAAACAGTCGGTGCGGTTGGGGGTGACCTCGAGTTCGAGGACGGGCTCCGCCAGCGGCAGGATCTCGCCGGCCGGGGTGCCCGGCGCCGGGCCGTCGTCGAGCACGAGGATGCCCTCGTGCCCCTCGCCCAGTTCCAGTTCCCGCTCGGAGCAGATCATCCCGTTGGATTCCACCCCGCGCAGCCTGGCCTTCTTGATCTTCATCCCGCCCGGCATGACCGCGCCCGGCAGCGCGACGACGACCGTCTGGTCCGCCGCGACGTTGGGGGCGCCACAGACGATGGTCCGTGCCTCACCGTCACCGGTGTCTACCCGGCAGACGCTGAGACGGTCGGCGTCGGGATGCTTCTCGACCTCGAGGGTCCTGCCGATCACGAAGCCTTCGGCCGTGGGTGGGCCGAGCGTGACGACCCTTTCGACCTCGGTGCCGGTCATGGCCATCTGCTCGGCCAGCTCCCGGGGCTCGAGGCCCGGGTCGCAGTAATCGGCCATCCATCCGTAAGGAACCCTCATGAGAACTGCTCCAGCATGCGCACGTCGTTGTCAAAGAAGAGACGGAGGTCGCCGACCCCGTGCCTCAGCATCGCGATCCGCTCGATCCCGAAGCCGAACGCGAACCCGGTCACGGAGTCGGGGTCGTAGCCCGCGTCGGCCACGAACCCGAACACGTTCGGGTCGACCATCCCCGCGCCGCCGAGCTCGATCCAGCCGATGCCCTTGCAGAGGCCGCAACGCGACCCGTCGCCGAGCTGACCGGAGCCGCCGCAGCGGAAGCAGGACACGTCGAACTCGACGGATGGCTCGGTGAACGGGAAGAAGTGCGGCCGCATCCGGATCTCACGGTCGGGACCGAAGATCTCGCGCAGCATCGCCAGCAGGGTGCCCTTCAGGTCCGCCAGCGTTATCCCTTCACCAACGGCGAGGCCCTCGACCTGGTGGAACATCGGGCTGTGGGTGGCGTCGGAGTCCCGGCGGTAGGTCTTGCCGGGCACGATCATGAACAGCGGCGGCTTGTTCGTCTCCATCGCCCGCACCTGCATCGGCGAGGTGTGGGTGCGCAGCAGGACCTCCTCGTCGTGGCCCTCCGCCTCGACGTAGAAGGTGTCCTGGAGCATCCGGGCGGGATGGCCCTCCGGGTGGTTCAGGGCCGTGAAGTTGTAGTAGTCGTGCTCGACCTCCGGACCCTCCATCACCTGGTACCCGAGGCCGATCATCACGTCCTCGATCATGCGGCGGGTCCTGGTGATCGGGTGGATGTGGCCCGCCGCCCGGGCGGGCGAGCCGGGCAGGGTGACGTCGATGCGGTCCTCGGCGAGGGATCTCTCGAGCTCGGCGTTCCGAAGGCCTTCCGCCTTCTCCTCGATCATCGCCTCGAGCGCCTTGCGAACCTTGTTGCCGGTGCTTCCGACCGGACCCCGCTGCTCGGGCGGGAGGTCGGCGATCCCGCGGAGGATGCCCGTGAGTTCGGCCTTGCGTCCCAGGTACCTGACCCGGGCCTCTTCCAGTTCGGACGCCGATCCGGCGGCTTCGACGGCCGCCTTCGCCTCGGCTTCGATTTCCTCTATCCGTTCAACCATTTCTGTTCCGGTCAGGTTCCTGTTCGTCGATTTTCAGACGGTTTCTCCGCCGGGCGGCGAAGATACCCGCTCACAGGCGATGGCCGCCGCCGCTGCCACGTTGAGCGACTGGGCCCCGCCCGGCCGCTGTGGGATCGTCCAGATCGTCTCGCATTCCTTCAATACTGCTTCCGAAAGCCCTTCGCGCTCGGACCCGAGGCACAGCGTCACCGGACCTTCCACGGGTTCCGGCTTCTCGGTTCCCCCGAGCGCGAGGGCATATCTGGGTGCCGGCGTCGCACCGATCTCCGCCTTGGCGATTGGCTGGGTGAAGACCGAGCCCATGCTCGCTCGCACCGCGATACCCGAGAACGGATCGGCACTGCCGGGACCGAGCACGACCGTGCCACCGAGCAGCGCGTCCACCGTGCGGATGATCGTCCCGATGTTCCCGGGGTCGGAAACCCCGTCGAGGAACACGCACTTGTCGGCGGCGAGAAGCTCCGGCTGCGCCCAGATGTCCTCCCAGACCCCGATCACCCGGGTCCCGGAGGCCAGCATGGCCACCCCGTCGAGCAGCGACGGCTCGACCTCGTCCCCGGGGATCTCGCAGTCCGGATGGACGAGCATCGCCTTCGGTTCGTGACCTGCCTCGAGGCCGGCCCGCGCCAGGTCCTCCCCCTCGGTCACGAACATCCCCATCCGCCTGCGGTGCTTCTTCTGCCCGAGCTTGCGGACGAGCTTGAGGTTTGCGTTGTCCTTGCTGGTGATCATCGTTCTGGCGGGTCGGCTTCGGGCCCCGAAACGAAAAAGGGCGGCTCGCTGATGCGAAGCCGCCCGGTGGGTTTCGAGGTGCCGTCAGCGCACTAGGCGGCGGCACCCTCCCGGGCGATTTCGACAAATCGGCGAAAGTCCTCACGGTCGTTGACCGCGATGTCGGCGAGCATCTTCCGGTTCACCTCGACGCCGGCGGCGTTGAGGCCGTGGATCAGCTCGGAGTAGCTCATGCCCTCGAGACGCGCGGCGGCGTTGATGCGGGTGATCCAGAGACGACGGAAGTCGCGCTTGCGGACCCGGCGGTCGCGATAGGCGTAGGCGCCCGACCGCATGACCTGTTCCTTGGCCAGCTTGTAGGAAGAGTTCTTGCGGCCGTAGTAGCCCTTGGCCTCTTCGAGGACCTTGCGACGCTTCTTGCGGGCGTTGACTGAGCGCTTGACGCGTGCCATCTACTTGCCTCCCAGGAGCTTGTTCACTCGCGGCGCATCCACATCTGAGATGTGGGCGGGCTTGCCCATGTTGCGCTTGCGCTTGGGGGACTTCTTTTCCAGGATGTGGCTGGAGTAAGCATGCCGCCCGCGCAGCTTGCCCTTGGCCGAGCGCTTGAAGCGCTTCTTGGCCCCTGAGTGTGTCTTCATCTTCGGCATGAGCCGGGACATTCAATCAAAATTTCCGGCCTACCGCCTTTCGCCCCTGCAAACGGGCCGATCGCAGGCGTTCTCGACCCGGACCCGGTCGGGTACCGCCCGCAGCGATCAGGTGTCCGCTCGGACCGGGGACGCCACCGGTACGCTGGCCGACGATGCGGATCGTTCACGTCCTCGGCACCCGACCCAACTTCGTCAAGATGGCGCCGCTCATCGCCGCCATCTCCCGGCGCTCGCCCGACTTCGACCAGGTCATCGTCCACACGGGCCAGCACTACGACCACCTGATGAGCGAGATCTTCTTCGACCAGCTCGGAGTGCCCGAGCCGGACCACATGCTGGAGGTCGGCTCCGGGAGCCACGCCACCCAGACCGCCAAGGTGATGGAACGCCTCGAGCCGCTCCTGGTGGAGGACCCTCCCGATCTGGTGATCGTCCCGGGCGACGTGAACTCGACCGTGGCCGCCGCCCTCACCGCGGTGAAGCTGGACATCCCGGTGGCCCACCTCGAGTCCGGCCTGCGGAGCTACGACCGGACGATGCCGGAAGAGATCAATCGGATCGTCACCGACCAGATCAGCGACATCCTCTGGGTCCACTCCGAGGAGGCGCTCCGCAACCTGGAGCTCGAGGGGATCCCGTCCGACCGGGCCCACTTCGTCGGCAACACGATGATCGACAGCCTCGTCGCCCTCCAGGACCGGTTCCGTCCTCTCGAGGCCTGCCGCTCGTTCGGTCTCGAGCCCGGCTCGTACCTGCTCGTGACCCTCCACCGCCCCGCCCTGGTCGACGGTCCCCTGCTCTTCGACGCGGTCGCGGCGCTCAACCAGGTTTCCTCGGTGATGCCGGTCCTCTTTCCCGTACATCCGCGGACCAGGGCCCGCCTGGCCGGCAACGCCGAACTCTCGGACAACTTCCACCTGGTCGACCCGGCGGGATACCTCGAGTTCCTGTCCCTGGAATCGGACGCCGGCGCGGTACTCACGGACTCCGGCGGCATCCAGGAGGAGACCACCTACCTCGGCGTGCCCTGCTTCACCCTGCGCGACAACACCGAGCGCCCGGTGACGATCGAGCTCGGCACCAACGTGTTGCTGGGCCTCGATCCGGCCCGGATCGACGAGATCCCGGCCATCATCGCCGGCCACGAACCCGGCGAAACGGAGCCCCCGCCCCTCTGGGACGGCCACGCGGCCGACCGCATCGCGGAACGGCTCGCCACCGCCTAGGCGCACGGGAAGCCTTGCGCGTGCGGCCGCGCCGGCGGGGCCCTACGCGTACGGTTGAACCGTGGGCTCTCAGGAACCGCCCGAGGGGGCGTCGGGCTCGGTGGGTTCCGGCGGCTCGGCGTCGGGGGCCACCGCGTTCGGGTGGTCCGGGATCGCGTCGGGCGCGACGGCGTTCGGGTGGTCCGGGATCGCGGGCGGCTTCTCGCCTCCACCCCGGTTCTTGCCCTTGCCCTTGCTCTTCTTGCTGGCCTTGCCGGCCTCCGCCTCGCGCGAAGCCTCCTTGGAGGGCCCGAGCAGCATGCTCATGTTGCGGCCTTCCTGGAGCGGCTTGGTCTCGATCACGGCGAGATCCTCGCCGAGGTCTTCGTAGAGCCGGTAAAGCAGGTCGCGGCCGCGCTCCGGGTGGGCCTGCTCGCGGCCACGGAACATGATCGTCACCTTGACCTTGTCGCCCGCCTTCAGGAAGCGTTCGACGTGACCCTTCTTGGTGTTGTAGTCGTTGTCCGCGATCTTCGGCCGGAGCTTGATCTCGCGGATGTTGACCTGGGTCTGGTGCTTGCGCGCAGCCTTCTGCTTCTGCTCCTGCTCGTACTTGTACTTCGAGTAGTCGAGCAGGCGGCAGACGGGCGGCTTGGCCCCGGCGGCGACCTCGACCAGGTCGAGCTCCGCCTCGCGGGCCATCTTCCGGGCCTCGTCGGTGGGCACGATTCCGATCTGCTCGCCGTCGGCGCCGATCAGGCGAACCTTGGGCACGCGGATGCGCTCGTTGATACGAGTGTTGTCCCGCTCGGGGGGACGCCGGTCGAACCTACGCGGTATCGGCACTAGCTACGAACCAACGGACGGATCAAGCGGACAAGATACGGGTCGGCGAGCACGCGGGCGCTGCGGGGCGCGAGTTCTTTTTCGTGCTTCGAATCAACTACCCAGCAGCATACAGAACTTTTCGACGCTCATCGATCCGAGTTCGCCCTCTTCGTGCGAACGGACCGAAACCTCGGCCGATTCCTGCTCCCGGTCGCCCACCACCAGCATGTACGGGAAGCGTCCGAGTTCGGCCGCGCGGATCTTCTTTCCGACCGATTCGGAACGTTCGTCGACCGAGACGCGGGCGCCCCTGGCGAGCAGATCCTCGGCCACCTGGCTCGCGTACGCGAGGTGCTTGTCGGAGACCGGGACGATCCGGGCCTGGACCGGGGCCAGCCACGCCGGGAAGCGGCCGGCGAAGTGCTCGATCAGGATTCCGGCGAACCGTTCCATCGAACCGAGCAGGGCGCGGTGGATCATCACCGGCCGCTTCTGCTCGTCGTTCTGGTCGGTGTAGGAGAGGTCGAAGCGTTCCGGCATGAAGAAGTCGCACTGGCAGGTCCCGAGCTGCCAGGAGCGACCGAGCGCGTCGGTCACGTGGAAATCGATCTTCGGTCCGTAGAAGGCGCCGTCGCCCGGGTTGAGGTCGTACTCGCGGCCGACGCTCTCGAGGGCGTCCCGGAGCGCCTGGGTGGCGTGATCCCATTGTTCGTCGGTCCCGATCGACTTCTCGGGACGGGTGGACAGCTCGAGACGCACGTCCTCGAAGCCGAACCGTTCGTAGAGCTCGTCGATCGACTTGATCACCTGCGTGACCTCGGCCACGATCTGTTCGGGGGTGCAGTAGATGTGGGCGTCGTCCTGGGTGAAGGCCCTGACGCGGAGCAGTCCGTGCAGGACCCCCTCGCGTTCGTTGCGCGTCACCCTTCCGAACTCGGCGAGCCGCAAGGGCAACTCGCGGTACGAGTGCCGTCTGGCGCCGAAAACGAGGCAGGCGCCGGGGCAGTTCATCGGCCGGAGCGCGAACCGGCGCTCGTCGGACTCCATGAAGAACATGTCGTCCTTGTAGTTGTCCCAGTGCCCGGAACGGTGCCAGAGGGACTCGTCCATCACGTGCGGGGTCGCGATCTCCTTGTAGCCCCCGCGCTTCAGGTGCTGTTCGACCTCGTCCTGGATCAGGCCCAGGAGCACGGTGCCGTTCGGCAGCCAGAACGGCATGCCGGGCGCCTCGTCGCGGAGCATGAACAGGTCGAGCTCGGGGCCGAGCCGGCGGTGGTCGCGCGCCTTGGCCTGCTCGATCCGCTCCAGGTACTCGTCGAGGTCGTCCTTCGAGAAGAAGGCCGTGCCGTAGATCCGGGTGAGTTGCTCGCGGTTCTCGTCGCCGCGCCAGTAAGAGCCCGCGACCGAGTTCAGCTTGACGACCTTGATCTTCCTGGTTCCCGGGCCGTGGGGGCCACGGCAAAGGTCCTCGAAGGGACCGTTCCGGTAGAGGGAGACGGTCTCGGCCCCCTCGTTCTCGATCAGGTCTTCGATCAGCTCGACCTTGAAGTTCTCGCCCTGCTCCCTGAAGATCTCGATCGCCTCCTCGACCGGCACGTCCCGCCGCTCGAACTTCTCGTCGGCCTTGATGTGCCGCCGCATCGCTTCTTCGATCGCGGGCAGGTCGGCGTCGGTGATCTTGACGTCATCCGGGAACTGGAAGTCGTAGTAGAAGCCGTTCTCGATCGCGGGGCCGATCGTCACCTTGGTGCCCGGGTAGAGCTCCTGGACGGCGGTGGCCATCACGTGGGCGGCGTCGTGCCGGATGAGCTCGAGTCCCTCGGGGTCGCGGCTGGTGATGATCGAGATCTCCTCGCCGTCGGCGAGCGGTGCGCTCAGGTCGCGCAGGTCGTCGCCCACCTTGACCGCCAGGGCCGCCCGGGCCAGCCCTTCACCGATCGCCCGCGCGGCGTCGGCGCCCGTCGCCCCCGAGTCGAGCTCGAGCGGGGTGCCATCGGGCAGCGAAACGGTGATCTTGGATGAGTCTTGAGGCATTGGCCAACCTTATTGGGATAGCGCGAACAGATCCTTCACGCGCCGGGCGAGTACCTCGTGGCCCTTCCGGGTCGACCGGCTCGCGGTGACGTTGAACCAGGCGTGGAGCATCGGCATCTCGTCCAGGGTGACGGGAACGCCGGCCTCGTGGAGGCGCGCGGCGTAGGCGATCCCCTCGTCCCGGAGCGGATCGGCGATGGAAACCGAGACCAGTGCCGGCGCCAGTCCCGAGAGGTCCTCGGCCAGGAGGGGAGAGACGCGCGGGTTCGCGGCCTCGCCCTCGGGGATGAAGCAGCTCTCGAACCAGTCCATGCGGTCCTTGGTCAGGTAGTAGCCGCGGGCGAAGGTGCGTTTCGAGGGCCATTCCCGGCTGCAGTCGGTCACGGGGTAGATCAGGACCTGGCAGGCGGGCTGGGCCTCCCCCGCCTCCTTCAGGTCATGGCAGAGGACGGTCGCGATGTGGCCGCCGGCGCTGTCCCCGCTCACGCCGACCCGCCCGGGGTCGGCACCGAACCGCGCCGGGTCGGTCATCACGGAGTGCCAGGCGGTGAGGGCGTCCTCGGCCTGGGCCGGGAACCGGTGCTCGGGGGCGAGCCGGTACTCGACCGACAGCACCCGCACCCCGGCGTTCCGGGCGAGCAGCGCGCAGGCCCCGGAATGGGATTCGACCGATCCCTGGACCCAGCCGCCGCCGTGGAAGTGCAGCAGCATCGGCCCCGCGGTCGGATCCGACTCGGGCACGAACAGACGCGCGTCCAGGCTGCGTCCCTCCCACTCCAGGGTCCAGGGCTCGGAACGGACCCCCTGAACGGGGCACCGCACGAGCGCCGCGAGCGTCTCCGTCTCGCGACGGCCGGACTCGGGGTCGGGGTCGTCATCGTTGGACACCCGGTCCACCAGCCGGGCGAGCGCCCAGCTGTCGGGCATCAGCCCGGGAGCCTCGGCCGGCGGGTGGCCGAAAATGCGGGTGAGCACGCCGTCGGGCAGGGCGAAGAACCCACGCACGAGAAACCGCGCGACCTTCGCGATCAATCGTTCCCCTTCCCCTCGTCCACGCGCGCATCCTACTTCGCCGCAACCCGCGGTCCGTCCCTCGGTTAGGTGAAAATGATGACCATGCAAGGGAGAAGTTGCCTGCTGCGCTTCGCCGCGGCCCTCACCGTCCTGTTCCTCGCCGCCGTTCCTTCGGTCGCCTCCGCGGCCGAGGAGCCGTGCAACACGGCCGTCGAACTCTGCGACCGCACGCTCGACCAGGTGGTGCTCCCGGGCACCCACAACTCCATGTCGAACGAGGAGTACGGCTGGCTTCTCCCGAACCAGCACTACTCGATCCCGACCCAGCTCTCGATGGGGATCCGGGCGTTGCTGATCGACACGCACTACGGAAGGCCCAAGGACGGCACCGGCCCCCAGATCGAGAACACAAACCGTGCGGACTCGACCGGCATGTTCCTCTGCCACGAACTTTGCATCCTCGGTTCCAGCCCCCTGATCGAGGAGTTCGCAAAGGTCAGGGACTTCCTCGCGGCCCATCCCCGCGAGGCTCTGGTGATCGTGAACCAGGCCGGGGTCACGCCCGACGACTACGCCTCGGCAGTGACGGAGAGCGGGCTGATCGACTACGTCTACACGGGCTCCACCGAGGACTACCCCACCCTCGAGCAGATGATCGCCTCGAATGAACGGGTCGTGATGCTCTCGGAGGGGAACACGGGCGACGTGCCCTGGTACCACAACGGGTACGCCGGTCCGATGCAGGAGACCCCATACGACTTCCGCAGGAACGAGGCCGGGGACGTTCTGACGACCCAGGGCGGCATCGATCTGCTCACCAACCCGGCCACCCTCGACTCGACCTGCCGTCCCCACCGGGGCGGCTCCACCGGCAAGCTCTTCTTGATGAACCACTGGGTGAACGGGACGCTGGACAACTCAAACCCCGTGATGCCCGACCCGGAGGTCGCGAAGGTCCTCAACGCGAAGGACGTCCTGGTCAGTCGGGCCAGGGCCTGCGAGGCGAGGCGCGGCAAGCTGCCGAACATCGTGGCGGTCGACGACTTCGGTGACGGCGACCTGCTCGGCGCCGTCGACGAGCTGAACGGAGTCGGCCCCGAAGTCACGATCGTGAAGAAACCGAAGACCGTCAAGGTCAGGGCCGGCCGTGTCGCCGTCTTCAGGGTCCGGGTGGGCAACACCGGTGACCGCACCGCTTCGAAGGTGAAGGTGTGCGCAACGGCGCCGAAGCGGCTCGCGAAAAAGCCCGGGTGCGTCACCGTCTCCCTGAAGGCGGGTCAGGCCCGCACCGTCCGGGTGAAGGTGCCCACCCGGGGCCGCGCGCGGGGGCGCGGAGCCGTGAAGTTCACGCTCCACGCCCCCGACGGCAAGCTGACCTCGCGGGCGACGCTCGTCGTCAAGCCGAAGAAGACACGCCGGGGCTGATCAGCGGATCACCCGGGCGCGACGGGTGACTGACGGGGAGCGGTTGCCCGCTTCGTCGGTCGCCGCGACGACGATCCCGTACCTGCCCCGGGGCAGGAGCCTGCCGCGGACCCTCGGGCCGAGCCTCAGCTTGCCCGGCCCGGCCGACGCGTCGCGGACGATCGTGCCCACGGGGCGGAAGACGAAGCATCGCTTGCCTTTGCTCCGGCGCGCAGGGCGGCACTTCCCGCCTTTCCGCCGGCCCGCAACCCTTCTCTGGATCCGCACGGTGAGTCGCGCCGCCTCCGAGAGACGGAAGTGCAGCGTCGAGCCCCGTCGCTTGCCCCGAACCCGGAATCTCGCGGGCTTCAGTCGCACCTCGGTCAACCTGGGCGCGACCCGATCGACCGGCTCGGTGGTCGTGGGTTCACAACCCGCCCCGAAGGAACGCATGTAGAGCTGGACGCCTTCGGGCCTTACGCCGGGCAGCACCTCCCCCGCCCTCAGGAACGTCGCGCATTCCCCGTTGTCGGTGATACCCGTGGGACGGGCGGAGTGAGTCGTTCCCTCCGGGGAGGCGACCCGGGTGCGGTTGCGGGCCAGGTCCCGCCAGTAGACGACGAGATCCTCCGACGGTCCGGCATCGAAGTCGGCGGCAAAGGCGACCGAGTTGCCGTCCCCGCTGATCCGCGGCAGTGCCGCCGAACCCTGCGGCAGGCTCCCGGCGGGTCCGTCAGCCCGGCTCGCGAGGACGAGCCGATCTGACTTCAGGTCCCGGACGAACACCTTCAGGGTCCCGGAGGGAACGCCAGGGACCTCGACCGAGGAGGCGAAGGCGATGCGGTTCCCGTCCGCGCTGATGGAGGGGTGCCCGGACTTGCCGGATAGCCGCCCCGTCCCGTCCCGGCTGACCAGCTCGGTCGTCTCTGCGGCCAGGTCCCTGAGGTATATGTCCCGCATGTCGTTCGGGTCGAGGGGATCGAGGTTGGTCGACGAGCTCACGAAGGCCAGCTTCGATCCGTCGGCACTCATTTGGGGGCCGACGGACTCCCCGTTCCCCTTTGAGCCCCCGGCCCCGGTGGCCCGGCTGGCCAGGATGGTGCGACCGGTCTCCAGGTCCCGCACGTGGACGTCGGGGGTTGCGTCACCATCTCCGTCACCCAGGTTGGTCGCCTCGCTGACGAACCCGACCCTGCTCCCATCGGAGTTCAGGGTCGGCATGTAACTGTGAGCGTTGGCGGAATCGCCATTCGTGGCGACGCTGGCGAGCACGGTCGTACCGGCGACCAGGTCGCGGACGTAGATCCTCCTGGTGTCGGCGGGCAGCAACGCCTCCTCAAAGGGTTGCGGCCGGTGTTCGAAGGCGACTCGTCGCCCGTCGGCGCTGATCACCGGCTCGGAGGCCACGCCTGCCATCACCGGTCCGTCCAGACCGTTCTCCCGGCTCGCGATCCGTACCTCGCCGGTGTGGGTGTCCCGCACGACGATCGCTTCGATGCCCGCCGGGACGCCGAGCGCGCGCCGAGCTCGCGAAGGCGACGTATCTTCCGTCGGCGCTGATGGAACCACCTTCGGCCCGGCTACCCTCGTTTACGAACGGCTCGGTGCCGGGTGGTCTCGCCACGACGATCGTGTTCGGGGGCGTGACGGTGGTGTCGCGGAGCATCACGGTGCTGAAACCCGGTTCGGTGCCGGACGCAACGGAGCCATGCCCGGTGGAGAACAGCGCCCGCTTGCCGTCCCGGTCCAGGCTGGTCGACTGGGCGTCCAGGTTGACGGCTCCGCCATCGAAGGACTCACGGCTCATCAGGGTCATCGTGTTGGTCTGCAGGTCCTTGACGTAGACGTCGGGTGACTCCTCCGTATCCAGATCGTCGAGGTTGGTTGCGCTGCTGACGAAGGCGACCCGGTCTCCGTTCGCGCTTATCGAAGGCGCGGCCGAGAAGCCGTTGCCGGCCTCACCGCTCGCCAGGACCGAGACGAGCGCCGTGGTCTTGAAGCCGAGCGAGCGGCGATAGACGTCGTGATCGTGATCGGGGTCGGCCATCGGGTCGAAGCGGGAACTCGAGACGAACGCGATGCTCGTACCGTCCCCCGAGATCGCGGGGTCGAAGGACTCGTGCGTGCCGATCGCGCCGTCTCCGTCGCTTCGGCTCACCAGGGTCGTCTCGCCGTCCCGGAGGTCGTGCACGAACACGTCACGGGTCCCGTTGTTGTCGGTCGGGTGGAAGCTGTCGTCGCGACTGTCGAAGGCGACTCGGGTTCCCGCGTCGTCGATGGACGGGTTGGCGCTGTCGTCGGTACCGGCGGGCCCGGCGCCGGACCTCCGACTGACGAGAGTGGTGGTGTTCGCGTTCACCGCCCGCACGTAGATCTGGCCACCCCGGATGACGGTCGGGGTCGGGACCAGGTTCGACGCCCGGGAGTAGAACGCGATCTTGTCGCCGTCATGGTTGATCGAGGGTTCGTCGGAGTATCCGTCTCCGGGTTCTCCGTCGACGGATCGGCTGACCAGGATCGTTGTGCCGCCGGTCAGGTCCCGCCGGTAGACGTCCGACCGGCCGTTGTCGTCGGCCGGATCGAGGGACCCCTCACAGACGAACGCAACGTATCGCCCGTTGCCGCTGACGACCGGCGAGTAGCAGTTGGTGTGGGATGGCTCCCCGGTAGCCCCGGTTTGCCTGCTGACGAGGGTTACGGCGCCGGTGGCCAGGTTCTTGGCATAGATGTTCGCCACGGAATCGTCGTCCCCGGCCAGCAATCCGTTGGATTCCGAGGAAAACACCGCCACGGATCCGTCGTCGCTCAGGGCCTCGCCGGTGGCCCCGAGCGTCCGGCCGGTATCGGCAGGTCGCTCAGCATGTCGGCACCTCCGGAGAGTATGCGGGTACTGTCGGCGCCGATCGGAGCCGCCTGCGCCGCGGCCGGGGCGGTGAGCATCACCAACGCGAGTGCGCCGGCGGCGAGGAGCCCGGCCAAGGCCAGGGCACAGGGGGATCGTCTTGGTTCGGTTCGCGCGTACATCGCTCTCCTCAGAAGCTGAAGACGGCGGTCCCGGGACCGATGCGGTCCATGAGCGGGGTGGCGCCGCCGATCTGTGCGTAAGGGGCGAGCCGCCCGGCATCGAGCCGGCGGCCGTCGAAACAGATCGGGCAGACGAGCATCTCGCCGCCTGCTTCCTCGAACTGGCGCATCAACCGTTCCACGGGCGGCGCACCCGCAACTTCGATCGCCTCGCCGTACCCGGGGATGCCGAGCCTGGCCGCTTCCTTCGTGGCGAAGATCGTGACCTCCCTCCCCTTGGCCTGGGCGGCGGTCGCCACCAGAAAGGCGAGCAGAACCTTCTCCGCGTCCTCGTGGCCGGTGGTCAGGTTGATCACGACGTCGGCCGTGGTCTTTTCGTCTGTTGTCGTGTCTGTGTCCATGGCGTCCCAAGCTAGGTGTGCCGAACGCCTCCCACATGGGGCATTCGCCCCATTTCCGGCCGCTGCTGGGTTAGTCTCGACCCGTGTCGTCCGGAGTCCAGGGGAACCTTCGGCTGGCCGAGCTGATCGGCACGATCTCGCTCGCCACAGATCTGGGCCTGGGCCTGCATCAGCAGCACATGCTGAACCAGTGCCGGATCGCCCTCCGGCTGGGCGAACTCGCCGGTGCCGGCAAGGAGGAACGGGCCGCGGCCTACTACGTCGCGTTGATGGCGTGGGTCGGGTGCACGTCCGACTCGCACGAGATCGCGAGCAAGTACGGCGACGACCTCGCGTTTCGCGCCGAGAGCTACCTCCACGACCTCGACGGTTTCTCGGGTCTTTTCTACCTGCTGGAACGCGCGGGGACGGGCCGGTCTCCCCTGCTCCGGGCCAGCGCCGTCGCCTCGGTGCTCGCCAACCGGGGGGATGACCTCCGGGTCATCTTCAACACCCACTGCATGGTCGCGTCGGGAGTCGCCGGGAACCTGGGCCTGGGCGACGCCGTCTCGGGTTCGCTCCGTCACATCTTCGAACGCTGGGACGGGCGCGGGGTCCCGGACGGAATCTCGGGGGACGAACTGCCGCTCCCGGTCCGACTGGTCCAGATCGCCGATTTCGCCGAGGTCCACCACTTCCGGGGTGGAATCACGGCCGCGATCGAGATGGTCCGGAAGCACTCGGGCACCAGGTACGACCCGGAGCTCGTGGAGACCTTCACGAGGGAGGCGCCCGGGATCCTCGGCGAGCTCGGTGACGACCTGACGTGGCAGACCGTGCTCGCGTCCGAACCCACACCGTGGCGGCACCTGGCCGGCGAGGAACTCGACCACGGACTCGAGACGTTCGCGGACTTCATCGACATCAAGTCGGCCTGGTTCACCGGTCACTCGCGTCGCGTCTCGAAGCTCGCCGCCGCGGCGGGCGAGGCGGCGGGTCTGCCCGGGGACGACGTGACCGACCTGCGCCGCGCCGGCCTGGTGCACGATCTCGGCCGGACCGGGGTCTCCACCCTGATCTGGAACAAGCGCGGAAGCCTCTCCCCCGCCGAGATCGAACGGGTGAGGATGAACCCGTACTTCACCCAGCGGGTGCTGGCGCAGGCGCCGGCGCTGGCCCGGATCGGCGAGATCGCCGCTGCGGCGTACGAGAGACTCGACGGTTCCGGCTACCACCGTGGCATCAACGGCAGCGCGATCTCACCGACGATGCGGGTCCTGGCGGCCGCCGACTGTTACCAGGCGATGGTCGAGGACCGTCCTCACCGGCCCGCCCTTTCCCCGGAACAGGCCCGCAAGGAACTGGAAGCGGAGGCCCGGGCGGGGCGTCTCGACGCGGACGCGGTGCGGGCCACCCTCGAGGCGGCCGGCCATCGTGCCACCTCGCAGAAGAACCGGGCCGGAATCGCCGGCCTGACGAAGCGGGAGATCGAGGTCCTGGTCCTGATCGCCAACGGCGCCTCGGCGAAGGAGATCGCGAACCGTCTCGTGATCAGCGTGAAGACCGCCCGCAACCACACGGAACGCATCTACTCGAAGCTCGGGGTGTCCTCGCGGTCGGAGGCGACCATCTTCGCGATGCGCCACGGCCTCGTTTCCTGAGTGCCCGAAACGACGAAACCCGGCTCCGGGCCGGGTTTTCGTAGTGGGCACAACTGGGCTCGAACCAGTGACCTCCACCGTGTCGAGGTGGCGCTCTACCAACTGAGCTATGCGCCCGCGGACGGAGAGCCTAGCGCAGCACCGCTCCTCGGCGTCTGCCCCTTCCGACCCGCCGCATCAAGTAGTTCGAAACGCGGCTCCAGCAGGCGAAAAGGCGCCTACCGGAGTCGAACCGGTGTAAACGGCTTTGCAGGCCGCTGCGTAGCCACTCCGCCAAGGCGCCGGATGGGACTGCTCTCCTGAGGCGTCCCGGAAGCGGCTGAAGGGATTCGAACCCTCGACCTTCTGCATGGCAAGCAGACGCTCTAGCCAACTGAGCTACAGCCGCGAAGCCGGGGCAGTATATCCCGGCGGGCACCTTCGATGCATTGGCGTCCCGGGAGTGCCGGGAACTTTCGCCCAGGAGCGAACCGCGAGCATCCGCCGCCCCGGCGAGGCCGCATGGGCCCGGCTCTGCGCCGCGAGCCTAGGAGTCGAGCGCCTCGTTCACCAGGCGGTCCGCATCGGCGTTCTGTTCGCGACGGACGTGACTGATCGACCACACTGGGATCTTCGCCAGGCTCTCCTTCGCCCGCGCATTCAGCGGCTTCATGTCGGGATGCTTCACCTTGTACTGCCCGAGCATCTGCTTGACGACCAGCTCCGAGTCCCCACGCAGCTCGAGTTCATCGGCGCCCAGCTCGATCGCCCTCTCGATCCCGTGGATCAGGGCGCGGTACTCGGCGACGTTGTTGGTCGCCTGGCCGATCTTCTCGGCGTGCTCCTCGAGGATGTTCCCGTCCGCGTCCTGGACCACGACTCCGATGGCGGCCGGACCCGGGTTGCCCCTGGCCCCGCCGTCGACATTGACGATCAGCTTCATGGCGGAGAACCTACCCGGACGGGCGGGCGGACGCGGGCCGCCGTCAGGCCCGGGGGTGACTGCCGGCGTACGCGTCCCGGAGGCGGGCGGCGTCGAGGTGGGTGTACACCTGCGTGGTCGAGATCGATGAGTGCCCGAGCAGTTCCTGGATGGTGCGGAGGTCCGCGCCACCCTCCAGCAGGTGGGTGGCGAACGAGTGGCGAAGGGCGTGGGGCGAAACGCCGGCCACGGCGGCGGCTTCGCGCATCCGCACCGCGAGACGCCGCGTCAGGTCGGAAGCCGAGAGCGGCCTGCCGTTCCGGGACAGGAAGAGCACCCTCTCCTCCGGGTCGACCACCAGGCTCGGCCGGGCCTTCGCGATGTAGAGCTCGACCGCCCGTCGCGCCGGCTCCCCCACCGGCACGAGCCGGTGCTTCGAACCCTTGCCGAGCACCCGCACCACCTCGTCGTCGAAGTCGATCGAATCCACCGTCATGGTCAGGACCTCCTCGCTTCGCAGACCGCAGGAGTAGGCGAGCTCGAACATCGCCCGGTCCCGGATCTCGAGCGGCGAACGGGAAGGCACGGCGTCCAGCAGGTCGGCCATCTGCTCGCTGGTGAGCACCTGTGGGAGACGGGCCTTCCGCTTCGGGGCGGAAACCAGATCGGCCGGGTTCTGGGCGACCCTCCCGGTGCGGAGCAGGAAGCCGTAGAAGCCGCGGATCGCGGCGAGCTTGCGGGCGACGGTGGCCGGCGCCCGCCCCGCCGCCGAGAGCGAAGCGGCGTAGCGCCTCAGGTCCTTGTGTCCGACCCGGTCCGGCCCGAGCCCGGATCCCTCGGCCCAGGCCCGCAGCTGGTTCAGGTCACGCTCGTAGGCCGTGAGGGTCCGCGGCGCGGTGCCGGCGGCGAGCAGGTCGCGCCGGAACAGTTCCAGGGCCTCGCCCCAGCCGGGACAGGCGGCCTCAGCCGATGTAGATGGGCGTCCCGACATCGACCCGGTCGTAGAGGTCGATCACGTCATCCACGGACATGCGGATGCAGCCGTGGGAGGCCGCGCTGCCCAGGGAGCCGGACTCGGAGGTGCCGTGGATGCCAACGGAGCCGTTCACGCCGAGCCACCGTGCCTTGAGCGGGTTCTCGGGTACGCCCCCGGGGACGACCTGGCCCGCCATGTCGCCCGCCCAGTCGGAGTTGGGGACGGTCCAGACGGGATCGACCTGCTTGTTCTGGATCGTGTACAGGCCGGACGGCGTGTCGTAGCCGGCGGCCCCGAGCGCGACCGTGTAGGTCTTGACGAGCTTCAGGTTCTTCCAGAGCTTGAGCTGGAAGTTCGTCCGGTCGACCGTCAGGTAGGTCGGGTACTTCTCCGCGACCTCGGCCGTGGTCACCTCGGGCTTGGTGACGTTCACCTTGGCGGCGATGGTGCGGCTACCGCGGCCGCTGTCGAGCAGGTCGAAGAGTTGCTTTTCGAGCAGGTTGTCGCGCAGCTTGTGGCCGTTCCGGGCCTTGACGACCGTGAGCGAGCTCGGGCCGGCGGACACGGAGGCGTCGACCGGCTCCTTGAGCACACCGTCCGCGACCTTCTTGACGAACCTGTTGACCGCGGCCCGGGAGTAGGCGATCTCCACCGGGATCGACGCGTTGACCTCGCCGCCTGTGATCTCACGGAAGACCCTCGTCGGCAGCGAGCCGTTGCGGCTCTCCTCGAAGGCGCGGTCGATCGCCTCGTCCACGTTGGCGTGGATCTTCAGTTCCCTGGCCGGGAGACGGAACTTCTGGTTCTTGAAGGTGACGGTGATGGGCTTCCGCTGGGGCGCCAGGACCTGGTTCCTGAGGGCCTGGGTGGCTTCCTCGCGATTCATGCCGCTCAGGTCGACCCCGGCGACCGTGACGCCGTCCGCGATCTTGTCCTTCTGCGAGCCGTCGTAGGCGTACGCCGCCACGGCTCCGCCGAGGAGGAACACGACAATCGCGATGATCGCTACCTGACTCTTACGCCCCACTGTTTCCTGCTCTCTGCGACTAGAAGAAGACCTATCCGATTGTAGATACCGCGACAAGCGGGCCAGATCCTTCCCGCGGCAGGAAACCTGCTTTGCAGGGTTTTTCAGTCCTCGACGGGCGGCGAGGGGTCGAAAAGCGCCGCATCCTCGCGGCCCAGGTCGGTCGAACGGTCGACGAGCGGGCTGTGGCGGAGGAAGTCCTCGACCTCGGGTTCGTAGCTGTAGGTCTTCTCGTTGGATCCGGCCACGGGCCTGAGCCGGAACCGGTCCCGCAGGTGGAGGACCGTTTCCCGCGACGTGTACCGGAAGTGAAATCCGGTCGCCTTGAACGCACGGTTGTCGATCCCGCGTCCGAAACGGAGTTGCTGGAGCATCTCGTCGGGGAGCGGGACGCCCAGCCTCCGGATCGCCACCGTGGCGAGCGAGGTCCCCCACGGCGGGATGACGGGCAGCGGCTTCCTGTCGAGCAGGGAAATCACCTCGGACAGGGTGAGGACCCCGTCACCGGCGACGTTGTAGGTGCCCGGGACGTCCCGCACCACCACGTGCTCGAGCGCGTGGACCACGTCCACCTCGTCGACGAACTGGTACCTGGGATCGAAACCGGCGATCATCGGTACGGCGGGAAGCCCGAGGAACTGGACGTGCGAAGTGTCGACCTCCGCGCCCAGCACGTTCGCGAACCGCAAGGTGGTGACCGTGACGTCGGGCTGACGGTCGCGGAACTCGGCGACCGCGGCCTCCGCCTCGACCACGTCCCGTTCCACCCTGGTCCGGGGCTCGTGGCGGCGCGGCATGTCCTCGGTGAAGTAGGCGGGATCGTCCTGGGCGCAGCCATACCAGTGGGCCGAGCTCTTGAAGACGAGCTTGCGCACCGGCGACCCGGGCGCCGAGCATGCCGCGAGGATGTTGAGGGTGCCGATCACGTTGTTCTCGTGGATGGACCGTGGCGGCCGGCGTCCGTCGGGTCCCCTCATCGAATCGGCCAGGAGGCGGGAGTCGACGACGGTGTCGATCCGGGCGGCCCGCACGATCTTCTCGATCATCCGGTGCTCGACCCCGACCTTTACGTACTCGGTGCGGGTGAGTTCCCGCGTGGGTTCGCTGGTATCGACCCCGACGATCGCCTCGATCCCGGGGTTGGTCTCCAGGGCGGCGGCGAGCCGGCCTCCCCAGTAGGTCGAGAGGCCCGTCACGAGCACCCGGCGTGCGCCTTTCGGGTCGTCCTCCATCGGGGCCATTCTTTCAGGGGACCCGGAAACGGGGTGGGTATAGAGTCGGTTCCCGTGGCAGAGAACGACGGCTTGATGAACGAGTCGGCGCCACCGGCGCCGGTCCACGACGATTACGGCGTCTCCGACGGCCGATGGCTCGAGATCAACTGGGCGGAGCGGATCCGCGAGGTCACGGTCACCTCGCAGCTCGGCACCACCCCGGTCAGTTACGTGGACCAGGGCGAGGGTCCTCCGATCCTGCTCTGCCACGGTCTCGGGGGCAGCTGGCGTAACTGGCTGGAGAACATCCCGTTCCTGGCGGACAACCACCGCGTCGTGGCGCTGGACCTGCCCGGTTTCGGGCTCTCCCCCATGCCGGACGAGCCGATCTCGATGGTCGCCTACGGGGACCTGCTGCTGAAGTTCGCGGACGCGGTCGGCCTGGGACCGGAGACGTACCTGGTCGGCCACTCGATGGGCGGTTTCATCTCGACCGAGGCCCTGTATCTGTCGCCCGACCGGTTCTCGCGGCTCAGCCTGGTCTCCGCCGCCGGGGTCAGCTTCGCGACGATGTCGCCCTACCGGAAGTCCGCGACGGCCGCGATCGTGAAGATGATGATTCCCGTCGCCGCGAGCAGGATCGAGCGTAGCCTGGGCCGGAAGCGCCTGCGCGCGGCGTCGTTCGCCGGGGTGATCGCGCATCCGGGCATGATCGGCCTCGAGATCCTGTGGGAGCTCGGCTACTACGCGACCGTCAGGTCACCGGCGCTCTACGAGGCAGCGTACGCGCTCGCCGGGTACGACAACCGGGAGGGGCTCAGCCGGATCTCGATCCCGACACAGATCGTGTGGGGCCAGCAGGACCGGCTCGTCCCCGTGGGAGCCGCGTACGACTACGCCCGACGGATCGCCGACTCCGAGCTCTCGCTGATCGACGATTGCGGACACATGGTCCAGCTGGAGCGGCCCGCCCGTTTCAACGGCGAGATCAGTCGATTTGCCGCTTCACCTGAGCGATCTGCTTCTTCAGCGAGCTGATCCGCTTCTTCTCGGCCTTTACCTTGCGCTTCGCCGCCCTGACCTTGCGCTTGAGCGCCTTCTTCCGCTTGCCCTTGGCCTTCTTCGCCGACTTCGTCAGCTTCTTGACCTTCTTCTGGGCGGCCTTCAGCCGCTTCTGGGCCTTGGCGAGGTTGCCCTGGAGGGTCTTCAACCGCGCCCTGAGACCGGGTTCCGCCAGGTAGCTGTCGGTCGCGTTCCGGGCGATCTGTACCAGGTTCTCCTCGGCGAGATTCACCTCGGGCACGTGCCAGTTGTTGCCGGTGGCGACGAACGGGATCATGAGGTTGAGGAACGGGTCGGCGTCCTCAGCCAGTTCGACGTTGAGCCAGTGCTTGGTGCCTTCGCGCTGGCAGGAGGCGATGCCGGCATCCGGGAACGCCCTGTAGTACGCGGTCTCGACCTCGCCGGGAGGCGCGTCGAGCAGCCAGTCCATGTTGATCAGGGGTGTGAGCCGATCGGCGCCGCTCAGTTCGGCCGGGTTGGCGCAGACGACCTCGTACTGGTTACGGTCCGGACGAGGAATCTTGTAGGCCCAGTAGCCGGATCCGAGGTCGGTGAACGCGGGATTGTTGCCCGGGTTGCCGTTGTAGACCGAGTAGGCCACGAGGCAGCCGTGCTGGCCGACCTTCGAGCAGACCGGGACGTTGTCGTACATGCCCCCGACCAGCTCGCCCTTGGGCACGTAGATGTTCGCCCCGGGAAGGATCGCGCCGACCAGGCGTTCCCGCAGCTCGGGGTTCGGGTCGATCTCCTCGTCGATCAGGCGTCCGAGGGTCGCGGATCCCTGCGAGTGGCCCACGAGGATCACGCCGCGGCCGTTGTTGTAGTTCTCGAGGTAGTCCTTCCAGGCCGAGAGCGCGCTCTGGTAGGCGATCTCGGTGTACTCCGTGTAGATGCCGGGATCGGTCTCCTGCCTGTACATCGGCGCGTAGACGTCGCATACGCGGCTGAACATCCTCGCCTGCTGGGCCACCACGCGCTTCACCTCGGGGTCCTTCTCGAGGTTCGCGTTCGGGGTCGGCTGGTTGCTCACCGTCGGGTAGACGTAGAAGCAGTCGACCGGCGGATCCTCGGGCCGGTCGAACCCGAAATGCTGCGGAGGGTTGCCTACGGTGGTGCTGATCGATCCCGCGCAGAAGTCGTCGGGCTGCCCGGGCTTGCAGATCCAGACGGTTTCCTCCGCCTTGGCGAGCGACGGTGCGACCATCGCGATGAATGCGAACGAGGCGGCCAGGAAGGCCACGACAAGCCAGGTACGTCCAGCGACTCTCGACACGATCAGATTCCTCCCTCGAAGATTGACTGCTGCATGATCCACCATCCGTAACACGGATGCGCGGTCATCGGCGCGGGTGTCTCTTCTTTCCCTTCGCCTTCTTTCCCTTCTTCGCCTTCTTCAGCGACTTCACGTAGGCCTTCTCCTGGCGGGTGACCACGGCGACCAGGTTGCCCGCCGCATCGTTGACCTCGGTCAGGTGGGTCCCCCAGTCCCGGCCGAGCGGCTCGCCGATCCTGGGTCGCGGATCCGAGTCGTCGGTGAGGACATCGACTCCCAGCCAGCTCGCGCCGTCCTGTTGGCGGCAAGCGGCCGAGTAGAGGCCGGGAAAGCTCGCCCAGGGCGCCCCGACCCCGGTCAGGTCCGGCAGCAACCCTCCGTAGACGCCGGGGAAACGCCCCGTGTCGTAAAGCGGTTTCAGGATCCCCCTTGACCCGTCCAGCCTGGCCGGATTGACGCACAGGATTTCGTACCGGTCGGGGTCGAATCCCGCTTCCGAGAGCGCCCCGCCGACGCGACCGAACAGGGCGCTCGGGGGCGGCGGATCCTTGAGGTAGCCGGAGTACGCGATGACGCACCCGGTCTGGGTCGCCTTGGCACAGGCGGGGATCTTCCTGAAGTTGCCGCCCACCTTCCTGCCCTTGGGCACGATCACGTTCCCGCCGATGAGCACGGCCGCGACCAGGCGCTTCCGCAGCTTCGGCTTCCTGTCGAACGTCTCCGAGATCAGCCTCTTGAGGTGGCCGGTGCCCTGGGAGTGCCCGATCAGGACGATGCCCCGGCCCTTGTTGAACCGGGTGAGGTACCGGCGCCAGGCCGCCTTCACCCCGTCGTAGGCCGTCTCGGCGACCTCGTCGCTGATTCCGCCGCCGAGGATCGCGGCGATCGTGTACTGGCGGTAGATCGGGGCGAACATCCGGCATCCGGGGGAGAACCTGGCCGCCTGTTGCCTGGCGATAGCGTCGATCTCGGGGTCCTCGCTCAGGTCGGCGTTGGGCCCGGGCTGTCCGCTGACGGTCGGGTATACGTAGAAGCAATCGACCCTGGAGCGGAGCTTTTTGAGCGTCCTCGGTTTCGAGGTGCTGCTCGAACCATCGGCGAGGACCCGCTTGGTCAGGAGGCTCCCGCCTGCGCAAGGGTCGCCCGCCCGGCCCGGCTTGCAGAGCCAGCGGAACTCGGGTTCGGCCGCTCCCGCCGGTCCGGTCCCCAGGGCGAGCGCCGCCAGCACCAAGCCCAGAGTCGCGACGAGCAGCCGCTTCGCGTTCCTGTTCAAGTCACCGCTCCCTTCGAGGCCGAACTGACCGTCTTCGCGTACTTGGCCATCACGCCCCGGTCGTAGGCCGGGACGGGAGGAGAGTAACCGGCCAACCGCTCGTCGATCTCCTCGGGGGTGAGCGCGACCTCGAGCCGGCGCTCGTCGATGTCGACCGTGATCTCGTCCCCGTCCCGCAACGCCCCGATCGGGCCTCCCTTCACGGCTTCGGGGGCGACGTGCCCGATCATCAGGCCCCGGGTCGCGCCGGAGAACCTTCCGTCGGTGAGGAGGGCGACGTGCTCGCCCATCCCCTCCCCGACGAGTGCCGCCGTCACCTGGAGCATCTCCCGCATCCCGGGCCCGCCCGCCGGCCCCTCGTTGCGGATCACGATCACGTCCCCCTTCTCGATCTCGCCGCGCTTGACGGCGGCGAAGCAGTCCTCCTCCCGCTCGAAGACGCGGGCGGGACCGACGTGCCGGCGACGCTCCGTGCCGGCGACCTTCACCACCGCACCGTCCGGGCAGATGTTGCCCCGGAGGATCGCCAGCCCTCCCTGGGCCTTGAGCGGCGAGTCGACCGGCAGCACGACATCCTGGCCGGGCTCCTCGGTTGCGTTCTCGACCTCCTCGCCGATCGTCCGGCCGGTGACCGTGATCTCGTCCTCGTGGAGCAGGCCTCCGCGTTTGAGGTTCCGGAGGATGAGCGGCACCCCGCCCGCCCTGTACAGGTCGGTCGCGACGTACCTGCCACCCGGTTTGAGGTCGGCGAGCAGGGGCGTGCGGCGGGACACCTCCTCGAAGGTGTCGATGTCCAGGTCGACCCCGGCTTCGTTGGCGACCGCGAGGAGGTGCAGCACGCCGTTCGTGGATCCACCGGAGGCGCACACCGCGGCGATCGCGTTCTCGAGCGAGCGTCGCGTGATGATCCGGCTCGGGCGGAGGTCGTCGACCAGGACCTTGAGGATCAATTCCCCGATCTTTTCGGCGACCGTCCCTTTTCGTTCGTCCTCGGCGGGCACCATGGCGGAGAAGGCGGGCGAGATCCCGAGCGCCTCGAACGCACAGGCCATCGTGTTGGCCGTGAACTGTCCTCCGCAGGCGCCGTAGCCGGGGCTGGCCACGTCCTCGATCTCGGTCAGTTCCTCGTCCGTGATCCGGCCCGCGATGTGGGCGCCGACGGCCTCGAACACCTCGAGGATGCTCACGTCCCTGCCCTCGTACCTGCCGGGCTTGACGGACCCCCCGTAGAGGACGATCGAGGGCACGTCGATCCGCGCCACCCCCATGACCGCCCCGGGGATCGTCTTGTCGCAGGCGGCGAGGGCCACGATCGCGTCGAACTGGTAGCCGCGGGCCATCAGCTCGATCGAGTCGGCCACCACCTCCCGGCTCACCAGCGAGGACTTCATCCCCTGCGTCCCCATGGTGATGCCGTCCGAGACCGCGACCGTGTTGAACTCCATCGGTGTCCCGCCGGCGGCCCGCACGCCCTCCTTGACGTGGGCGGCGAGGTCCCGCAGGCCGTAGTTGCACGGCATCGCCTCGGTCCAGGTGTTCGCGATCCCGATCGTCGGCTTCTTCAGGTCCTCGTCGGTGAGCCCGATGCCCTTCATGTAAGCCCGGGCGGCGGCGCGATCGGGGCCGTCGAACACGGCCGATGAGCGAGGGCGAGGCAATTGCGTCGGAGTGTGGTTCTCGGCCATACCCCATATTAGGCCCGGAGCCCCCGGTGCTTCCGGAAATCAGGGCGCGGACTGTCGTTTCAGGCCGAACACGTCGACCGGTCCGGGCCCGGAACCGATCTCGTCCAGCCCGTTCCCGACCGCCGCCGATGCCAGCTCTCGTGCCTTGCGGGCGGCCTCGAGCGGCTCGGCGCCCCGCGCGATCATCGCGGCGAGAACCGAGGAGTGGGTGCAGCCCGAACCATGTGCCGACCTTCCCGGGTGGGTCTCACCCTCGATCTCGACCTCGCGGTCGCCGTCGAAGAACAGGTCGACGAGACCCTCGCTGTGACCGCCGGTCACCACCACGGCGTCGGCCCCGAGCGACACGACCGCGCGCGCCAGCTCGCGCTGGCCGGCCTTCCGGCCGAGTCCCGTGATGACTCCGGCCTCCGGGATGTTCGGCGTGGCCACCGTCGCCCTGGGCAGGATCCCCGCTACGAGTGCCTCGCGGGCGTCCGCCGCGAGCAGGTCTGCTCCGCTCTCGGAGACCATCACCGGATCGAGCACGACCGGGACGTCGCCGAGCAGATCGAGGCCGTGGCCGACCGCCTCGATGGTCGCGCGGTCGCCCAGCATTCCGATCTTGACCGCATCGACCCCGATGTCGCTGCCCACCGCCCGGATCTGGGCGACGATCATCTCGGGGCTGACCGCCTCGATCATGTCGACGCCGACCGTGTTCTGAGCGGTCAGCGCGGTGATCGCGGTCATGCCGTGTACCCCGCAGCGGGCGAAGGCCTTGAGGTCTGCCTGAATCCCGGCACCTCCGCCCGAGTCGGATCCCGCAATGGAGAGGACTGCAGGCATGGGTCGATCAGTGCTCACGCGGGGAAGGATAGGCGGCGAGCGCGGTCCGGGCCCACGTCCCCGTCTGCGTTCCCCGGACGTATCCTCGAACCTCGAGCCGGGCCAGCGTCCTGGCCGTTTCGGCCTCGTCAGTTCGTGTCTCCGCCGCCACCTGGTCGACGGTCACGCATCCCCCCTCGATCGCGGCCAGAACCTCCGGCTCACCGGGTCCGAGCTCCGGCCCGAACAGGGGCCGTCCCACCCCCGCACCGAGCATGCGATCAAGCACGTCCCGGGCGCCCCGGATCAGTGCCGCTCCGCTCGCGATCAACTCGTTGGTTCCGGCCGCCGCCCGGGAGGTCACCGGTCCCGGCACGGCCCCGACGTCACGTCCGGCATCGACCGCCATCTCGGCGGTGATCAGCGAGCCGGACCGCGAGGCGGCCTCGACCACGACGGTCATGCCGGACAGGGCCGCCATGATCCGGTTCCGGGCGGGGAAGCTCCATCGCCACGGAGTGGTGCCCGGGGGCATCTCCGACAGCACGAGTCCGTGCTCGGCGATCCGTCCGTGAAGCCGTGTGTGCGACGGCGGGTAGGGCACGTCAGGTCCCCCACCCAGGACGGCGACGGTCGCCCCCCTTTCCAGCGCGCCCCGGTGGACCGCGCCGTCGATACCGAGCGCCATGCCGCTGATCACGTTCAGTCCCGCCGCGGCGACCTCCCTCCCCAGCGCCGATGCCACCTCGAGGCCGTACCCGGTGGCCCGGCGGGCGCCGACCACCGTGACCGAACTCTCGAGACGTAGTTGCCGGAGGGGGATGCGACCACCCCTTCCGAAGATCGCCACCGGTGCGTCGGCCCCGTCTCCGAGGCCGTCGGGGAAGGAGGGGTGGTGCCTGCAGCAGGCCCAGCAGCCCGCCGCCTCCAGGCGTCCTACCATCGTCCCCTCCTCGAGATTCGCGTTCCAGCTAAGGATCTCGTCGGCCTCCTTCGCGGCCACGGCCTCGACCAGCTCGGCGGTACCCAGCCGGAGCAGTTCCGGGGTCCGCTTTCCCGGTTTGTCGTCCGTCACGTTCTGGATCCAGCCCCCGAGGCGCGCGATGAGCCAGTTCCGGCGAAGGCAGTCCGGACAGGCGGATTCCGCATCGACTCCCGATCCGGGGCCGACGCTCACCGTTCCGTCCTCCGCCGGAACTGCATCGCCATCGCCATGTGTCCCTCCCCGATGGCGGCGGCCCCTTCCAGATCCGCCGCGGTCCGTGCCACTCGCAGGATCCGGCCGTGAGCCCTGCCGCTCAGCTTCCAGGATTCGTGCGCCTCCGAGAGCAGGGTCGCGGCCGCCGCCGTGACCTCGAAGCGGGCGACCTCTTCGGGACCGGCCTCGCCATTGGTCCTCCCCGGCCCGAGTCTTTCGGCCATGAGTTCCCTCGCCGCCGCCACCCTCTCGCGCACCACAGCGGAGCTCTCCCCCGCCGGTCCGGCCAGCGCCTCCGCCGTGGGCTGCTTCACCGCCACCACCAGGTCGATCCGGTCGACCAGCGCGCCGCTCAGCGCCGCACGGTAGCGCCGGGCGGCGAGTTCGCTGCAGCGGCAGGCGGGATCGTCTTCCCCCCGCCCGCACGGACACGGGTTCGCCGCGGCGACCAGGGTGAAGCGGCAGGGAAGCGTCTGGCGTCCGCTCGCCCGGGAGATCGTGACCGCCCCGGTTTCGAGCGGCTCCCGCAACGCCTCGAGTGCCGGGCGGCTGAACTCGCAGAGTTCGTCCAGGAAGAGCACCCCCCGATGGGCCAGCGTGATCTCGCCCGGCCTCGGCGGGCTGCCGCCGCCGACCAGTCCCGCGGCGGAAACGGTGTGGTGCGGCGCGCGAAACGGCCTGACCGAGGTGATCGTGCCGTCCCCAAGCCCGCAGGCGCTCGCGATGCGGGCAACCTCCAGTACCTCCTCCCCTTCGAGCGGCGGAAGGACCGACGGCAGTCGCCGGGCGGCCAGCGACTTGCCGGCTCCCGGCGGTCCCACCATGAGCAGGCCGTGTCCGCCCGCCGCAGCCAGCTCGACGGCAGTCCGGAGGTGTCCCTGGCCGCGAAGGTCCGCGAGATCCGGCTGATCCTCGATCCAGCGCGGTTCGGTGGGAGAAGCGGGATTTCCGGGCACCCGGCCTTCCCTCAGCCGGGCCAGCTCCGCGAAGTTCTCGATCGTCCGCACCTGGATCCCCTCGGCCAGCGCCGCCTCGGGGCCGTTCGCTACCGGCACCAGTACACCGGCGTGTCCGGCCTCGCGCGCCGCTTCGGCCATCGCGAGCGCTCCCCGCACCGGCCGGACGGTGCCGTCGAGCGCCAGCTCGCCCACCAGCGACCAGTCCGCCAGCGGCCCGATCGACAGCTCCCCGGATGCCCCGAGCAGGGCTGTCGCAAGCGCGAGATCGATTGCCGGGCCCGCCTTTCTCAGGTCGGCCGGAGCCAGGCTGGCGGTGATGCGCTGAAGCGGGAACTCGAAGCCGCAGTTCACGACCGCGGCCCGGACCCGCTCCCTCGCCTCCCGGACGGCGGCGTCCGGCAGGCCGACGATCTGGAAGTGCGGCAGGCCCCGGTGGACGTCGACCTCGACCCGCACCATGCGGGCGGCGATCCCGTCCAGCGTGAATGATGAGGTCTCGGCGAGCACGAGGACCAACCTAGGTTCGCCGTGCTCAGCCGTGGCTCGATGACGTCAACGAATCCGCACAAGTGCGCGACGGTTCCGTGAAAAGCGCCGGGTGTGACCCGGGGCGGCTCCTACGGTTCGCGCATGGACCAGAGAAGAGAGACCGGCCGCAGCGCCGAGGATCTCTGCGCCGCGAGGCTGCGCCGCCGCGGCTGGGAGATCCTCGCCCGCAACTGGCGGATCAAGGCGGGCGAGATCGACCTGATCGCCCGCGCCGGGGACACCCTGGTCGTGGTGGAGGTGAAGTCACATCACGCCGGCCCCCGGCTTGGGCCCACCGCCCCCGTCCTCGCCGTCGGCCCGAACAAGCAGCGGCGCCTCCGGCGGCTGGCATCGGCCTGGATCGCCGGCCACGGACGCCGCCTCGCCTTCTGCGACGTGCGCTTCGACGTGGTCGGCGTCACCTTCGACCGGCGGGACCGCGTGGTGGCCTACGACCACCTCGAGGACGCCTTCTGAGCTCAGGCCGCGTAGGCGTCGGAATCGAACGAGAGCCGGTGGATCGGTGACGGGCCGAGCAGCCTGATCGCGTCCCGATGCCCGGGTGAGGCGTAGCCCTTGTGGCCCTCGAAACCGTAGCCCTCGTACTGTCGCCCGGCCCGCGCCATGCAGCGGTCGCGTGTCACCTTGGCGACGATCGAGGCGGCGGCCACCGCGGCGCTGGTGCTGTCGCCCTTGACCAGGCGCCGGTGGGGCACCTCGCACTCCTTCAGCGCGAATCCATCGACGAGGGTGATCGCCTCGGGTCCCGGCCCGAGCCCCTCGATCGCCCGGCTCAGGCACTCGATGTTGCTCACGTGCAGGCCGTTGGCGTCTATGTAGGCCGAGGAACGCATCACCACCACGACCTTCAGCGCGCAGGCCATCACCTCGGGGTAGAGCCTCTCCCGCGCCTTGGCGGTGAGCTTCTTCGAGTCGCGGATCTCGCTCAGCCGGCCGTCACCCTCGCTCTCGAGGCAGTCCCGGTCCATCAACACCGCGGCGGCGACGATCGGGCCCGCGAGGCAGCCCCTCCCCGCCTCGTCCGCTCCGGCGACCTGGCCGGAGCCGAGGTCGAGGTCGAAGCGGAAGAGCTCCCCGGGCCTAGAGGCCACCGATCCGGTTCGGGGGCCAGTAGGTGGCGAAGGCCTTGCCGATGAGCCACTCTTCGGGGAGCGGTCCCCAGAACCGGCTGTCGTCGCTGCTGCCACGGTTGTCACCCATCATGAAGTAGTGGCCCTCGGGGACCTCGATCGGCTTCGGCATGTCGCAGCCCGAACCGCCGACGCGGCAGGGAATGATCTCGTAGCCATCCGGCTTCACGACCTCGCCGTTCACGACCGGCAGGCCGTTCCTCACCGCGACGGTGTCACCCGGCCCGGCCACGATCCGCTTGATGAAGGTCTCGCTCGACTTCTCGGGCGTCGCCTCGGGGCAAGGTTCCTCGTTCGTGTGCTGCACGCCGCAGTCGTTGCCGTTCTGGTTGTCGACCCCGGCGGGCGGGTGGAACACGACCACGTCCCCCGGCTTGGGATCGGTGAAGTGGTAGATGAAGCGGTTGACGAGGATCCGCTGGTTGATGTCGAGCGTCGGCTCCATCGAGCCCGACGGGATCTGGTAGGGCTTAACGATGAAGGCCTGGATCAGCAGCGCGAGCCCGAGGGCCAGCGCCACGATCACGACCAGTTCGACGAAGCTCCCCCCGGCCGTTTTCGGCTTGGGGATCTTCGGGCTCAGGCTTCTTCCTTCTTATCCTGCTCGCCGTCTTCGGCGGGCGCTTCCGTTGCTTCCGCTTCGGGCGCTTCCTCGGTGGCCTCGGCCTCGGGGGTTTCCTCTGCCTCCGCCTCGGGCGCTTCCTCCGCCGGAGCATCCGCTTCCGTCTCGGTCGCCTCTTCCGCCTCGGCCGGAGCCTCCTCGGCCGCAGCCTCGGCCTCGGGCGCTTCGGCTTCCGGGGCCTCGGCCTCGGTGGCCTCGGTCACCTCGGCGGTGGCTTCGAGATCCTCGATCGGCTCCTGGGCCTCGCCCGACGCATCGACGGCGGCCGACGTTCCGACCATGTCCTCGTCGATGCCCCAGCGCCGCTCGGCGACGCGGGCGGCCTTGCCGACGCGACCACGCAGGTAGTAGAGCTTGGCGCGACGCACGCGGCCACGCGAGGCGACCTCGAGCTTCTCGATCTTCGGCGAGTGGAGCGGGAAAGTCCGCTCGACACCGACACCGAACGACTGCTTGCGCACCGTGAAGGTCTCCCGGACACCCGAGCCCTGGCGCTTGATCACCACGCCCTCGAATACCTGCGGACGCTTTCTGTTTCCCTCGATGACGAGGAAATGTACGCGTACGCGATCTCCCGGGGCAAAGGACGGAAGTCCCTGCCTCAGCTGGCTGTTCTCGATGTCCTGGATTACGGTGCTCATGGCTCAAAAAGACGGGCCGGTATGGGGCCCGCGGACGCGCAATCCTACCGGAGGAGACCGGACGACGTCATTCCGGGTCGTCCCCGGGGTCCTCGAGCCCGCCCCGGATGCGACTCTGACGCAGCCTCCACTCGCGAACCTTCGCGTGATCCCCGGAGATCAGCACCTCCGGGATCCCCCATCCCCGGTACTCCGGCGGCCGGGTGTAGTGCGGGTACTCGGGGAGCCCGTCGAGCGCTTCGCTCCACGATTCCTCCACGGCGCTGTCCTCGTCCCCGAGAGCCCCCGGCTGCCGCCGCATGATGGCGTCGGCGACGACCATGGCGGGCAACTCGCCGCCGGCCAGCACGTATCGGCCGATCGAGATCTCGTCGTCGGCGAGGTGCTCGTGGACCCGGTGGTCGAAGCCCTCGTACCTGCCGCAGAGGAGCGCAAGTCCCGGCTCCGCGGCGAGCTCGGTCACCAGCGCGTCGTCCAGGATCCTTCCGGCCGGGCTCAGGACCACGGTGCGGGGCCGGTCCCCGTCCCCGTAGACGCCCCGCAGCGCCGCATCGACCACGTCGACCCGCAGGACCATGCCGGCGCCACCGCCGTACGGCGCGTCGTCCACCCGGCCGCCCTTCAGCGGCGTCCAGTCGCGGTAGTCGCGGAGGTTCAGCTCCGCGCCGTGCTCGATCGCCTTGCGGACCGGCCGCTGTCGGCGGAACCAGTCAAAGGCCTCGGGAAAAAGGGTGAAGATGTCGAGCTTCATGGCGGCCCGCTTCCGGCCAGCTCGACTCAGTCCAGGATGTCGACCAGCACGCGGCGCTCCTCGCGCACCGCGGCGGCCTTGGCGACCGTGCGGATCGCGTTCGCGACCCTGCCGCCCCTGCCGATCACGCGGCCGAGGTCGGCTTCGCCGACGGTGATCTCGTAGACCAGGTCACCGTCTTCTTCGAGTTCCTCGACCTCGACGGCCTCGGGATCCTCGACCAGGGCCCGCGTGATGTAGAGGAGCATCTCCTGCATCGGCCCGGGAGGTTCAGGCCTCAGCTGCCGGTGGCCTTGATGCCCTTGATGCGCAGCAGGCCGGCGACCCGCTCGGAGGGCTGGGCGCCCCGCTCGAGCCAGTAGTTCGCGCGTTCCTCGTCGATCACGATGGTCGACGGGTCGGTCTGGGCGTTGTACTGGCCGATCGTCTCGATGGTGCGGCCGTCGCGCGGCGCACGCTTGTCGGCGACAACGATTCGCCAGATCGGGTTCTTCTTGGAACCAACTCTTCTAAGTCTGATGCGGACTGCCATTGGACGCGGAATCGTACAGGTTTGCGGGGGGAACTGCGTACTGGCGTTCCACTCGGCTCCGTGGCTGGGCGGGACCTACCGGCGGCGCATCTTCGGGCGTTGCTGCTGTCCCGTGATCTTCGCGAGCTGCTGCGGATCGGGCATCTGGCCGTTGGCCATGTGCTTCATCAGCTTCTTCATCTGCTCGAACTGCTTGACGAGGTTGTTGACCTGCTGGATCTTGGTCCCCGATCCCTCGGCTATCCGGCGTCGCCGGGAGCCCTTGATGATCTGCGGCATGGCGCGCTCCTGCGGGGTCATCGAGAGGATGATCGCCTCGACCCGGTCGAGTTCGCCGTCGTCCACCTCGACGTCCTTCAGCTTCTTCATCGCCCCCATCCCGGGCATCATGCCCAGCAGGTTGCCGATCGGACCCATCTTCCGGATCTGGCGCATCTGCTTGAGGAAGTCCTCGAGCGTGAACTGCTCGTTCGCCATCTTCCGCTGGAGTTCCTCGGCCTCCTCCTCGGAGACCTGTTCCTCGGCCTTCTCGATCAGGCTGAGTACGTCCCCCATGCCGAGGATCCGGCTGGACATCCGGTCGGGGTGGAAGTGTTCGAAGTCCTCCAGCTTCTCGCCGGTGGAGGCGAAGAGGATCGGCTTGCCGGTGACCGCCTTCACCGAGAGCGCCGCGCCGCCGCGGGCGTCGCCGTCGAGCTTCGAGATGATCACGCCGTCGAACTCGGCCGCCTCGGAGAACGATTCGGCCACCCCTACCGCGTCCTGGCCGGTCATCGCGTCGACGACGAGCAGGACGTTGTGGGGCTTGACCTTCTTGCGGATCCTGGCGAGCTCGTCCATGAGCTCGTTGTCGATGTGGAGGCGGCCGGCGGTGTCGACGATGAGGACGTCGCGGTTCTCCTCGCGGGCCTTGTCGAGCGCCCAGGAGGCGATCTGGACGGGGTCGGCGTCGGTGCCCTGCTGGTACACGACCGCGCCGGCGCGCTTGCCGACCGTCTCCAGCTGCTTGATCGCGGCGGGTCGGTAGACGTCGCAGGCGGCGAGCGCGACCCGCTTGCCCTCCTTCTTCAGGAGCAGGGCTAGCTTGGCGGTGGCGGTGGTCTTGCCGGAGCCCTGGAGACCGGCCATGAGAATGACGGTCGGGCCGCGGTTCGTGAACACGAGGTCCCTGCTCGCCCCGCCCATCAGTTCGGTCAGTTCGTCGTTGACGATCTTCACGACCTGCTGGCCGGGGTTGAGGCTGCCGAGCACGTCGGCGCCGAGGCACCGCTCCTTCACCTTCGCGGTGAACGACTTGACGACCTTGAAGTTGACGTCCGCCTCGAGCAGGGCGAGGCGGATCTCCCGCATGGCCTTGTCGACGTCGGCTTCCGTCAGCTTCCCGCGCTTGCGAACGTCGGAAAGGGTCGATTGAAGTCGGTCTGAAAGCTGGTCGAACATGGAGTACGGAGCCTACAGACGAAGGGTCCCCCTCAGTGGTGCTGGGCGGCTACTCGTCCGCGAGCAGCGCCCGGGAGAAGTCCTCCGGGTCGAACGGCTTCAGGTCCTCGAGGGCCTCGCCCACGCCGATCAGCTTGACCGGGATGCCGAGTTCGGTCGCGATGGCGAGGGTGATGCCGCCCTTGGCGGTGCCGTCCAGCTTGGTCAGCACGACCCCGGTCACGTCGGTCGCCTCGGCGAAAGCCTTGGCCTGGCGGAGTCCGTTCTGTCCGGTAGTCGCGTCGATCGAGATCAGGGTTTCGTGCGGGGCGCCGGGGATCTGCTTGTCGATCACGCGGCGCACCTTGCCCAGCTCGTCCATCAGGTTCGACTGGGTGTGGAGGCGTCCGGCGGTGTCGATGATCACCACGTCGGAACCCCGGGCGCGGGCGGCGTTGATCGCGTCGTAGGCGACCGACCCGGGATCGGCTCCCTCGTTCGAACGGACCAGGTCCGCCCCGGCCCGGTCGGCCCAGGTGGAGAGCTGCTCTGCCGCGGCGGCGCGGTAGGTGTCGGCCGCCCCCAGCAACACCGACAGCCCGAACTCGTTCTTCAGGTGCCACGCGATCTTGCCGATCGAGGTCGTCTTGCCGGTTCCGTTGACGCCGGTCATCAGCACCACCGCCGGTTCGTGGCTCAGGTCGATCGGGGCGCGGTTGGTCGAGGCGATCTCGGTCAAGAGGCCGATCAGGCGCTCCTTGATCGCGGCTCCGTCCGGGGCGACGGCCCCGGAATCGACCTCGTGCTCGAGCCGCTCCACCACCTGCGCGGTGGTGGTGGCGCCGGCGTCGGCGAGAATGAGGGCCTCCTCGAGGCGCTCCCACGTCTCGTCGTCGATGCGGTCGAAGAGGCTGGAGCCGATCTCCTCCGTGAGCGCACGGCGGCTCTTGGCCAGGCTCTCGCGGAGGCGCCGGAACGCGCCCATCTTCTTCGGGGCCTCCTCCTCGGCGGCGGGCGGCGGCGCGGTGTCGGGCAGCGCGCGGTCGCCGAGATCGAGAATGTCGTTCCAGGTGGTCGCCATCGGTGCCGAAACCTACCGGTCGGAGCGAACGGGGATCAGGCCGCTTCCAGCGTCGTGCCGTCGAGCGCGGTCACGCCCTTCGGCAGCCGGCGCGAGATCACCTTCGTGACGCCGTCACCGCCCATGCTGACCCCGTACAGGACGTCGGCCGCATCCATGGTCAGCTTCTGATGGGTGACGATCACGAACTGCGTGCGGTCCGAGAACCGCTTCACCAGCTCCAGGAAACGGTTGATGTTCGCGTCGTCCAGCGCCGCCTCGACCTCGTCGAGGATGTAGAACGGGCACGGCCGGGCGAGGAACACGGCGAACACGAAGGCGAGCGCGGTCATGGCCTTCTCGCCGCCGGAGAGGAGGCTCATCTGACGCATCCGCTTGCCCTGGGGCGTCACCTCGAGCTCGACCCCGAAGTCCGATTCGTTCGGCTTGCGTGGATCATCGTCCTCCACGTCCTCCTCGGAGTCCTGGCCCTCTTCGCCCGCCGGGGCCGGCTTCGGCACGGGCTTCAGGTCGACGGAGCGGAGCCGGCCCGATCCACCCGGGAAGAGCTGCGCGATCATCTCTTCGAAGTTCTTGGCGGTGGCCTCGAAGGTCTCGTCGAACGAGCGCTTGATCTCCGCGTCGATGTCCCGGATCACGCCCTCGAGTTCCCGCATCGCCCGCTCGGTGTCCTCGCGCTGCGCGACCAGCTGCTCGACGTGTTCGAGGGCCTCCTCGTACTCCTTCTTCGCGAGCGGGTTGACCGGTCCGAGACGCTCGCGCCGCGCCCTCAGGTTCGAGAGCCGCTTCTCGATCTGCTCGCGTTCCTCGTCGGTGAGCGGTTCCTCCGGTTCGGGGATGTCCTCCTCCAGCTTCTCGGCGATCCGCGAGAGCTCGGCGGCGGCTTCGGCCCGGCGGTCCCCCAGGTGAGCCGCCTCGACCTCGGCGCTCGTGACCTGCTCGGCCACGGCCCGCAGCTTGCTCTGGATCCCGACTTCCAGGTCCGAGCAGGCCTTCAGTTCCGCCGAGATCTCGTCCGCGTCCCCCTGGTCGCCGATCACGGAACGCTCGGCCCGGGCGACCCGGTCGCGGATCGCCTGGCCGGCCTCGCCCGCCGCGATGCCCACGGCCTCGACCATGCCGGCGAGTTTCTCCACCTCGGCCATCTTCTCGTTGAGTCGCTCCCGGTGGCGCTCACCGAGCAGGCCTTCGGCCCGGCGGGCGTGGCGGGTCGCTCGCTCGGCCCCGGCGTGGACGTCGGCGAGCGCCTCGAGCCGCTTCGATTCGGGCCCGTCGGCCCTGGCCTGGCGCAGGCCCTCGGCCGCGGTGGCGAGGCCGGCATCGACCTCGGAGAACTCTTCGACCAGCCGCTTCGCCCGTTCGCTGGCGCTGGCGCTGTTGCCCACGTCGAGGGTCAGCGGCGCGAGCTCCAGCCGCAGCTCCTCCAGCCTGCCGGCGAGGGCGCGGCCCTGCTCGGCGATCCGCGAGGCCTCGATGGCGATCTTCTCCTGGCCGGCCCGGAGTCCGTTCAGGATGCCCCAGATCGCGGTCCGCTCGCGGTCGCGCTCCGCGAACCGCTCCTCGGCGGCCCGCCTGCGCTCCGAGACGGCGCTCAGTTCCTTCTCGAAGCCCTCCCGGACCTTCCGTGCCTCGTCCGCGGCCTTCCTGGCCTGTTCGAGCCGGGCCTGGCCGAAGCGGAGCTCCTCGGCGACCAGGCGGCTCCGGAGCTCGAGCTCCTGCCGCTCGATCCGGGCCCCGATCTCGGCGGAGTTTGCCTGCTGCTTCAACGGCCGGAGGGACTTGCGCGCCTCGCGTTCGACGTCGAGTGCCCGGTCCAGGTTGTCGCGCGTCGCCATCAGCTTCAGTTCGGCGCGCCGGCGACGCTTGCGGAACTTGCCGAGGCCGGCGGCCTCCTCGATCAGCATCCGGCGCTCGCGCGGCTTCGAGTGGACGATCGAATCGACCCGGCCCTGGCTGATGACCGAGTGCATCTCCCGGCCCAGGTTCGCGTCGGAGAGCAGTTCGATGATGTCGGAGAGCCGGCAGCGGGCCCCGTTGAGCCAGTAGCCGCCGTCGCCGTTCCGGTCCAGGCGCCGGGTGATCGAGATCTCCGAGAACTCGTCCCCGAGCTTGCCCTCGGAGTTGTCGATGACCACCTCGACCTCGGCCTCGGACCGGGCGCCGACGTTCTTGCCGCCGACGGAGATCACGTCCTGCATCGACGTGCCGCGGATCGCCCCGGGGCTCTGCTCGCCCAGCGCCCACAACACCGCGTCGGTGATGTTCGACTTGCCGGATCCGTTCGGGCCGACGATCACGCTGACGCCGGGTGAGAACGCCAGTTCGGTCTTCTCGGGGAAGGACTTGAAGCCCTTCATGGTCACGGAGCGCAAGTACATTCGCACTACAGACTGCCGGTTCCGCCGGACGGATGAAGGGATCCTTCCCGACCCTGGAACTCCGCACGGGGACTGGGAAAAACAGAAGTCCGCAAAGTGCAGGGGGAATTCAGTCGAGCAGGCGCTGCAACCCGACTTGCGCGGCGGCCTGGCCGGCCGCCTTCTTGCTCCGGCCCTCGCCCCTCCCGATCTCCTCGCCGCGGTAGATGACCGCCACTTCGTAGACCCGCTGGTGCGCCGGTCCGGTGGAGCCGACCACCTCGTACGTGACGGTCTCGCCGCGGCGGGCCGCCTCCTCCTGCAGGGCGGACTTGAAATCGGTCTGGTTCTCCTGAACGGCCGCCATCCGGGGGCGGAAGGCCTCGGTCACGGCGGCCGCGGTGACCTCGAAGCCGTGATGGAGGTAGCAGGCGCCGATCATCGCCTCGGTGATCTCCGGCAGCGGCCGCTCGCCCTCCAGCAGGAGGCGGGCCGGGGTCTGCTTGCCGTCGGCGACGCCGGGATCGGCCTCGAGCAACATGTCGGGGATGCCGAGCTCGAGGCCCACCTGGGCGCACGAGGCGCCGCTCACGACCTGGTTCAGGATCTTGGTGAGGGCCCCGGCGTTGAGGTCGGGCAGGGTGCGGTAGAGCTCGTCGGCCACCGACAGCCCGAGCACGCTGTCACCGAGCAGCGCGAGCCGCTCGTAGGAGCCAGCCCTGTCCTCGGTCCACGACGAGTGGGTCAGGGCGCGCGTCCTCAGTTCGTCGGGCAGCGCCGCGATCAGCTCGCCGAGCCCGGCTCCCTGCAGATTCTTTCCGCCGGCGCCGCCGGCGCGATCCGGGCTCTTCGCCCCCTCACGCCCCCGTCTTAGCCACGACAAAGTCAACCGCGTCCCCTACGGTCTTGATCTCCCCCGCTTCCTGCTCGGAAACCGAGATCCCGTACTGGTCCTCGAGTTCCATGACCAGTTCGTACAGGTCGAGCGAGTCGGCGTCGAAGTCTTCCTTGAATCTCGCCTCCGGCTTGATCTGCTCCGGGCTCAGCTCCAGTTCGGCGACCAGGTGGTTCCGCACCAGGTCCATCACTTCATCGCGATTCATTCCGGGTTTCCTATCAGACGCCCGCCCCGGGGTCGATCGCGCCCCGGTTCGCGCCCACCCGGTGAAGCATCTCCTCGGTCAGGCCTGGGGCGTCCACCCGGGCGGCCCTGGCGGCCACCCTGATCGCGTTCGCCACACCCTCCGGCCCGGAGCTGCCGTGGCCGACGACAGCCGTCTTGCGCAGGCCGAGCAGGATCGCGCCGCCGGTCGTGTCGGGATGGAGGTCCCGCCGCAGCCCGCCCAGGGCCGGCTTCAGCATCAGCCCACCGGCCGCCGAGAGAGGGTTCTTCCGCGCAGCGTCCGAGATCGCTCCCACCAGGGTCTTCACCGTTCCCTCGAGGGTCTTGGTGACCACGTTGCCGGTGAACCCGTCGGTGACGATCACGTCGGCCCGTCCGGCCGGGACATCGCGACCCTCGACCATGCCGATGAAATCGAACTCCTCGGCTCCGACCAGGGCGGCGTGGGCATTGACGACCTCGTCCCTGCCCTTGCCCGCCTCCTCGCCGACCGAGAGCAGCCCCACCTCGGGCCTCTCCACTCCGAGGACGGACTTCGAGAACGAGGCCCCGAGCCAGGCGAACTGGACGAGGTGCTGTGCCCGCACCTCGACGTTCGCGCCGATGTCCAGGAAGACCGTGGTCCGGCCGGGGAGCGGAAGCTGCGCCGCCAGCGCCGGGCGCTTCACACCCTTGGACCGTTTCAGGCCGAAGGTCGCGGCGGCCATGGTGGCCCCGGTGGAACCGAGACTGACGACCGCCTCCGAATTGCCCTCGGCGACGTCCGCGACGGCGCGGACGATCGAGGCGTCGGGCCGGGACCGGACCGACGGGACCGGATCGTCCTCGTTGGTGATCTGCCCGGTCACATCGATCACCTCCACCCCGGACAGGCCGGAGACGTCGATGCGAGACGCCGGGCCGAAGACCCTCAGGCGGATGCCGTCTTCGGCCGCGAGCCGGATCCCGGCTTCGAGTACGTCGAAGCCCTTCTCGACCCCGAGCCCGTCGAGCGCGACCGTGGTCCCGCCGAGATCCAACGTGTTCCGCTAGGCGTCGGGAGTGACGGTGCCGAAGGGCTGCTCCTTGGGAGCGACGATCTCGCGGCCCTTGTACTGGCCACAGTTCGGGCAGACGCGATGCGGCAGCCTCGGCGAGTGGCACTGGGGGCAGTGGTTGACGCGGGCCTTGGCGGCCTTGTGGGTGGCGCGTCGCTTGTCCCGGCGGGTCCTGGAGGTTCGTTTCTTCGGTACGGCCATAAGGAGGAGCAGTCTAGAGGAACCGCGCGCTTCGCGGCCGCTCCTATTCCAGTTCGCGCAGCTTCGCCCAGCGCGGGTCCAGGTTCTGCCCGTGATCGTGCGCGGCGGGGTCGGCGCCGTTCAGCGTTTCCCCGCACACGGGGCACAAACCGAGGCATTCGTCCCCGCAAAGGATCTGCTCGGGGAGGGACAGGATCAGGGCGTCGTGGGTCCACGCCGTGAGGTCCAGCGTGCCCTCCTCCACGTAGGGGCTGGTCAGTTCGGCGGCGCTGGACTCGTCCTCGTCCTCGTCTTCCTCCTCGAAACCCCGACCCTGGACCGGGATCGGCTCGACCGGCTGGTCGACCTCGCGCGCGTCCACGACGACGCGGGCGGTCGCGTCCTCCAGGCAGCGGAAGCAGGGACCGCTGAGTCCGACCTCGAACCGGAGTCGAAGGGCGTATCCGGCGCTCGTCCGCGACACGTCGAGCGTCACCTCCGGCGAGGCGGGTTCGGATTCGTACGTCTGCCCGCCCAGGTACACGCTTTCGGACGCGACCTCGCCGGTCATGCGGGTCGCGTCTCCATAGGTCAAACCGAGGGCATCCAGATCAACTTTGTCGATCAACATCCTGGTCAGCATGGCAGACCGCGGGGTTCGCCCACCGCCTCCAATACGATGCCCGCGATGAGCTCATCCGACGACGCCAGTTATCTCGACTCCGTCAGGGGCCAGGTTCCCCACTACGACGAGCTGCAGGACGCCGCCGTCGCGGCGGTTCCCTTCGAGCCTGCCAACGTCCTGGAGCTCGGCATCGGGACCGGCGAAACCGCCTCGCGCCTCCTGGCCCGCTTCCCCGAGGCACGGATCACGGGCCTCGACGCGGACCCGGACATGCTCTTCAAGGCGCGGGAGGTGGTCCAGGAGGTCAGCCTCGCCCGGATGGAGGATCCCCTCCCCGACGGGCCGTGGGACCTGATCCTCTCGGTGCTCTCGATCCATCGACTCACCGACGACCAGAAGCGGACCCTGTTCCGCCGGGTCCGGGAGCAGTCGAAGGCGCTGGTGATCGGCGACTTCGTCTCGCTCGGAGACGACCGCGGCGAGACCCAGGTGCCCGGCCGGGCCTACCCGGATACCGCGGAAGAGCTGGCGGACTGGTGCGACGGGGAGCTCGTCTGGCAGCGTGACGACCTGGTCGTCATCGTCGCCGATTACCGGTAGCCGGGAACTACTCTTCGATCTCGTCGATCGGTTCGTCCCGGCCGGCGAGCCTGTCGCGGCCCCGCTGGACGGCGGCGGTGAACTTCTGGAGGTTGACCTCGAGGGTGTTGAGGATCTCGTCGGCGTAGTCCTCGGCGCCGAGGCGGATCTCCCGCTCGCGGGCCCTGGCGTCCTCGACGATCTCGTCGGCGGCACGTTCGGCCTGCTTGGTCACCTCTTCGTCCGAGACGAGACGGGCCTGCTGCTCGCGGGCCTCGCGGATGACCCGCTCCGCCTCGCGCTTGGCCTCCTCGAGCATCTCCTGACGCTCCTTGACGATCCAGCGTGCCTGTTTGATCTCTTCGGGGATCGTGGCCCGCATCTGGTCGAGCAGGTCGTAGATCTCCTCACGGTCCACGCGAACCTGGTCGGTCAGGGGGACCGGACGGGCGTTGTGGACGAGGTCATCGAGCTTGTCTATGAGAACGAGGACATCCATGCGGGGGAAACCTTATGCGTCTCCGTCGATCTGCGGGTGAATTGTGGCCATATGGAGGAGATTCTGCATGGAATCTTCCATTCCTTGTCGGTGCCGAATTGACACTAACTGCGCCCCAGTCTATCCGCCAGGGCGGCGGCCACGGGGGCAGGCACGAGATCGCTCGTGTCCCCGTTGAACGTCGCCATCTCCTTCACCCCGGTCGACGACAGGAAGCTGTACTCGGGGCGCGCGAACACGTAGAAGCTCTCGACCTCGGGATCGAGTTTCGAGTTGAGCTGCGCCATCTCGTTCTCGTACTCGAAGTCGGAGATGGCTCGCAGCCCCTTCACGATCGAGGTCGCGCCGTGTTCCCGGGCGAACTCGACGAGCAGCGTGTAGAACGCGGTCACCTCCACGTTGTCGAGGTGGCTCGTGGCGTCCTCGATGAAGGCGACCCGCTCCTCCGCGGTGAACAGGGTCTTCTTCTTGCGGATCGGCTGGTTGACCACGCCGACCACGACCTTGTCGAAGACCTTGGCCGCGCGGGTGATGATGTCCAGGTGGCCGTTGGTGACCGGGTCGTAGCTTCCGGGACAGACGGCGATTCGCTCGGACGATTGGTTCATCAGGTGCTCGGTGGTTCTCCGGTGGACGGGACTGGAACGCGATGGAATGTAACCACCGTACGCCCATAACGTCGCTCCCGTGTCGTTTCGAGGGACGGAAACTCCAGCGGGCGGCGCGCGTCGGACTCGGCGACGACCCTCCCGCCGGGCTTGAGGATCCGTCCCAGTTCGGGGTCGAGCCGTTCCGCCACCTCCGCAGCCTGGCGATACGGCGGGTCGAGGAAGACGAGGTCGAACGCGGCGGCGGGCGCTCCCGGAACCCACGCCGTGGCCTCGGCGCGGGCCAGGTCGATCCTGTCCGTCAGGCCGAGGTTGTGGACGTTGCCGAGCGCCGGCCGGGTGTCCCGGTCCACCATCACGGCGGAGGCGGCGCCGCGGGAGACCGCCTCGATCCCGAGTGCGCCCGTGCCGCAATAGAGGTCGGCGACGACCATGCCCCCGATGTCGCCGAGGGCCGAGAAGATGGCTTCCCGCACCCGTTCGGAGGTGGGCCTCACCTTCCATCCCTTCGGGGCGAGCAACTGGCGGCCGCCCAGCTCGCCGGCGATCACCCTCATCGAAGCACCCCGCCCGTCGACCCGGCGGCGGCCAGGAGTTCGATCTCCGTGTCGTCCATGCCCCGAAGGTCCTCCCTCGCGGCCTCGAGCAGTTCCACGTCGCGCGGCAACGAGGCGACCCGGAAGCGCGGCAACCCGTGCTGCCTGGTGCCCGCGATCTCGCCCTCGCCCCTCATCTCGAGGTCGAGTTCGGCGAGCCGGAACCCGTCACCGGTCGTCGCGAGCGCCCCGAGGCGTCTGGCCGCCATCGCCCCGGATCCCTCGCTGAACAGGAAGCAGGTGCCGCCGTGCTCGCCGCGGCCGATCCTCCCGCGGAGCTGGTGGAGCTGGGAGATCCCGAAGCGGTCCGCGCCCTCGATCACCATGACGGTGGCGTTCGGCACGTCGATGCCCACCTCGATCACGGTGGTGGCCACCAGGACGTCGGTCCGGCCGTCGGCGAAGGCGGCCATCGCGATCTCCTTCTGCGAGGGCTTCATCTGTCCGTGGAGGAGGCCGACCTCGTAGCCCGCGAGTTCCCCGGAGGCGAGCCGCTCGGCCTCGGCCGCGGCGGCCCGGCCCTCGACCAGGGGTGATTCCTCCACGAGCGGACAGACGACGAACGCCTGCCGGCCGCGGTCCAGTTCTTCCCGGAGGCGGGCGAACGCGGCGGCCCGCCCGCTCTCGGGGACCACCTCGGTCGTGACCGGCATCCGCCCCGCCGGGAGCTCTCTCAGAGTCGTCATCTCGAGGTCACCGTACGCGGTGAGGGCCAGGGTGCGCGGGATCGGGGTGGCCGACATGTGGAGGAGGTGGGCCGAACGGCCCGGCGGGGCCTTGCGGTCCAGCGCGGCGCGCTGCCGCACCCCGAACCGGTGTTCCTCGTCGACCACGGCGAGGCCGAGCCTGGCGAACTCGACCGGACCCTCGAGGAGCGCGTGGGTACCGACAACGATGCCGATCCTGCCGTCGGCGAGGCCCTCGAGCTGGCCGCGTCGTTCCCCGGCCGGGGTCGATCCCGTGAGGAGGCCGACCTCCACCCCGGTCCCGGCCAGAAGCCGCGTGAGTGTCGCGTGGTGCTGTCCGGCGAGGACCTCGGTGGGCGCCATCATGGCCGCCTGCGCGCCGCTCCCGACGGCCCTCAGCATCGCCTCGGTCGCGACGACCGTCTTGCCCGAGCCGACCTCCCCCATGAGCAGGCGGTTCATGGCCTCGTCCCGCGCGAGGTCCCGGCCGACAACCCCGATCGCGGCGGTCTGGTCACCGGTCAGCTCGAATGGCAACCCGCCCTTCCATGCCTCGGCCAGTCCTGACTCAGGCAGGGGTATCGCGGGCCCGGCATCCGCCCGTTGTTGCAGCCTGCGGTCCCGGATCACCGCCTGCCCCACAAGCAGTTCCTCGTAGGCGAGCCGCCGGAGCGCCGCCCCGGCGCGCTCCTCGCTGACCGGGAAGTGCGCCTCCCGGAACGAGGCGACGCGGCCGGCGAGGCCCCTGCGCGCGAGCAGCCTCGCCGGGAGGGTCTCCGGCGATCGGGCCGCGAGCCGGCAGGCCTCGAAGGACCAGCGCCGCCACCTGCCGGGACCGATCTCGCCGCCGGAGGAGTGGGCCGACCTCGGGGCGTCCCCGGCCAGACCGGGCGGCCGCGCCTCGCGGGCCTGCCACCGGATTCCGGAGCCCGAGCCCGCCTCGGCCGAGGCCTGCGCCGGTTCCGCCGCCGAGACCACGAAGCCGCCCTTGTCCAGGCGGCCCTCCAGGTACCAGCGGCTGTCGGCGGTGAGCCGGTCTGCCATCCAGGGCTGGTTGAACCAGACGGCCTTGCGGGCCCCGGAGTCGTCGGCGATCCGGGCCTCGACCACGCTGAAGCCGCGTCGCCGGGTCCTCACCTTGCGGGCCCGGATCACCGTGACCTCGACGGCAGCGGCTTCGCCCGGCTGCAGTTCCCCGAGGAGGCTCGTCCCGGGACGGTTCCCGTAGGCGCGCGGCACCCGCCAGAGCAGGTCGCCGATCGTCTCCACCCCGGCCTCCGCCGCCTGCGCCGAGAAGGTCTCGCCGACGCCCCGGAGATCGCCGAGGGGCCTGGCGGACAGACCGGGATCCGGCCAGCGCACCGGGGCTCGGGCGAGCTCGTCCAGGTCAGGACGCGATGTCTTCCCGCCACCGAACCTCGGCGGCGGCTCCGCTCGTGGCGGAGCCGCCGTCACTGAGCGGCCAGCAGCCACCACCAGCTCGGCTGCCCGCCCTCGTGGAGTTCCAGTTCGACGGTGTCGGGACTGTGCGCCTCGATCTCGTCGAGCGGGATCGGCGCACCCTCGCCGG